>ERZ869929.42-NODE-42-length-64906-cov-9.482707_pt1 | contig 64906 bp, 102 predicted proteins | sample MGYA00579312_ERZ869929 | MGnify/ENA primary metagenome ERZ869929 (study PRJEB32216, sample SAMN09231818) | wastewater metagenome | place: USA: Maryland | collected 2016-08-09 | study: EMG produced TPA metagenomics assembly of the PRJNA472060 data set (Reclaimed... | reverse complement strand
CTACGGCGCGGCACAGGCGCTCGGCATGGTCCGGGCCGGCGTCGGCAACGTCACCATCACCAGACTGTAGAGGATCGACGATGACGCTTTTCACAGATAAGGCGCCTTGGGTCAGCGATGGCGACTGTCTTTCCGCACGCGCCGATTGGCCGCCTGTTCCAGCCTCGTCGCCCAGCGACAGTTGCCGGGCTCGTAGTTCCCGTCGTTGTTGACGCGGTCAACGGAATGCTCATCGGACGGTCTAGGCCCCATATCCCGGCGGAACGCTTCGAAATCGGAAAGCCACGGCTCTTTTACCGTGATCCCACGGCCACCGTAGTCCGCGTACTTGTCATCGTTGGGGTTGAAACAACGCTGCTTCATTTGGAGCCAGATTTTGAAGAGCCGGGTTTCGGATTGACCGTGAGTGAGAAAGCGCGCGCGCGCCTTCTCCTTCTGGAGGCAGCCACAGCTTGTGCTGTTGCCTGACCGCAAATCTTCGCCGCGCACCATGCGCAGTGACCCACAATCGCACTGACAGCGCCAGCATGCAGCCATCTTCCTCCCACGCGGGACCGGAGGGGCTGAGTCAAGAACGAGCAGGCGGCCGAAGCGTCTACCGGAGAGACTTTCTGGTTTGGACATGGACGCCAGTCTACAGGACCTAAACCCTAATGAAAAGGCTAAGTTTATGAAGACGAGCCCCCGTGGGATCGAAGACCTGATGCTGTCCGAAGGCGTCAAGCTGAAGGCCTACAAGGATAGCGTCGGCGTGTGGACCATCGGCGTCGGGCACGCCGCCACCAGCGGCCGGGCGCCCATCCCCCGCCCCGGCATGACAATCGACATGGCGGAAGCCAAGCGCATCCTGACCAGCGATCTCGTCTATTACGAAACGGACGTGAACGCGATGCTCCCCAACGTGCCGCAGCACGTCTTCGACGGCGCGGTGTCGTTCCATTTCAACACGGGCGCCATCCGTCGGGCATCGTGGGTCCGCACCTACAAGAAGGGCGACATGGAGGCGGCCCGGAAGGCATTCCTGATGTGGAACAAGCCCAAGGAAATCATCGGCCGCCGCACGCGCGAGGCGGACCTGATCTTCAAGGGCGTCTATCGGAGCAAGCCGGTCGCGTCTCCGGCGACTGTTCCGACCCCTCCCCCTCCCGTTCTCCCTGTCCCAGACCCTTTACAGCCGGATATGCCGGATGGAGAGACGGTCACCCTCTGGGGGCTGATCAAGAAACTGTTCGGGTGGCCGTGAGGCGGGGGCCGAAGCCCCCACGGCCCGATTCCGACGAGCCATCCTCACCCCACCTTCCTACACCTTCCCAACCGAAAAAGGAATCCCCCCATTCCGGCATTCCGCCGGATGCCCAGCCCCGGCTGAGGGGCAATTACGGAGACTGGAATATGGATAGCCTCCAAGTGACTGATGCTGCCTCGGCGGCCGTTGCCGTTGCACCGCGCGTGCAACTCAAGGATATCGAAGCGGCGGTTGCCGTGCGCTACGACGTGAACGGCCTCGATGCCGTTGGTTCCGTCGCGTACGGCGGGGAAGCCCTCGCGCTGCTTTCGATATGCATCCTCGTGATGAAGAATGGCTTCACGGTCATCGGCAAGAGCGCCCCGGCTTCGGCCGAGAACTTCAACGCCGATCTCGGCCGCAAGTTCGCCTACGAGGACGCCATCCGGCAGCTTTGGCCGCTGATGGGCTTCTCGCTTCGCGACAAGCTCGCCGCCGCCTGACCATCCCCATCAACGCTTCGGAGAGGGCCGCTTTCGGGCGGCTCTTTCCGTTTCAAGGAACCCCAACCATGTTCGGACTGATATCGAAATTCCTCGGCGCTCGTGCGCTGAAAGCCGTAGCCGGCGGCATCACCACTACGGCAGTAGCCGGGGCTTTTACCGAAGGGTTTTCGGCAGGGCTTACCCCGTTTGCCCATGACCTCGGGGCTCAGATCGCGGTTGCCATCGGTACGTTCGTCGTCGGGCATATCGCCGTCTATCTGCCGCGCAACAAGGGGACGTGAGATGACCGGAATCAGCGCTGAAATCGAAATGCTCGCCCGCATGTGGATCGAGTGCGACCCAAACCGCTCTTTGGGCGCTGAGCCCGGCAGCGGCTTTCATCCGGACGATATTATCGGCCCCCGTTACACGGGCTCGTCTGACGGAGAGTCGCAGCGTCTGCCGGACACCGATCTTACCGGCAAGCCGAACTGGCACTGGTTCGTCCCGCGTGCCGAAGCCACTCAGCGGTATCTCGCCGAACGCGGATTCGCAATCGGCCCGAAGTCGTAAAAGGCGGGGGCTAGGCCGCTTGCGACGGCTTCGCCGTGCTCTCGTGAAGCACACCAACCGCATTCGGCCGACTACGGCCGGTCCCGTCACCGCGCTCGCGGCGGGAACCATCCTATCCGAGGTTCAGCACAAAGCAAAACGGGGCTGAGAATGACGGAAATAGACCGGGAGCTGGGCGTGATGTCGACGAAGATTGCCATGCTGGAATCAGACTTCACGACGCTCAACAGCAAGCTTGAGCGGATAGAACTCAAACTCGCCAGCATCGACCAGAAGCTGAGTTCGGCCGATGGATCGTGGAAGATGCTGGTGGGCCTCGCAACGATAGCGGCGACGCTCGGCGGGCTCGTGGTGGCGGTTCTCGCGTGGCTGTGGCCGCGCTGACACGGTTCCCTCTCTCCTCATTCTCAACCCCCTGAAAGGACACCCCCATGATCCGCATCATCGCGGCTGCGACCGCTATTGCTCTGTCTGCCTCGCCCCTCTACGCCGGCAAGACTTCCTCCCGGACGATCGTCCCCGCGGCTGACCAGCCCGCGGTCTGCGACAACACCATTTTCGACTACGCGGCCAACTACTCCGCGGCGTGGGCGATCCAGGGAATGGTCAAGGATTGGTTCCTCCTGACCGAGCCCAACATCCCCGCCTTCATCAACCTCTGGAACAACACCCACCCCGACAACAAGCTTCCCGAGGGGAAGGCGTTCAACGAGGTCATCGCGTTCAAGCTGCCCGAAGGATCGACCGTGGGGCCGGCTGGCGAGTACGTCTTCCTCTACCAGGACGGCTGCTACGTCGCAGACATGTACGTTCCCCCGCAGCCCGACAACGCGACCCCGCCCCAAGAAGCGGATGTGCATTGGGTGTCGCTCAAGCAGTGGCAGATGATGGGCAGCTTGGGGCTCCGCTGATGGGCATTCTCATCGGCTCGGCCCTGACGACAGGTATCGTCGGGGCCTATGTGATTTGGGCGATTTGGTTCTGGGTTCCCTGATCGTCATCGTGGCGGCGGGGTGGGGTTAGCCAGAACCGCGATACGTGCTTTGTTAGGCCAGCCGTCGGGCAACACCTCGTCCAATTCGTAATCGTAGTCCTCGTGACCCGACGCCACCAACGTCCAGCCGGTCTCGCGCGAATTGAAGGCGTCGATCAGGTTTCCGACGCAAGTCGAGCACCCGCCATCGGCATAGCCAATCAGCTTGGCGATGAACTCGGCCTGTTCCTGAGTGAACGTTGTCATCTCCTACCTCATCTGATCAGGGTGGGGCTCCCACCGACGGCAAGCCGGGGCTCTGGCCTTTACGTCGGTGCCGCCGCCGCCAGTCCATCCGCGGCGCATGAGATCGCATTTCAAGTAGGTCTTAGCCATGCGGCGTCGCGCCAGATGTGCGCACGACCCGCACGTCTCACCGGCCGGCCCTGACCCTGGGGGCGCCGCGTAGCCTCTCGGCACTGGCGATTTGCGAGCGCGCCCGACTGCGAGGCGGGCTTCTTCTGCCGTCAACTCGATTCCGAACATGTCACGCATGGTTCACTCCAACCAGAGGGAACTTCCTTCGCGGGACCGGGAACCTAGCGTTTCTGCGGGGATTTATGGTGGGCGATACTGGGATTGAACCAGTGACCCCTCCCGTGTGAACTAAGCTCCCGTCCCCGTAGGTAGCAGAAATCGAGGAAAAGCGCACTCCCTTTCGCGGCGTTTCCGGCATTAAATCACCCTTCGTTCTCATCGGCGGTTCCATGTGAAACAGAGGGAACTCCCGACTTAGCCGCACGCCAGTCTCGCCAGTAGGCTTTGACGCCAGTTGACATGGCCTCGCGCATTCTCGCGTCGCCCTCGGCAGTGCGGTTCGCGCGCTGCTCTTTGTTTGTCGCCCAACGGCAGTTCTCCGGCGAGTAGGGGCCATACGGATCGACTCGGTCGAGCGTTTTGCCGTCCGGGCGTTCGCCCATGTCGTCGAGGAACGCGCGAAAATCACGGCGCCACCGATCGCAAACGACCACCCCGCGCGCGCCGTAGCGGCCATATGAGGAAGTCGGGTGAGCCGGTATTCCGGCACTTGTATTCCTCGACTGCCTCCGGCTCTATCCTAAGCAGCTTCTCGCCGACGCGGAAGGCTCGGATATTGCCGGCGGCGATCTCGTTGCGGATAAGCCGCTCCGAACACCCCAGGTGCTCGGCGAGCGTCGCAGGCGTGAACGGCCTCCCGCTCATGTCGAGTCCCCGTGTGGGGGCTCCTCTCTCGTGGGGTCAGACATCGCCCGCCTCCTTTGCTGCCCGGATGATGGCAGCGAGGGTTTGCACGATCTCGACGCGGACCTCTTCGTCCACATCGTTGAACCCGTTTTTGATGTCCCGCCGGTCGCAGAGGTCAGCCACCACTCCGCGCGCCGCGCTGTGAGCCCAATCGACTGGCGGCGGCGGGGGAAGTTCACTATCGCCCCACTCGTCGGATGCGTCATATGGGAACTTGTTTCCGTGAGCCACGTACCAGATGGGGTCAGACATCGCCCGATCCTCCCTTGAGGCCGGCGGGACGGCGCGCGATGGACCGTGCTTTCCGTCTCACCATTGGGCCAAATTCCAAGTCGATAAAAGCTGGGGTCTCGCCTTCGCGAGCCGGCCTATATGCTCTTCGCTGTCGGCCTGATCTTGAGGTCTCCCGGATTATCAGGACAGGCGCCGGCACGGGATCGGAGTCTCGTGCCGGCTGGGCTATCGTGCGAACGGGCTTCGTAGCCGGGTTGGTGCCCTGGGGCCACGCGAAGCCGATAACCTCCCGTGTCTCACCGTCGCGGATGATGTCGTAGTCGTCGCCCTTGTCGTAGACGTTGAAGCCGTCGCGCAACACGAACTCGACACGGCCAGCCTCGGGGTATTCGATTACGGCGGGGTAATAGGCCGGCTGGGCTGCATGGGATGCATGTGACACGGCCTCCGTCCCACCATTTTGCTGATGCCGACAAGATGGTTCGTCCTTTGCCTCTCCTTCGGGGGAGAGGAGGGCAAGGGCTTCAACGATGCTTTCAGCCTTCCTATAGTGACAGCCCTCAAGCAAGGTGGCCGCCTTTTCTACCCTGTTCTGTAGTTCGGCAAGGGCGGCTTCGGCCTTCTCGGCGCGCATGTAGTGGTCCATCTTTTCGTCATGGATGCGCTTGGCGTCGGCCTTGAGGTCATCCCTCTCCCGTTCCAGTTCTGCGATACGGGCGTCTCGCTCGGCGAGGCGTGCCTTGTCCACTTCGCTCCACATGTGAGACACGGTGTCGGCAGGCTCTGTCTTCTCCTCGCGGGCGTCGAGGATGGCGTTGACTTTGGCGTCGATGAGGGCTTCGACGGCGTTCGTGATATACTGAGCCTGCCCGAATAACCCGCCAATGTGCTTGTCCAATCGCCCGTTGAGTACGCGGCGCGCGGCGTCGAGTGCGTCGGTCACGGCTGTTTCTCCTGTGAGAGGGCGGCGATCCATTCATCCGGGGCATCGCCTCGGGTGCTTCGCAAAAGCGACACCGCGTCCCGCAGCGCCCCCGCCAGCCGCTCTTTCCCGGCACGCTCTGCGGCAAGGGCGGAGGAGAGGCGGTCGAAGTCGCGGAGGAGAACATCCGTGAACAGCGCTAGTTCGGTCGGCCTGCCTCCGGTCTTGAGAGCATCGATACGCTTACGCACCATCGCCCGCTCGTCCTCCGTCGTCTCCGGCGTCATCCCCTCCACCGGAGCGGTGAGGGCGTCGAGACGGTCGGCGGCAGCGCTGGCGACTTCAGCGCCGGGATGGCGCCCTAGGTTCTCGGCGAGCGCCCGCAGCCCCGCGATTAGTTCCTTGGTGGGGGTCATGGGCTTGGACCGCATCGTCTCAGCAAGCTCGTGCGCAGAGTCGATGAAACGCTTCTGATCTTCGGTCATCGACCGTCACTCCTTAGCTGTGGGAGGATTGGGGAGGGCCGGGAGGACGTACGCTACGGTTCCGGTGTAGAGTCTCATGGGCTCCAGAAGCTTGTGATCGACTAGGACGCCAGCCGCAGCCCAGACTTCCCTAGCGTCGCTCTCACAGAGCACAAACGCTTGCGTACGTTTCTTCTCCGTCTCGGGAGCGGGGGAGAGGGCGAGGATGGCTGCGATTGCCTCTTCATGCGCCTCAACTTCGTTCCAAACGGAGATCGGCAATTCCGGGTCGGGGTCGCCGTCTTTCAGTTCGGCGATCTTGGCTTCATGCCAATCCGCCGCCCGCTCTATCCCCCGTCTCTCGGCGGCGAGTATGGCGGCCTCGTAATCTTCGTACGCCACCCACGCGCCATCGGAAATCGGTTGAAGACCACCGTCCATTTCCGCGTATCGAATGATCCCGTCTGCGATCTCTCTTGCGGTCTCGGTCATTGTCCTGCGATCTCCTTGAGGGCGGCGTTCAGGGCCTCGTCACAGAGGGCGGGGCTACCACGGCCGGCGATGCGCTCGCGATGCGCGGCGCGCACCGGGAGCCACTTGTCGGGCACTTCGTTGAGGCCCTTTCGGTCGAGGAACACGCATTCGTAGTCGATGAGCTGTCTGGTATTCCTCGCGCCGTCAATCGCGCGCGCGTACCCCCGGAGAAGGGCGGCTTGGTCCGTCATGCGGCCACCTTGCGCTTCGGCTCCGTGAGCACGATGCCTTGCTCGAGGAAGTGCTTGGACATGTCCTCCAGGTACCGGGTCTTCTGGTTCGTGGTCATCAGCCTGGTCACCGGAAGATCCAGCGGTTCCATCATCAGCGCCAACTTTCGCTCGTAGGGGAGGGGCTTCACGTGGAGGTCGTACATCTCTCGGAACCGGGTGTTCTCAGCCCGCAGGATCGGCACGCCGAATTGCAGCTTGCACATCCCGCGAAGCTCTTCGGCCGTCCGGTCGCCCAACTGCTCGGCGGCCTCGTTGAGCCACATGCGCTGAAGGTGGTTCTGCTCGTTCGTCCGGTGCTTGCCGGCGACGATGTCCACCGTGTAGGGGCGCCTCCTCGCCTTGAGGAAATCGATCAACAAGGCGAGGTCGTCGGCGTTGCTGATGACGCGGGTAACCATGTCAGGCCGCCCGTCTCGGAAGGTGCTCCAGCGCAAACTCGAGGAAGTCGTCGGCGAGCGCTCGGCAGTCAGAATGCAGGCCCGGATAGCGGTAGGCGGCGAGCACGTGCGGCGCCGCGACGCTGTAGACCTGGGGCTCAACTTCCTTGATGACGAAGACGTTCCAGCGGAACTCGTCGGCCCCGAACAAATCGAGGTAGAATTTCCACTGGCATCCGTCGAGGTAGCGTTCCGGGTCGAACTTGCTGGTCGTCTTGTGGTCGAAGACGATGCGGCCCTCGACCGCATCGACCTGCCCGGTGACCGTCAGTCCGCCATAGGCGCTATAGGCGCGCATCTCCCGGATCGCCGGCAGGACCAGTTCCGCGTCGGGCAGGAGGAACGTGTAGCCGTTCGCCTCGAACGTCTCGTGCGATCCCTCCTGCGCGAGCTCCATGGCCTTGTGGAAGGCCGTGCCGACCTTCATGGCTTCGGTCGGCTCATCGGTGGTGATGAACCGCACCAGATCCTCGACGGTCGGCTCTTCCTGCCCTTCGAAAAGCGGGCGCCAGTTCTTCCACTGGCGGAAGGCCTCGATGTTCGAGACGCGGGCGAGCATCACGCGGCCTCTTTCACCTTGACCGGGGCGAAGACCTTCCGCGCCTCGTCATACTCGACGCCGATCTCCTTGGCGCGATTCCGCACCATGATCTTGACGGGCTTCGGTGCCTCGGCAATCCGGCCAAGGAGCGCGTTGAGGCCCTTGGCGTCCTTCACCTCGGGGAGGTGTTGTGCCCACCAGGCCTGTTCCTCCTGCGCCGCCTTCTGCTCCTCGCTCATGGCGTTGAGCCGGTCCTTCGTGCGCTTGATCACGTCAGCGAGGAACGTCCCGAACTCCGGCTTGTCCGGCGACGGCACGTCGAGGGGCGGGAGCTGGCCGGGGTTCTTGCCGAAGGCCGCGTCCGTCGGCGAGAACAGCAACTGGCGCTGCTTGCCGGCGAGCACCAGCCGGCCCATCGCGTCGGCGGACTTGTAGATTTCGCCCTTCGATCCGCCCTGGACGTCGAGGCGTTCGATCACGTCATCGCCGTTGCGCTGCTCGTCCATGTGCGCGATCAGCACCACGTCCTTGCCGAAGCTGTTCAGGAGCTTGAGGAAGCCGCCGAAGCGGGACTTCAACTCGCCGAAGCCCTGCAGGGTGAGGGCACCGCCGCGTCCATGCTTCGGGTTGGTCCGGATGATGTCGACGCTGAGGGCGTCCAGCGCCCGGCCGGCGGTGTCGACGATCACGGTGCTGAACGGCGACAGGTCTTCCGCGGTCATCCCGGCCACGTCGCCCCAGGCAGAGACGCGCACCACGTCCTTGCGGTTTGCCGCACGGTGGCTCCCGTTGTCGAAGTCGAGAAGCAGCGGCGTGTCGGCGGTGAACGCCAGCGAGGTCTTGCCGAGGCCCGGCGGCCCGTACAGGACCATGTTGAGCCGGTCGACGGTGATGGGGTCGGATGCGCGCGTGATCTTGAGGGCCATTGGCGGTTGGTCTCCTTCGGTTAGCGGGTTCTGAGGACGACTGTGCCGTCCATGCGCTTCTTGAAGCGGCTGTTGCGTGATCCCGGCATTGTCGCTTCCTTGCGGTAGCCGAGGTTCTTCTGTCCCTGCCGGCGAGTCTTGGCGGTGCGCGGGGCGCTCACCTTCGCCGTGTAGTCGCGGTGGCACTTGGCATGGGCCGGACGCCAGTTATCCGGGGTGTCCGTCCCGCCGCAGGCAAGCTCGATGACGTGGTGCCTGTCCCATGCTTCCGTCGCCGCGATAGGTCCGCCGCATAGGCAGCAGATGCGCCCGTGCCCCTCGACGAACTTCTTGCTGGCAGATGCGCTGAGACGGACCCGAGCCATGGCGTGTCAGTCCTTGGGGGAGGGGGCTGAGGTTTCCCAGGCGCGCAGGAAGGCAAGGAGAAGAGCGAGGGCAGGGGTGGACTTCTGGACGCCCATGCCGCGAACGCCGGAAATGAGAGACCTCTCAATGCCTCCTTGGCCGGGGGCTTCATCCCACTGCGCGCCGGGGGATGTCACGGACGCCGTCCAGCGCGGCGCCACGAAGGGCTCACGGTAGAGGCTGACGGCCCACCCCGGAAGCTTCTCCCCGATGAGTTGGATCACGGCATCGACGGAGGTGGTGTAATCGGCGAGAACGACCCATCCGCCTTCGCCTTTGACGCGGTAGAAGCCACGGAAGTCCCGAACCTCCATGCCCACGCAACGGCCAACGGCTGCGTCGATATCCCGATCGGGACTCGTCAACTCTTCCACCTTCTTGATGAGGTCTGCGAGTTCCATCACTTCCCCCTCTGCATGATTTCGTATGCGTGCTCATCCGCGGCGCGGAGGAGGGCAATCGAGTCGTGCCCAAAGTCACGCCCCGCATGTTCCAGGACGGCCCTTGCTTCGCGTCGGCGCCGGTCTTCGGCAGCATCGTCAAGGACGCGCTGGCAGCGGTTGGCGAGATCGAGGTCGAAGGGGGTCATGCAGCCCTCCGGTGCCTGTCGATCTGGTCTTGCGACCAGCACCCCTTCCATTCGGCGATGCGCGCGTACCGCCGATTCAACGTGGCCATCTCAGCCCGGTTGTCGGTGCGAATGTCGTCCCAGATGTCGTGCCAGACAGCGCCGAAGCGTGCGCCCCGCGGCGGTCGCCAGTCGCGAGTGTCGGCATGGACGATGGTGACGCGCGGGTCAGAATAGGACGGGGCAACGAGGCGAATCACGTCCTCGCTGATCTCGACGACCGTCACGGACGTAACCTGGGGCTTGAGTAGGACGGCCCCGAGGCACATGCCAAGTCCTAAGCCGCTGATCAGGACATCGCCGGTCGCATTGCGGACGAAGCCGGCGTGGTCGTATCGTTCGGCGGGGGTATCCGACATGACCAAGGCCCGGCCGCGGTAAAGGTGGGTGTAGGTCCCGGGCTTGAAAAACCGCTCGCGAAACGATGCGATTGACGGCTTGACCTCGACGCGCCGGACTTCCCACGGGCCGGACACGCCTTCCGGGATGTTGACTTGAGGGATAAGTTTGTCGATGCAGGTCATCACTGCCTCCCCATAGGCCCGCGCAAGGCCTCACGACTGGATTCGAATTCGTATTCGTCGGCGGCGATCAGGAGGTCGTTGGCGACCTTCCGGATGCTGGAAAGCACGGGGCCATTGGCCGCCGCGGCGTCATTGTTCACGCGGAAGAACATCGTGCGGTCGATGTTGTCGATCTGCTCCTCCGCCTCTCTCATGGCGGCGAAAAGCACGTTGTCGGCGGTGCTCGCTTTCTTGGATGCGGTGGCGGCCTCGCGCAGAGAGACATTCGGACGGATGACCGTATGGGCCGCTTCCAGAGCCTGCCCGACCATCTGGTCAATGTGAGCCCGCGTGGGGCGGATGACGGAGCCACTCATTTCTCGTCTCCGGGGATGGGGGTGAGGTCGGAAAGACGGAAAAGCCACCCGGAGTCCGAGTGGGGGTTCCTGCACCACGCCCATTCGTCATGGATGGCGACAACGGACCAAGGGCCGTCGTTCGTAGGAGGGTGCCTCGGAGCCACCGTGTCCCCAACCCGTATCGCCCTGGGGAGACGGCGGCCGTCCGCCAAGAACATGGCTGTGGCATACGTAACCCATCCGCGGCTGGTCCTGACGCGGTACTCGCCATCGACATCGCCGCCGCCTGAAACCACCTCCACCGTGATCTCAAACCGATCCCCAACCTGTATGTCCGTGCTCATCCCTGATCTCCCGTATTGGGGGTTAGTTGAAGCCTTCGATGTAGCGGCGGGCTTCCTCGACGCCACCCATCGCGGACATGAGGCCAAGCATCCCCAGCGGGCCAGTGACCAAATTTTCGGTTTCGGGATGCTTGCGGAGGTCCGACATCATCGATGCCACCGCTTCCTGTCCATCGCCGCGCTTGAGGCATCCCCGTGCGCGCGATTTGCACCAGTCCATGTGTTCCTTGCGGGTCATTTCGTCTCTCCCGTATTGCCCTTTGCAGAGGCAAGGGCGGCGTCGATCTTCGTCATTGCCGCGCGGCCATTCTCCGTGAACCAACCACGGTCGCCGTTTTCGTCGTCGATGGTCTGCTCTTCGGTGGCGGCGAGGATGATCTGCGCGATTACCTTCCGGGCATCCTCCAGCGCCTCAACAAGGGCTGGCGCTGACGCTATGAGGGTGGCATCGACGCCCCTGTACGCGAGGCCGACGACACGATTCTCTCCGTCGACATCGGTATCGTCCCCGGTGATGACGTATTCAGGCAGAGGCGTTCCATCGCCGCGCATCGACTGTTCCGAGGCCCAAGGCCCCTTCGTCCACTTGCTCATCTCTCTGCTCCCTGTGAACTGTTTCAATTTCTCGAAGGGTTGGGGGTCAGTCACGGCCGAGGTATCCCGGCGAGGCCGAGAGCGATGAAGACCGTGGCGGCGAAGCCGCACGCAAAGGCCCCAAGGAATTGGTCGGTGGTCACCCATCCCGGACGGGAACAAAACCACCAGACCCCGATGACGCTCAGCGTCGAGCCTGAAGCCCAAGCGATGGACCAGATCATCTCAAGCCGCCTCCGCCAAAGACACGACGATGCCGTAATCAGCGGGGTCGTCAGGACCGGGGATTTCGTCGAGGTCGTATTCGTCGACCAGTTCGACAGGTACCTCGACGCCACCCGTGGCATTGCATTCGCTACAGGTGATCCACGACGTGAGCACGGAGCCGTCGCGGTAATCGACGCCCCAAGGTTCGCTTTCCCACCCACGCTCCCCGCCACAAGACGGGCATTCGATGAATACGGTGCGCTCGCACATCACGCGGCCCTCCGGCACGCCGGCAGCCGGTCGCCCACGACGGCAAGTATCTCGATCGCCCGCTCGGCCTGGCGCAGCGCCGGCAGGTCGCCCTTGCCGCCCCAATGCGCGGGCTGCTGATCGATGATCGCGATCCGCTTCCGGCAGTCGGACAGGACGTCGCCGAGCGACTTCCCTTCGATCGGCCATGACCAAGCGGCGAGGGGGTTGGTGTGCTGGTAGACGGCGCGTGCGATGCGCCACGGCTGCATCACCATCGGCCCCACGAGATCGTCGCTGAGGTAGGGCGGCGGCTCCGCGGCGCGGGCGCGCACGGCGGCCTCGATATGGGCGAGGGCGGTGTCGCGGGCGGTCATGACCGGTCCTCGGCCTCGGCGGCTCCCGCCTTGTCCCGCTCCCAGTCGTAACGCTGGTAGTCGGCGGAGGACTCCTTCGCCTCGTCGAGCGTCTTTGCCTCAGCGATCTGCTCGAACAGCGAATTGACCCCGTAGAGCATTGACCGCGCTTTGGAGGCCGCTTCGCGAGCCGTTTTGAGCGCCGCGTTTTCGATCTGGTAATCGCTGACGCTGAGACTGCGGTCGTAGAGTTTGGCCATCCACTCGGTTGAGACGGTCGCGACCTTGGCCTTGGTATCGGCCACACGAAGCGCTTCTTCCTCGGTCGGGAACAGGTCGCCTTCGTAGTAGATGGAGCCGCTGCCAACCCCGGTCTCGACGCACATATACGAGGGCGAGCGCTCCGGCTCGGCGGTGTCCACGCGGACGCTGCCGATGGTCAGTCGCTCCACGGTCGGCGCAAAGACCGAGTAATCCAGCGAGAGACTGTCGTCGCTCCGATAGCGGGCGCTGCATCTGGGACAGACGAATTCATACTCGCTGCCGGCCGGGGAAACCGCCTTCCATTTGCCGCTGTCAAGGCAGTCAGGACAGGGATGTCGGCGACGCTCGGTCACCATCCCCGCGCGATAGACGACATCGCCAATGGCGTACTTCGTGCTGACGTTCATGGGAGCGCCCTCCGGGAGCGGTAGATCGCCGTGGCGGTCAGGAGCGCCGTTGCCGCGCGCTCGGCGGCTTCGATATGGGCGAGGGGGACCCGGTAGCCGTCAGCCTCGCAGTTGCGGCTCAGCGCTACCGCCGCGCCCCCGAGGGCTTGCGCGGACGCGTCCACGGCATGCCAGAGGTCGGCTTCCGGGTTGTCGGTCCAGACCAGCGGCTCCGGGACGTAAGGCTCCCGCGGGCGGGACGCTCCGGCCGGTGGGGCGAAGGTGATTGACATGTCTGTGCTCCCGTCTGGTGGGGGTTAATGGCCGGTATTTCTTCCCGCGCCCCGGCCGGCTCGGGTTAGCCGCGCGGCTAAGCCATCAACCTCTGGATTTCCCCGCTCAGCTTCCGGCAGGACCGCGCGAGGAACGCGACCTCCTCGTCCGTGATGTCCGTGCGAACCAGCGCCCGCCCGTAGTGGCCGAGGGCCTCCCTGCGGGTGTTCACCTTCGCGGTGAACACCAGGGCGTCTTCGTGGGTGAGGAAGAGGAACTTGCGGGTCATGGCTTGGCGGCTCCCATCTGGGTTGATGAGAGACGTTACCGAAACGGCAACATGATGTCCAGCGAAAAGTTACCGGCGCGGCAACAAAATGAAAAGCCGCGTTACCGCAATGGCTTAGCGTGTACGAATCTCAGGGTGCGCGCTTGATCAGGCGGCTGACGATGTCGGCGGCCATGTCCCGCACTTCGTCAGGCTGGTCGCGAAGCATGCCGTCGAGGCTTCCACCAGGAGGCGGGTGGAACAAATCGGACGTGTCGAGGTCCAAAGCGTCGGCCAATTGCGCCATTTTCTCGGGATTGAGGCGGTGCTGTTCCTTCACCCACCGCCAGACCGTCGTGCGATCCATATCCATGCGCCCCGCGAGCGTCGCCGGGTTGAGACCGCGATGGGCGATCCATTCCTCAAGATAAAGGTGGGGACGAGCGTGTCGGCGGATGCGGGTTGTCATGCCGGAATCCTAAGCACGCCAAGGCCTTAAGGTCGGTTGCCGAGTTAGCAACCGATTTCGCTTGCAATCCGTTGCCGTTTCGGTAACATCCCGCGCTATGGCCGACGCAAACCCCATCCGCTCGTACCGCGAAAAGCGGAACATCACCGTCGCTGATCTCGCCAAGCAGATCGGCGTCAAGCGCAGCACCGTGTGGCGCTGGGATCAAGGGCGCGCCCCTGATCCCGAGATGTGGCCCGCGATCATCGCGACGACCGCGATCACCCGCCAGCAGCTCCTTCGGTTTGCGATGGCGACCAAGTATCCGGAGCGCGTGGCATGACCGACGATCTCGCAATCCCCGCCTTCCTTGACCGCACCGGCCTCCCCGGCATGGTGTCCCGCGCCGCCTCGACCCTCGCGTCGGCGAAGTCGGCAGCCGAGGTTCTGGATGCTCGCGACCAAGCGTCGGTGGCTTACGACGCCGCCAAGCGTGCGGCTCGCTTCGCCAAGGCGAAGGGCGCGCATGACGAGCTTCTTTCCAAGATTCATCGCGCACAAGCCGACGCCCTCGAAATCGAAGCCGCCGCGAAGCGCAAGCTGGCCGACGAATACGACGCCGCGCAGGAGCGTGGCGAGGTTGCGTCGCACGGGGATACGCTCAAACAAGGCCCCGATGTTCCAGAACAGAACTTCGGCAAGGCAACCGCCGCAGATGCCGGCATCTCCCGCAAGGACATCCACGAGGCCCGCCAGATCAGGGATGCCGAAGAGGCCGCCCCTGGCATCGTGAAGGCGGCGATCGAAGAGGCCATTGAGGCTGGTGAGGAACCGACGCGCGCCAAGGTTCGCCGCGCGGTCGCCCGCACCGTCAAGCCGGAGGCCAGCGTCACCCCCATTCGCCCTCAGCGCGGCAAGGCCGCGATTGCTGCCCGCGTGCGCGACGCTTTGGTGGCGTTGTCCGGGCTGCCACCTCCCAGCGAAGTCGTCGGGTTCCTTCAAGGGACCGACGCGGCAATCACAGTGGACGATCATCTTGGGCCTGCGGCTCGTTGGCTGGGCGAGTTCGCCGAACTGTGGAGTGGTTATGCTGAAGCTGCTGAATGAGAAGGTGGAGACCGAAGTCGCGCTCGACACGCGCGTTGACCCGGTAGTCAGGATCATCAACGGCGCACTGGACGAGAACCCGGATTCCTCTGCGGGCATCGTCCTCAACGGGCGGCTCGACCCGGCGACACTTCATCGGCTCAAGGTCGACAGCGAATATCAGCGGCCCCTTGGCGACCGGCCTGATATCTTTCAGGCACTGAAGGATGGAACGATCGTTCCCAATGTCGACATCGGCGTACGCGGGCAGGACTTCGAGGTTGACGGCGACGACTTCTTGATCCGGTCCCCGGCCTACATCATTGACGGCTGGCAGCGCGTAGGGACCGCGCGGAAGCTGCTTGAGCTTATCCCCGACCACCCCATCCGCATTTTCGCGACTATCCATTTCGGGACGGATGCGCTTTGGGAGCGCCACCGCTTCACAGAGCTGAACAAGAACATAAAGAAGGTTTCGCCGAACCTTCATCTCCGCAACATGCGGGACGGGAACGAGGCTGTGCTGACCCTTTATGGGCTGAGCACCAACACCCGCGACTTCGCCTTGTTCAAGAAGGTGTCGTGGTCTCAGAACATGACCCGCGGCGACCTCTTGCCGGCGCTGCTGTTCGCCAAGATCGCGATGCGGCTCCATGCCCATCAGACTTCCATCAAAAGCGCCACGGTGGAAGGCATCAGCGCGAGCATCGCCCGCGCAACCAAGAATGTTTCCTTGCTCAACTTTCGGCGCAACGTCTCGACGTTTTTCGAGGTCGTGGATGAATGTTGGGGCATCCGCAACATCGAAATCCGCCATGGAGCACCGCAGTTGAAGGCGACGTTTCTTGGCCAGTTGGCCCGCATGTTTTCGGGTCACCTCGACTATTGGGATACAGGGGACCGCATCTTCTTCGTGGCGGTCGACGCACGCCGCAAGCTGGCGAAGTTCCCTATCCAGGACCCGCATGTCCGCAACCTCTGCGGCACGGGCGGCGCCGCCGGGAATATCCTGTACGAGATGCTTTGCACGCACATGGACAGCGGCAAGCGCACCGGGCGCATGCGCGCTCGCGCCGCACGCCGGGCTACGCCGGAGTAGCGTCAGTGAACCGGCCCGCCCCTCATCCCAGCCAGCGTCGCATTCACAGCCGCCATCCATCGGGATCGCGGATACCGAACGCGCACCACGACCTGTCGTCGGATGACGCCTCTCTCTATGCGCTCGACGTAGCTGGTGCCGGTGATGACCTCGGTTCCGAAGTCCATCACCCAGCCGGTGGCGAAGATGTCCGGCGCGCCAAAGTCTTCCATCTCCACCGGCTCGATAATGGCCGGCGGCTGCATGATAAGCGGCATGGCTTCCCCCGTGTGCCTGCGACGGAGCGGCTTTGTGGGAGTCTTTGCCGGCTATGGAATCGGCACAACCACGCATCGGTCTACCGCCCGGCGGTGGCCGACATCGTTTCACGAACCCGCCAATCTGGGGGGCTTGACTTCCCGCTCTCTCTTCCGGGAGGGGCGTGATGGGGGCCGGCCGGCGCATTATTGACGGGCTGCGCGACGCCATCGAGGGCAAGTTCGCCGCTGTGACGATCGACGGGGAGACGTGGGTCAAGCGGCCATGGCAGCCGTTGTGGACCGCCCCGCGGGACAGGAGCGCAATTCTCCTGCTTCTCGGCGAGACCATACCGGACGTGCCTCATGTCATGGTCGGATCGTACTGCGACGCCGCTGGTTGCGCGGAACTCGGATACGAGGAGTGCGGCACCGATGGCGGGTGGCTGATCTGGAACGCAGACTGCGACTTCTACATCATCAAGGCTGACGAGCCGCGCGGCTGGTGCCCGCTTCCGACCGGAAGCATCAAGCCATGACGACCGGAGCCCGCCACTGGGGACAAGAGACGGGCTCCGGCCTTGCTTCGCCGCGACGGGGCGGCGGTTCGTGTTCAAGGGATCGCTCGTCGAGCGATGCTGTGCCGGGCGGCTTCCCCCGGCTTTCGAGATTGAACCTCCAGGCGGGGTTCGCTCTCGTCATCCGGCAGCCGCGTCGGACCCGCCCCCGCTACACCGGCGCGGCTGCTTTCCCAATCAACCCAAACCACGACGCCGCACTTGCACCCGGCGTTGTGTGCGCGGCTTGGGCTGCTCTCCCCCAAGCCTTGCGCGGCGGCCGGCTCGACCTCCTCCCTCGGGCTGGCCGCCACAATTTCCAGCGATCCGATGATCTTGGCGAAGTCGGCGTCCAGTCGCCGCCATGCATCTCCGTCGCACATCGCCGCCTCCAAAGTTTGACCAGCGGGCTAAGCCGCCAAGCACATCCCGTCTGGTCTTCCCGCGCCACCCTTGAGGGCACCGCGCCATGTTCGTCCCCACGAACATCGTCGAGGAGCTTTCCAAGGTGTTGGAAAAACCATCCAAGAACTCAGGAATTAGTTTCGTGAGCGCAGTAGCCGAAGCTGCCTTCCGTTTGCGCCGCATCGCCGAGCCCAGGCCCGTCGGTGACCGCATCAAGCCCGCCATCGAACGAGCGGCGAAGAGGGCCGGATTGCCGACACAGAGGGTCGAAAACCTCTGGTACGGTGAGGCCCGCGTCGTGAAGGCGGAGGAAATGGACGCCATCCGCCGTGCCGATGAGGCGCGGCAGGCCAAGGAACAATCAGCCCGTGAGCAAGCAGCCGAACTGGGGGCACTCTTCGCCGGGATCGCCGAGCGCCTTCGCCAAGTCGATCCGGACTTCCATAGCCAAAACGTTACTGACCTTCTCGACGCGGCTCGCCTTCTTGGCGCTCCGCATCGCGCCGTGGCTCATGAGCCCGAAGGAGGACTGACCGACGCTTCTCCCGAGAAGGGAGGGGCGTGATGGTTCTGCCGATTGACCGCATCGACTACCACCTTGACCAAGTGCTGAAGGCCTCTGGTTCGGCGCTCCGGCATTACTCGATGCCGCGCATGGTCAATGCCATGCGCGAGGCGATGAAGGCGGCAATGGATGAGGCCGTCAGCAAGGCCACCCCATCCGACAAGGAGGGCGGGCTGTGAGCTGGCTTGGGTCGCGCGAGCACTATGACCTGATGGACGCTTTTGAACGTCAATCTCGGTCATTGCCCGCTGCACTTCGACTCGACCGAGAGGCCAAAGAGTTTTGGCCTAGGGGTGCGGTCTATCAAGATGCGCGAACCAACGAAGCGTTTCTCGCGTATCGCCTTGGGTATGCGGAAGCCCGTGCGGTCTATTTGCGGGGTGGGTCTCAATGACCACCCCCGTGAGCTTTCTTGACGGCCGGGTCACGCTTCATTGCGGGGATTGTCGGGAGATTTTGCCGGCAATCCGCGGGGTCGATTTGGTCGCGACAGACCCGCCCTATAGCAGTGGCGGCACCATGCGCTCCGACCGGAATATGGGCACCGGATCGAAGTATCGTCTTAGCAACGTTATCAAGGAAGACCCAGACTTCGGCGGCGACAATCGTGACCAGAGGTCGCTTACTCTGTGGTTTTCCGACTGGATGGCCATGTGCCTTCGGGCGACCAGAAAAGGCGGGGCCATGCTCTGCTTTATCGATTGGCGAAATCTACCATGCGCTATCGACGCGGTACAGGTCGGAGGCTGGGTTTATCGGGGCATTGTGCCTTGGGACAAGGGGGAGGGTACCCGTCCGAATAAGGGGTGGTTCCGCGCTCAGGTCGAATACGTCGTTACCGCCTCAGCAGGCCCGCTTACGCAGGGCCATCTTGCCCCCGGCATCGTTCAATCTGGGTACATCCGCTGCAACGTGAATAGTGAAGAGAAAGAGCACATCACCGGTAAGCCGGTGGAGTTGATGCTTGAATTGATCCGGACGCGCGATGATTGGGAAACCGTCCTCGACCCTTTCATGGGCTCCGGGACCACGGGGATCGCGGCGGTAAGGATGGGCCGACGTTTTATCGGCATTGAGGCCGAGCCCCGCTACTTCGACATCGCCTGCCGTCGCATCGAGGAAGCCACCAAGCAGCCTGACTTCTTTGTGGAGACTCCCCCGGCTCCGAAGCAGGAGGCGATGGCCCTATGAGCGCGCCCGAACGGATGCTGTGCCTTCTCGACGAATGCCGCTCCCCGTTGGCCTGCAGCCATGCAGGTCGATGCTCGGCTCGTGCTGAGGACGGAGCCCGTTCCTACGACCTCGCCCTCCGCTCTCTGCGCGAGACGGGAAGGCCGCCCCCGAAGTCATGGACGGAGACGGAGCATGGGTAGCGACCCACAAAAAGGCGATAGGGCGGCCACCGCTCTAGAGGCCGCGGCTATTCAGTTCGCTAACGTTGCCCGCGTGGTGGACGAAGAGCGGAGCCACTTCACCAAGCGGGCGATGCGTCTCGAAAGCCACTTGGTGGTGGCGGTGGAGGCGCTGGGCATCATCGCCGGCAAGCGGCAATGCCTCGACAACCTCATGGGCAATCGGGACGTGGCCGAGGCGGCATTGAAAGCCATCGGGGATGCGGTCCCGAAGTCATGGACGGAGGATGCGAAATGACCATCACCCCATTCGGCTGGTTCGCCATCATCGGCTTTGCGCTCCTGGTCGCCGCTTTCATCGCCGAGCGCCTTCTTTACCGCGCCGCTATCAAGCGCCGTCCCATTTCCGAGCACACTGACGGTCACTGGTACAGGCCACACACGGGACATCGGCCATGACGGTAACCATCCTCAACGGCGATTGTCGCGGCGTGCTCAAGACGCTGCCGGACGAGTCCGTGCATTGCGTGGTCACGTCGCCCCCTTACTTCGGGCTTCGGGACTATGGCGTCTCCGGTCAGATCGGCCTTGAGCCGACGCCCGACGCCTTCGTTGCCGAGATGGTGGCCGTGTTCCGCGAGGTGAGGCGCGTTCTCAAGGATGATGGAACGCTGTGGCTTAACCTTGGGGACAGCTACGCCGGCGGCGGCCATGGTGGCGGGGGTAGTTTCCAGAAGGAGCGGCATTGGCGAAAGGGGGCTGTGCCGGGTGAAGGTGGCGACCAAGGCGGGGCGCGTAATCGCGATGGCCTCGGCCGTGTCACCGGCCTCAAGCCCAAGGATCTGATCGGCATCCCGTGGCGCGTCGCCTTCGCCCTTCAGGCGGACGGCTGGTGGCTTCGGCAGGACATCATCTGGTCGAAGCCCAATCCCATGCCGGAGAGCGTTACGGACAGGTGCACCAAGGCGCACGAGTACGTGTTCATGCTCACCAAGTCGGCTCGCTACTACTACGATGGCGAGGCGATCAAAGAGCCGGCGATATACACAGGGCTGGCCAATCAGGACGACAGTGGGTTTAAGGACCCGCGTTCGTTCAACGGGAAGCACAAAGACGGTTATCGGACCTCCGACAAGCAGCGGGGTCACAGCCGCCGCCACGCCGGCTTCAACGACCGCTGGGACGCCATGGAGCGCGAAGAGCAGTGCTCCGGCATGCGCAACAAGCGAAGCGTCTGGACGGTTGCCACAGCCCCATTCTCCGAAGCCCACTTCGCCACCTTCCCGCCAGCGCTGATTGAGCCATGCATCCTCGCTGGATGCCCGAAGGGAGGGACGGTACTCGACCCATTCGGCGGCGCTGGCACCAGTGGCCTTGTCGCCGACAGGCTCGGCCGCAACGCCATCCTCATCGAACTGAACCCCGAATACGCCGCGATGGCCGAGAGGCGCATTAAGGCCGATGCCGGGCTATTTGCGGAGGTCGCATGACCCACTGGTACAGGCGACAAAACGGGGCAGGGGGAGGATCGTTCCGATGAACACCCAAGCCGAAATGATCCTCGCTGACCTCCGCAAGGGGGTGAAGCTCACGCCGATGGATGCACTGCGCGAATACCGCTGCTTCCGTCTGGCAGCCCGCATTCTGGATCTCCGCAGGGACGGCCATCCGATCAAGACGGAGCGCGTCACCGACCCCGACACGAACAAGACCTATGCGAGGTACTGGCTTTGAACGGCAGGGATGAACAGATCGCCATCTTCCGTGCGGAGACCATCCGGTCCTATTGGGCCAAGCGCGGCTATGACGTGACCGTGGGCGTCGAGTACGTGGTGGGCAACCATGCCACCGATGCCCGCACGGATCGGTTCGACGGGCACTGGCGGATCGTCTCCGACCTCGTCAACGGCATGCCTCGCCGCCGGCTGCGGAGTAAGGCGGCATGATCGATCGTGTTCCGACAGAGGCAATCGTCGCTGCCTACGATCGACTTGGCTCGGTGTGGGCGGTTGCCGATGAACTCGGAATATCGGGCCAGACCGTCTCGCGTCGGATGAAGGCAGCGGGACACCCGGTCAACAAACGATGGATAACCGACGCCGAGCGTTCTCGGATTGAGCAATTCTACCGCGAAACGCCGCCCGAAGTTTTTGATCTGGATAATCTTGTGGAGGAGATCGGGCGGACGAAGGCGGTGATCAGCCGCGAAGCCGCCAGAATGGGTTTGACCACTTACGTACGGCCTCTGACTGCGAGCCAAGCGGAGAGGGCGAAAATAGCGCAAGCCGGGAAATGGTCGCGCAATCCCCACCCAAGGGGCATGGCTGGCAAGAAGCATACACCGGAAACGCTGGCACGCGTCGGAGAAGCTTCCAAGCGCAACTGGAGCACTTGGAAAACGTTCGGGATTGGGCCCGGTTCGCCCGAGGGAATAGCAGCGAGACGCGCTCATTTGACCACCATACGCGGGTTGGTCAACCCGACGAACGTTTACAGTCGGTGCCGTAGCGGGCGGCGGGCGGACCTCGGGGACATGTTTTTTAGGTCGTCGTGGGAGGCGAACTATGCCCGCTATTTGAATTTGCTTTTGTCGATGGGGGTCGTCGCCGAATGGGCTTACGAGCCGCAAAAGTTCCGGTTCGAGGGCATCAAAAGTGGCACCACCAACTACACCCCGGATTTCCGCGTTGTTTATAAGGGCGACACCACGCCCGAGTTCGTCGAGTTGAAGGGTTTCACGACGCCAAAGGACCGAACCAAGTGGCGCCGGATGAAGAAGTATCACCCCGGCATCCGGCTCACCGTCATTACGTCCAAGGAATACTACGCCCTTGCTCGCAAGTGGTCCTCGTCGATCCCGAACTGGGAGTCCGACAAGGGCGGCGGGCGCAAGATCGGCCCGCGCGTCCGGAGGGCGGCATGAGCATCAGCCGTGAGCTGGTCGAGGACGATTCCAAGTGTCAGGCGATGCACATCTATCGCGGCCTTCGGGGCCGGGAGTGCGTCGTCCGTGTCTGTGAACGCAAGCCCTCGTAAGGGAGGAGTAGGTCATGTCTCTAGTCGATCTTTGGTCGGATGCTGCGATGGTGCCGCGCCCCCGAGTGGTGGCCGTGCCGCGCGCCATCGTGCCCAGGGAGCGCATTTATCCGAAGCCGGCGCCGACGAAACTTTCGCGCCCGACCGCCATCGAGAACTTGGCTGCCATGCGCGAGCGTGAGCGGCAGGATGCCCTTGCCGCAGCGTGGCGCGAGGGTTTCCGGGCCGCCGAACTTGGGTACGCGCTTCCCGTCGTTTACGGGCCGACGGACCACGCCGCGGCCTTCGCACCGACGATGATTTCAATCATCGCCGAGGTTGCCCGCAAGCACGGTCTTAAGGTCGCTGATCTGAAGGGGCCTCGCCGGAACAGGCCGTATGTCCGGGCTCGGCAGGAGGCCATGTACCGTTGCTACCGGGAAACCGACAACAGCCTTCCGGCCATCGGCCGGGCGTTCGGGAACCGTGATCACACGACAGTTCTCCACGGCATTCGGCGACATTCTGGTGGAGCGTGTGTGGATAAACGGGATTGACGTGCGTTTCCCGGGGTCTAGGCGTCTGTTCGGTTGTGAATAACCACGAACCAGAGCATCAAAATACACATGAGCAGATGGTTCCGACACTACGCAGGAATGGCCCGCGACGACAAGCTCGTCCGCGCCGCGATCAAGTCAGGCCAGCCGGTCGAACGCGCCGTATGGGTGTGGGCGGCCATCCTCGAAAGCGCAGCGGAGATTGACGATGGCGGGCGGTTTGAACTGGACTCGGCCGAGGTCGCCTACTTTCTCAGAGCGGATGAGTCTGACATCGCAAGCATCGTACATGCCCTGGAGGGTGGCGGCCGGATTTCTGGCAGCTACGTGGTCCATTGGGGCGACCGTCAGTTTCAGTCGGACAGGTCGGCGGAACGTCAAAGGCGTCACCGTGAGAAGCAAAAAACTAACGGTGACGATCACGGCGAGCCACGCGACCAAGCGAGTGAACGTCACACTGACGACGATGTGACGGCGCTGTCACGTCACTGTGACGCACCAGAGACAGAGACACATACAGAAGCAGAAAAAAAGAAAGAACACATTGTCGGCTCGGCTATCGCCGCGCCTCACCCCGCTGTCGCGGGGAATGCGGGTATTCATCCCGAAGAGCCAAAGCCCAAGAGCTTCGCCTACCCGCAGGAATTCGACGATCTCTGGAACCAGTACCGCGCCATCTGCGAGGTGGCGACGGCTGACCCTGGCAGCAAGAAGAACGCCTTTGAGCGGTGGCGGAAGCTATCGGCGGAGGACCGCGAGCGATGTTTCGATGGCGTGATGCAGTACCTGCTTTGGCGGGATGGCCGTTCGGAGAAACCCGGCCTCTTCACCGCCCAGCCGAAGCACTTCGAGCGGTTCATATCGGGCCGCCTTTGGGAAACCTACCAAGCCGAGGCCGCCTAGATGCTCACCAAGGAACAGGTTGTCCGCTCCCTTTTCGACCGGCTGGCGACGGTCTACCCGAAGCCGGCGCTGGCTCTCAGTCAGGCCGAAGTCGTCGCCGCCCGTTGTGCCGAGGGCGTGACGGAAGAGCACCTTGAAGGTCTCGCCGTCCGCATCATCGAGACGCGGAAGCAAAAGACATTCCCGGCCGTCCAGGAGCTGATCGCGTCGGTCCGCAACCTCACGCCGTCGTCGCCCAACCCACGCGGCTCCTACACCCCGAACGACCGAACCGAACAGCTTCGTGAGGAAGAGCGCCGCGAGCGGGAAGCGCTAGCGATGCTGTCGGGTACGGACCTCGCCCACGAGGCGGTTCAGGACCGATGGGCGCCGGCCCTCATCGACTTCGTCAAGAAGGAGCAGCGCCTACCGAATGGATTCGAGGCCGACAAGCTCGTGAGCCAGTCGCGGCGCAACGATGCTGACGTGCGGTCGGTCGACGGCGGCGCCGGGTTCGTCCTCCGCAAGTTCCGGGAAGCGATGCACGAGACGGCGGCGCGTCGGCTTGGTCTCGAAAAGTTTCAGATGACGGTCTGACTGGCTCGAAAAGGCAGCGGCATAGTCCGCATAACACAGGAGAAATGAGATGACCGAGGGCATGCAGATCATGACGGCGACGATCGTGGGGTTCGTTTGTTTGGCGTCCATCGTCATCGTCCCCGTCGTGGTGGATAACAGCATTTGGGAGAACGTTGCGACCCTTTGCATCGAAAGCGGGGGGACGTGGGGCAAGGTCCCAATCGTGGGAGAAAAGTGGGCGGATTGGCAATGCGTCGCGCCAGTCAGCAAGTAGACCCGGCAGCCAGCGCAAGGCGTGGAAGGCCCGGAGCCGGGGCCTTTGGACGCAAGAGGAGTTGGATTACGCCGACGCCGTGGCAAGCCGGAAATGGCGAGCGATCCATGCCGCAGGCCTCTGCCCTAACCCCACCCCACTAACGGAGAACGAGAATGGGTGAGCGAATGACGAGCCGAGATGAAGCGGACGAGATGCAGGCGGCGTTCAGGTCGTGTGTCGACGCATTGGAGCGAAACGGGCTTTCTCGGGGGCAGATCGGCGCTGGCATGACGGGGTTCGCTTTTGGCATACATGCGGCTCACAACGGGCTGAGGGAAGCTCTTGCGTCGCTGGAAGCGATTCGGGCGGCATTGGGCGAGATCGCCCCATGACCTCCCCCTCTGACCGTATAGAAGCAGCCGCAAGGGCGATGGCTGCATTCGATGACGAGGAATTCGACGACATGTACCCCTCTGCGCAGGGCTCATATCGTCGTCTTGCCAAGGCAGCCCTCGCATCGGCCTATCCCGAGCTTACCAACGGCACCGCGTGGATAGCTCCGATGCAAGCGACTGAGGCGATGGCGAAGCATGCCGAGGGCTACACCGACTTCGGGCGCACAGCTGTGGTCGACACTCTGGAGCGCGTCATCAAGGAATGGCAAATGGCTTTCTCCCTCATGAGGGACGCCTATCCCCATGACCAACCCAAGGACAGGGCCGGCTAGTCCCGCGCCACGCCGAAAGGACGGAACGCCATGACCAGGATTCCCCTCCCCGAAGCCCGCTGGTACGCGGCTATGGTCCATCCTCGCATGGAGTTCAGGGCTGCCGCCGAAATGCGGCGCAAGGGCTATTTCACATGGCTGCCGTGGATCAGCGTGAAGCGGACCTATCGCCGCCCTAATTCCACGATACGGAAGATCGTCACGGAGCCGCGGGCGTATTTCTCCCGCTACGTGTTCGTCGGGCTCCGCTACGTCGGGCAAGACTTGTCCCACCTCCACGACATTCCCTGTGTCTCGACGGTAGTGAAAGCCCCGATGACGGGGAAGCCTCTCGAAATCCCGGATAGCGTAATGGACCGCATCTGGTCCCTCGGCGACGGGACGGAGTTCATATCCGAGGTGGACGAGGTTAGCGCCAAATCCCGGCGGAAGTATGCCAAGGGCGATGCCGTCACTCTCAAGGGCACCCCGTTCGATGATTTCGTTGCTCTGGTCGAGCACGACATCGGCGGCAAGGAATTGCGGGTGGAGGTGGAGATGTTCGGCGGCAAGCGCCGGGTGACGGTGAAGGCGGAACAGGTCGAAGAGAAGGTGGCAGCATGAGCACACACGCGGTGAACGTTGTCGAGATCAGTTCGGTCCTGCCTCATGGCAATGCCGAGCGTCTGGAGATCATCCCGGTTAACGGGTGGCAGGCGGTCGTCAAGAAAGGGCAATTCCTGCCCGGTGATCGCGCGGTCTACATTGAACCGGACTACACGGTCCCCACCGCCCGCCCCGAGTTCTCGTTCCTCGCCAAGGAAGGCAGAGACCGCCACCGGCTCAAAGCCGTGCGGCTTCGTGGGGCCTTGAGCTTCGGCTTGTTGATCCCCGTACCGGACGAGCTTCGTGATCGCCCGTCGGGGGCCAATGTCATGGCCGATCTCGGCATTGAACGCTATGAGCCGCCGGTCAAATTGGCACGTAGCGACGAGCTACCGGAAACGGAATGGCCGCAGGTCTATTCGTCAAAATTCGATGTTGAAAATCTCAAGAAGTTCCCTGCGGTGATTGCGCCCGGCGAGCCGGTGATTGTGACTGAGAAGATACACGGCGCCAATGCCCGCTACCTTTCGGCTGACGGCATTTTCTATATCGGCTCACGGTCGAACTGGCTCAAGCCCGACGTGGACCACCCGTGGAAGCGTGCTGCGGCATCCGACGCCCGCATACAGGCTTGGTGCGAGGCACACCCCGGTATCGTCCTCTACGGCGAAATTTACGGGGCGGTGCAATCGCTCAAGTACGGTGTCAAACCGGGTGAGGTACGCTTCGCAGCGTTTGCCGCGCTCGCGGCTGGCGAATGGCAAGACACAGATTTCTTGCTGTCCGACGATACGCTGCCGACGGTTCCTGTGGTCTACCGAGGACCCTATGATGCTGACGCGATCGCCGCTCTCGCCGAAATGGATTCGACCGTTCCCGGCGCGGAGCCGGGGCACATGCGGGAAGGCGTTGTGGTTGTCCCCGAGCACGAGCGACGGGATGACTATATTGGCAGGGTGGCACTCAAGCTGATCAGTAACCGATATTGGGAAAGTGCTGACTGATCGTAGCTATCCCGCTTCGTCCAGCGGTCAGGACCTCGCCCTTTGACGGCGAAGACCTCGGTTCGAATCCGAGAGCGGGTGCCAGGGTTGACATCCCCTCCACCCCCGCTTAAATTCCTAAACCGAAGCAGGCGCCGACACTGGCGCATTTGAATCACGCCCTCCCAATACCAGCCGGGGCATCGGCTTCCGGAACAGTGGGATGGTAGGTTCGGTCACGGCACCCAGCCGGAGACCTGAAGCCGCAACCCCCAGCGGCGTTAGAGACATGCCAATCCTCGACAACGCCCGCCACGAGCGCTTTGCTCAAGCCATAGCCGCAGGCAAGAACGCCACGGACGCCTATGTCTCTGCAGGGTACGAGGCAAAGGGCAACTCTGCTGAGGCCGCTGCATCTCGCCTGTTAAGGGATGTTAAGGTGACCGCCCGGATAGCCGAGTTACAGTCCCGTGTAGCCGAGGGCATCGTTCTCACCAAGCAGTGGGTGATTGAGCGCCTTGTCGAGAATGCCAACCGCGCCATGCAAGCCGAAGCGCCCAAAGATGGCGGCGACTACAAGTACGAAGGCTCTGTGGCGAACCGCGCGCTGGAACTGCTTGGCAAGGAGCTGGGCATGTTCGTCGAGCGCCGTGAAGTAGGCGCCCCCGGCGAGTTCGACGACAAGACCCCCGATGAACTTAGAGATTTTGTCCGAAGCGAGGCTGAAGCGCTTGGCCTCGGCCATGTCGCTGCTGAAGCGTCTGGACGCGGCGGCTCTTCAAGAACAAAGCCTCATTGACTTCGTCCGGTGGAACTGGCACTCGCTTGAGCCGCTGAGTGCCCCGCTGGTGGATGGGTGGCCGCTTGAGGCGATCTGCGAGCACCTGGAGGCGGTGACTGACGGAGAAATCCACCGCCTTCTGATCACGGTGCCTCCCGGCTTCATGAAATCCTTGCTGACCAACGTGTTCTGGCCGGCATGGGAGTGGGGGCCTCGTAATCTCCCCCATATGCGATACATCAACTTCTCGTACACCGGGTCACTGACCGAGCGCGACAACGAGCGCTTCCGCGACCTTATGCTCGATGCGCGGTTCTCCGGCTTGTGGAATGACCGATTTACGCTCCGCAAGGTCGGGTCGGTCAAAGTCACCAACGACAAGACGGGCTGGAAGCTGGCGTCCTCGGTTGGCGGTGTTGCCACGGGTGAACGCGGCAACCGCATTCTGCTTGATGATGCCCACAACGTGAAGCAGGGCGAGTCCCAGGCGGTCAGGACCGAAACGGTCAGGTGGGTGCGGGAGGCAATGTCCAACCGCCTCAACGACATGAAGCGCGATGCGATCGTTGCGATCGGGCAACGGGTTCACGAGGATGATGCTGGCCGCGCCTTGATGGACCTGGGGTACGACCATCTGTCGATCCCGATGGAATACGATATGCGCCGGGCCTATGCGAACGGCGTCGACAAGTTCCAGACTGCAATAGGTTGGGAGGACCCGCGAGAGACTGAGGGCGAACTGGCTTGGCCCGAGCGGTTCCCGGCCGATATCATCACCGGCATGAAGGAGACCAGCGGCACGTTCGCTTGGTCGGCGCAGTACCAGCAATCCCCGGCCCCCCGCGGCGGCGGCATCATCAAGGAACACTACTGGCGCCTCTATCCCCCCGACGGGGAGCAATTCGACGACAGGACCGGGGAGCCGATAGCCCCACTTTCCTACCCCCCCTTCGACTACGTTCTCGTCTCCGTCGATACGGCCCTGACTGCCAAGGAGGAGAACGACTGGTCGGCCTGCACCTGCTGGGGCGTCTACCGCAACGACAACGACATGATCCGCGTCCTGCTCATTCATGCATGGCAGGCCCGGCTCGAGTTCCACGACCTGGTCGAGCGCGTCATCCTCACCGGCCGGGGGATGGACAAGAAGACGCGACGGGATGGCACGACCTACGAAGTGAACCTCGGCTGGCACGCCGACACGGTGCTGATCGAGAACAAGGCCAACGGCCTTAGCGTCGTGCAGGAGATGGCCCGCCTGTGCCGGGGCGAAGAGTTCTCGATCAAAGTGTTCGATCCCCGGAGAGACGGGGGAGGGGACATCGTAGCCCGCGCCCATAGCGTCGAGGCGATGTTCGAAGCCGGGCTGGTGGAAGCGCCTGATCGGGATTGGGCGAACCTTGTGATCGATGAGGTTGCCGCTGTGCCGAAGGGGGCGCACGACGATCTGGCGTCCTCGGCATTCCAGGCCCTGAAGTGGCTGCGGAGCCGAAGCATCCTGCTTATGCGGGACGAGCGGGAGCAACAGTTGGCGCGCGAGTTGAGCCCGAAGGCGATGCGGCCCATGGGGAAGCCCTACGATGTCTAGTTTTGAGATAGCGCCCGGTGCCTTCGTGAGCGATGAGACGCTTATCCGGCTGACGTGGGATGGGGCGGCCGTGCCGATCTTCTTGGAGCCGGATGAAATCCTCGACGAGGGGAAGGCTACTCTCAAGCTGGTCGAAGGTTGGCGGCAACTTCAGGGCCTCTTGATGAGGCAAGGCGTCGACCTAAAGGCCGATGCCGTCACCACGCAGAGAGACTTTGCCAAGATGCAGGCAGACCTGAACATGTCGAAGAACCCGCATTCCATCGACATATCCCGCTGACATGTCAACGCGATCGACAAGAGCCAACGGGGAACCCCGCTCGATCAGGCCCTTATAAGGCTGGCAGGCTCGCCTTGTTACGCGACCTGCCGGGGAGCGCCACCAGAAGCTGCAGGGCCGGAATCTGAGACTGATGCTTTTCGGCGGCGTCGAAGGTCATGGGCAGCGCTCCCGCCTGCGGACTAACTTGCGAGAAAGGGGTTTCGTGGTTATATCTCGGTCAAAGGATTGGGAATTTCCCGGTCGACAAAAGGGTCCTGGAGCTTCCGGGGCCCTTTTGTTTTTCATGCTTTCGGAAGCGCTTAAGGGAAGCATTTGAGCCCCCCGAGCTTGGGCCGGATGATGTCGAATGCCCGGTTCGGCTGGCCGGGACGGAGCTGCGACAGGGCAATCGGCCGGGCGGTCAGATCCGCCAGCTGCAACCCGGGCGCGTTCGCGGCCTTCGACATGAACACGGGCTGGAAATCGAACCGACTGAAATCGTCCCGCTTGTAGCCCCAGTGGCCGTCGTTCCCTGCGATCCGGGGGCACGAGCCCGCAACATGGACAGGTATCTCGACCCCAGCGACGAACGCGCCGCGTGGGCAGTAGGTGCCCAGAGCTACGAGGTTACGGCGCATGACCTTTGAAATTGGCGACATCGTGACACTCAAGAGCGGCGGCCCGAAGATGACGGTGTGGGCTGTGCGCGAAGATAGCGTGATCGATGTCGAATGGTTCGCGGGCGACTTGCTTCAGCGCGACGCCTTCGCCCCGGCGGAACTGATTGCGAGCGCCGCTGACAACCCACGCTTCGTGACGCCGGATACCTTCACGGTCAGCAACGATTTCATGGCCGTGACTTGGTCCACTGACGCCAAGGCATAATGTCCAACGTCTTCCCCCTAGATCCCCGCAACGTACCGCCGACGCCTCTGCCATCATTTGGCGGAAGCGCCGCGCCTGCGTTCGATCTGGCGGAGGAGGCGGCCGAAGACGAAACCCTGACCGTCACCATCAACGACGATGGCACGGTCGACATCATTGCCGGCGATGACGAAAGCGCCGAGGACGAGCCGGGACAATCCGACTTCGATGCCAACCTTGCCGATGATCCGGCCTACGCCGGCAAGCTGAGCCAGATCGCCGATGACCTGCTTGAGGGCATCGAGGCCGACACCCGCTCCCGCGACGAATGGGAACAGGATTACATCACGGGCCTTGCCCTCCTCGGCCTCAAGATCAACGACCAGCAGGAGAGCGCCGGCCTGTCCGGGGCCTTCCTCTCCAAGGTCAAGCACAGCCTCCTGCTTGAAGCTTGCCTCACGTTTCAGGCCCGTGCCCGTGGCGAACTCCTCCCTGCCGATGGCCCGGCCAAGGTGCGCAACGATGGCGACGACAGCGCCGAGCGGGACAAGCTGGCCTCCGATCTGGAGGAGGATTTCAACCACTTCCTGACCGCAGTGGCGACGGAATACTACCCCGACACCGACAGGACATTGTTCCTGTCCGCCTTTGGCGGCTGCACCCACAAGAAGGTCTATCGCTGCGCCCGGCGCAACAGGCCTGTCTCGGAAAGCGTCGAGCTTCCCGACCTGATCGTCTCGAATGACTCGACCGACCTGGCGAATGCCGCTCGCGTCACCCACCGCATCGTCATGTCCCCGACGCAATATCGGGCGATGGTGAAGGCGGGCATCTACATCGATGTTGCGCTCGGCTTTCCCTACGTCGACCCGTCGTCGATCGAGCGCGCCAATGCGGAGATCAAGGGCATCGCGGTCACGCCGCAGCGGCAAAAGGACCAGCCCTATACGATCTACGAGACGTACACTGAATTCCCCCTTGAGGATGCGGACGAGCCTTACCCCTACAAGGTCTCTATCGACAAGGACTCGCGCCGCATCCTTGAAGTTCGCCGCAACTGGAAAGAGGACGACGAGGACAAGAAGCCCCGCAAGCGCTTCGTCAAGTGGCCGTTCATCCCCGGCCCTGGTTACCTCGACATCGGCTTCCTCCACATCCTCGGCCAGCATGCGAAGGCGCTGACGGCGATCGAGCGTATCCTGATCGATGCCGGCATGTTCGCCAACTTCCCCGGCGGCGTGAAGCTCAAGGGTGGACGGAACGACCCCAACCAGATCAGGCCGGCGCCGGGCGAATGGGTGGATGTCGACGGCGGCACTACGTCGGACGATATCCGCAAGGTGCTGATGGCGCTGCCCTACAACGGGCCGAATGCCGAACTGATGGCGCTGTGGGACAAGATCGAATCCAACGCCCGCCAGCTCGCCGGCACGGCAGAGATCGAAACCGGCGATGGCCGCACCAATGCCCCGGTCGGCACGGTGATGGCGATGCTGGAACAGCAGACGCAGTTGATGACCGCGGTCCACAAGCGGCAGCACACGGCACAGCAGGAAGAACTGATGCTGTTCCGCGAACTGTTCCTCGAGGACCCGGAGTCCCTGACCCGCGGCAACCCGAAGGCAACGCGGACGTGGACGGCAGAGGCGCTTGCCGACATGAGCTTTGTCCCGGCGAGCGACCCCAACGTCCCCGCCCAGACGCATCGCCTCATGCTCGGGGCGGCACTGATCGAAGTGGCGAAGAACAACCCCGAACTTTACGACCAGCGCGCCGTGCATCAACGGGCATGGCAGGCAGCGCACGTCACGGACATTGACTCGTTCCTCCTCCCGCCCCAGCCGGCACAGGACGATGGCTCCGGCATGCTGGCGCAACTTGCCCAGATGCAGTTGCAGCTTGAGGCGGCCAAGGTCGAGAACGACAAGCTCAAGGCCCAAGCCTCGCAGATGGGCGCACAAGCCAAGCTCATCGAAGCGCAAGGCAAGCCGCAAGAGGCGGCAGCCCGTGCCCAATCCGATCAGGTCAAGGCACAGGCCGACCAGATGCGGGCACAGGCCGACATGCAGTCGCAGGCCGAGGCCGACGCGCTGGAACGCGAACGCCTCCGCATCGAGCAGAGCGAAGCCGACAAGGACCGCGCCTCGAAAGAGGGCATTGCCGCGATGCAGGACCAGACGAAGCTCATCATCGAGGGCATTCGGGTTGATGCTGCTGCGGCGAGCGCCGACCCGGTGCATGACGACAAGGCGGGGCCATGATCCGAATAGACCCTCTCATCTTGAGCCAGGCGGCCGAAGCCGTCGCCGCTGTCGTGGCGTCGGCCACGACCAGCGATGGGCTGCGGATTACGTGGCGGTTGTCGCCAAGAGAAATCGAGAAAGCGCTGTGCGCTATGTTGACAGGGCTGGCGCCCGGTCAAGGGCCGGCGTCGGTACTGCCGGCGGACATGCTCGTGCTGTGAGATCGCATGCCCCTTACCCGCTACCAGCGCCTGAAGCGCCAGCGCGAACTCCCGAAGCCTGACCCTGCCCCTCCCGGCTTCATGTGGGAGGGCCGGTCATTGGTTTCGGTCCGCGACATCGAGGCTTGGTCCCGCAAGGCCATGACTGCCTACGACATGCTGCCCCGTCGAATCCGGGACATCTACAAGGAAGGACGTTCCACATGAAACTCAACGAAGGGCACTGACATGTGGTTCTATTTCATGCCGGATCGATGGGTGTGGCGCCTCCAAGGGGATGGCGGCACATATCCGGACTTCGGGATGTGGTTCGCAATCTTTGTGACCGGCTGTCTTGAGGTCGCGACGTGGGGCGCGCTTGCCGGGCTTGGGTTTGCCATCCGCGGCGCCCTGACTTGACCAGCGACAATGGCTATTCCGAGCCGGTGGTCGCCGGCTGGCGGGCGCTTTGGTTCGACATCATGCAATACCCGGTCGAAACCATCCGACGCGCAAAGGCCGCGTACTTCGCGGCGGTCAATGACGGTGCCGGCCCTATCGAGGCCGCAGAGAAGGCCAAGCGCCTCATCACGAACTGAAAGGACACTGACATGAAACCCCGTTCCGAATCCGACCGCGTCTCCCGCTACCTGTCCAGCGCCGGCATGTCCGTCCCCGACAAGTACGCCTCCGGTGGCCGCGTCAAGCCTGCCACCACGATCCAGATCAACATCGAGCGGGACAAGGCCCCGGCCATGCCGCCGATGCCGCCCCCGCCTCCGGTGGTCAACCCACAGCCGGCTCCTCCTCCGATGGACCCCGCTGCCATGATGGGCGGCGCTCCTCCGGGTGGTCCTCCGATGCCGGGCATGAAGCGTGGGGGCCGGGCGACCGCTGTCCCGATGAATGCCGGCTCCATCTCCGGCGATGGTCGCCAGAACAAGGCCATCTCGCAGGCCAAGGCCAGCGGGCAGAAGCAGCCGGTGAAGGGCACGTTCAGGACGGCGAAGTGATGGGCGAGCGCGAGGCTGATCTTGCCGCGTTCTGCAAGGAACGGGGGTTGCCCGCTCCACACAGTGGCATGAATGGCGGGGAGTGGGCGCAAGCGATGTTCAACGTGCAAGCGACGGCGCTTCGCGAGATGTTGGCCCCAACACCCTACGACCCCTTCAAAATCCCCTCCAAGAAAGCGAGCGCCTACTGATGGGTGAAGTTGTCCGTCTAGACCCCGCCGGCATTGTCGGCGACGGTGCCGCACTCGACCCGGACATGGTGCTTGAGAAGAACAAGGGCGACTTTACCGAAGTCGTCGTCATCGGCCGGGGCAGGGACGGCAAGGTTCAATTCGCCAGTTCCCACGGCTGTCTTGAGAGCCTGTGGCTTGTCCGCAAGGGCGAGGCGATGCTGCTCAGCTACGGAAGCGGCGACGAATGAGCGTTGTCGTCTCCGACTCCGCCTTCTGGACCAACCTCCACCGCTACATCCTCGACAAGCTCTCCCGCGAAATGCACGGCATCAAGGGCGGGGTGGATACCCGTCCGTACCTCCTTGCCTGCGGGAAGATACAGGCTCTTGAGGATGTCCTTGAGCACGCCAAGGACCTTCACAAGCATATCAACGGCGACACTTACGACGAAGAGGAGAATGCATGACCGCCCGTGCCCTTCAAATGGTCCATGACCGCGACCCGAAGGATGTGCTGCTCGAACAGGCTGGACCATTCGCGGAGAAGCTGACGCCGATCGGCGCCCGCGTTCTCGTCGCCACCTACATCCGGCCAAGGAAGCTCGCCTCTGGGCTGGAGCTGCCCGACAAGTACATCCAGGAAGACGAATACCAAGGCAAGGTCGGGCTGGTCATCAAGATGGGGGCGCTGGCTTTCACCGAAGACGAGGGCCACCAGTGGGGGAACGTGGTGCCGAAGGTCGGCGACTGGGTTCTGATGAACATCGGTGACACCAAGCGGCTGTCCGTCGGCAAGAACCCCTGCCGCTTCATTGAGGATGTCAACGTTCAGGCGATCCTCACCGACCCGGATGCGGTCTATTGACCGACGCCCTCACCGTCTGGCTCGACACCTGGTACTCCGCCTCTCAGATGGGCAAGGGCTCCCTCGCCGATATCGAGGCCAAGTTCCAGGACCGCATCAATGCCTCGCAGGCGTTGAAGGCCGAAGCCCATGAGCGGCTGAAGGCCCTGACGCCTGCCATCTGCAAGCGCGACCACATCAGCCGGATACACAGGGACATTCTCGAAAGGACCCTCAATGCCTGACCCGATTATGGATGGCCTCGAAGTTGAGACGGAAGACCAGGACAAGAACCTGCCCGTCGTCGAGATCGAGACGGAAGGCGGACCTGCCAAGCCTTCCGCCGAAGACGAGCTTGCCCCGCTTCGTGCGGAGATCGATCGCAAGAACGCCGAGGTGGCCGAGCGTGACCGGCAGCTCGCGGACTACGCCGCACGCACCGAGCGCGCCGAATACGAGCGCAACACCGCGATCCAGCAGCGCTTCGGCGCACAGGATGCCGCGGTGGCCAATGCGCTGGTGTCGGCGACCAACGAAGCCAAGCAGTACAAGGCCGAGTATCAGCGCGCCCTTGAAGAAGGGAAGTTCGACGTAGCGTCGGACATCAACGACAAGCTCCTCGACGCCCGGCTCCGCATCAAGACGGCGGAAAGCCAGAGGCAATGGCTCGACGGACAGAAGCACCAGTTCGCCCAGCAGATCGAGGCCGATGCCCAGACCCGCGAGCGGATGGAACAGCAGGCCCAGCAACAGCCCGCCGGCCCTTCCGCCAAGGCCAAGGCATGGATCGATGCCCATCCCCAGTTCAACACCGACGATGCCTATCGATACAGGGCGCTGGCGGCGCATGCGGAGGCCGTGAAGCAGGGCCTTGAGATCGACAGTAACGACTACTTCGATCACCTCAACGCCGCAGTCGACGGGGAGCAGCGCACGGTGACCAGCGAGCGCCCGGCCCCGGCCCCGAAACCCTCTCGCGCCACGACTGCCCCCGGCCCGTCGCGGTCGGGTGGCAATGGCGGAAGCGGCGGCAATCGCCGTGTCGTGTCCCTCTCTGCCCAGCAAAAGGAATGGGCCGACATCGCCATGCCGAACCTTGCCCCCGAGGAACGGTACAAGCGCTACGCCCGGAATATCGAGGTGATGGCGCGGCGTGATCGTGAAGCCGGGATGCCGGCGTAGCCATGACCGAACAAAACGACCCCATTGTTATGCTTGAGGCGCGAGCCGCCGAACTGAGGCAGCGGGCGTTTCATGACCGCGGAGGTGCTGCCCAACATCGCGACCACGCCGCGGCCCTTGAACTTGCCGCGGCGGACTACGATTCAGCCGCGGCGAATCTTGAAGCCGCCGCCAATCTTCTCAAGGAGACTAAACCAGAATGACCGAAGTCCATGCCGAAGCCCCGGCCCGTCGCCGTGGTCGCCCTCCTGTGAACCGTGAGCCTGTCCGTGACCCGCAGCCCCGCCGCAGCGTCCGCGCCGATCAGCGCACCGCCGCCGGCCGCCTCCGCGTCTCCGACGATCTGTTCTGGTACGACAAGGCCCGCCAGCCCGAGGGCATGGACTACCAGTGGAACCTCGAAACCATCGTCGGCATGCCGGACCCCAAGAACCAGATGGGGGCGATGATGCGGAACGGATGGGTTCCTGTCCCTGCCGAGCGCCATCCCGAGATTGCCGCCCACCTCAAGCCGGGCGAGGCCATCCGCATCGGCGGCCAGATCCTCATGGAGCGCCCCGCCGAAATGACGCAAGAGGCGAAGCAGGAGGACCGTGACCGCGCCTACAAGCAGGTCACCGACAACTTCCACCGCCTGCAGCTCGACGACAAGGACATGCTCCCGAAGCGCCGCCGCGACGGCCAGAGCATGGTGCGGGTGAAGAAGGAAGCGCCTATCCAGGTGTCGGAAGGCGACGGCATCCAGTACGAGCGGGAGTAGGGGCGATGTGGTCTCTCTGGGTCGCCCTGCTGGCCGCGAACAAGGTCCGGCACTTCGCGGCGAGCCCCTTGCGGGAACTCTTTGTCGGTATGTGGCTCCCGAAGTATCAAGTGCGGGCGCTCGCGGAATGGATGCTTCTCGACGGCCCCCATGCCGCGAGGGCGCGCGAGGAGGCGGACAGCGAGTATCGTATAGCGCACTTCAGATGTAGAGAACTTGACGGGCTCGTATCCGAGATAAACGCGGGCTGGCCGTTGAATTCACCGGTTCTCCGATACGCCGCCCCGGTATGGCCGGGTATGGCATGGGCTTGGCTCATGCAGGCCAAGCGAGCCCCGGGGCGCGTGTGCACAGCCATCTTCCGTGCCCCCAAGATTCGGCGGGCGCAAGCTGAGGCGGTGGCCGAATGGAGACAGCGGGACACCCGCCCGATCTGGGAAGTCTTTGACGATGGCGCGGGTCTGGAAAGCGTGGACCTATCGTGAAACCCAACGTCTTCATCGCCGGCCCTCGCTACGGCTTCACCACCACGTCCCAGACCGAAGCCTTCATGGTCGATGTGGCAGCGGGGCTTGCCTCCCAAGGATGCTTCGCCGGCTTCTTCAACGGCTCACATCCCGACATCATCGAGTGGCGCAACATCGCCCTCACCATCTGGTACGACAACCTGCCCAAATCGACCCACATTCTCATGGTCGATTACGACATGAGCGCGACGTTCGATATCGTCGGCAAGCTTCTCAATGCGGACAAGCCGGTCGCCGGTTCCGTCTACATCAAGAAGGGTGGTGGTGGCTTCGTCGGTTCTTTCATCGACACCCAGCGTCCGGTCGACGGTTTCGTTCCGATGCGGGGTCTCGGCGCCGGCATCCTTCTCATTCGCCGGGATTCGGTCGACGCCATCATTGGCCACGATCCATCGATCCTCGAAGAAATCCCCGAGGTCGAGCGCGGCATCAACTCGTGGTCCAAGCACTACGGCGTGACCCGCATCATCCACGCCTTTGACAAGGTGATCGGAGAACAGGGCCGCCCGCTTTCGGAGGATCTGTCGTTTTGCCATCGGGTGCGTCTCGCCGGGCTTGAAGTCTGGGGCGAGGTCGAGACTGTGGTCGGCCACGTCGGCATGCACGAATGGCGCGGCAAGCCCTTCGCCGAACCCAGCCCGGAACCGCCCCCGTTCGATCTGGCGGCGCTCATCGCCCCGAAGCGAAAGACGGCAGTGGTGGACATCGGGGCAAGTCCGGTGGACGGAGACCCCATCTATCGCCCGATGCTCGACGCGGGGCTTTGCACCGTCCTCGGGTTCGAACCGCAACGGGACGAGCTGCGGGCCTTGCTCGGGGCGGCAAAGGAAGGGGAAACCTATCTCCCCGATGTCATCGCCGACGGCAAGCCGCACACGCTCTACCGTTGTTTCATGCCCGGCATGGCGAGCCTGTTCAAGCCGGATGCCAAGCGGCTGGCGATGTTCAAGAGCTTTGCCGGCTTCGGCCGCGTCATTGGCACGGACACGGTCGACACGACAACGCTGGACAAGGCCGTCACGGGGCCGGTGGACTTCCTCAAGCTGGACATCCAGGGCGCCGAACTGATGGCGCTCAAGGGCGGCGAGGAGGTCCTGAAGCGGTGCATCGCGGTTCAGGTGGAAGTGTCGTTCGTGACACTCTACGAAGGCCAGCCCTGCATTGCCGAAGTGGACTGGCATCTCCGCCAGCGGGGGTTCATCCCCCACGGCTATGCCGGCAGCAAGGCATGGCCGCTCGTTGGATATCCCGATGACAAGGGCCTGCAGCCGGCACAGGTGCTTGAGGCCGACCTGATCTATGTCCGCGACTTCACCGACGACAAGCGGTGGTCCCCGGAGGATTGGAAGCAACTCGCCATGCTGGCGCATTACGTGTTTCGTTCGCCTGATCTGGCGCATTGGGCGCTGATGAGGCTGGAGCCGGAATGGGCGGCGGAGTTTGCCGGCGGCACGATGAGGGAAGCGGCATGACGGAGGTCACGTTCCTCGACGGCCGTGTCCGCCTCATCCTCGGGGATTGCCGGGAGGTTATGGCGGCGTTCCCGCCATGCTTTCGTGTGGATGCGTGTATTACCGATCCGCCGTATGGCGTGAACTACGAGGGCAGCGTCACCAAGCATGGGCGCAACGGGCACGGCTACCTATCGTTCGACGACACCCCCGAGAACATCGAGACCGTCTGCGTTCCCGCTGTGCGCTTGGCCGTCTCGCTTGCGCGCTCCGCCATCGTGACGCCCGGTAATGCCAACGCCTTTAAGTACGATGAACCTCGCAGTCTTGGCGCGATCTACTACCCATCCGGTGCCAATAGCGGACCGTGGGGATTCGTCTGTTCCCAGCCGCTTTTCTACTATGGCAAAGACCCGTACCTGATGAAAGCGTTGGGCAGTCGGCCCAACGCTTTCTCGACGACGGAAGCCACGGACAGGACGATTGACCATCCCTGTCCGAAGCCGCTCAAGCACGTCGAATGGATGGTCAATCGCGTATCGCTTCCCTGCGAAACCATCCTCGACCCCTTCATGGGCTCTGGCACCACAGGCGTAGCGGCTGTGAAGCTTGGCCGCCGCTTCATCGGCATCGAGATCGAGCCCCGGTATTTCGACATCGCCTGCAAGCGCATCGAGGCGGCTACCAAGCAGCCCGACATGTTCATTGAGCCCGCCCCGGCTCCGAAACAGGAAGCGATGGCCTTCGAGACCGCCGCTTGACATTGGGAATATAGTCCCTTAACTTTCTCGTTAACCGCTTCCCGAGCGCTTCGGGGAGCCGTGTGAAACTGCGATCGATGTTCGGCGCGCTGCCGTCTCGTCGCACCCAAGAACCCGAAGGTACGGACCCATGGCTAACAGCCAAACGGGGTTCGGCTTCCGGATGCTGGGTCGGCAAGACGCTGCCAGAGCCACATTCGGAACCCGCCCCTATCCCATCGACGCCACTGACACGACCACGATTGGTCGTGGCTGCACCGTGGCGCTCAGCACCACCGGCTACATCCGGCTCGCCACCACTGGCGACTCCTACTTCCTCGGCGTGTTCGACGGCGGTTACAAGACCGACACGAGCCTGCCGCAGCGCTTCACCTACTTCCAGGCCTACACCTACTCTTCGACCGCGGTTGCCGGCTCCGTCTATGGCTATGTCATCGACGACCCGAACGCCGAATACGAGGTGCGTGTCTCCGGTGGCCCGCTGACTTTCGCGGATGTCGGCGCCAACGCCACCTTCGTTGCCGGCACGGTCAACACCAACACCGGCCTTTCGACCGACCTCCTCAACGCGACGGTGACTACGAGCACCACGGCGCCTTACCGCATCGTGGGTCTGTCCGGCTTCGTCGGGAACGACAACGCCTCCTCGTACAACATCGTCAACGTCAAGCTCAACTCGGCGAACCTTTCGTCGACGCTTGGCCAAGTCTAGGGGAGGGCTGACCAATGGCTGTCAATCTTTCAGCAGAACGCAATCTGCTCCTCCCCGGCCTCATGGAGGTTACGGGCGAGTACCAGCAGATTCCGACGCAGTGGTCCAAGTTCCTCGACAAGCGCACCTCGCTCATGTCGCAGGAGCGTGTGGCCGAAGAGCGCTACCTCGGCCTCGGTGCCCTCAAGGCGCAGGGTGCCCCGGTCGAGTTCGACAACGCGGCGGGCGATCGGTACGTCTACAACCTCGTCCCCTTCGTCATCGGCCTCGGTTACGCGATCACCCAGGAGGCGATCGAAGACAACCTCTACAAGGCGAAGTTCAATCCCACGAACCTCGGCCTTCAGCGGTCCTTCGCCCAGACCAAGGAAATCCTGGCCGCCAACCTGCTCAACACCGGCGACACCTACAACTCGACGATCGGTGGCGACGGCAAGGCAATGATCGCGGACGACCATCCGGTGGACGGCAACACCTTTGCCAACACCCCGGTCGGCGCCCAGGTCTCGCTCAACGAAGCGTCGCTTGAGAACGCCGCGATCCAGATCAGGTACTTCCTGGATCAGGCCGGCCTCCGCATCATGGCCCGCCCGCAGAAGCTGCTCGTTCCTCCGCAGCAGCGCTACGTGGCGATCCGGCTCATGGAGACCGAGCTTCGCCCCGGCACCGCGAACAACGACATCAACGCCGTTCGCTACACCGGGGAGTTCGAAGGGTTCGACGTGCTGGACTTCCTCACCAGCTCGTACGCCTGGTTCACGAAGACCACCATCCCCGGCGGCGTCATGCTGCAGCGGCGTGAGTTCGACATCGACATGCAGGTGGACTTTTACACGAAGTCCCTCCTGACCACGGCGACCGAACGGTACGTGCCGGCGTATTTCGACCCCCGCTGGATTTGGGGCTCGTTCCCCAGCAACTAGCGGACATCGGGGCGGGCCTTCGGGCTCGCCCCTTTTCCATTCAACCCCACAGGCACAGCGTCCGAAATTAGAAGGGGATTCCTCCCATGGCTATTGGTCTCGCGGCGTCCGGCCCGTCCGGCCCCCCCTCCGCTCTCACGGGTCTGACTGTCGCTGGCGTGCCCACCATGGGCATGGGCGGCAGCATCCCGATCACGGGCGGCAATTACTATTTCGTGTCCTCGGTCACCGGCTCCGCCGGGTCTCCGGGAACCAGCATGGCCTACCCGAAGGCCGCGGTGTTCGGCACGGGCGGCGCCTATGCGTCCTGCACCGCCGGGAACGGCGATGTCATCGTTGTCCTTCAGGGGCACAGCGAAACCATTTCTTCGGCCACCGCGGCTCAGATGTCGACCGCTGGCGTCCAGATCGTCGGCCTCGGCACCGGCAGCTATCGCCCGCTGTTCACTCTCGACACGGCCAACACGGCGACCATCGCCGTCTCTGCCGCCAATCAGGGCTTCGCCAACTGCCGCTTCGACGCCAACTTCCTCAGCATCGCGGCTGCCTTCACCCTGACGACGGCGGTGAACTTCAACCTGACGGGCAACACGTTTTTCGACCGGTCGGGCGTCCTCGATTTCCTCAACATCGTGAAGTCGACCGGCGCGGCCAACACCGTGGACCGGCTGACGCTCGTGGGGAACGTCTGGAAGGGGCTGGGCACGACCTCAGTCAATTCCTTCCTCCTGACTGCCAACGACATCGACCTGCTGACGATCATCGGCAATACCATCGTCAACGCGACGACGGTCAATGCCTCCAGCTTGGTCACGGTGACGGCCGGCGTCCTGACCAACCTCGATTGCGGCTACAACAAGACCTACCGCAACAACACCACGTCGACCGCGTCGCTTATCTCCGTAGGCGGCACCACATCGACGGGCTTCGTCTACAACAATTACACCCAGACCCTCGATACGGCGACGAACGTCCTGTTCGCGACCACCGTGGGCCTCGCCGCCTTCGACAACAAGATCACGGGCGTCAAGGGTGCCTCTGGCTTCCTGATCCCGACGGCTGACTCCTAAGCCCCTCTGACCGGAGGATAGGCCGATGGCTCGTCCCGTTTACCTCTCACTTGATGCCGCGGGATCAACCCCGTGGCAGATGGCGAACTACAACGCCCAGCCGTTTGAATTGACGATCGCCGTGTCCGTCACGGGGACCGTCAATTACTCGGTTGAGTACAGCTACGACGACATCTTCGGCTTGCCGGACCCGTCGTCGTGGTCGCCGACCACGCCCAACCCGACCGTCTGGACGGACCCGGTTCTGGCTTCGGTCACGACCTCTGGCGAGACGACGTTCGACAACCCCATCCAGCTTTGGCGGGTGACATTCAACTCGGGCAGCGGCTCGCTGGCCATTGTCGGCATCCAAGCCGGAATAGTGGGGTGATCTGATGCCAAACGCAACGAAGGTCATCCAGCTAGAGGGCGCCAACCTTGTCAACGCCGGCACGGCGGCGACAGGATCGACAGCGCTTGAATACGGCGACGGCTACACCCACACCACGGTCCTGACCGTGAACACGACGCTGCCGGCTATCGCGGGCGGCGCGGCCCTCGGCATCGGAAAGCTGCTCTATACGCTCCCCGCCGGAGCCGTACTCATTCCGTCGTCGTACTTCAGCCTCGCGATCACCCAGACGCAGGGCAACATCACGGCGGATACTCCGGTCGTGGGGCTGGGGACCACCATCGCGTCGGGTGCGGTGTCGGTCCTCTCGGGGACGGCGGCATTCCAGAACATCTCCGCCGGCAAGGCGGCGACCAACTGCAATGGCGCTGCCACGACGCAAACGGCGACGGCAACCGTCAGCCCGTTTTCGCTCGTCATCGCTGCGACCGGAGGCCTCAACCATACGATCTACGCCAACGTCGCTGGCACGTGGACTGCGGGCGGTGACGCGGCGGCTCTTCTCACCGGGACGGTGGTCCTCAATTGGCAATTCATGGCGTGAGGTAACACCATGCTCGCAACAGGCACGAACTACAACGACGGCGCCGGCACGATCACCGCGGGCGGCACGGCGCAGGAAATCTTCAACCCCAACGCCGAGCGCAAGGGCGTCTTCTTCTACAACGAATCCGACACCAACATGCGGGTTTCGTTCGGAGGGGACACCGCTTCCGCCAGCAAGGGCTTCCTTGTGGTCCCCAACTACTATTGGGAACCCCCCGCCATCCCGCAGGGCCGGATGACGGTCTTTTGTGCCACGACCGGCAAGGCGTTCTCGGCTGGGGAGTTCTACTAAAATGACCCTCATCCCCCCGTCCGGAATTGGGGCCGCGCTTGTCACGGCGGCCGGCAGCGCCGAGACGCTATCCCTCTCGGATTGGATGGCGGTGCTCGATCCACTGCAGTTGATGACCTTCGGAGCGCTTCTGTCCAGCGGGCCTGCCCCCAGCACGCCCGGTACCGGATATGCGCCGGGTGACGGCGTCACACTTGCCGGCGGGACATACACGTCTGCCGCCACGCTCCGCGTGACCCAGACGAAGGTGGTGGCCGCGACGGTCGCGGCGGGCGGCTCCGGGGGCAGCAACGGCACGCAGACGGTCACGGGCACGACTGGCACGGCGGGGATAGGAAAGACTCGGTTTTCTGCAAGCGTGACGGTTTCTGGTGGTGCAATCACCGCCGTGAATTCGATCACCGTCGCGGGCGGCTACATCACCAATCCCACGGACATCACCCAAGAGCCGGTGACCGGGGCTTCCCTGACGGGGGCGAAGCTCAACCTGACGATGGGCGCCGATGCCTTCCAGGTCCAGACGCAGGGCATATACTCGCGCTTCCCCACATCGCCCGTTTCTCAAGCGTCGACGACGGGAACCGGCACGGGCGCGACGTTCCCTATCGGTGTCGGCCCGATCGCGTCCAACATGCTCTTCCCCCCGCTAAACGAGAATCATGTCGGAGGGGCCGATAATTTCAGCCTTGGCAACGGGGCGCTCGGCTCCCTGACAACGGGCTATTTCAACCTCGCGATTGGCATAAACGCCCTAGCAGCGAACACGACGGGGCCGGAAAGCGTCGCGATCGGGTGGAACTCCGCCCAGAACTATGTGGGCACGGGCGGGACCGGAAATATCACGATTGGCACTGCTTCGGGCCGGGCTCTGACCACGGGCACAAACAACGTCGCCATCGGCACGGATGCGTTGAACACGCCAACCACAGCCAGCAACAATGTCGTAGTGGGGCAGGCTGCCGTTAATTCATCCGACATAGGGAATGGTAACGTCATTGTTGGGGATACGATCGGGAAGTATGGGACTTCGGCCCGCATCTCGAACGTGATCATCGGCTCCGGCGCGATGGTGGGGAAGAGCGACAACACCTCCGCCTACAATCGCATGACGGTGGTGGGGAAGGGCGCTTTGAGCGGCGCCAACCTGGCCTCCCCCGCCCGTACCGTCGTGGTTGGTGACGTTACCGGTGGTTCGGCATTCGCATCGAGCGACTCGGTGCTCATCGGCTCGACAGCCGGCAACTCGATCACCTCGGGGAGCAACCAGGTCATCATCGGCTCCAATGCCGGTGCGGCGGTAACCACGGGGGCCAGCAACGTCATCATCGGGAAGAACGTCGCGCAGACGACGCTCCAATCCGGCTCGAACAACGTTTTGATCGGCACGTCGTCAAGCATCGACGCCGCCGCGGCCGGAACATCCAACACTATCCAGATCGGTGCCGGTTCGACCGCGACATGGTCGGCGACGGGCTGCGGCACGCCGTCCACCTCGCTTTCGACTGTCGCAGGCAATCTCGGGGTCGGCACGGCTGGCATCGCTGCGGCCATTCTCGCGCTTGCGGCGGGCACGACTGCCAAGGCTCAGATCAATCTGCCCGTCAGCACCGCCCCTTCGGCGCCGGCCGACGGCGACATGTGGCGCGAGGACAACACGAATACAGGTCTCAAGATCCGCATCAATGGCGTCACCAAGACAATAACGGTGTCCTGATGGACCAAGACATGGCCCGCGCCCTGACTGATGCCGGCTACATGTCCCTATCCGAATATCTCCGGCTCTGCCGCGAGAATAGCTGGGCACCAAGCAACTGACATCACCAATTCCTCCCTTGGGGGAATCGCCGCACGGCAATCAAGCCGGCGGTAGCTAGGCCCAAGAAAGGCTTACGACCATGGCTGCGAGACACCGTCAAATGAAGCGTGCGTCCGGTGGGCGCGTACAGGTTCCCGGCAAGCAGGTCATCGAAGAGGCGTATGCCGACAACGATGGCTTCAAGCGGGGTGGCAAGGCGAAGGACGGCGGCATGGCCGACGGCAAGAAGAGCGCCGCCCGCATGGACAAGCCGCGTCGTGCGGCTGGTGGCGCCGTGCCGCGGGCAATGCGTCGGGGTGGCTCGGCGATGAGCGCCGCGGGCAGCGGCGGCGAGAACGCCCCGTCCCGCGGGAGCGAATGCGGCTGAGACACGGCGGACTTGAGCATTCCTGACGGCGGGGCTTCGGCCTCGCCGTTTTCCATTTAGGGACGACCGATGGCGACTTCGGGCACCACAGACTTCGGCAATACCCGCGCCGCGACGCTCGCCCTCGAAATCATGGAGCGGTGCGGCCTCCGCTCGGCACAGCTCACCGTGGACAATTGGCTGTCCGTGCGCAATTCCATGAATCTTGTGCAGGTCAGCTTCTCCAACCGCGGCGTCAACCTCTGGACCGTCGACCAGCAAAGCCAGGTGCTTTCGTCCGGGGTCTACATCTACGCGGTTCCGGAAACGACGATCGACATCCTGCCGGACTCGACCTTCATCCGCACCTACAACATGGGGACGGCCACCAACGTCACCCCGGCCTTCGCCACCACGATTTCATCCACGCTGGTCACCGGGACGCAGGCCGACAACGGCTATGTCGCCGAGGGGTTCGTCAACATCGTGGTCCCGGTGTCGGTGGGTGGGTTGATCCTCCAAGGCATCTACCAGATCGTTTCCCTGCCTACGTCGAGCACCTACACCTTCAACGCCGCTTCGGCCGCTACGGCGACGGAGAGCGGGGGCGTGGTGCCGCTCTACACCACCACGGCGGGATCAACCACGGTCACGACCGTCCTGCCCGACCACGGGCTTCTTGCCGGCCAGCCCTTCATCGTCAACATCGCTACCGAGGTTGGGGGCATCACGCTCCTCGGCTCCTACACGGTGGCCACTGTTCCCGACGCCGACACCTTCACCTTCACGGCGACACAGACGGCGGGTGCTGCGGACAGCGCCTATGAGAACGGGGGCCAGACGCAAGTGTCCGGCTCCATGACCGGAACGACCGCCTACACCGACCGCGTCATCTACCCGATCTCGCGCGGCGAGTACGAGCAGCAGCCGAACAAGACCTCGCCGGGCTTCCCGAGCACGTACTGGTTCAACCGCCTCATCAGCCCGCAGATCTACCTCTGGCAGGTGCCGAACGATAACGGTCCCTATGTCCTCTACTACTCCCGGACAGCCCAGCTTGACGACGTGAACCCACAGGGCTCGCAGACGATCCAAATCCCGTACCGCTTCATGGAAGCGTTCTGTGCGGAGGCGGCAAGCCTGTTTGCCCAGAAGTGGGCTCCTGATCGCGCCATCGCCATGCTGGCCTACGCCAAGGAGAAGTGGGACGAGGCAAGCGCCGAGGATCGGGAGCGGGTGACCACGTATCTCGTGCCGCAGATCGGCAGCTACTACAGGCCTTGAGGGGAGTCGCTGGCGAGGCCGTTCGCTACTCCGGCTTGAAGTTAAGCGTGACGCCTGCTTCCGACCATCGCCCCTCGTGGCTGGCCATATCACAGCCCTTTGGTCTCGAAGGGGCGAACTTGCCTGCGGGTTACTCCCGCCGCTCGCCAGCACTTAGGAATGTAAGCCCGCCATGATGCACGGTCAACAGCGCGCTTGGGCGAACCCGCGCAACCTCGGTTGTCCCCGATAATGGCGTTTCCGAAGCACAAGCGCGGCGTCATCGTCTATCGCGCCACTAACCGCATCACGGGTGACTTCTACATCGGGGTTACGTCGCGTCCGCTCAAGGCCCGACGATACCAGCATGTGTCCGGGGCCAAGGGCTTTCGGTCTAGCGCCCGGAAGCTCGCGGCGGCCATTCGGGAGTTCGGAGAGGCGGCATTCGTCTGGGAGGTCGTCGCCAAGTGCGAAACAGGTTGGGAAGCGAACCTTGAAGAGGTGCGGCTGATCGCGGACCTGAAGCCGGCTTACAACATCGCCCCCGGCGGCATCGGTGGGAGGCCGGAATGCAGCACAGTTCGGAAGCCAGTTCTTTGCCTGGAGACGGGAGATTGGTTCCCGAGCGTGAATGAGGCTGCTGACGCCAATGGCACGGCGGCGGGTGAAATCTCGCTGGTGTGCGGCGGGAAGCGGCGGTGGGCTCGCAGGCAGCACTATATTTTCTCGGGCACCCGATTGGATGCTGACGCGCGTTCCCGGCTCATCCGGGAGATCGATGCCGGGTTCATTGAGCGTCGTCGTCGCGTACCCCGGCGGGAGGTTGCGACCGTAGGCAAAGAGCGCCGCGATCGGTTGGGGAGGTCGGCGGCAGGCCCCATGACGAATGCTCGGCGGGTGCAATGTCTGGCCGACGGTAAGGAGTACCCGAGCGCGTCGTCAGCGGCAGCGGCGTACGGGGTCGCCAAGAGCGCGCTGATCGAAATGTGTCTCGGCAAGAACGGTCGCGCAAGCGTCGGCGGGCTCGCATTTCAGTACGTGGGAAGTGCAGGTGTCCAATGATGCACGGCCAGCAGAAAGCCTACGTAAGCCCAAGAAATCTCTCAAGTTTTGCCGTGTGCGACAGGTGTGGGGATTTGCGAAATCATTCGGCGCTTGCCTTCCAATACGTCTACGCCGGCAATGCGCTGGTCAAGACGGGGTCTCTCGTCTGCCCACCCTGCCTCGACATCCCCTTCCAGAACAACCGGCCGATCAAGACCGGCCCGGACCCCGTGCCGATCAAGGACCCGCGTCCCGCCCCTTGGATCGAGCAGTCCGGCTATACCGACCCGACCATTCCCCAAGTCTGGCCCGATGGCTATCAGGACTGAGCGATGACATACGACGAATACGTTGCCACGCTCGCCAATCTGGTTCCCATCGATTCAACCGATGTGAACTTCCAGCAGGTGCTGCCGCAGACCATAGAGTACGCGCAGAACCGCATCCAGAACGATCTTGACCTCGTGGCGCACTACGCTGCGGCGACGGTCGATCTGGTGGCTGGCACGCGCTCTGTGACGCTTCCGACGCCCTCGGGGACCGGCAACGGCGCCATCTACATCGTCGAGTCCTGCAACGTCATTACGCCGGCTGCGACGGTTCCTGACAGCGGGATGCGCAATGCCGTCCAGCCGACATCCATTGAAGCCCTGAACTACCAGTGGGGGGATTCGACCGACCGCGCCTTGCCCATCCAGTTCGCCATGCTCAACGACACTACGGCACTGTTCGGTCCATTCCCGGATGCTGCCTACAAGGCCGAGTTCATCGGCGTCTACACCCCGCCCTCGCTGTCTGCGACCACCACGGAGACATGGCTGTCCATCAACATGCCCGAGCTGCTGATCGCGGCGAGCATGGTGTTCCTGACCGGGTGGATGAGAGACTTCGGCCAGCAGTCGGATGACCCGCAAGCGGGGCAGAGCTGGGAGGCTGTGTATCAGTCTCTCATGGCCGCCGACGCCATCCAAGAATCCCGCAAGCGCTTCGGCATTCCCGGCTGGGTGTCGCAGCAGCCGGAACCGGCCGGGCCACGGCAGAACTAGCCCACCTCAAAAATGGGTTCCTCGCTGAAGGCGACCCACCTGCCATCGGTGAATACATAAAGCCCGTCGCCAACGAAGGCGGCATCCCCTCTGTAAGCATTGGTCGGAAGGTCTGCGACGCTCTCAAGGTGCGGGACGGCGGCAACGAATTGGTCGACCTGCCACTGCCTAAATGTTTTGGGTTTGGGTTCGTCAGTCATCGCAGGAACCTAAGCACGCCATGCCCCACGGTCAATAGCCCATGCCCGACGTAAAAATCCTTCAGGAGCCAGGACTAAATTCCCAAGCCACAGCGACTTTGAATCGCATAGGCTGGGTGTCCGGCGACCTGATCCGCTGGCAGGAAGGCTATCTCCAGAAGACGGGGGGCTGGGAAGCCTTCAACAATACGCCCGTCGTCGGCATCGGCCGCTCCCTCGCCGCATGGCAGGACCTCGACAACAACAAATACCTCGTGGTCGGAACCAACGAACGCCTGCAAATCTACACGGCGGGCCAGCAATACGACATCACCCCGATCACCTCCACGGAAGACCTGACCAACCCGTTCACGACGTCGGCGACTTCCACCACGATCAATGTGCTGGACGTGGGGCATGGCCGGGTGGTCGGGGATTGGGTCTACAGCGTGATGCCGATCGCCATCGGCGGCATCATCATCTTCGGGTACTATCAGGTCGTTTCCGTCACCGATGCCGACCACTACACGATCACGCTGGCGAGCGCCGCGGTGTCGAGCGTGGCCGGTGGAGGCACCCCGCCTGCATTCGCCACGGTCAACCTGTCGCCGACCGTAACGGTGACGCTGATCAACCACGGCTACACCACGGGCGACATCTTCACGGTCCAGATTTCCACCTCGATCGCCAGCCTTACCCTCCTTGGCGAATACGTCATCCTGACGACGCCGACCGCAGACACCTTCACCTTCTCTGCCGGCAGCAATGCCAACGCGACGACGACGGCGACTGAGAACGGCGGGGATGTCCAACTGCTCTATCTCCTTGCCTCCGGCCCTGCCTCGACCGAGACGCTGACGGGCTGGGGGTCGGGTGGCTGGGGGTCCGGTGGCTGGGGTGTCGGGGCAGGGGGCACCGTCGCCTATGACCCGGTCCGCATCTGGTCGCAGGGCAACTTCGGCGAAATCTGGATTGGCTGCCCGACCAACGGCTCCGTCTATTCCTGGCAGCCTCCTGATACCGATACCCGTGCTGCTCTGGTGGCAACGGCGCCCACCATCAACACCGGCCTTTTCGTCGCCATGCCGCAGGCACAGGTCATGTGCTACGGGTCGGAGACGGGCAGCGCGCAGGACCCGCTTCTCATCCGCTGGTCGGACGCCGGCAGCTATTCCAACTTCACTGCCACAGTCACCAATCAGGCGGGGAGCTTTCGGCTTTCCCGAGGGTCTGTAATTGTCGGGGGCCTTCAGGCCGCCAACATGTCGCTGTTCTGGACCGACCTTGACCTGTGGGCGGCCTCGTACCAGGGCCTTCCCTATGTCTACTCGTTCAACATGATCGGGCAGGGCTGCGGGCTCATCGCCAACAACGCGGCATGCACCCTCGGGGCGGAAGCATTCTGGATGAGCCGGAAGGGGTTCTTTCGGCTTTCCGGAGGAGCCGTGCAGCCCATCCCGTGTCCGGTGTGGGATACCGTCTTCCTCGACAACGGCGGCATCGATACTGCGAACCAGGACAAGACGATCGCGGCGGCCAACACGCCCTTCAACGAAGTGGCGTGGTTCTACCCGCATTCGGACGGGGATGGCGAGATCAACGCCTATATCCGGCTGAATACGACGAACGGGCTGTGGGACTACGGGCGGCTCGTCCGCACCGGCTGGATCGACCAGAACATCTTCGGCATGCCGCTCGGCATCGACGCCGACGGCTACGTTCAACAGCACGAGATCGGCTACAACGACAACGACCAAGCCATGACGGGGGTGTCGGCCACCAGCGGCTATGCCGACCTCGCCGAAGGCCAGATATTCATCTTCATTGACCAGATCATCCCCGACTTCAAATGGGAGGGCGATGACCCCTCGGTCGAGTTCACGGTCTATGTGACCAATTTCCCCGGCGATGAACCGAGGGCCTACGGACCATACACGATCACGCCGACGACCACGTACATCTCGCTTCGGGCGAGGGGGCGGCAGCTCAAGTTCAAGATCGAAAGCAGTTCCTACGGCACGTTCTGGCGGCTTGGTGCCATCCGGTATCGCGGCGCCCCGGCGGGGCGGAGGTAGGCCATGTCAAGCGGTGGAATGCTTCCCTCCCCGATGGGCAATAACCAGGACCTGCAGGTCAAGCAGGATATCGTCCAGGCGATCAACAACCTGTCAGAGACGGGGCGGTCTGGCATCTGGATCACCTACTCGGTAGGGCATAACGCGAGCGGCGCGACGGGCACGGCCTTCACGGCAACTGGGCATCAGGTCATTCAACAGATCGCGGTGTCCTCGACGGCTGGCGCGGATGCCGTGACGATCAACTGGGTCGACGATTCCGCGAGCACCACGCACAACATCATCACGGATGGTGTGATCGGTGCAGCTTACCCACTCTATGCGCTGGGGATGGAGATAGCGCTGCAGAGCGGGGACACCATCACCTATTCCGGTGCGGATTCCGACCTCGACTTCATCATCACCTGGAAGGAGATGGTGACGTGAGTTTCGAGCGGACTTCGGCGGAACTGGTCAAGAACACCTCGACGGTTTCGCCCACGACGCTGCCGACCGTCAAGGACGCGCTGGACTCGCTGGGTGCATCGATTGCGGCACTTGGAATAGCCTCGGGATCGTTCACCCCCACGATGGCGTTCGCAACGCCGGGAACGTCATCGTTCTCGTATGCGACACAGACGGGGCGCTATCTCAAGGTCGGCACTTGGTACATCGTCGAGGCCATTCTTACGGTCACGCCGACGATCGGCACGGGATCGGGAGCGGTCAGGCTTGGAGGCCTTCCGGCATCCTCGGGCTTCAATATGGCAGGCTGGGTATCCGAAACCCCGGACGCACTGACGCTGAGTGCCGGCTACACATGGGTTGGCGCTCGCTTCGATGCCGGGAACCCGTGGATGTTTCTGGAACAGAACGGCTCGGCGGTGGCGGGTGGCACGATAAGTGCGGCGAGCCTGACCACGGGCGTTGCGCAGACGTACCGATATGGCGGTGCGTTCACGACATGAGAACCTGATCTGATGGCCTACACCCCGGCGCTTGAAGAATTGATTCCTGTCCGCCTGCCGCACGAGCGCATCCGGGCTCAGGTGATCGACGTGCTCAATCGCGATGCCATCGTGGTCAACCTCTACACCGCCCCGCAAGGCAAGAACCACGAATACCGCGAAGGTGACTGGGTGAAGTGCGAGAGACGCCCCGGCGCGTTTGCAGGGGAGTCGTGGGAGGCGGTCGGCAAGATGCCGAAGCCTCCGAAGGTGGACGCGGCCCCGAAGGGCAAGCGTCGGGAGAGGAAATGAGATGCGTCTCCGCCGGGCTGAAGGTGGCATAGCGGCCGGTGCGCGCCGCTCGAAATTCGAGGAGATGTATCCGCCTTCCATCGTGAACGCGGACAATCCCCTGCCGTCTTATGAAAAGCCCTGGTACGGGGACGAACCGGGCATTCTGGCAAAGACGCTGTTCGGCATTGGCGATTTGGTGACACAGGCCAATCAGGCAATGCCGTGGGGCGGGAACGACCCGAGCGCCATCGGCATCGATACGCAGCGGGGAACGATCGACCCGAGCGTGATGGTGCCGTTTGCTTCGAACGTGGCGGGGTATGCGACGACGGGGGCCATGGCCGCGCCTCCTGTAGCAGGAGGGGCTGGCATGGGCATCCGGGCCTATCACGGCTCCCCTCACGACTTCGACCGATTCTCAATGGACAAGATCGGGACGGGGGAGGGGGCTCAAGCGTATGGTCACGGCTTATATTTCGCGGAGAACCCCAGCGTAGCCGGGCAGTATAAGGACAATCTCGCGACCTACAAGCTTATCCGGGATTACAACGACGCCAACCCGAAGAATCGGCCGGGGCAAGTCGCTCAATGGCAGGCATCTGGGATGGAACTTGAGCGGATGGACGACGCGCTAAAGGTGCTTGAGCCGGAATCCACCCAAGCGATGCGCGATGACTGGATCAGGAAGGGGCAATCCCTTCACGACGAGATGGCCTCTCGTGGCCGCATGTACGAAGTAGACATCGACGCCTCCCCCGACGAGTTCCTAGACTGGGACAAGCCGCTGAGTGAACAGCCAGCGAAGGTGCGGGAGGCACTTGGCATCACGCCTGAGGTGGAGCAGGCGCTTGCCGAGCATCAGCGCAACCCGAAGCCAAGGGAGGCTTATGGCGCGTCCCTTTGGTACAAGATGAAGCTGCTCGACGACAACCCGAACGGCTCGACCATTGCCGGCAATGCGCGGGACAAGGCCCTGCAACTGCATCTCGCTGGTATCAAAGGCATCCGCTACAAGGACGCGGGATCGCGGGCAACGAGCGGCGGTGAGTTGCTCGGCGTTGAGCGCGGCGCGGACGGTTGGAAGGCCAAGGTTCGTGTGACCAATCGGTCGGGCGTGGGCATTCAAGCCCCCGCCGACATGGTGACAACCAGCAAGGCGTTTCCAACCGAAGAAGCGGCACGCGCTTGGGCTGATGAGAAGATCGGCGGCGGAACCCACAACTACGTCGTCTTTGACGACAGCACCATCAACATCCTCAAGAAGTACGGACTCGCCGGTCTAACCGCCGCTGGCGGTGCTGGCGCTGCCATGCTCGGCGGCTCCGACCCCTCCTCTGCATCCCAACCGGAATACACGACAGGCGGCAAGTTCGCCGCAGGTGGAAGGACACCACGCATGGCATCCGGCGGCATCGCAGACGCGGCTCAAATGCGCGTCACCGTACAGAAGGGCGACAACCCCTCCCGCATCGCCAAGCGCATCCTTGGCCCCGGTGCGAGCGGCACTGAGGTACAGGCCCTCGCCAATGCCATCGTCTCGGCGAACGGCATCAAGAACGACCGGCGCATTCAGATCGGGGGAAGCCTTGTCATCCCCGGACAAGCCGCCCCCGAAGTCGACATGCCGGCCCCGCGTCCCCGTGCCTCCGGCATCGCCGCACAGGCCAATGCAGCCTACCGCCCCGAGGAAGGGAAGCCCACGGGCCGCCCCGCCAACCCGCGCCGTGACGACATGGCGAAGGGCCTCGCCGGCATCGGGAGGCCCAACCAGAACGATGGCGGCTGGACCCCGTATTTCCAGATGACGCGCGGCATGAACCAGCGCGAGGCCATCGCCAACGAAGTCGACCAGCGGCTCCGCGACGCCAACCTCATGGACAACCCGTCCTCGGGGATGAAGGGCCGCCCCTTCACCACCCCGTATTCCGGAATGCCCACCATCGACTCCGCCCGTGTCTCCCCGTCCATGAGCGTTAGCGTCAAGGAAAACATGGATATCGGGACGAAGCCCAACGCCAGAATCCCGGAGACGTTTTCGCGGGCGACCGGCCTTCCCGACATGAACGATGCGGCCTTCCCCCGTCAGTACGTGCCGGGCCTTCTCCCGCTGCAGAACGTGCCGACGAAAGGCGCGTCTCCAGATCGTCTTTCCCTCGACGCCATGCCCGGCTCCATCGAGAACGTGGCATCGCGCTTTTCGGAGCCGCCGAAGCGTTCCCTGCCGGCCGGCGCCACGACCGGCGAGCACTTCACCGACGACCGTCCGCTGTTCATGCCGGGGATTTCCTCGAGCCTCGGCCACGGCCTCATCAAGTCCCCTGTCCCAGGACGCACCGACCAACTCCCACTCACCGTGCCGAAGGACTCCTACATCGTCCCTGCCGATGTCATCTCCGGCCTTGGGCAGGGCAATACGGACGCCGGCTGGCCGCTCCTGAAACGCATCCTCGCCGCTCGCGGGGCCAACATCGATGACGGTGCCCCCGTGAAGGGCGAAGGCGTCGAGATCATCGCGGCCGGCGGTGAAGGCGTCATCCATCCCGAAGTCGTTTCGGTGCTCGGCGACGGCGACGTGAAGAAGGGCCACCGGCTCCTCGACGATATCGTTCTGTCCGTCCGCAAGCAGACGGCGAAGCGGCTGAGCAGCTTGCCCGGCCCCAAGCGGTAAACCTACCCGAAGGCATCAATGCGACCATCAAACGTGCGGCTGGCTCGCCCGGACGAGGGCGACGCCATCTATCAGCTATTGCTCGGTCTCTACGAAGAGAACGGCACCTTCAGCATCGACCACATCAAGACCCGGATCACCATCCAAGGCCTACTCGACCCGGCCCAAGGCATGATCGGGGTCATCGATGGGGCCAACGGCATAGAAGGCAGCGTCGGGCTCGTCATCGATAGCCAATGGTATTCCTCCGATCAGTTCCTGCTCGAATTGTGGTGCTACGTCATTCCCGAATGCCGCCGCAGCACGCACGCCAAGACGCTGATCGAATTCGCCAAGTGGGCCTCTGACGGCCTCGGCATTCCCCTTCAGATGGGAATTATTTCCACGACGCAAACAGCGGCGAAGGAACGCCTTTACAGGCGGCAACTCCAACCAGTCGGCGGCTATTTCATGCACGGCCGCGACAGGAAGAAACAGGCGGCATAGGCCATGGGTGGATTCAATAAATCCCAAACCTCGACGAGCAAGACCAAGCCGGCGGGCGGTTACCAGGACCTCATCAAGAGCCTTGGCAACCTTGCCACGACCGCGGCCAGCCGCCCGCTCAAGCAGTACACCGGCCCCCGTGTCGCTGGCTTCACCCCCGACCAGACGGCGGGCATCGGCGCCGTTCGCAATGCGCAGTCGTCGTGGCAGCCCTACCTCAACACGGCGTCGCAGTACGCCGCGCAGGGCGCCAACCCAATCACCGGCATCCCCAACGTCGGCACGTCCAATGTGAACTATACCGGCTACACCCCGGACCAGTTCAGCGCCGAAGGGCTGGCACAGTTCTACAATCCCTACCAGCAGAACGTCATCGACTCCTCGCTGGCCAACATCCAGCGGAGCGATCGCCTGCAGCAGGAGGATTTGCTGGGGCGGGCGATTTCGTCGGGGAATGCGTTCGGCGGAGACCGGGCCGGGCTGGCCGCAGCGGAACTCGCCCGCAGCCAAGGGCTCGCCCGCAACCAGGCCATCTCGCAGCTTGAGCAGCAGGGCTACAACACGGCCCTCGGCGCATTCCAGAACCAGCAAGGCCTCAACGCGCAGGCCGGGCTTGCCAACGCCGGGAATGCACTGTCGGCCTCTCAGCAGAACGCGGCAAACCAGCTTACCGCTTCCAATGCGAATGCCGGCAACGCCCTCACGGCAGCGCAGGCGAACCAGAACGCCGCGGCACGGGCGGCGGAGCAGTTTGGCGGCCTCGGCCAGCAGGCCCAGCAACAGGGCCTCGCCGGGGCTGGTGCCTTGCTTCAGTCGGGCGGTTTGCAGCAGCAGCTCCAGCAAAACCAGTTGGATATCCCCTATCAGGATTTCCAGCAGCGCCAGCAGTACCCGCAGCAGCAGGCTCAGTGGTTGCTCAACACGCTCATGGGCATTCCGTCAAATGCGTTCGGGACGACCACGACCAGCCAGCAGCCGGGGCCATCCGGCCTGTCGCAAATCCTCGGCGGCATCGGTGCTATCGGCAGCCTTGGGCTCGGCGCTGGCACCGGAGGCCTGTTCAAGCGCGGCGGCGGCATCTCCGACTACGCCAACGGCGGCAAGCTGATCCGCGAGCCCAACCCCCGCACCAACGTTGTAGGCGAAACCCCCGAGACGCCGGAGCCCTCGGCTCCCGTCTATGCCGCCCCCGTGACCTACGCTCCCCCGGCCAATTACGGCATCAACATCCCGATGCTGAACCCGGCCGCATACGCGGTTGACATGAACGCCGGCTACGAAGGCCCCAACCTCACCGGCTTCGACTACAACAAGTCGGACTATCCGCCTCGCGTGGTGAAGCTTCCCAAGGATATCCGGCAGGCCATCAAGGGCATAGACTTCGGCAACATCGGCGGCGGTTCGTCCTCGGCGGGCTACGGTTCCGATCAGTGGGCCATGCAGACCGGCGGCCCCGGCGCAATGGCGTGGCGGGAGCTGTTCCGCAACATCAATTCGCTCGGCGGCAAGCCGGCCAAGAAGGCGCTCGGCGGGCCTTCGGATGAAGATCCAATGGACTTCAGCCTCGCCCCGCTGGGTGACATCAGCATCCCGCAGCCGGCAGGCCTCGGAGCCACGGAAGGCATGGAGGGCACCCCCGCCCGCAACATGGTCCGCATCCCGACCGACCAGCCGATCATGCCGCCCAAGCAGGTGGCATCGAACGATCCGACTGCCGGCATGGACATGGCCCCGGATGCCGCGGGCATTGCGGCAGCGGCGCGCGGCCCAGCCGGGGCTTCGCAGTCCAAGTTCTCACAGTTCCTCGACAGTCCGACGGGGGCGGCCTTCCAAGGCTCGCTTGCCATGCTGGCGGGTGACAGCCCGAATGCCGGCGTCAACATCGGCAACGGGCTTCTGTACGGCGTCGAGGCCTACAAGAAGGCGCAGGCGGCGAAGGCTGCGGCGGATCGTGATCCGGAAGTCATCAAGCGGGAGGACGGCAGCGTTCACTTGTTCTACCCCGACTCCAAGGAATTGGTGGAAATCCTGCCGGCTCTCCCGAAGGAGGCCGAAAAGCCGACGCCGTATAGCGAAGCCGCCAAGGCCAAGGCGGACCGTGACGCCGGATATCTCACCGACGAACAGTATGCCGACGCCATTGCCGACAACCCCGATCTTCGCCCCGCTACCGAAGAAGACTTCATGCGCTGGCAGATGACGCCGAAGCCGGGCCAATCGTGGGGCATCGACAAGGACGGCAAGCCGGTGCTCGTTTACGACGCGCTGGCTCAGATCGCCGACCCCTTTGAGAAGGAACGCTATCTCCGCAACGACTTCGACAAGATCGCTCAGAACTATCGCCTCTTGCAGGAATCCTATGGCAAGATCGAGACGGGCGTGAAGTCGCCGTCGGCCGCGGGCGACGTGGCCCTAATCTTCTCCTACATGCGGATGCTGGACCCGGCGTCGACCGTCCGTGAGGGCGAGTTCGCGACGGCTCAACAGACGGCTGGCCTGCCCGAGACGATCGTCAACCAGTACAATCGTCTTCTGACCGGCGAGCGACTGGGCGACGCGCAGCGGGCGGACTTTGCAAACACCGCGAAATCGCTTCTCGACGCGCAGTACGGGCAATACACCAAGACGGCCACGCAATACCGCGAGCTTGCCTCGCAGTACGGGCTGAACCCCGATCGCGTCGTCAACCCCGAGACGTTGAAGGGGACCGGCGTAAGCAATCCCAAGTCGGCTCCTGCGGCTCCTCCGCTGGCTCCGTATTCGATCACCGACCCCGGCCTGCTTGGCCCGCCCAGCACGTTCTCCCCGAACGCACCGCTACAGCCCGGCTCCTACCACTGGTCTCCCAACGGCATTGCCCCGGTGTCGCCATGACGATCACGATGTACGGCCCGAACGGGGTCAAGAAGGAGTTCCCGGACGGCACAGATCAGGCCACCATCGATCAGGTGATGCGGGATGCGGTGAAGTCGGCCCCGCCGACGGGCGACACGATGCCTCCGGCCGACGGTCCCGTGTACCAGAACCCGCGTCCGACCTGGGTGCCGCAGCCCACGGTGTGGGAATCGTTTGGCTTCGGAGCCGGGCAGGGGGCCGGCGCCAACTTCACCGACGAGATGGCAGCGGCCATGAAGTCGGGGAGCCTCGGCGGCCCCGACTATGACAAGGAACTGAACCGGCAGCGTGCGTTTGTCCATGCGGCCGAGGAACAGCATCCGTGGGCGTTCTCTGCCGGCAACACGGTCGGCGCGCTTCCGTGGGCGCTGTTGCCCGCCGAGCGTATCGCCGCGACCTCGGGGCCGATTGCCCGAACCGTGGTGGGTGGCGTCACGGGCGCCGTGCAAGGCGCGCTGTCTGGCTTCGGAGCGGGCGAGGGGGCTGAGGACAGGGCGACCCGTGCTGTCCGCAGCGGGGCGATTACCGGCGGCATCGGGGCGGCCATCCCTGGCATTGGGGCGACCAGTGGATGGATTGCCCGCAAGCTCGGCAAGAGCCGCACGGCTCCGGCCGCGGGCGTCGTGCCGGGCCAGCGCGACGCGCTCAGCCGGGAATTCGATGTCCCGCTGACCACGGGGCAGAAGACCGGCAACCTGAAGCAACAGGCCAAGGAAGAGGCGATGGCGAACGTCGGGCGAGGGGATATCCCGGCTCGCGTCATGCAGAGCTTCAAGGAGCGCCAGATCGCCGCCAACCGGGCAGCGTCGGAACAGATCGGGGCCAACGCCGCCAAGGGCATCAAGGTCGGCACTGCGGCCGATGCGGGAGACGTGGCTATTGCCGGCGTGAAGGGCAGGGCGAATGCCCTCAAGTCGCAGGCACAGGCTCAGTACGAACGCGCCGAGATGGGGGACCTTACGCTCCACCCGGACGCCATTGCCGATGCCGCCCGGAACGTAGAACTGCGGGTCATCGACAGCGATGTCTCGATAGTGCCGGCTCTTCACCCGTCCGCCATGCAGGCGATGCGGGATATCGAGCAACTGTCGTTGATGAATCCGGCGACCCGCGGCAAGGCTATCGACCCCGCTTCGCTGGCCGAGATCGAGCGGACCCGTCGCTCCATCCTCAAGATGAAGGGCGTCAACGACGATGACCGCCGGGTTCTTGGCGTGGTCAAGGACTCGTTCGACGACTGGCTTGACGATGCCGTGGACAACAGCCTCTTCTCCGGCGACCCGGATGCTCTGGATGCCCTGAAGGACGCCCGTAAGCTCTGGCGCGACTACAAGAACATCACCAGCGGCAAGGGGCCGGACGAGGCCAACCGCAAGATTGCATCGTTCTTTCAGAAGGACGTGACCGGGCAGGAAGTCGCGAACTGGATCACGGGCTCTGCCGCCTTGGGGGGCTCGGGTTCTGCCTACCGCACCGCGGGCCGGCTGAAGTCCATCCTTGGCCCCGACAGCGACGAATGGGGGGCGGTGCGGCAAGGCGTCTGGGCATCGCTTACCGGCGGCCCCGATGGTGGTCCCGGCCCGCAAAAGACGGCCACCACCCTCTATGAATTCCTTGAGGGGAAGGGAAAGCCTCTGGCGACCGTGCTCTACACGCCGGCCGAACGGGCCAAGATGCTTCGGTACTACGAACTCCAAAAGACGATGGTGCCGGACCCGCGCGCCACGAACCCGAGCAAATCGTCCTACGGCGTCGCCCGGCAGATGAGCGTCCCGATGTGGAGCATGATCGCATCGTCAATGGGTGCGGTCGGGCTTGATCAGGGTGGCGGCCCCGGCGCGATGGCGGGCATCGCTGCCGCAACCTCAATCCCGATCTTCCGGCAGGCTGCCGCGATCAGCGCCGCGAAGCGCGCCGCGTCCGGAAAGATCGTGCCGTCCCGCACGGTGTCGCGGGGGCTCCAGGTACTCAACAAGGCCGTCACGCCTGCGGTCCTGAATTCGCTTGAAGAGCGGAAGCCCCAGCCAGCGCCACAGGCCATACCCGGCCGCTAGGGACGCCATTATCCCGGCGAGGATAGCCACGCCGAAATCCGAAAGGGACTGGACGAACCACGTCCAGACCTCAGCCCATATCCACATCAAGACGACGAAGACGACAATGGCGATCAGCTTCTGACCGCCGGTCATGGGTTCCATTTCCTCCCCTTAGCATGAAACCAAGGTACGTCCAATGGCAGACTCTCCAACAATCGGGCTCGACCTGCAGGCTACGGGAGCCAACAGTGGAACGTGGGGCGTCGTCACCAACGCGAACCTGTCGATCCTCGACAATCGCAACGGCGGGTCTCTCGCCGTCAACGTCGCCGGTTCGTCCAATGTCACGCTGAGCGAGGCCAACGTCGAGAACGCATTCCTTCGTCTGACTGGGGTGCTTGGCGCATCGATCGACCTGATCTTCCCGGCGACACGGGGCGGCGTCTATCTGATCCAGAACGACTCGACGGGCGCGTTCAACATCACGGCGAAGCCGAGCGGCGGAACCGGCGTCACGGTGCCCCAAGGGGCGATGACGTTGGTTTTTGTCAATCTTTCGCTGAATACGGCGTACAAGATCGATGTCGTCAGCCTGAGCGCGGCCAACACGTTCACCGCCCCGCAGACCATCGCCATCACCACGGCGGCGGCGGCGCTTACTCTGTCCTCGACGGAAGCCGGGGCTTCCGCAGCAAGTCTTGATCTTTACCGGAACTCCGCCTCGCCTGCTACCGCCGATGTCCTCTGGACGATGAACTGGTATGGGAAGGACAGCGCCGGCAACCAGCAACTCTATGCACAGGACAGGGTTGATATCGTCGTAGCGACGAGCACCACCGAGCAAGGGATTCGGTATTGGGGCGTGACCACTGCGGGGGCCGCAACTCTGGAACTGGCCCTTACGGGGGCCGCGCTTTATCCGGTTTCGAATGACGGACTGGCGCTGGGGACGGCAAGTGCAAGCTACTCGGATTTTTTCTTGGCGTCCGGAGGCGTCATCAACTGGAACAACGGCACTTATACCGTCACCCAATCGGGATCGACCTTGGCGCTTTCCGGGAACCTGACCGTGGCTGGTTCGCTTTCGCAGTCGGCCTCAACGGCATCGTTCTCGGCCCACAAGAATGGATCAAGCCAAGTTGTCGGTTCAACGTCAGCGACGAAAATTACCTTCGGCACGGAGATTTACGATGTCGGGTCTAAGTTCGCCTCGTCGACTTGGACCCCCGTGGCGGGCACCATTTCAATAGAGGCCCGCGTGGGCGTCTCTAGCGGGCTGACGACTGGCGTCGGCATGGGCATCTTCGTCTATAAGAATGGTGCTGCGTTCAAGAATGGAACTGCCGTGTATGACGGGCTGGTCGGTGGCTCTGGCAACATCATAGTCCAAGACCAGTCGAACGGTACAGACACTTACGAAGTGTACTTCCAGACCGGGGACTCTGGATACACAGTCTCGGGGGCCGCGACGAGCACCTATTTCATGGGAACGATGGTCTAAGGATACAGGTCGACAAAGTCGATGGCCTTAAACTTCATGTGCTTGACAGTAAGCGCCACAGTCTCGCCGTCGACCAATACCGCGCCCGTGTGCTTGTCATACCCGTAGCTGTCGAAGTCCCCGACAATGCCGATGCTGTCCTTCTTGGGGTTGAAGTCGACGAACACGTCTAGGCCTCCCGTCGCTGGGTCAGCAATGAACGTGTCTCGGCCTTGACCGCCATAAAGAATATCGAACCCGTCTCCCCCGGCTACGAAATCGTCGTCCCGGCCGCCGTACACCACGTCATTCCCGAACGACCCTAGCAGGTAGTCGTCGCCTGCCTTCCCAAACATGGTCTCCCCGGCGTCGATGGCGATTTGCTTATCAACGCTGGGCGTGCCGACAAACGTCATATGGGTTCCTCCGGGTTGGGTGCGCCCCTCGGATGTGAGCATAGCGCGAATCCTTTTCAACGGGAACAGAACATGACCAACCGGCAAGCCGCCGAAATCGCAGAGATTCAGGCCATCGTCTCCATCCTCACCATGCGCTGCATCTCCCATGCAGGGGAGAAGGCGGACCTGCAAACCGCCGCCAATGCCCTCAAGGCACAGCTCGACGCGGCAATGACACCAGCCCCCGAAGCCAAGCCTGACGATCCACTCGGAAGGTAATCCCCATGTACATGCCTCTGGCCGATCCTTCGCAGCCCGGTCCTTACGGGTTGCAGCCCACTGCCCCTGATACGCGCCCGATCCAAGTGCGCATCATGTCCGACCTCATGCGCGACTACGGGCTGACGGCGGCTCAGGCGGCGGGCATTGTGGGAAACCTTTCCCACGAGAGCAACAACTTCCGTGACATGCAGGAGATCGGCCAGCCCAGCGGAAGGGGCGGCTATGGCTGGGCACAGTGGACGAACTCCGGTGGAGCCAACCGCCGCACCGCATTCTTCGATTTCGCCAAAGCGAATGGCCTCGATCCCAATTCCTACGAAGCGAATTACCGCTTTCTGACGGAGGGAGAGCCGAACGAATGGGGGCCAGCTCTGAACGCCGTGCGGCGGGCGAACACCGCAAGCGATGCAATGATGGCGTTCGAGCGCAAGTACGAGCGCGCTGGCGTCAAGGCCTACAATTCCCGGCAGGCCTACACACAGCAGGCCCTTGGGATGTACAGCGGCGACGTGCCCGCGGGTGCTCGCGGTTCCGGCCCCATTCTCCGCAAGGGCGCCCGCGGCGATGCGGTTGCGAGCCTACAATCTGATCTGGCCGCCAAGGGCTTCGACCCCGGCCCGGTTGACGGCATCTTCGGCAATAAGACTCGTGGTGCGGTGCGCGCGTTCCAAGCATCGGCCGGGCTCAATCCGGACGGCGTTGTCGGCCCCCTGACTTACGGCCAGCTCACGCCGCCTGTAACGGCGGTCGCCGACGAAGGCCCGGCATCCCCGATGGGGACCGTTCGCATCCCGATTGAAGCGCCTCCTGCCGCCCCCGTGCCAATGCCCAGCCCGGATACCATTCAAGGCGGAGCGGGGACCGGCTCCCTTGCCGGAGGAACCAACCCCCCGCGCGTCCCCGAGCCCTACGAGCGCATGGAAACGGCGGTCGGCTGGCTGCCTCAGTTCCCCCAACCCTACGATATCCCGCAGCAAGCCTCCCCCGCTGCGAGCCCGGCCCCGGCTACTCCCCCCAAGCCGGCACAGGCCCCCATCCCCTACAACAACGACACCCTCAACCGCACCTTGAGCGGGCTCCCCCCGACGGCGTTGCAGAAGATCGAGACGGTGCGGCAGGCTGCCCAGCAGGCAGGCCTTCCCTACATCGATATCGACCTCAACAGCGTCATCCCGCGGCAACAGGCGTCCGCCCCAGCCCCTCTCGCCCCGAAGCCAGTCCAGGTCGCATCGAACGACTACCAGATGCCGATGGGCGTCTCGACGGCGAGCCTCGGCATCGGATCTCCGAATTCGGGTCTGAGCATCGGCCCGGCTCCCGGTGCGGCCGGTCCATCGGCTACGGACCTCGGCATTGCTGCGGCGGGTGGCTATCCGCCGTCGAGCGTCATCCGGCCTCCCCCGATTGCACAGCCTGCCCCGCCTCTTCAGCAACAGGTCCAAGCCGCCCCACCGTCATCCTCGGTCATCCCGCAGGGCGGTGGCATTGCGTCGGCCCAGCCTGTCCAGTTCGGAGCCAACCGTGGCACGGGCGGCATCCTCGGTCTGTTGGCCGGGCGCGGCAAGAACCCGGCGTCTCTCATCCCGACCAGTAGCGGCTCCGGCCCCTACGGCGACGATCAGGTCAACTCTTGGGTTCGTGGCCCGACGAATGCCCTTGGCGGCTCCGAAGGCCTCCACTGGACCGGCTCCAATGGCCGCCCGGTAACGGCGGTCGAGAACAACTGGGGCTCGGGGTACTTCACCAGCTACGGCTGACCTCAAGGACATTCCCATGCTTAGAGCCGCACTCGCTGCGGTCGCGATCATCTTCGCGGCCGGGAACGCCGATGCTTGCCCCGCCAGCTTCTACGGATCGGCCCACCACGGCCACACCATGGCGAACGGGAAGCCGTTCGATATGTACGCCCTCACCGCGGCTCACCGGACCTACCCGTTCGGCACTCGGCTCAAGGTCACGTATCGAGGCCGCAGCGTCATCGTGACCGTGACCGACCGCGGTCCCGCTTCGTGGACGGGCCGCTGCATCGATCTGAGCTACGGCGCGGCACAGGCGCTCGGCATGGTCCGGGCCGGCGTCGGCAACGTCACC
>ERZ869929.41-NODE-41-length-64976-cov-28.368509_pt1 | contig 64976 bp, 71 predicted proteins | sample MGYA00579312_ERZ869929 | MGnify/ENA primary metagenome ERZ869929 (study PRJEB32216, sample SAMN09231818) | wastewater metagenome | place: USA: Maryland | collected 2016-08-09 | study: EMG produced TPA metagenomics assembly of the PRJNA472060 data set (Reclaimed... | reverse complement strand
TTTTTTGCCCAAGTGTCGTAATGGTAGCCGAGCCAGACTTAGGATCTGGTGCCGAAAGGCGTGGGGGTTCGAGTCCCTCCTTGGGCACTTTTAATTTAATCTGTAAATGACCACATCAGAATTCATAGAAATACTGAAAAAAGCAGATCCGTCAGGAAATGCTCATATCCGAATGAGTGGAGGAATCCCAATAGATGTAGAGTTAAAACCTGGATATTGGGATGGTCCATATTCTTACTTTGATGAAGAAGGAAATTGGATTGAAACTTCAGAGGGTCAAAAGGTTGACATCATCACAATAGACAGAGAAGATTTTGTTTGTGAAATGCTGGGAAGATACAAAAATCTCTCTTGGGAAGAAGTCAAAGGACGTTTCAAATTCCGATTGGGATACTCCTCTGCAAACCAAAGGGAGGAAGACTTTCTTAGGGGTGTCAAAGAGACGTACGACGAAATGACCGAATTCTACCGAATAGATAAAGAAAAAGACATTAAAATAGCAATAGAAAGAGCGGAAGGGGGATGGAGATGGTTCCAGAATAAAAAAGCATACGAAGGAGACCAACCAGCAAACATTCACACTATTTACACCTGGATAATTACAGATGAACAAGGAAAACTTCAGGATTCAAACGTTGCTAACGTAGAGGCTGTTCTTAGATCGGATCTTTTTGAAAAAATAGAAAGTCAAGAAAGACCAGACTATTACGAATGGATTAAGAAATAATCTCCTCTCTAGAAAGTTCTAAAAAATTTTCTCTTTCTCTTAATTCTCCATTTTTCTAGGAGGACTATAGAATTTGTTTCTTTAATAGATCAATAAAATCAACAGGATTTAACCTTCGAATATCATTAGACATCATTCTGAAAACCATTTCGCCTGCTCTTTCATTTGATCTAAGTGTCCCTTCTACTATGTCCATCTCTTCAGAGAATCCCATTTCCCTCATGGATTTAATTGCAAAATCGTTAGCTTGTCTTTCTAATTTTCTGTATCCTTCTAAGAAATCTTCTTTTCTTCCATCAACCACTGGGTCATAATAATTTTCTGAAAAAATTCCCAGTCTGTGTTGGTCACAGTGTGCTGATTCGTGAAGAGCAAGAAAAAGCTTCATAAAAGGAGACATTCGAAGCCTACTGTTTATAGCAACCTCATCCACTCCTAAAAAAACTCCTGCTATTGGTTCATTAGAAGAAAACGGAAAATGGTGTATCTTAAATCCATTTCTATTATTTTTCCACCAAGATATGACGGATTCATGCTTCAAAGGGTCTAGGTTTATTTCTTTGACAAATTGTTCTATCGAACTTGGCTCGTTTAGAGCTTCGAATAATCTATAATTTTTTAGATGTTTCATAAATTTATATATCCGCTAAAAATTAAGTACGATGGGAAATAATCTCGTCTCTAGAAAGTTCTAGAAAATTTTCTCTTTCCTTTGATTCCTTAGCACCTATTTTTTTCCAAAATCCCTCTGCTTCTTTTGTAGGTTGCAGAAATATCTTATCGACTTCGGGAAATTCTTTCCACATGCTCTGTATAGTTTGAGTTCCAAATTTAAAAGAGCTTCCTCTAAATTCGGGATCAATTTGAATTAAAGAAATTTCTAGTTCGTTATCGTTTAGATCCGGACTGAGAAAGCTTAGATCTAAAGATCCTATTTTTTGTCCATCAGATAAAATGTCAAAAGATTTGAATTTAGGAAGGCTGTCAGGATTTTCTATGAAGGAAATCTCTTCGTTTAAAAAATCTTGGAATCTCTTGATGAACATCATAATAGATTTTTTCTGAACAGATATGAAGGTATTTCACCATAGACTCCAGTTTCTCTTAGGATATCCCAAAGAGATTTATAATCCAACTCTATGAGTTTATAGTGTAGATTTTTTTCATCAGAGGGATTCCATAAATGGGAGGTGGCATCAAAATACCTTCCCTTATAAGAATTCCAAGCATGATCTATTGGAATTTGTCCGTACAGCATCATAACTCCTTCCACGTATCTCATATCAGGATCAAGTCCAGTAATCGTCGTAGCGTTCTTATAACAGTCCTTAACCTTAAGGTTTTTCTTAGACCATTCTCTGGTAATTTCTGGAAAAACGTCTTCTGGTTCTTCAATTACCACTGCCTCGCCATTATTTTTCTGCCACTGGAACCATTCTTTTTGTTTTCCGTGTGTTATTGAAATTATCTGGTCTAGATAATCGGTATAATTATTTTTTTCTCCACTTCCTTCGAAAAGGAAATTTTTGAATCTTTTGATTCTCATTTATCCAATAACTTCTGCGTCTTCTTTATTCACATAGAAAACACCTTTATATTTGAGTCTCTCGTCTGGAACTATTTTCCAAACTGGAGTATTTCCAGGCACCCTCGAAGAATCTGGATTTTCCACTGCCGTAAATTCTTCTCCAATGTGATCTTTGTACCAAAACATGGGATTGGAGCACTTAGTGATTCTGATTTTAGTCTGTTCCCCGGGGTAAAAAGAATCGATCCTGTCCTCTGCTTCTTTTATTAAAAACATTTCTATGGGCTTTAAATTTCTCATTACTTTTTTTCTTTTATATATCCTTTTTGCTTGTAAAACAGGATCTTATTTTTTCTTTAATAGAATTATCGTACGTTTATATTATATTTGGGTTATGAAAAAAATTGTTTTCTTAGACCACGATGGTGTGATTTGTCTTTTAGATAATTTTGGATCTAGAAGAAATAAGAAGGGCTACATTGGAATGAATTCTGATGTTCTAGCTAGGTTTGATAATTTTGATAGAAAAGCAGTCAAGATTTTGAATTCTATCATCGAGGCAACAGATTGCGAAATTGTGGTTTCGTCAGACTGGAGATTTTGGGCAACTTTAGAGGAGATGGGACAATACTATCTTTCACAAGGAATAAAGAAAGCTCCTATAGCATATACACCCAGATACATTTCCAGCGAAATTGCTGCGGATGGGTTTGATTACGAACCTGCAGAAACTAGGTCTTACGAAATAAAAGAATGGCTTTCGGAGAATCCGGATGTCACACATTGGGTAGCAGTAGATGACCTAGACATGACGGAAAGATTCGGCATTGTTTCAGGAAATCATCGGTGGGGACTAAAAAACTTTGTGCACACGCCGAAAAGCAGGGAGGGAATAAAACAATCAGGAATCGAAGAGAAAATTATAGGATTTCTATAATCCTCATCTAAGATCTTTTTTTGTCCTGTGATATATACAGGATAAGATAAAAAAATGAAAAGAATTCACAGATCTAAAAAATCCATTAAAGAATCTTCTGGTCAAGAAAATCCTCTAGATCAATTAGAACAAGGAGGTCCTCTCTATAAAATTCTAGGAACTGACTTGACAGAAATGGCAAGACAGGGAAAAATAGAAAAAGTTATCGGGAGGGACAAAGAGCTCGAGCAAGTTATCTGGATCTTAAGCAGAAAAATGAAAAATAACCCCGTTTTAATAGGGGAACCGGGTGTTGGTAAAACAGCAGCAGTCGAAAAACTAGCTCTGATTATAGCTCAAGGAAACTGCCCAGATTTTCTAGAAGGCAAAAAAATTATATCAATAGATTTGAATGCTGTTGTTATGAAGGGTCTTCTTAAGCAATTAATCTCCGAAGTGAAATCTGAAGGATTAATTCTTTTTATGGATGAAATCCACACTTTACAAAGGCCTGCAGTTTTTGATGCTTTAAAACCTGCTTTAGCTAGGGGAGACATAAGTCTAATTGGTGCCACCACTCTTAACGAGTTTAGAGAATCGATAGAAAAAGACGGAGCAATGGAAAGAAGATTCCAGAAGGTCTTTGTAGATGAACCAAGTTACTCTGAGTGTTTGGAAATTCTTAATGGAACAAAGGAAAAATACGAAGAATTTCACAATGTTTCATACGCACCAGAAGCTGTTGAATCTTTCATAAAATTGTCTCAAAGATACATCACAGATAGATTTTTACCAGACAAAGCCATAGATTTGATGGACGAAACTGGTGCTAAAGTCAGAATGTCAAGAACAAAAAGCCCGGAGGTCAGAGAAAAAGAAGCAGAACTCCTGGAACTTAGCAAACAGATGTCTGAACAAACAAAGGCTCAACAGTTTGAAGAGGCCTTTGAAACACACGAAAGAATTAAAGACGTACAGACCGAACTTAGTAATCTTAACACAAGAGGGGAAACAATTCCAATCACAAAAGAGATGGTGGAAGAGGTCGTAGCCAAAAAAACAAGAATTCCTATTGAGAAAGTCACACAGTCTCAAAAATCTGGTCTAAAAGGACTAGGCGAAAGATTGAAAGTACAAGTTATAGGTCAAGACGATGCGGTTTCTGCAGTTACCCGCGTCATAAAAAGAACTAAGGCAGGTCTTAAAGATCCAAATAGACCAGAAGGGGTTTTCCTTTTTGTTGGTCCTACTGGAGTTGGAAAAACTGAAATGGTTAAAGCACTAGCTAATGAGATATTTGGGTCTAGGGATAAAATGTTTAGATTGGATATGGGTGAATTTAGTGAAGCACACACTGTATCTAAACTGATCGGATCTCCTCCTGGATATGTCGGATATGGGGAGGGCACACAGTTCACCGAAAAAATTAGAAGAAATCCTCACTGCATAATCCTTTTAGACGAGTTAGAAAAAGCAAACATTAAAGTTTTACAGGCTTGGTTACAAGTTTTTGAAGATGGGCACATGACCGACGGGCAGGGTAGAAAGGTGGATTTTAAAAACACAATAATTATTATGACCTCTAACATAGGAGCTGCAGCAGCAAGTGTTGCTCCTCCTAAGATTGGATTTGGTGGATCTTCAGAAAAAAGTGTCAATGACGCTAAATCAGATATTATAAGGGACGAACTAAAAAAAGCACTTCCACCGGAGTTTTTAAACAGGATCGATGAGGTTATTTTGTTCAAACCACTAGAAAAAGATTCACTTTATTCTATCATAGATAACGAATTAAGAAAAGTTGAAAACAAACTTAAAGAAAGGGACATCAAATTAACGTGGACAGAATCTGTTAAGGATTTAATTATTAAACACGGATATGATCCACAAATGGGAGCAAGACCACTAAGAAGAGCCATTCAAAAATACGTTGAAGACCCTATTGCTAACGCTATCATAGAAGACGAGGTGGAAGGGGACATTTCTCTAGATTACGATCAAAAAACAGGAAAATTATTAATAAATGGAGTTCCTGTAAACGAGTCAAGATCACACAGAAGCTTCTCTTCTATTTTTGAAAGGGAAAAACCAAAACTAAAAAGGCTAATGACCTTTGAAAGTTTTGTTATGGCACAGCCTGCAACCAAACCTAAGCCATCTCCGTCTCCTAGCACTAGACCAGAGCCCCCAACAAAACCTGTTCCCCCAACAAGACCAGATGAGGATCGGATCGAAAGACCGTCTAAAGACCCTAGGCCCCTTGCAAAAAAGAAAAAAGTGTCTGAAATGGACGTAGTTAAAAGGTTTCAGAAAGAAATGAAAGCAAAAAAAAGAATTTAAAATGAGCCACATTAAAAAAAATTTCTCCCTCTTTGTAGAGGGAATTAAAATAGGAGATCTAGGAAGTATTCCTGGTAAAGGTCCAGGAGAAAGAAATTATTTGGCAGATGTCTCAGCTAGAGCAAAAGCCAGAATGGGTATAGAACGAGAAACAGAAGGTTCTATGGGATCAATCGGCCCAGTTATTAACTCTTTAATGACAGAACTTTCTAGGTCCCAAAGGCTTTCATCAGGACACGAAAAAGAACTAGAAGATCTAGCCACTTCAGTTATTAAACAACAGTTTGGCCCACTTTTGGATTACTACGGAATTAAGTTGGACATTAAAATGTCCAGCGGAGGGGGAATAAGAAGGTTTATAGATCAAGGATATTCTGGAGAAGCTCCTAGGGGACAGGGAGAAAAAACACCAGTTGTCCGTGCGAGAGGTGTGGATTTTAGTATGTTGATTCACGAGGCAGTAAAAGGCATTTGGAGGGTTATTTCTATGTCATCTGTACCGAGCGATCCTGAAATTGCAGCAGCAGTGGAATCCCAATTTGGTCTGATGGACGAACCAGAAGATTGGAGATATGGTCCAGAAATTGCAGCAGATCTTAGAGATTTCGTAAACCAGAATCCTAAAGTTGAAAAATATCAAAATGTTAGAGAAGAGGTTTGGATGTACATGATCGACGAAAGAAAAATGCCAACGGAGGAATTTCTTAAATTTATGAAAGGTATTCTATCAAACACCCCCGAAGCTAGGAAAAAGATGGACGAAATCATAGATATTATCGTGGAGAAATTAGAAAAGAGGGAGAAATACCTCAGGGAGTTAAAAGAGTACGAATTTAAAATGAAGGAATACGAGAGAAAAATGGAAGAATACAACAGAATGATTTCTCAACAACCTTCTGTAATTCCTACGAAAACAGCGTCAGTGCAAGACGCCGAACCTGATTACTCTAGAATGTCACAAAGAGAATTGAACGACGCGCTTTCGCAAGCACTAGATAAAAGAGATTTTGCGACCGTTGAAAAAATTTCAAAATACCTAAAATAAAAACATGAAAGATATCAGAAGCCAAGAGGAAAAAAGAAAAATTGTTAACCTTATAATACAAGGAGAAGCAAAAAATACAAAACACATCTTAAATATGCCAGAGGTTAGGGACGGTCTCTCTAATATTTTAGGACAGGAGAGAGGGGAAGAACTTTTTAGAGCCCTTTCAAACCTAGCAAAATCTGCAGATAAATTAGACTGGTTGGAAAATCCACAAAGGAGAGGACAAATGATGCAACACGGAACTAGTTTTGGTGGAGCTGTTAATGTCGAATGGGAATAAATTAATTTAATCTTCTTTTAAATAAAAAAATCACCAAAATATTTTTTATTTAAAGAATTATCTGTAAATTTGCTGAAACTTTCCCGGATTCGGGATATATAAAAGACAGAAAATGAAAAACTGTAGTACACATAACTTTAAACGCACCAATAGCCAGATTAATGGTTATCAGGGCGTGGCGTTTTGGGGGATTAAAGACCCAGATCGAAGTTAACTGCAGAATTTCTTTTAAGAAATACTAAAGGCTTCGATCAAAAATCGAAGCCTTTTTTATTTGCTCTTTGACGTATTGGAAAGCCATGGACGGGTAGCTCAGATGGTAGAGCGCAGGCCTGAAGAGCCTGGCGTCGGCGGTTCGATCCCGCCCCCGTCCACTTGATAAATCTGGATTTGTCACGATAAACCTGGTTGGTTTATTAGACAAAAAAAGGTTTAGTAAAGACCTCGTGGCGTAATGGTTAGCGCTCTACACTTTTAATGTAGAAGTCCAGGTTCGAGTCCTGGCGGGGTCACTAAAATACTCAGATGGTGTAACGGTAGCATAAGGCACTCCAAACGCTTTGGTCAGGGTTCGAATCCTTGTCTGAGTGCAAAAAGGTTCTGTAGTTTAATGGACAGAATAGATGAATACGGATCATCAGATCTCAGTTCGACTCTGGGTGGAACCTCTAAAATGGTCCTTTGGCCGAGTGGTTAGGCGGAAGTCCGCAAAACTTCACACACTGGTTCAACTCCAGTAGGGACCTCAAAATGGGCTTGCATGTACCAAGGCTGGCGATTCTCCCTTGCAAGGAGAGTGCGGAGGGTTCGATTCCCTCCGGGTCCACAAAAAGGAAGGTTACTCAAGAGGTCGAAGAGGTCAGTTTGCTAAACTGATAGGGTGTAAAAGCCGCGAGGGTTCGAACCCCTCACCTTCCGCATAAAAAATTGTCTAAAAGTCATAGATTCGAATGATAAACATTAAAAAATATAAATTATGAAAACATGTGAAAAATGTGGTATTGAACACGAAGGTGAATATGCAAGTGGTAGATTTTGCTCCCCCAAATGTTCAAGAGGATTCAGCACAAAATCAAAAAGATCTGAAATAAATGAAAAGGTATCAAAAAAATTGAAAAAAATCAGGGATCGGATTTTTAAAACATGTTTTCATTGTGGTAAAAAGTTCGAAGTATCATTCAGAAAAAGAAATCAAAAAACTTGCTCACTTTCATGTTCATCAAAGTTAAGATGGAAAGACGAAGCATACAAAAAAAGGATATCTGAATTATCTTCAAAATCTGCTTACCGAAAACATGCAGATCCTAATATTAAATTTGGGTGGACAACTAGGAAGAAATTACAAATGTCATACCCTGAAAAAATAGCAAATGGGGTTCTCAGAGAAAGCGGAATATCCTATGAGTATGAATATCCTTTTTATAATTTTTTTATAGATTTTGCTATACTAGATAAAAAAATAGCTATAGAAATAGACGGAAGACAACATCAAGAGGCTAAGAGAAAACAAGCTGATGATAGAAAGGATGAAAAATTAAAAAAAGAAGGATGGACAATTTTTAGAATAAAATGGCCAGAAGACAATATAAAAGAGGAAATAAAAAAAATATTGAAGAGTATACCCTCGCACTGATACTGCGTAGAAAGGTTAGATAGGTTACACGGGAGTTCGATCCTCCCCTCTTCAACTTTGGTTACCCTGCTTGTTCCGTCGGGGGTTATAAAGACGAATCAATTAACGGAACCCATGATGGAGGCCTTGCCAAGAAAGGAGGCGAAAGATTCTACACGTCAACCAAAAACAGTCTGTTAGCTCAGTTGGTTCAGAGCATCTGTTTTACACACAGAAAGTCGGGGGTTCGAATCCCTCACAGACTACCAAGGGAATATAGCTCAGAGGTAGAGCAGGTGACTGTTAATCACCCGGTCGGAGGTTCGAGCCCTCCTATTCCCGCCAACGAGCCGGTTGAGCAATTGGTGTGCTCGCCTGTCTGTAAAACAGGTCCCATCGGGTAAACTTGGGGGTTCGAATCCCTCCCGGCTCACTCTTGCGGAAGTAGCTCAATTGGTAGAGCGCGACCTTGCCAAGGTCGAGGTTGCCGGATCATTCCCGGTCTTCCGCTCCAAATGCCGGGTGATCCTCCTGTTGTATCACAGGAGCCGGCTCCGTGCGATAGTAGCTCAGTTGGTAGAGCACCGTCCTTCCAAGTCGGGGGTCGCCAGTTCGAATCTGGTCTATCGCTCAGCCCCCATTTCGTACTGTTACTTGGATATATACTCTAAGTAACGTACGAGATGGCAAGAAAAGAAAGTATCATTACATCTATAAGATCACGTGTCTTAAGAATGATCGATACTATATTGGAATGCACTCTACCGATAACTTAAATGATGGTTATATGGGAGGTGGAAAAAGAATTAAAAATTCTGTTAAGAAGCACGGTAAAGATGCTCACAGAAAGGAAATTCTGGGGTTCTTTGAAAATAGAGAATTACTAAGACAAAGGGAAATTGAATTAGTAAATGAGGAATTATTAAACGATCCTATGTGTATTAACATTAACACAGGAGGAGATGGCGGATGGCTAAAAGAATGGTCAACAAAAGGAGCAATATCAGCCAACGAGAAAAACTGGAAGGATCAGAGATTTAGAGAAAAAATGAAAGAATCTTCAAGTAAAACTTTTAAAAAACTTTGGGCGGATTCATATTATAGAGAAATATTTATTAACAACTGTAAAAATTCTTTTAAAAATAAATCACACACCGAAGAAACAAAGAAAAAGATAGGCGAAGCAAACTCCATGCATCAAAAAGGAAGCGGAAATTCGCAATACGGAAAAATATGGATCCATAATGATGTTCTCATGATTAACAAAAAAGTAAGAGAAGAGGAATTAGAAAATATGATTAACTTAGGATTTAAAAAAGGTATGAAAATGAAATATTTTAAGAAATAAAATTATATGCCGGGTGATCCTCCTGTTGAATCACAGGAGCCGGGGCTCAGGGGGATTAGCTCAGTTGGCTAGAGTACTTGCCTTGCACGCAAGGGGTCATCGGTTCGAGTCCGATATCCTCCACTTTTATATGGCGGGTTAGCTCATTTGGTAGAGCGTCAGATTCATAAGCTGAAGGTAGACAGTTCGATCCTGTCACCCGCTACTGTGTCGGTAGCTCAGATGGTCAGAGCGTCTGATTGTGGTTCAGAAGGCCGAGGGTTCGATCCCCTCCCGACACCTATGCCCGGGTAGCTCAATTGGTAGAGCACCTCACTTGTAATGAGGGGGTTGCAGGTTCGATTCCTGTCCTGGGCTCTGTTATATTACCCTCTCGTCTAATTGGCAGGACTTAAACTACTTATCAATTGTCCAGTCGCCTAATGGCAGGGCACCTGATTTTGGATCAGGCGGAGAAAATCCCTCGGTGTAGGTTCGAATCCTACCTGGACAACTTTATACAATGTCAAGATGTGATGTTAGGTAACTAAAAAGAGATAAATAAAGAGATTCCAATACCGAAATAAATTGTTGTATGCAGGTTCTAGTCCTAAATAACGATTACAGTCCAATCACAGTTACCGATTTAGTCAGGGGCTTCAAGCTAGTGTTCAAAGGAAAAGCAGAAATCGTTGAACACATAGAGGACAATCCAATCGTGACAGAATCTCAAACATATAAAAGGCCTTCCGTGATACGTCTTTTGAAATATGTGGTTCTTCCCTACAAGAAGATGAAACCTTCTAGAGATAATATCTTCAGAAGGGACGAAATGGAATGTGTTTATTGCGATTCAAAGAAGAATTTAACAATTGACCACGTTCTTCCAAGATCTAGAGGCGGACAAAACACATGGGAAAATCTTGTGACTTGTTGTACAAAATGCAACTGTAAAAAAGGTGACAGAACCCCGGAGGAAGCTGGCATGAAAATGAGACACATTCCTTTTAAGCCAGGATACGGTTATTTCATTAAAAAGATGGTGAAAAATTCAGACAAGTGGTCGGATTATATCCCAGACTAAAGCATGTTCTTTTGAACATAATCTAAGATCATAGGATGATCCGCTACAATCTCCCTTGCTTTTTCTTTTGTAAAAGGTGATACTAAGTCTTGGAGGCCTGCTGGAGGATTCGAGAGAAAATCAAGGTGTTCTATTCCGTCTTTAGTTATTTCCAATATATTAAGAACTTCTTCTCTTGAATAATCTCCTCCGGTAATATTCTCAAATTCTTTTATATCTTCCATAGTAAAGAATCCGCCTTTGTCCGGATCCGTAAATTTAGAAATATCTCTATTTCCAAAAGACTCATATAAATGAATGTTTTTTAACTTTTTCATGTTAGTTTATTATTTAATATTATTTATTTCCGGATTAAAGCATTTTTGTCTGGACATATTCAGCAACTTGTGGGTGAATATCTAAGACGTATTTAGCAGCTCTGTGGGATTTACCCTCTTCGGTAGCAGACACGAGATACTGAATAGCTTCTATAGCGATTTGAGTGATTTCCCAAATCGCTTTAACGTCATTCTTTGCATATTTATTGTCAGTTAGAGCTTCGAAAAGTTCTATGTCTTCCATAGCAAAGAAACCTCCGCTTTCAGAATTAGTGAAAGCTGAAATAATCTCATCGTAGCTAATGTTCCTGTCCTTTTTGATGATAGCTATAATTAAATTCTTATAGGTATTCATTTCTTCTTTAGTGAATTCTCCATTTTCGATTGCTTTTTGTATCGAAAGATTCCCTAGGGTGAAAATGATATCTTTGTTGTCGGCTTTGCCTTTTTCTATTTTTTCAAGAATATTTTTAATGGTCAATTCGGAATTGAAGTTTCCTTGAATAGCATCTATGATTTCTTGATTTCCAATACCATATCTTCTTAAGAAATCTGTATAGCTCTCTCCTCCTTTGTGGATATTTTTGTTGCTTCTATTTGCCGAGTCTGTGATCTTTCCTGCTCGATCTACAGTAAAAGAAGTTAAATATCTCTCATCAGTTTTAGGTAAAGCCAATTGACTGATTGCAATCTGGAGTTTTCCGGAGGTGTAGCTCCAGAAGGTTGAGTCGTTTCTAATACAATATTGTGCATTTGCAATTTTACAAACTGATCTCATTCCCTGCCCAGATCTTGCTGAAGTGACTACTATACGTGAAGTTGGGTCGTACATCAGAATTCTGATGGAGGGTGAGATTGATCTTAACTCTTCAATAAATTCATTATCTCCAGATCCCCATCCTGCAACTTTGTCCTCGCAATCTCTTACGAAATCACGGAATGCTACGAAAGTGTCAGCATATTCAGGATATGTTCTAGTGTCTTTATATCTACTTGCAGCTCTAATTACCTGTCTTTCTGCGGTTTGTTCTTCTCCTGTTTCTGGATTGACCAAAGGAGGAAGATTTTTGATGTCATTTACTGCATGATAAAGACGATCTAAAAGCTGAGCTCTTTCTGGATCGTCTTTCTGAAGTGCCAAAGATTTTGTAAATTCCTGTCTGATTGGACCAACAAAATTATCTACAAACTCTTTGATAGGTTTCTTAGAAAGAATTAGCTCGATGTCGTCCCAGAGCCTTTCATAAGCAGGAGTTGGATCATCTTCCTTTTTATTTTTGATGTAATTTTCAATATTATTTCCCTGTGGTAGAGGGAAAGTTTGTAACATCGGAGAAACCTCGTCCATTTTCTTTTTAAGGTTTTCGACCGAATATCCTTCAGGGTCTGTAATGGTCATAGGAAGTCCTTCCACCATCATAAAATATGTGAAAGGATAAATCAGGCCTGGAGTTTTTTGACTTATGAAAAAATCTTTTAATTCTAAAAAATCAGGATTCTGTAAAATCTTTCTTTCTTCCTCCCCTGAGAATTGAACTTTTTCCTCTGGAGGGAGTTTAAGTTTTTTCTTCTTGTTTTCCGCTGCTAATTTTAATAAAAGGGATTTTGCAGCTTGCACGTTTTCGTTTATTTTCGAGTGTTGGTTAAATTTGTAAAGCATGAAAAATTTCGATTTAAGATATATATCTAAAGTAATAATCAAAAATGGGAAAAAAAATAATTACTAGTCTGAACGAATTTATCATGACCCGTCCGGCTACTGAACCAACAACTACTCCTTCTCCGGTAACTCGCCCAGAGACTCCGGTAAAACCACTTCCCCCCACGAGGCCGGATGATGATAAAATAGAAAGGCCATCAAAAGATCCTAGACCACTGGCAAGAAGAAAAAATCTTGGGGTTTCTAAATATCTAAACGGTGACACAATCGAAGAAGTTGGCGAAGAACTTGCTAAAAATTTAATAAGAAGAGTTAGCGCTCTTAAAAGTTTACCGCAGTAAGATTTTTATACACATTAAAAATCCTAAAGGTCGTTTGATTTCTCATAGAAACATCCCCCTTAAAAGCGTCACTTATCTTTTTAATTTAACTCAAAAGCCTTCGGGCTTTTTTTTTTGTTTTAGGAAATTGTTTTTTTGTTTGTAGAATGTTCTCTATTTTTACAATAACAAAAAAACAGATCATGAAAAAAATCGCAACCTTTTTATTTTTGACCGTTCTAGGAACAGGCCAAATAAAAGCTCAAAAGGACTTCGTTGATTCGTTAGTCCAGGGAAATCAGTCAATTGCAGATTTTTTCGCCATGATTGATGCTAGTATAGACACCTCGTGGTACACTAGAGTGGACAACACACATCTTCAAGGGAGGCTTCTTGAGATTTTCGAACCTAACGGAGAAGAACTTTTCAGAGAGTTTGTTAGCATTACTGGGGGCAATGGTTTCGGATATGCAACTTTAGATTTACCAAAGGATTCAGTGATGCACTACTATCACACCAGAGTTAAAACCTTAGATTTTGATAGTGTTACGTACGAGAAACAGGTTACGGAATGGGACGAGGTTACTGCAGATTGGATCGGTTATAAGACGTCAACAAGTGAGACATACAGCTTCTATAAAGAAGGCGTGGAAATCTCATACATTCTTATAGGATGGGACGATAAATGGTTTCGTGGATGGTCTCACAGAGTCCCTGCAAGAGACTAAAAGACTAATCAACACAAAAAACCCGACTTTCTTTTGGGAAGGTCGGGTTAATTTTTAAGCTAACTTTGCAGCAAAATCCTTTAGGGACGATCTAAGCTTTTTGTTTAGCGTCCTTTCCGCCTCGTTTGTTCCTGCTATGATATTTACTTCCGGAAGTTGGATTGCTCTTTGTAGATGGTTATAAGCTCTTTTTAAGCTCTCCAGAGACTGAACATCTTTAGTTTTAGTTTTACCAATCTCGTATAGGGTATTAACTGCCATTTTAGCTCTGTCAAAATTTTGATAACCACCGGATCCTGTAAGAAAACTTGAAAGTGCGGCCGAAAAATCATCATCGGTTTTTCCCTGATAAGGAACAGTGACGATGTCTCCCTTGTCTTTCTCCTTTTCAAATTTAGATGAGTAAATTATTCCAGCGCCTTTTATTTCCTTTCCCCCCTCTTCAACTGTTTGTGTTCCGAAACCATTTTGAGTTCTATAAGAAGCTTCTAGGTTACCAGAGAAAGTTAGTGCCTCTATTTTTCCGTTTGCCTGATTAAAAAATTGAATGGAAGCTCCCTTCTTGTACAGACTTGCTATCATTTCGTTTGGAGGGAGATCCTTGGCTTCTTTTTCGTCTATGTAAAGCTTAGCTCCGCTTTTCATAGTTTGTACAGACTCGTTAATCGTGTTGGAATAGTTCTCAAACAATATTAAGTGCTTCATATTTTTGTTTTTTAATTATATATCCTTTTTCTTATTTTATCCCGGTTGGTTGAAAAAATATTTTTGTGTATCTTGGAATTATTACAAAAATTACAATATAATTTAAAAATATTGTTTATGCTTTTTGACTTTGATGATCTACTTATAGAACCGGAAATGCACACTTCTATTCGATCTAGGAAACAAGTTAATATTCTAGACGAAAAGATGATGCTACCCCTTTTTACCGCACCGATGGATACTGTTATCTCCACGGGAAACAATAAATTATTTTCCTCCCGTGGAATCTATAGTGTAATGCCTAGAAAATCTGAATACGCACCTGATGATATCTCGACAGACTATAAAACGTGGTTTTCTTATGGTTTAGACGACTTTAACAAGCTTTTTCTTGATAACCATATAAAGGTAAAGGTCGGAGAGAAAATGTTTGTTTTAATTGATATAGCAAACGGACACATGAAGGAAGTTAAAGAATCGGTAGAAAGGTCAAAAGGGATTTATGGAAGATCGTTGGTTCTAATGGTCGGTAATTGTGCTAATCCGTTAACTTTTCTTTCCTTGGCTCAGGCTGGTGCGGACTATGTGAGAATGGGGATAGGAAACGGTGGAGGGTGCCTAACCACACAACAAACAGGAATAGGCTATCCTATGGCTTCTTTAATTCACGAAACTTCAAAGATCCAAATTGAAAGAAACCTTCCCACAAAAATAGTAGCTGACGGGGGATTCAAAAAATATTCTGATGTTATCAAGGCACTAGCACTAGGAGCAGATTATGTCATGTTGGGAAGTATTTTCAACAGGGCACTAGAAAGTGCGGGGGAAACATACGAAGAAAATAAGAAATTTGAAGGATGGACCGAACCGGGTGATAAGGTTGACCAATTCTCTAGGGAAGTTCATGACCAGTTCGTTTCAGGGAGAAAGTTCTTTAAAAAATTTAGAGGAATGTCTACCAAGGATGTGCAAAAAACTCTAGGAAGATCAGTTCTCAAAACATCTGAGGGCATTACAAAAATGCAACCAGTGGAATACACACTTTCTGGATGGACAGAAAATTTCACTGATTATTTAAGATCTGCAATGAGTTACACAGATTGTTTGACCCTGGGTGAATTTATAGGAAAAGTCAGATTTAACTTAATTACAAAAAATTCACTAGAAAGGTTTTCGAAATAAGAAACCACTCTGTAACAATCGAATATAACATTTAAAAGTAAAATGAAGGTTTTTGGTCAATTTGATGCAGCCATAAAGTGGACTGCAGAAAAATTTTATAATTACGGGTACGAGATTCATACAGAAAGATGGCAAGGTAAGAAGATCAAGCACGACCCAAAATACACGATGATTGAAATCTTGAACCATTCCTTCTCGTGTCAAATTAGTCCAGATCTAGACAAACTAAGAGAACAAATTAAGCCAAATATTGAGTGGGCAGATGAGCATTTCTTAGAAAGAGTTGGTGGACTTCCTTTGAATCCCCCACCTTCCCACGAGAGATGGCCATATGCTCAGAAAAATAATGCAGAATTTGGAGGCCTTGAAAAATTCTCCCACACTTATCCCGAAAGAATGTGGCCAAGATACGCTTGCGAAGAGCCTAACACCTCCCTTTCAGGAATAAGATTCGAATACGGAGATTTACAGGACGTTGTAAATTTGATGGCTAAAGAGCCTTTCACCAGACAAGCTTTTCTTCCAATTTGGTTTCCAGAAGATACGGGAGTGGTTCACGGAGAAAGAGTTCCGTGCACAATCGGCTACCATTTTATCAGAAGGTTTGATTGGGTACACGTGGTTTATTACATTAGATCTTGTGATTATTTTAGGCATTTCAGAGACGACATTTATCTTTGCGTCAGAAAATTGCTTTGGATCATCGAAAGATTAAAAGAGATGAACCCGGAAGAATGGGAAGGGGTAAAACCAGGAACCATGACTATGCACATCACCTCTTTACATGCTTGGGCTTCGGAAAAAAATTTACTTCTTAAAAAATAAAAATATGGCAGATTTTTGTGAAAGTTGTGCAAAAGAAATGGGATTTCCCCCTGATTACGTTTTTTCGGAATTTGAAAAAAATCTAGAACCCGGATTTGCATCCAGTATTTTATGTGAAGGATGCGTCATGGTTTGGGTAGGGAAAAATGAGGAGGGTAAATTAGTGTTTGGTTATCCTGACGAAAATGACGAGGAAATAGTTTGGGAATCTTCTCCTAGAAAATTTTAAAATCGAAAGAAAAGTTTTTGATATATACAGGATGAAACACCTGAAAGGGTTTAAATCTTTTAGTATATTAGAAACGATCAGAATCGATCGCATAGAACCTGGTTCCTTTGAAACACAGACCGTTACTTCTATGCCTTATATGAATTACATTAAGGAGAACAGGTACAGTTTTCTAAAAAAATTAATTGTTGTTTGTAAAAACCTCGGAATTAATCCTATGTGGTTGATGCACACGATTTTTCACGAAAGCGGTTTTGATCCTAAAAAATACGATAGAAAAACTGGGGCAGTTGGCCTTTTGTCATTTTCCCCAGAAGTGGTTAAAACCTTTCTTGATCCACAAACTGGTAAAAACCTAACCAAAGACGACATTTTAAACATGTCAAATTTGGATCAATTGGATCTAATAAATTCCTTTTACCAGGCTAGTTTTAGAAAATATGGGATTAAATCGCCCATTGAACCTGGGGATTTTGCAGCTCTTACGTTTTATCCATTCGTCGTAGGTAAAAAAGAATTATGGGAATTCCCGGATGTGGTGGTGCAAACAAACAAACACATGTTTGACGAATTTCCCTCTGTGCCCGGAAAAACCAAGAAAAATTACTACGAATATATAGATTCACTTCTTAAGAACGAAGGAGAATTTGACGGATCAAAGGGTTATCTTTTCGGATCTTTTTCTGGAGCATTCATAGATCCTTCTATTACTTTAGAATTGAAACCCGAAGAATATTATAAGGAACTTCTGAATAAAATAGACGATCCCTCATATATGGCTTCTTTAGCAGTAGAGGACGAACAGGAAAAAGAAGGTGAAGAAAAAACAAATAAATAAAAAAGAATGAAACTATTCAACTACATTAAAAACCTTTTTGGACTAGGCGAGCCCAAATCCAACAAATGCTGCGGAAACGGAAATTGTAATTGTCAGAAAGAAACTGTAAAAAAAGAGATTGACATTGAAGTGGTTCAATCACAAGTAGCAGAAGAAATTCCAGCAAAAGAGAAACAGATCGAGGAGAAACCACAGGAAACAAAACCTGCGAGAAAACCAAGAAAACCTAGACCAAATACAGCCCAGGGGGAAAGGGGACACGGTGCAAGCGATCCTAAAAAGGAAGACAACAAAGAGGAAAAAACCACAGCTAAAAAGAAAAGAAAATACTACAAAAGAAACGCCCAAGACAAAAAGAAAAAGGACGAAACCCCTCAATAATTTTTTTATGCTTATTCACACACTTATAGTTGTTCTATTAACACTGACTTGCATTTTTTTATCTCTGAAAATTCATAAAGAAGTAGGAACAAAAGACACAAAGGAAAAGGAAAATCCTTAATTTTGGAACAATCCATAAACCAAGTTATATAATATTAGTACTAGAGGTATCTAGTCACTTCCCGGTCAACAAACCGTAGAATTTTCAGAAATGGAAATGAAGGAAGGGGCAAAATAAAACAGTTATATGGCCTATTACACTAACAAAACTGTGAACTCTGCTTGCACAGCAAACATCACCTCAAGCAGAAATCGTTTAAAGATCTACGGAAACAACGTCTACCTCAAGGACGGACAGAACTTCGAGATCGAACTTTACAATCCCACACAGAGCAAGGTTCTAGCTAAGATTGAAATCAATGGAAAATTGATGTCCCAATCTGGAATAGTTTTGAGACCAGGAGAAAGGGTTTATTTAGAGAGATTTATCGACACAAACAACAAACTTCTTTTTGAAACGTACGAGGTTGAAAACTCAGAAGAATCAAAAAGGGCCACTGAAAAAAATGGGTTGATAGAGGTCTATTTTTACGATGAGTATACGCCAACAACTTGGATCACTAATAGTGGAACAGGATCTAGAAGTCCTTTTTGGGGAGGTGATTATTATTACACGACCAATTCTCCTACTACCAGTACTCCTTGGGCAGGAACACCGATCAATTGCATGAGCAATATTGTCTCCGAAAGTTTTTCTTGTTCAACATCTAATCCTAGTACAGAAACAGGAAGGGTAGAAATGGGAGAATCTTCTTCCCAGTCATTTACAACAGTAGACGGATCTTTTAACTACTTTTCTACAAAATCTGTTGCGATCAAAATTCTACCAGAATCACACAAACCCTTAGAATCCAAGGACCTCCTGAGAAATTATTGCTCAGGATGCGGAACTAGAGTCAGAAAGCAATCTTGGAAGTTTTGTCCTAGCTGTGGAGAAAAATTCTAATCCCACAAAAAATCCCCGGATCTTTTTAAGGTCTGGGGATTTTAGTTTATTGTAGATATTTAGTCCAATCCTCTCTTTCTGCTCCTGAAATTTCCATATCTGTATAAGGTCTTATATTAGATAAAGGAACTCCTTGATAGCTTAGATAAGCATCCTTTGGGACTGGAATTTGCTCTTCTTTTGATTCTCCTCCTCCAAAAGCAGCTTTTGTTAATTTGACTCCCGTCTTTAATGTTCTGGCTTCTTTTTTCATAGCTTTTAATTTTGCTGGATTTTTAGCTATATCATCTAGGTATTTTCCTCCTCCTGTGACAAAATCTTTCAGCGATTTGATCATTTTTCCAACGTATGAACTTATTCCAGAAAACTTTGAGGCAAATGCGGGGGATTTCAGAAATGCGGTGATTTTTGGAAAAAATTTAGCAACAGCATTAATCAATGGCTTCATTATTCCTGAGCCCAAAGCTTTTCCTTTTCCAAGGGCTTTGACCAATAGTGTTCCGCCAGCTCCTATATATTGTCCAAAAATTGGAATTAATCCAATAGCACAAAGTGCTGCTAAAAGATATTCCCCCTGCTTAGCATAAGAAACCAGGTTGATACCCTCTGCTATAGACCCAACGCCGGGGATAAGGGCTGCGAAATCTAAAACTGTGTTGTACCAAGCTTCTAGTAAAGCAGGGTCCTCTACCTCTGTCAGGAATTTCAGACTTTCGCTTATTTGTTTTTCAGTAAAGAATTTTTTAGACTCAAAAAGAAAAGCATCAAATGAAATGATATTATTCATCATACAAGATATTTAAACTATATATTCACATCTTTGAATCATTTTCGTTTATATTAATATAAGTGATATGCTTTACAGAAGTAAAAAAATTTATGTTGATGACTCCTCTATCCACGGAAGAGGGGTTTTCTGCTCTGAGACTATAAAACAGGGGGAAATTCTCGAGGAGTGCCACTTTATACCGGTACCGCAGGAATTTACTTATCCGCAAATTCTCCATGACCATTTTTTTGGATGGCCTAAAGGATCTAATAATCTAGTTATATGCCTAGGGTTCGGTAGTATATTTAACCACTCAGATAATGCTTTTAATGCTGATTGGCAAACAGATACAGTTCAGATGAAATTTATCTTTTATGCACTTAGAGATATTCAAATTGGAGAGGAGATATTTACCAACTACCAAAAGCAAAAAATCTAGAAAAAATTTTTTTATCAATAAAAAATAAACTAAATTTAGACACAATTTAAAATCGATTAGTTATGGCAGGATCGGAAAAAATCGAAGAATTTTCACAACATCTGGACGATCTATATTCAGTTCAGTCGAGAAAATTATACAGAATCATAGAAGAAACAGGAGAAACCGCTTTTTCCAAACAGGGTCCTTTACATAAATACAGAAAAACAGCTTTGTTGGATAAGCTAATTGAGTATTTTGTTGGAACGGAAGAATATGAAAAATGTGCTTATTTGAATAAAATCAAAGAAAAAATTTCTAAATAAATCTTGGAACTTTTCTTTTTTTCTTCCTAATATTTATATGCGGAGAAATAAGAAACTGAGATATAGAGGAATATCTAAAGACGGGAAGTTTCTACTCTTTGAAACCCAACAACCACAAATTACAGAAGATTTAGACAAAAGAACAAAGCTTTGGCTTTCCTCTGATTATTTGTTCAAAGAATCACTTTTTAAAGACGCAAGGGAGACTAAAAAAATCATTTCCTTTCTTTTAGAGTGGAATGTTAACCAGGAAACTTATGAAAACTGTGAGAAACTTTTAGTTTTACTCAAAAAATGTGAAACTTTCATTTCTCGGCAAGATATATAGGAATAAATAAAAATCAAAATGAAAAAAATTTTTTTATCCCTGATTGCAACCGCAATTTTAATTTCTTCTTGTGGAACAGGAAACGGAACTTCTGAAGCTTCTGTCGACAGCACAGTTACTGCTGGAGTTGAAGGCGCTGTTGATTCTTTAGCAGTTAAAACAGATTCTCTAGTTAAATAACAAGAACACAAGAAATCTTTATTAAAAAAGAGCCTTTGGGCTCTTTTTTTGTGAACCAAAATTAAGGTTTTGTAGTATAAAAACAAAAAACAAATGGAGAAAATATTTTCTGACGAAGATCTTCCAATCGGAAGAATAATATCCTACTCTAAGTCTAGATACAGAGAAGAATTTCCGGAAAATGAAGTTTACTTCAACGCAAACATTTTTGCTTTAGACGAAGGTAAAATTTGGTACGGGGATCTAGATTTAACTAAAGACAAAGAAATATTAGAAAGAATGGCAACCCGTTTTGGAAAGGATCTTTTTATCCTTAGAGAACTAGACGGAAGATTCGAAAATGATAATCTTAAAGATTCTGAAATTATTAGGAGAGCAGTAAGTAAAATAAACAAATAACAAAATAATATGGCTAAAACTTTTTCATTCGAGGAACTTGACAAACAACTTTCAAAAATCGATGGATTTGAAATGGGATCAATTTTAGAAACTAATGAATTTTCTGAGGTTTCTGAGTGGATCTCGACAGGAAACTATCTGTTAAATGCACAGCTTTCTGGGAGTCTATTTGGTGGCATCGCCAATAACAGATCAATGGGTATCGCAGGAGACCCACAAACAGGTAAATCCTTCTTGTGTATGAACATCGTTCGAGAAGCACAGAAAATCGGTTACAGCGTAATCTATTGTGACACGGAGGGTGCTATTGATAGATCTTCTGCCAAAAAATTTGGTATTGATACTAAAATGGTTCGCTACCAGCCTATCAAAACAATTACAGATTTTAAGGTTTTCACCGCTAATCTGATTGATAGGGTTAAAGCACTTAGAAAAGAAGGACAGGATCCTAAGATTGCATTGGTCCTAGATTCATTAGGTATGCTAACAACGGATAAAGAATCCGGGGACGCACTTAAAGGAAAAAGTGCGATGGATATGGGTATCAGATCCAAAGAATTGCGTTCCTTGTTCCGTGTAATCACATTGGATCTAACAGGGGTAAAAATTCCTTTAATCTGTACCAATCACACAACGACTGGTAACATCGGTGGTTTTATGCCAACCAAAGAGGCAGCAGGAGGAGACGGACCTATTTTTTCGATGAGCAACGTGATTATGCTTTCTAAAGCTCAATTGAAAGAAGGAGACACCAAAACAGGAATTATTGTAACATCTACTCCGAAAAAAGCAAGATTTACAAGACCTTATCCTGTTAAGTTCCACGTTTCTTTTATGAATGGTATGAACCCGTACGTGGGATTACAGGATTTTGTGTCTTGGGAAACTTGTGGAATTCAAAGAGGAAAATTAGAGGTTGACAAGAAAACCGGAGAAATGACTTTCCAAGGCAACGAATCTTCTCCTCGATGGGCAGTGAGGCACTTGGGGAAAACTGTTCCATCAACACAAATCTTCACGCCAGAGGTTTTCACTGACGAGGTGTTAAGGACTCTAGACGAAAAGGTAATTCAGCCACATTTTAAACTTCCTGATCTTTTTGGAGAAGAAGAAATGAAGGACATGCTACAAGGACTAGAAGAAACCCCAGCCACGCAACAAAACACAGAAGAAGTGAATGGAGAAGAATAAAATAAAAATGAAATATCTTCTAGGAATTTGGAAAGAACTTCCCGAATATCCCACGGAAGAAGACGTGATCTACGAATTAAATCTCTATTTAATTAAAGACGGGAGACCGGATGGGGATTTTTCAGATCAAACATTTAATTCTTTCCTCCCTCCTAACTGGGAGAAACAGAAATTTGGCGAACTAGTAAAAAAATTGACAGAAACCGGAGTTTTTGAAAAATCAGAAAAAACACTAGGGAACAAAAATTGGTACAAAATAAAAGACAATCCGCACTATTAAATTATGCAAAATCAACATTTAGAAAACATTTGGTTTAGAGCTGTAATCGAGAATCCTGCTTATATAGGAGCTACTGAATCTGGATTTTTTAAAAATCCAGACTATCAGGAAGCTTTCAAGGTTGTTAAATCCTTTTGGAAAAAATACAACCAGATTCCTAGTAAGAAGCAGGTAAGAGAATCTGCAAAACTTCTAAAGATCGAGGATAAACTGACAGAATCCCTTCTTGATTCAATGTGGTCTATCAATTTGACGGATTATGACCAAGACTGGCTTCAACAAAATACAGAAGCTTGGATTGAATGGAAAACGCTTGAAAAAAGTGCTGTAGACTCAATCAATTACATCAAGAGCACGGAAGTCACACCGGACAACATCAAAGACGTTATCAACACTTACAAGTCGATCGTCGTTGACCGAAACAAGGTGGATTTTTCGTTTGATATGGGACTGAATTTTAAAGACCCAGAAGCTCACAAGCAACCTTCAAACCTGACTTTTTCTAGCGGATACGATTACATAGATTATTGTTTAGGTGGTGGGTTTTCTGCTAAGAGTCTGTATGTGTTTCTCGGCCAACCAAAAGTGGGCAAGTGTGCGTTAGGGGTGACCAAAGTTCGGAACAAATGCACAGGAGAGGTCTATAATATAAAAATAGAGGCCCTATATGAAAAAATTAGGAAAACAAAAATGTAATATATGTGAAAAAGAATTTAATTCGTTAAGATCATTAAACACACATTTTTCAATGTCGCACAAGGATAAAAATCTGCAAGATTATTATCTAAGATACATCAATCCTACTAGTGAATCTCTTTGTAAATTTTGCAATAGTCCTGCAAAATTTAAAGGATTTACACGAGGATTTCATATTATTTGTGAAAAAGAAGACTGCTTTAAAAAATCGATAGCTCCATTTTCTAAAGAGTATAAGATGAAAGTTGATGGACTTTCTGAACAAGAATATGAGGAATGGTCAAGGATCGACAAGGAAACCAAAAGAAAAAATACCTTAGGTGGATTTTCTAAAAAAAGATTAGAAGATCCGGATTTTGATAAAAAAAATTCAAGATATTGTAAAGAGTATTGGATTAAAAGGGGCCACTCAGAGGAAGAATCATTAGAGTTATCAAAAAATGAAACAAAAAAGAACAGAGAAAAATTAAAAAAAATCTTAGAGGACAACCCAAAATACATGTCGGGGAAAAGTTGGGTTTCTAAAGAATATTGGACCAAGAAGGGACATTCTGAGGAGGAAGCCATTAAAATAGTATCCGAAAAACAATCTACATTTTCTTTAGAAAAATGTGTAGAGAAATACGGAGAAATAGAAGGCAAAAAAATGTGGACATTACGACAGAATAAGTGGTTAAAAACATTGGATTCAAAAACGGAGGAAGAAAAATTAGAGATCTTGCGTAAAAAAATAATGAATAATAAAAAATATTCATCAATATCACAGGATCTTTTTTTAAATATTTTAAGTAGAATCGAAAATATTAAGGATCTATGTTTTTTTGCAGAAAATAACGGAGAAATTGACATAGAAAAAGATGGGATCATATTTAAACCAGATTTTGTTTATAAAAAAAATATAATAGAATTTTTCGGAGATTATTGGCACTGTAACCCTTTAATTTATAAAGACGAAGAAAAAAAGATAAGGAGGGGTTCAAAAAAATACTCAGTAAAGTCAATTAGAAAAATCGATGGATTTAGATTGGATTTTTTTAAAGAAAATGGGTATAATGTAATGGTAGTATGGGAAAACAACTACAGACAAGACAAAGAAAAAGTTATAAACGAGTGCATAAAATTTTTATCAGATGATTGAGCAAAAGGACAAAAAATTTATTGACGTTATTGACGTTAGTGAATGGGAAGTGGAAACAGATTCCGGGTGGCAAGACATAAGAAGGATAGGTAAAACTATACCTTACGAAAAATGGGTAATAAAAACAGAAACTAAGCAACTAGAATGTGCCGATGAACATATAGTTTTTTTAGAGGATTATTCCGAAATTTACACAAAGGATCTTAAGGTCGGAGATCTAATATTAACAGATAATGGACCAGAGAAAGTGAAAGAAGTTTATTCCACCGGGGAATTTATAGAAATGTATGACTTAGAGGTGGAACACGAGGACCACAGATATTATACAAGTGGTATACTTTCTCATAATACATTGTGGTTGGGTAACATAGCCACACAAGCCATCCGTGCTTCCAATCACGTAGCCATTATAACACTAGAGCTAAACGACAGAAAGTACATGAAAAGATTAGGATCTAATCTTTTAGGTATTAGAATGTCTGAATATAAAGACTCTGCTGAAAATGATGAGCTAATTAAGAAAAAGATCAGAAATCTCGGTTTTGATAACTTAAGAGCTCCTGGAGAACTAGTAGTAAAAGAGTTCCCGACCTCTCAAGCCTCCGCAGTTGATGTTGAAAACTGGTTAACGAAAGCAGAACAAATCTTGGGCATAAAATTCAAGATTATAATTATTGATTACATCAACATCATGAAGAACTGGAGAAATCCAAATTCTGAAAATACATACATGAAAATCAAACAGATAGCCGAAGACCTAAGAGCAGCAGCTATGAGGAACGAATGGGCTATTGTCACAGCAACACAAACAAAACAGAGTGAATTTGATGCAACGGATTTAAGCATGAATTCTGCATCAGAATCTTCGGGACTGGTTGCAACTGTTGATGGTATGTTTGGTATTATTCAAGATCCATTGATGTACACAGCAAACGAATACAAATTAAAGCTATTAGCAAATAGAGACGAGGGATATAAAAATTCCTACAGGAAATTCTTAGTTGACTATAATTTCATGAGAATCACTGAGGACCCTACCAGCCAAATAATGAATGATCAATGACAAAACAAAAAAAGTTAATCGAAGATGAAAAGAACGCCAATGAAATTGAAGATCTAAATCTAGACAACGATCAGGAGGATCTTCAAGGGGAAGAAATTTACGAATATGATAACTCTATTGATTATAGATCTATACAAAGTAGAACATCTTATGATAGCGAAGAAAGTATTCACCTCAACAGATTAAATGACAAAATCGATGAGATTTTTATGTCATCCCGTTGGACCATCATTAATCCAAACAAAAAAATTCCTAAAGATCTTATTCCGCTAATATTTCAGGACATACTAAAAGAACTGGAAGGGAGCGAATTCACTATGGTGGAAAAATTTGTTGGAATCTGCGATTACACTGCAATGAATTACCAAAAAGCTTATGAATCCATCCACATGAAATACAAAGAAATAATTGTACAGGAAATGGATACGAAGTTCGGAATCTTAGAGAAAAAAGGAATTAAAAAGATTTTTTAATGATAAATTTACCAGGTATAAAAAGGGTTATCTTCATAACAGACACACATCTTGGTGTCAGGAACAATTCGACTGAATGGATAGAGATCCACGAAGAATATTTTAAGAACTGGTTTATTCCTTTTTGTAAAAAGATTTATGAGCCCGGAGACGTTCTTGTTCACCTTGGGGATGTTTATGATTCAAGACAATCTTTGAACCTAAGGGTCTTGAATCTGGGCATAGAAATATTTGAGGATCTTTCCAAGATTTTCAAAGACGGAATTTACATCATTTGTGGAAATCATGACATTTATTCACGGAACACAAATGAGATAAATTCTCTTAAATCGCTAAAGTGGATCCCTGGGGTCAGAATATTTGAAGAACCAGAATCTATACAGTTGGGAAAAAGAAAAATTTTTCTCATGCCTTGGAGAAAAGATCACCAGGCGGAAAGAGAATTATTATCACAGGTCAACGAAGACCATGACTATCTTTTTTGTCACACAGACGTGAAAGGACTTCTCTTCAACAAATTTGTTAGAATTGATGGAGGTCTTAATTACGACGAGCTTTCCCGATTTGAAAGGGTTTACTCCGGGCACATTCACTTTTCTCAAAATTTTGGTAAAATCCGCATGCTCGGTTCTCCTTATCAGTTGACCAGATCGGACACAGATAACTTGAAAGGAATTACTGTTTTAGATTTAGAAACAGGGGACGAATCTTTCTTTGAAAATAAAATATCACCAAAATTTGTTCGGATCACATTCGAACATGTTTTAAATTCAACACCGGAACAACTTAATTCCGTATTTAAAAACAACTTTGTGGATATTTTAGTGGATCCACAGATTGCTGTTAAAGCTCCGCTAGGTCTTTTAGTTGATTATGTAGAAACCCCTAGAAAAATTTCTTTTACGCCTATTTCAACCCCAGATCAAGACATAGTTGACGAGGGATTTCATGATTTAGAAGGAAAGAATTTTTCTATTCTTGAATTAACAAAGATCTATCTGGAAAGCAAAAATTATGAAACAGAAAAGAAAGAAAAAATCTATAAAACTGTTGAAAAGCTTTTAGGAAAGGTTTCTAAAGAAAAAGAAGAAATTAATGAAGATCAAGAAGATTGAGTGGAGAAATGTCTCCTCCTATGGAAACAAATTACAAAAGATTGAGCTACCCGAGACTGCAGGACTCATTCAGGTTTTTGGCGAAAACGGCGCAGGAAAATCAACCATTTCTGAAGTTATCACTTTTGGTCTCTATGGAAAACTAGAGAGCAAGAAACTAAAAGACATCCCAAACAGATCAAATGGATCTGCATGGATGAAAATCACTTTGGAGCAGAACGGAAAGATCTATGAAGTTGAAAGGGGTCTAGATCCACCAGTTTTTGAACTTTATATTGATGGACAGCATTATGATAGGGCAGGACAAAGAAATGTACAAGATGTGATTACTGATGACATTTTAAGAATTCCCTATTATGTTTTTAATAATACCATTTCTCTTTCGATTAACGACTTTAAAAGCTTCTTGAAGATGTCTACTAGTGACAAGAAGCAAATTATAGATAAAATATTTGGGTTCTATATTCTCAATGAAATGAGAGATGTACTTAAAGAAGAATCTAAAAACGTTAAATCACAAATAGAGCAACTCACTGGGGAAATCCTAGCAACTGGTAAATCCATAACTAATTCACAAAGAGAGTTGGACGAACTACAAAAAAAACTAGTTGAAAATGCCGGACAAGAAATCGAAGAGACAGAAGAAACACTAGAAAACTACAAGGAGCTTTTAAAAATTCACGTAGAGAAACTAAAGACGTTTAAGACAAAAGAGAAAAGTGTTCAGGACGGAATAAACAAAGCCTATCAGATTTATTCTGAAGGAGTCAGTGCACTAAAAGAAATAGACAGAAAACTTTCCTTGTACAATAACGAAAAATGTCCAACGTGTTCTTCTGATTTTTCTTCTGATTTTCACCGTTCTATCTTTGATGGTCTTTCAGAACAAAGAATTTCTATGTCCGTTCAAAACGAAGAGTTGAAAAGAAACTACGAGGATGCTAAAAGACTACAAGAAAAAGTCTCGTCGGAAAAAAATGAACTTTTTACTAAAGGAGGGAAGATTGAAACCAGCATAAGAGGACTAGAAGAAAAATTAAAAGCTTTAAAAACATCAAAAAACAACGAGCAAGTTAATTCTATAAAAAAGCTTCTTTCTTCTGCTTCAGAAGATCTCGAGAACTATAATTCAGAAAAGGGAAAATGGGAGGAAAGAGGGGAATGGCTTAGAACAATAGATGAAGTCTTAAGCGAGAAGGGCGTTAAACAGCTCGCTATTCGATCTATTTTACCTTCCCTTAATAGAGAGATACTCGAGACACTTTTGTCTCTGCATTTGCCTTATAAAGTTGTTTTCAACGAAGAATTTAATTCTCAGATTTTTCATCTCGGGGAGGAGATCTCAACACACACCCTTTCGACAGGAGAAATGAAAAAAGTTGATTTTGCAGTTCTAATTGCCATCATTAAACTAATGAAGATTAGATTCTCTTCAATTAACATTCTCTTCTTGGACGAAATCTTTAGCTCCGTGGATCCTGATGGAGTTTATAGCATCTTAAGCACACTTAGAAAAATCTGTGACGAATTACACATGAATATTTTTGTCATAAACCACGCACCTATGCCCACGGAAATATTCGATTACAAATTGGAGATCACAAAAAGAAACAATTTCTCAGATCTCCAATTTGAAAAAGTATCTTAAAACAGGGTATATAAAGAATGGCAGAAATTTATCCAGCGGGTACTACAACAATTAGAAATCTTGAACCTAGATTCAGTTATTTTTTGGTGGTTAAACCAGATTCTTTAGCTGATGATATTCCACAAAAAGAATACTTTGTTTACAAATTTAAGGTTTCGGTCACTGCAAAAGCAGGGATAAAGTCTCTGAAAAGCTACTTCTCCCCTGTTGAGTTGACCGAATGCAGAGAACTTTCTGATTTATCATATTCCACAGAGGATTTTCTTCATCCAGATTACATCAATCAAAATAGAGAACCACTGAGATTTAAAATGTATGAGATCCCAATCTATTCCCAGTCACAAATACAGGTGATAGATTTAAACAAAGATCCATATGCTCTCGGAAGTAAACCTCCAATTAAAGTAGCTACAATATGAACTTTTTAGAAAAATTTAATACCGACGATGTTTTCTTTAGAGGTGTAATCATAGGACTTCTAAGTAAACTGAACGAAACCATTACATATAGCCAAGTTGGCTCAGATGGAATCCCTAGAACAGTTTTCATTCCTTTTTTCTACTCTCTAGCAGGAGACGAACCCTTTTTACAGGACTTTTATCTTTCTTATGAAGACTGCGACGGTAATCCTGCCTTTGCGGAAGGAAACTACGACGTGATCCCAAGAGGAATAATCGAAATGTCTTCTTCTAGGATTGACACAAGTGCAGCAACAACCAAATTTGTTAGGGGATCTTATACTAAAGAGGTAGAGAAAGAAACGGGAAGCGAGATGGTGACCTATTCATCATATCTAAATCCTATCCCTATCGGGATCACAATGACTTGTAAGATCAAGGTGGACACCACACTAGATGCTTTTAAAGTCCAGCAAGCAACCCTAGAGATTCTTTACAAGAGATTTGTTTATTATTTCTATTATAAAGGAGTTAGTGTTCCTGTTCAGGTGAGTCTTACCGATTCAACAGGGGACAAACAACCAAATAGCTTCTCTTTTGGGTACGGGACTCAAAGAGGAGAGGCAATCACATTAACCTTTAGCATGGAACTCGAAACATATTTACCACAGTTCGATCTAACCACAGAAAGATTCAGGGGGAACCTAATGCAAGGAGGTATAAGATTAAATGTTGAAATCGGGAAAGCCCCTGCAGACAACAGCACAATCATCCAAGGTTTAGGAGTTTACGACATTCAAAAAGACGTAAAGTAATTAGTGTGGGCAACAAGTGCAAGTGCATCCTTCTTCATGTGCACCGGTAGACTCATTCAAAACCTCGATTTCCTCTTTTACCCCAGAAGGAGAAATGGCTTTTCTTACGCCTAATAGTGTTGCTCCGATGCCAGTAAAGATGATAGTTTGAACTAGGATATCAACATCTTTACTGAAAAAGATCTTATCCACGCAGCCAATCAAAAAAGTTAGACAGCCTATGGTACATATTAGTATTCCCATAGTGCCGCTTCCTGAAGTTTTACCGTCCGAATTGGAAGTTAATTGAGCAAAACTAAATTTATTAATGTCTAATTTTCTTTTTCCCATTTCTTTTTACTGATATATATTCTAAATAAGAGCCAAATGGCGGACACTTTAATAGAATTTACTGCAATAGGTAACTACCGTATAATTTCGTGGTCTGAACCTTTCAAAAAGGTACAGAGCTTTAACGGATGGTTAATTGACACTTCCGGGGAAAATCCTCCGAGTGTTTTTTTATTTCTTGAATTCCGATGGAGTGTGAATGGATCAAATTGGTCTCTTTGGACAACATTAACTGAAGCTGCAGTTCAAGCTCTTCCTATTTCTCCAAATAATCCTTTTTATATTGAGGTTAGGATGACCGCAACTTCTGATGAAAATGCAAGTCCTTACTATCCACCAGGAACTCCTTTAAGTCCACCAATAATCCTTTTAGATTTTGAATTGGATTTCACCTACGAAACAGTGGATCCTAGAGACCTCATGCAAGTTTCGGCTCCGCTGTGTAGTAAAGAACTGACAAACTATCCAATAGTTTTTTCAAATTGTGACTTCACTTTCAGGCCCTATGAAGTGAATAGAGCAATCAACCTTTATCAGGACATGAGTAAGGTGGTAAACGAAGTTTTTGGTCACGAGGTTGTTTACTATTCGGTACAGCCACAGGGAAGAGGAAAGGATGTGGTTCTTAAAGAATATACATTGTTTAACGTGGTTGAAGAAAAATGTGTCAAAGTTATGGTTCCAAATAACCAGTTCCCTGACGCAGCCATCAACTTCGACAGTTGGGGTTTAAATTTCCAGCAGCCTTTTGAAATCCACATAGACAGAAAATATTTTGAATCTATATTCGGGAAAGGATCACAACCGAGAAAAAGAGACATCATATTCTTTCCAATAACTAATAGGATTTATCAGATTGATTCTATGTACGTTTACAGGGACATCAATAATTACCCTGTTTATTTCAAAATACAACTTGTTAAATACGAGATCAAAAAGAACACAACCTTTCTTGATCCAGCAGCAGAAGCGGCTTTACATGATTACACGGTAAACACACAGGAGCTTTTTGGAGAACAAGTACAGCAAGAGGAAACAGAACTTACGAAACCTCAGCAATATGTGGTCACCTCACAGAGAAGATTCGAAGACCCAACAAGATCTTATATCAATAAGACTTTGCCCATAATAGAATACGATCTCAATAATAACTGGACCATAGTTTTCAACAGTTATTATGATCTTGACCGTTCATTCATCGACGATCCTAACACAATAGACCCTTCTTCTCCTGCAAAAATGGACGAAGAAAAAGATGCAGTGAGATGGAAAGCAGATCCCGTTTTAACCGCAACAGAAGAAAGATGTTTTACTTGTTGGTTCAGATTACAAAATTATTTGGATAGAAGCAAACTGGTTCCTAAACCAGCACCAAAATTACCATTAATTATAGATTCAGTTTCTCCTGGAGAAATCATTTATAGTACTTCACCGATACCACACAAATTCAGACTAGGACCAAACCCAGAAGGTTACGTTTCTATATCAGCAGATGGGGTTAGATCTGGTGGGTTCAAAATCTTAGAGGTTATAGATGGTTTCAGATTTAAAGTGGCAGACGAAGGCGCTCCACTTCCGGTTTCAACCTCTGCTTGGAGAGCTCAAAAAGCACAGGCAAGAAATCTTTTCGATGGTTATTACAACGGACAAGGAATTTCTATAGACCTAATTTGGTCCGGGTCTAATCCAGTTACCAGTCCAACAACAAATAACTATGTCCAAACCGGTAGTTTCAGGGTTAGAGTAAACGATCTGGAAATCCTTTCCCCGTTTGGAGCAGGGATACAAAGCACTATAGGTTCATTCATACCCTCTACTGACGACTGGCACGGGTTTGTTTTTAATTTCTCAAATATTTATAGACAATACTCTCTAAAGGTTTGGAGACTAACATACGATCCAGAAAATCCTATGGCACAAACTTCTGAGCTTAGCCTGGTGCATTCTCTAGATGGTGTGACCACTCAGGTATATACATTTGACATTCCGCCATTTATAGAGACAGATTATGATAGTCCTTTTTACGGAACAAATAACTTTTCATATAAAATTAAAACTTCTCCATTGTGGGCTACAAACTTCAGAATTTTCAAACAAATGCTAGAAGAAGAAAAACAATCCACTGTTCTCAACCAGAATATAGTGGCAGATGCACAGTTAGCAATCATTATTGATAATGCTAAGCCGATCTTGAAACTTCCGAAGGTTGCTAGAAACAGATAACATTTATGCCAAGAAGAAAACCAAAAACTCCCAATCTTTCCAAAGAGCAAGAGCTTTCACTAAAAACAAAATTAGACGGAATAGTTCTCGCCGAAGAGATGCTTTCTGGTCTTTCTGCTCCTGATATTGCACCCATTAAAAACATTAGGGTGATGGATGTAGATAACACCAAAACAGAAGTGGAAGGTGAAGCCAGAGCTATTCTCGAGTCCCTAGCAAGATTCTATAGCGGAACTGAAAATTTACCAGAAGACAATTACATCAAGTTCAGACAAAAAATTGATGCACTTAGCATTTCCACTATGGCTTTCCAAATAAGGACAGCACAGCATGCTATAAGCAAGCTCATAGAGGAAATTGACACAGGAAGAATAGAACCCAGATTATTTGAGGTTTTAGCACAGCTACAGAATCAGATCATGCAGATGCCAAAAAACTTCTCCCAATACATGAGTCAAATGGAGAAGAATTACAAGCAACTTAAATCAGAAGATGAAGAGATTAAAAAAGGAAATCCTTTAGAATTTGACGAAAACGGTCAACTTAAAAACACTCCAGAAAATGCAGAGGCATTAAAAGTTAGGGGAACAAAATCTCTGATGGAAAATCTTCAATCTTTGATGAAGAACGGTCCAATGGTTAAGGATGCAGAAATAGTCAAAGAATCCCCAAAAGACGATCTAATTAATCCAAGGGCTAAAGATGCCGGAGGCCTTGGTAATAATTATGGAGAGGACGAGGAAGATTCCCAATTTGACATGGACGACGATCTTTTTAATTGACAAAACAATTTAATTTTATGAAAGAAACAAAAGAAAAAGAATCATCCAGCGTCTGGTCTACTGAGAGAGTGAACGAACTCTTGAAAAGAGCAGAAGATATGGGTATAGATTACAAAGAAGTTGATAACCCCTTTCACGAAAACGAACCAGAACTAAGAAGAGGAAACGTCATTTTTGAATACACAGAAAAAGAATTGGATGAAATAAATAAATGTGCAAATGACGTGGTTTACTTTGCTAATAATTATTGCAAGGTAATGACTGATGACGGGATCCAACAAATCACACTTAGAGACTACCAGATCCAAATTTTAGAGCAATACCAGCATCACAGGAAGAACGTTTTTGTCTCACCGCGTCAGAGTGGCAAGTGTTTTTTACCCACAACAAAAATTATACTTAAAGGAAATAAAAAAGTTTCAATTTTAAGTATTATCAACAAAAAAAGGGATTTTGTTAAATTTATACTGTATAAAATATATTCCTGGTTGTCCTAGGGATATATAAATAAAAATTATGGCTATTGTAGTAATAAATTGTAAAAATTGTAAAAAAAACTTCGATGCTAAATCTAAAAAAGCTTGTTTCTGTTCGCCTGAATGTAGAAAAGAGTTTAACATTAGAGAAAATGGAGAAATAGGTAAGGACTTTGTGATTTGCCAAATCTGTAAAAGAGCTGTTGCTTCTGTTACAGGAATTCATATGAAAACTTACCATCCCGATTATACTGCTGAAAAGTATAAAGATGAATTTTCTGGATTTTCTACTATTCCTTTATCTGTTTCGGAAAAAAGAACTATTGGGGCAAAAAAAGCAGGTGCAAGAATGAGAGAGCCAGAGCACAGGAAAAGACTTTCAGAATCTTTCAAAGGAGAAAATAATCCTATGCACAGTTCAAATACAACAAAAGAGTTTAGACTTTCTATATCCCCATTTTCACCACAATTTTACAAGAAGAAGTTTCCAGATCTTTCAGAGGCAGAGTGTGTTAAACTTGCAAAAAATAAAAGTGATTCAGTTGAAAAGAAAAGTTGGACTCAAATTTCTTATTGGAAAGAAAGGGGGTTTTCTGAAGAAGAAGCTAAGAAAAAAATTAGTTCCGTTCAAAAAACATTCAGTTTAGACATTTGTATACAAAAATACGGAGAAATAGAAGGGAGAAAAAGATGGGTGGAAAGACAAGAAAAATGGATTAAAAATTACAAAAAAACAAATTATTCTAAAAAATCACAAGAACTATTTAAAAAGATCTATGAATTAATTTGTGGAGATTATGAAGAGATAAACTTTGCAACACTGAAATGTAAAAAAACTTACAAGGATGAATCTGATAATAAAAACTACGAAAAAGTTTTAAGATTACCCGGGTGTGTCATAGTCCCCGATTTTTTTATATACGATACTAAGAAGGTAATAGAGTTTGATGGGGTTTATTGGCATGATTTTAAAAGGAGAAATATGCCAGAAAACAAACTAAGGGAACAAGAAAGGGAAAGAAAATTAATAGAAAACGGGTACGATATTTTAAGAATAAACGAAGTCGAATGGGATAATAGTCCGGAAGAAACTGTCGAAAAATGTTTAAGATTTATAAATGGAAACATTTAAAAGGATAAAAAAATTTCTTAAGAAATTAATATTAAAAACTATAAACAGAATAGAATCTAGAGAATTTCGTGATCTAGATCTAGACCAAAAGGATCCTTTTAAAAAAATAATAGGGGTACAAAAACTAGACGACCTTTGGGTTTTGTCGGATAGCGGGTATGTTAAAGCGGTAGAGCTGAACATAACACAGCCGTATGATGTTTGGTTTTTAGAGACAGATGATGGATTCTCGTTAGATTGTGCGGACACCCATATTCTTTTTGATGAGGATTACAATCAAGTTTTTGTTCGCGATCTTAAAGTTGGAGATCTGATAAGAACAATTCACGGGGTTTCTAAGATCACTTATCTAGAAAACACGGGAATCCCGGTGAGTATGCTCGATTTGTCAATAGATCACCCGAATCACAGATATTACACTAATGATATTTTAAGTCATAACACCATCACAAGTTCTCTTTTTCTTCTTTGGTACCTTCTTTTCAACTTTGAGAAAAACGCCATGATTATGGCAAATATTGGAGACACCGCAGCAGAATTAATGGACAAGATTAAGGTTATCGTAAGGGGACTTCCGTTTTTCTTGAAGCCTGGACTTATCGTTTTCAACGTTATGACAATGAAATTCGATAACGGATGTCGAATAATGGCTAAGACCACAACTAAAACATCTTCCATCGGTTACACGATCCATATGTTATACATGGACGAGTTTGCCCACATTAACCCCAACTTTATCAACAGCTTTTTTAAATCTGTTTACCCTACGATCTCTTCATCACAGATTGCCAGAGTTATTATAACGTCCACTCCAAATGGGTTGAATAAATTTTGGGAGATCTATAAAGGAGCAATCGACGGGGAAAATGAATTTAATCCCATTAGAGTGGAATGGTGGCAGATACCAGGCAGGGATGAAGAATGGAGAAAAAAAGAAATCGCTGCCTTGGGGTCAGAGGAGGACTTTAATCAGGAGTACGGATGTCAATTTCTTTCCTCTTCTAGGCTTTTACTAGATTCTTCCACTCTTAAGAAATTGAAAACCAACGAACAAACTTTTGTTCATCACGAGCTTTCTGCCTTTGAAAACAGCTATCTAGATTATTCAAACCTGATTTGGCATCCTAGATTTGACCCCACTTCAATTTTTGAGAAGGACGTTCAAAAATTCTATGTCAGTATTGATACTGCTGGAGGAGGAGGAGGTGACTACTCGGTAGTTAACATTTTCAAGGTGGCCCCTATGCCAATGAATGTTATACAGACTAAAAAATTCTTTGAGTCTGAAAGTGACTTCTTCTGTCTGCTCCAGGTTGGTCTTTATAGATCTAATACTATTCCAATCGATGAACTTAAGGTTTTCTTAGAAATTCTCTTTGTGCACGTTCTAGGAACAGAAAATACTAGAATAGTTCTAGAATTAGATTACAAAGGGGAGATGCTCATGGACAAGCTTCTGGACTCAGAAGAAATCTTCGAAGAGATGTTTGTTTATTCCAGACACTCGGAGGCTTCTGTAAGATTAAGACCGGGTGTTAAGTTAACGGTAAGAAACAAGGAAAAATATTGTTATGATCTTAAGATGCACACAAGGGCTAACAAAATTATTCCTTGTGAAAAAAATACAGTTCACGAGTTAAGTAATTTTGGACAAGGTGCAGGAGGAAGTTTTACAAGTCAAATTGGAAAAGACGACATTGCAATGACACTGGTAAATCTTAACTGTGTTTTTGATGCCACAGATTTTGAAGATTCTGTGTCAGAGCTCTATGATGTACTACCAGAAAAATTCAAAAAAGCCATCGAAGAAAAACTTAAAGAGGGAACAGAAGGCGGAACTCAAAAAAATAACGACCTTTCTAGCTATACATTTCTAAACGGTCTCCTTGATTCTTAGAAAAGAAATGATATATAGATAAAAAGAACCGAAGCATTAAGTGAGATCCTTCGATATATACAAATAAAATTTAAAGATGGCAAAAAAGGTTAAACTTGATCTATCACAATTTAAGGCATCTGGAGTTTATACTCTAGAATTTGACGCCTCAGAAAACATTATAATTAATCCACAGACTATTCGTTTGGTAGTTGGTTATTCAAATATTGGGCCTTTTAACACGCCAGTTTATTGTCCAGATCTAACCACTTTCCAAGCAGTTTTTGGTGGAATTGATTCAGCTCTAGAAAAAAAAGGCTCATTCTTCCACAGATCAGTTCAAACATGTTTGACCACTGGCCCAGTCTTTGCATTGAGCCTAAGGCTTTTAAACAATACTGTAGACGAAAACGGAGATCCAGATTTTGCCGCTGGTGCAGACGTTGCCAGATATAGAGCTTTTTCTGTTGACACTGAAGAAGCTAACGGAGCAAATGCAACAGGGGGATATTCAAATCCTTTAACTAAGCAGGATAAACTCCTTTCTTCTTACTACAACAAAGAGAAATTCTGGTTCCCTGATACAGATTATCTATTAGCTACAGAAGACACCTCTGGATCACAGCCTGATTCTAGAAAATTATTTAGTATTGTTAACCTAGGACAAAACCCAGTTTCTATCATCGTAAGAAAATCCCTTGACTCAAGGTTTCCTTTAAGAGGCTTTGATATCACTGCAAGAGAATATTTTGGGCCAGATAATGTTCCTTCTTTCATGAACCAATACGATTATCTTTCTGATTGGTTTATTGATGTTATCGCAGTAAGTGGTAACTGGACAGATTATCAAGCTTTAGCTAATGATCCAGTTTACAGTCAATACTTTACATCTAAAGGTCTTATTAAATCTCAGATTGACAACTTCTTAGCAATTGACGGAGTTAATATTGTTTTAACAGTAACAGGGACTTTAATTCCTAACTTTATCGACGAAAACGGAACTTTAAGATACATCCAAACTCTAATTAACAACCAGACTCCGACTACAGGAATTTTCTGTGCTGTTAACGAGGAAGCCTTAGACGACCTTCTTACTAACTCAAGTGTGGTTGACCTAGTGGGTCACCATTTAGTAGACGAGGTTGGTTCAGACTCAGACATTACATCTTCACCAAAATCTTTAAACTTCCTATCTTATTCTCAGAACCTTTTTGCAGATTACACTTACTTTAAAAATATAGATGGCGCTACTGCAGGAACAGAAATTACAGACACAGGGGTTTCTCCTAACACTGGATTAGATGTTCTTCCTGAAACAGGTACTCTTATTATTGATACCATCTTTAATGCAACAGGGGACTCTGGTATTCCCGTTACAGATTTTGCAGCATACAATTCTTCTGCAAGAGACGGGGGAGCAATTTTTATACAAACAGAATTCACAAACCCAACATTTTATAGCACACAGCTAACAACATTGGAAGGATTTGTTTCTGTTTCCCCTTCTGCACCAGCTCCAAAATGGGTATTAGGAAAGGTCACTTCTAACCTTCCAACACCAGGATATTTAGGTTTCTATGTGGGAGATCTAGTAAAATTAAAAGTATTAGAAGCTAAATATGTTACTAATAACTCTCTTCCAGTAGGATATAGACAACAATTAAGACTGAGACTTTCTCACCCGTTAATTTCAGCAAGTCCTTCTACAACTTATGTGGAACCTTGGTACGAGACTAACAAGAGTGCAGTGGATGCCTATCAGATAGGGAGCCCCGATTATTTTGATAGAGATGATGTTTTCTTCTCGCCTGATATCCCAGTAGGTGCCGACTCTTATCTTGCATACGAAAACTCTGCTATGTACAGAGACTGGGTGGCAGGAAATATTGGAGACGGTGACACCGATTGGTTAGATGATTCAGGATCACTGCTTCAGTATCTTAAATTTGAAGTTAATGTTGATAGAGACGGATACAACATCTTAGTTTGTAGAGCTTTCCAAGATGACACATTTACCACACCAGAGGTGATTGCCAACTATGACACGACTTACATCAGCTCTTTACCGGTAGGAACTAATTTAACTTCTGGAGAATCTTTCAATATAGTTTCTACGCTTGGAAACATTTCAGACTATGTGGATATCATCACACAGTTAGCTCCAAACGTAGTGGAACTTACAACTACAGAAGCCAACTCTTCTGGTATTAAAGTGGGGGATCTTCTAGTTTCAACAGATGTTCAGATTTACGACAACCCTTTAACTGAAAATCTTCAGTCTAGATTAACTAGAGTTCTTGAAGTTAGAACAGTGGCTTCTTCAACTTCACCAGGAGTTAACACAATTCACGTCAAAACTGAAAGGCCTATTCAGCTTTATCCTGGAGTAACTACAAGAGTTTGGAAATTCAAAAATATCCAAGAGTTTGTTACCTCTTTGAACTTCACGTATCTTCCAGGTTCAGACATTAAAGATGCTTCTAAACCAAACGGAACAGATACCAGATTAAATCAAATCTTAGACGTTCTAGAAACAACAAACATTGGAAGAACCCTTGCTGATACTGATATTATCACTTTCAGATACATCGTTGACACTTTCGACGGGGGTATTCAACCAAACTCTAAATATCAGTTAACCAGACTAGCTAAAAACAGACAAAAATGTCTGGCTATCTGTAACGCACCTTCTATTAAGAAGTTCCAAGAGTCTATCGATCCAAGATTTACTTCTGCCCCTACTGCAACTGATCCAGCCCCAATTTTACAAGCTAGATACATCTCAGAAGGCGGTAACTTAAGTCTAAATCCATCCTTTACTTTCTCTTTACCTGACGAAGATTTGGGTGCTAAATTCTCTGGATTTTTCTCTCCGTTCTTGACGATCAGAGATAACGGTAAAAACCTTAATGTGCCACCAGCAGCTTACGTTTCAAACAACTTTATCCGTAAGTTTATTACTGGAGAACCTTACTCTATCGTGGCAGGGGTTAAAAGAGGTATCATTTCAGCCGGCAACTTAGTCGGTCTGGAATATGACTTCGACCTACAGGACAGAGAATTCCTTGAGCCTTTTGGTCTTAACCCGATCATCAGAAAGAGAGGAATTGGAGTGGTAATTTACGGTAACCAAACCAGCTACCAAAGAACTAACTCTGCATTTAACAATCTACACGTTAGAGATCTACTTATCACAATCGAAAGTGCTATTGAAGAAATCCTTGGTAACTACGTATTTGATTTCAACGAAGATTCTGTTAGGCTTGAGATTAAGACCTTGGTTGATAACTATCTAACTGGAGTAAGATCAGTTGGAGGTATCTATAATTACTTAACAATTATGGACTCTTCAAATAATACACCAGCGATTATTGACCAAAACCTTGGAATTATCGATGTCATAGTCGAACCTGCAAGAGGTATCAATAAATTCATTAATAGAATGACGGTAACTAGAACAGGTGGAATTTCTTCCGGTGGATTCATTCAATTTTCTTAATTAATTTTTAAGTCAATAGAAAGAAGAAATATATAAAATAAACAGATGGCAGGATTACCACACTATACTAGTTCAAAAGCCTCGATAAACAAATTCGAACCGGTTTATCTGAACCAGTTTGAGGTGACTATTACACCACCTACGGCGGTAGTTCCGCCGCAGGGAAATCCAGGAAACGGAAACATTCTTTTGGAACACGTTACTAGAGTTTCTGGATTACAAGTAGATCAGAACCCGGGCGAGATCACACAGCAATACAAATTTGCTAAAAGATATTACTCTGGAGCTGCTCCTGCTAGAACTGGCTTGGACGTTGATATAGAATTCGAGATAAACTTGGACGACAACAACTCCATGTACGTTTTCAAAATACTTAGACAGTGGTCAGATTTAATCTACAATCCATTAACTGGTGCTATGGGTCTAAAAACAAACTACACAGGTAACATTCTTATAAACGTTTTCAATAAAGAAGGGGACGTTTACAGAAGAATAAATCTTAGAGATTGTTTTCCTATGACAGCTATCAACGAGATGGCTTTAAATTACACTCAAACTGGGATATACAAACTGACCCTACAATGGGCAGTTGATTATTTTGATGACGTGTTTATATAATTAAATTAAGAAATGGCAGGATTACCACATTTTAGCTCATCGAAAGCAGCAGTTCAATTATACGAACCTGTATATTTGAACCAGTTCGAGGTCCTTATTCAACCACCAGTAGCGGTTTCTAACCCGCTAGGAAACGGTGGAAGAACCCTTTTGGTTGAAAACGTACTTTCCGTAACAGGTCTGGCAGTTGACAAAAACCCAGGGGTTTTGGAACAAAGGTACAAATTCTCTAAAAGAAGATATGCAGGCGGTGTGGTTGACGATACCGGGGTAAAAGTTAGAATAGAGTTTGAGACTAACCTGGACGACAACAATAGCAACTACGTGTTTAAAACCCTTAGACAATGGTCTGATCTTGTTTACAACCCGTTAACTGGTGCTACAGGTATCAAATCTATTTATGCAGGGGGAACTTATATTCTAGTTTCTATCTTTAATAAACAAGGAGATGTATTCAGAAGAATTAAACTTGTTAACTGTTTCCCAGTAGATCAAATCAAATCAATGGATCTGGACTACACTAACGGAACCACACCATTTAAGATTTCTCTTTCGTTTAGAGCAGACTATTTCGAAGACGTTTTTAATTAATAAAAAATTCGGGATAAAAGAATATATAGGCGGAGACCCAACCAGGTCTCCGCTTTATTTTTGAACTTTGAAAATAAAACGGATCACTAAATACTACATGGACGACAGTTGTGACAAAAATCATAAAAGAACGAATAAGTTCAGTTTATCTAATTTTGGCAACATTCTTCAATCCATTTGGATTCGATCTACTTTTTGCTGCAGTGACAAAGTGGACAGGATCCTTTATAATCACAGATATTATCTTTTATTTCACGTCGGCATTCTTTTTTGGGCTTTATTTTTTAACCAGAAAACAAAATAGGAATAAATAAAGAGAAATTGGAAACTCTCTGGTTTTTCTTTTCTAAAAGTTTTGTATGACTCCAGAAGAACAAAGAATGCTAAACGAGCTTCGTAAAAAAGAAGCACAGTCCCGTATCGATTACGATCCAGATGTACAAGATATAAATATCCCAAATTGGATCGACGAAGAAAACAAAAACGCTCAAATTAAAAGAGAGCAAAGAACACAAGAACCACCGGCTCCTCAACCACAACCAGTAGTAAATAACTTAGGCAAGGTCAAGAGAGCACCTATGGGACTTGAATCCGAATGGAAAAATATCCCCACAGAAACCCTTCCCTCCAGAGGATTTGGTTATCCCACAGGATTTGAAATAGCAATTAGACCAGCTCTGGTTTCTGAAATTCGTCACTATTCAACAGTAGACGAAGCAGATAGAATTGATTTGGACGAAAAACTGAATCATATCATAGACAAGTGTATGAGGATTAGGTGGGAAGGCGGAATGTTAGACCATTACGATCTTTGGTACGAGGACAGATTCTTTGTTATTATGTCTATCAGAGATTACACTTTCTTAAGAGGAGAAAACAGGATTCTTTTACCGCTGATGAAAAATTGTCAGGGTGAAAATTGTAATCTGCCGGACCAAATAGAATTAAAGGCTAACATTCTTGACAGCTTCGTAATAGATCCTGGTATCTTAAAAAGATATGATAAAGAAAAATACTGCTTTAGATTCGTACCTAAAGACGGAAGCCCGGAAATGGACTTGTTTATTCCAACAGTAGGAGTTACTACCAAGGTTAGACAAATACTTCTAGAAAAAACAAAAAAAGGTAAAAAGTTCGATAAAAGCTTTGCCGAGGTTTCAACTTTTATTATTTCTGACTGGAGAGGATTGGACGAAAAAATGTATGATGCTTATGAAAGGGCTTCTACTGAATGGACGCCCCTTCAATTCTCTATAGCAGACCAGATGAGCAAAAAAATCAATTTTGCAACAAAATCTAGGGTTTATTCAAAATGTGAAAGCTGTGGCGGGGAGGTCACAGCACCTATTACCTTTCCCGGAGGGTACAGATCCCTTTTCGTTATTTCAGATATCCTTAACCAACTACTTTGATATTAAGTTTAGGCTCTGGGAAGAGCACAACTTAAACATAGAAACCCTGGAAAGGCTGCCGTTTTACGAGTACCAGATTTTTATAGATAAACTGAACGAAAAAATAGAGGCTCAAAACAAAAAAATCACTCAAGGTGATATGGAAGAAGCTTTCTCGTTCACTAATCCAAAAAATTAGAACTTGTAAAAATACAGGTATATAAAAGAAAAAACTTTGGCAGAGGAAAACAAAACACCAGGACAAAGCGAGCCTCCTGTTTTTAAGGTAGGAGAAGCTTTTGATAGAGCAAAAATAGAAGGAAATATCTTACAGGGAATTTCCGGAGACGAGGATATCCAAAAATTAAAAGGTCTGAATAGTGTTTCTAAAGAAGCAAAAAGGTTTTTTAGAAAAAATTACAAAGAGACCTTAGCCGAATTAGACCCAGATTCGACGGAAACTCCGTGGTATTACCAGTTTGCTTATTCTCCAGTAAGTGCTTCCATCTTTGAAATCGAGAAGGCTCTTGAAGCAGGGGAAGCTTTGGATGGTGCAAAGGATATTGTTCCAATGGCACAAAAAGCTGCGCAAAGTAAAGTTTCAAATGCACAGGCTCTAAAAGTCGGAACTGTGACAGAAATTATAGACATGATAGGACCTGATGAGGTACAAAAAATGCCAACCTTTTCCGATGTAAGAGAAGAATTTGATTCCAAGATTAAAGACGAGAAAAAATCCTTTGATGTTCTATATAATTCTTTCAAAGAAAATTTAGAACTCTTTCGGACGGATCTTTCGATGCTGGATGACAGAGCTAGAAAAACACTATTTTCGCCAGAGAACAATGCTATCATTTCAGCTTTGGCTAATATTCTAAAAGGGGAAGGGCTAGAAAACCAGTCCATAAATTCCATGAGCGAAAAGTTTGAAGAATATTTGAACGTCCTCGCAACCGGATCGCCTGCCGCAGGAGAAAAAATGGAGGCAGCAAAAACCGAAGCACCAAAGGAGTCAGAAAAAGAGACCAGTATAGAGGTCAAGGTGGAAGAAACAAAGCTTGAAGAAAAATTAGAAGAAAAAAAAGAAACCGCTGCTACTCCTAGTGCTGCCCCTGTGGCCGAAGAAAAACCTATAGAAGGAGCTAAAGCTGAAGCACCGCCCACAACCACTACTCCGGGACCCGCATCAGAAGCTAAGACAGAAACTCCAGCTTTAACCACACCAGAGGTTCCAAAGCCTGTTGGCTCCTTTGAGGGTGCTGCAGCTACATCAACCACAGTTATCACACCAAAATCAGTGGTAAGTGAAGAAGCAAAAGCTGCTGGTATGTCAGCGATAGAAGGGCTTTTTGGAAGAACAACTCCTTTAAAAACACAAGAAACAGCCAAGGGCGAAGATAAATCTAGGTCATCTCTTCTGGAAAGTAGTCCAGCCTTACAAGGATATTCTTCTATGATTGATTCGCTTTTTGGTGCTGGTACATTCTCGTCCCTACCAATTCCTGGAATGGGGATGGTTTCTGAGATTGCAGGAGGAGCTACTGATCTTACAAAAAAAGTTTCTCCAGCAGGTGAAACTTTAACAGGATCTGCGGGTATAAAAGAAACAGGAGTACAAAAATTGGCTAGTCCTCTTCCGGCTCCGGCGACCAAACCCGCTGCTCCCACAACAACAGAGACTAAGGTTTCGTCTGCCCCGTCGGTACAGGAACAGTCAACTTCGGCATCTTCAGTTGAAGAAGGAATGGGAACAACACAAGAGACAAAACCCGCAAGTCAGGCACAAAATCAGGCCACGGAAGAAGGAGGATCTGATATGGTGGAAAAATTAAACCTTATGGTTAATTTATTAACCCAATTAAATGACACTCTACAAAACCCTTTGATTGTCACCACAATTAATAAAAATTTTTGATGTCGAGTGTTTACTTCTTATGTGAATTTTATTATAATTGAGAAAAATTAGTTTAAATTATGGAAAAAAGTTATCTAATCACTCAGGAATTGAAAGAATCAATTTCTAATTTCCTTACCAACTATATGAAGTATGGTGAGTGTTTGTCTCAGATGAATACTGCAGACAAAAAAGAGTTTACAGAAGAGGAAATTAACTCGGTCCTCAATTTACTTGGAGCATTCCCGCTCAGGGACGTTTTCCACCTTGTTGAAAGATTTAAAATCGAAGTAGCGGAGGTAAAAAATGAGCCAAGTACAGAACAGCCAGGAGAATAAACAGGACAAGTTTGATTTAGTTTACCTTAGGATGGCTCAGATTTGGGCAGAAAATTCCTATTGTAAAAGGAGTCAAGTGGGGTGCTTAATTGTCAAGAATAAGACAATAATATCCGATGGCTATAATGGAACACCTACGGGGTTTCCTAACGTTTGTGAGGATTGTGAAAACAGGACATTGCCTACTGTTTTACATGCTGAAGCAAACGCAATTACAAAATTAGCAAAAAGTACGAATAGCGCTGAAGGAGCAACTCTTTATGTGACTCTTTCCCCTTGTTTTGAGTGTGCTAAACTTATAATTCAGGCAGGAATTAAAAGAATAGTTTACTCGGAGACGTATAGGAATACAGATTCTTTTGAACTTTTTGAGAAGGCAGGCATACAAATAAAGCAAATTACACTTTAAACAAAAAATGGCAGCAAAAAACATTCAGGAACTGGCAGAAAGTTTCATGAGAACCACATCAGAAAAAGACTTTGTTGAACTTTATAAAAGGATTAAACCTGGTCTTTTAAATCATTGTAGATCTATTCTAATTGAATCCGAGGCAGCGGAAGATGCAGTTTCTAATACTATGGCAAAGATCTGGACAAAGATCTCTCAGTATGACCCAGAAAGAGGTAATTTTTCAACATGGGTGTATAATATAGCTAGAAACGAATCGCTAGTTATCAAAAAGAGTGAGGATAGATATTTACCTCTCATTCAAGAAACGGTAAAAAACAATAATGATGACGGGGACGATTCTTCTCCGATGAGTACTCTGAACAAATTTGAGGAAGAGAATTTTTACAACGGATTTGATTCAGAAGAGAAAGAAATGGAAACTCTTTATGATTCGGTGATAGAAAAAATGAAAGATCTCCCTGATATTTATAAAGAGATTTTATATGATCGTGAAATTCTCAGAATGAAATACCAGGAAATTGCAGAAAAGCACGGCATGAAAAAAAGAGCTATAGCCACTAGAATAAGAAGGGCTAGGCTAAAAGTTAGGGAGATGTTTCCTGGAATAAAATTAAATTTTAATAATTGATTATGTGGTATCCATTCAAAAAAGTAATTACGGACATAAGAAACTATTTTTTTGTAAAAAGAGTAGTTAAAAAAAACCAAGGCACTATTGAGTGGGAAAAATTTAAACTAAGAGTGGATTGGTTTGGGAGAATTTACACAGTTATTAATCTTCCTCCTGAAGTTTTATATTCTCCTGATGCTCCTTCAGAAATAAGGCCAGCCTACGTCCTAGAAGAATCTAGACCCATCAACGAATACCTTACTAAACTGGGATTACAAGAGGTAATAGTACCAAAAATTAATCCTATAGAAGGAAGTTCTTCGTGGCTTATTGTTTACACACCATTCTTTCAAAAATTATCTCTATGGTGGGTGTTTTCAAGACTTATTTTTATCCTAATCTTTATTTGGTCCCAGATGAGATTTGAGTGGATGCAATGGATATGGGACAAAATAATGATTGCCTATGAATTCCTCAAAATCGGCTGAAGTCGAAATTTCAAGAAAAAATTACCCTTGGGGTAGAGCTTATGTTATTAAAGGGGTTTCCGATACCCCTTTAATTTTGCCCTCCGTTACTACTGTTTTAAAGCTCGTTAAGATAGAGAAATACGAAAAGCTAAGGGAAGAGTTTGGCGAACAAAAATGGAGCAAAATAATGTCAGATGCGGCTGAAAGGGGAAACATACTCCACCGAATGCTGGAAATATTTCTTCTAGAATGGGCCAAGGAAAAAGATGTGGAAAGATCCCTGAAAAAAGCACAGATATTTGCTTTGGAAGAATCCAGGAAAGAAAACGGAAAATACGCTAAGATCGTTGAAAGGGGGAGAAATTTGTTTTGGAACTTTTACCACGACAATTTTTGGGAGAACATTTCAGAGATAGTTGATAACGAGGTTTTTCTCTACACAACATTTAAAGGCGGATGGGCAGGGGCTACAGATTTTGTTTATTTAGACACGAACGGAGATCTAGTGGTAGACGACTTCAAGTCTGCAACATTTGCTAAGGACGAAGATGATATCTTAGCATACAAGTTACAAATAGTTGCCTATATGTTTATGTGTGCTGAGAAATACGGAAAAGTCCCCGCTATGGGAAGAATTAGAATTTCTAACGAGAACACAGATCAACTACAAACTTTTGTGGTCCACGACTGGGAAATGAAAGATTACCTTAAAAAATTCATCGAACTACTGACACAGTTCAAAGAAATTTATGGAATTTAAGAAACTCTACATCCTATTTTTTCTATAAAATAAAAATTACAAATATGTCACTAGAAAATCTTACCACTGAAGAATTGGCCAACGAAGAAAAAATCGAACAGGTTTTTCAAAAAATAGACCAAGAAAAGGTTGATCAATTAACCCAAGAATTGGACGAAGTTATTGCTGAACTAGACGGAAAAGAATATGCCGTGTCAATGGACGCAAACACGCTGAAGTCTTTTGAAAAATTCTTGAACGAAAAGGTTGAATGGAGATCTAAAGAAGCTTTAGGGGTAAAAGAAATCCTAAAGAGAGTTGAAAAGGTTAAAAAAGAAGGTATTAAAGACGGAGTTTGCTATTTCACTAACCTAGAAATCGAAGCTTCTCATTACTTCATTATGAAGTGGTCAGGGACTGGTTCTAAAGAGATCGACCAATTTGTAACCCTTTGGAAAACATTTGAAGAAAGTCTTATCCTTGTTCAACAGGACAATATCAGAAAAAACAACTTAGAAAAAGAATTAGCAGCTGCTGCACAAGGCATCTCTGCTGAATAATTTAATTAAAACCAAATAATTAAAAAGCCAGAGAAAATTTCTCTGGCTTTTTTTGTGGATATATAAGAATATGCGTAAAAAATTGTTTCCTTGGATAATTGCTTTGTCCGCTTTATCCGTTTCGGGTTCTGCTGCTTTTTATTCTGTTTATGGTCTGGGAAAAATGTTTGCTGGTGCCACATTAGAAGTTATGATTCTAGCAGGTAGTCTAGAATTCGCTAAGTTGGTTACTGCTTCCCTTTTATACCAATATTGGAAATCACTTAATAAGGTGCTGAAGACGTATCTTTTGGTGGCAACTCTAGTTTTAATTGGTGTAACATCTGCCGGAATTTATGGATTTCTGTCTTCTGCATACCAGGAAACAGCATTTAAACTAGAAAATCAGGGCCAGGTAGTAAATCTTTTAGACCAAGAAAAGGCAGTTGTTGAAGGGGAACTCAGGACATACCAGAGTCAATTAGAACAGAAAAACAACAGGGTTTCTCAACTTACAACGGTGAGAACTGGACTACAATCTTCACAGGATGCTCTAATTAACCAAAACAGATCCACTTCTGCAATAAGACAACAAATCAAAGACGTAGATGCAGAGATCAGAAGGATTGATACGGAGACACAGGTAATTAATGATTCTATATCTTCTAAAAATAAAAAGGTCTCTGCCATAGAAATTGAAAAACTAGAAATAAGTTCAAATGAAGATATTGCAAAAGAGATTGGACCGCTTAAATATATCGCAGGATTAACAGGCAAGTCTTTAGAGGAGGTAGTTAACTGGTACATTTTGGTTCTTATGCTAGTTTTTGATCCTTTGGCGATAGCTTTAGTGATTGCTGCAAACTTTGCTTTTGAAAAGTCTAAAGAAGAAAAAGAACCGGAAGAAAAACCAAAAGATGAAGAAAAAAGTTCTTTGGAAAAAATAGAAGAAATTCCCACCAAAGATTTACCAGAACCTCTCGGTCATACAGAAGAAGAGCCAGAAATCACTAATGATGCGGAAAATGAAATTTCAGAGGAGCCAGTTAATGAAATTTCAGAAGTAGAAGAGGAATCTGAATTACCAGACATCGAAGAAAAGAAAGAGCAAAAAACCAAAAAAATAGTATTCGAAACTGGGGAGGTTAAGCACATAACCAAAGAAGGACACACTCAAGCGAGGGAAGATCTAAAACCTGTTAATAATAATGACAGCAAACAAAAAGAAATACCGCAACCTGTAGATAAATACTCTAAGTATATCATGGAAAATACTCCAGGATTCAAGGGATTTAAACATAATACAGGGGAAAATTTATTATAAAGAATGATAGGACAAATCAACACAACTAATCCGGTTTACATTAAACATCTAAATTGTAACCCTGAAACATATAAAAGAGTGGTTTTCCAATCTTGTAATCTAGACGTAATAGAAGGATCTAGGGTTTTGTCGAGCGTATCTTTATGCGATTTTAATTTACCGTCTTTAGGAAGTGGTGAATTAGGGGGATGCGGAGGATCTGCTAAAAAATTTTTTATTCTTCAGCCAGGAGCAAATTACACACTAACTGCTCCAGAAATAGGACAAGAACAGGGGGAAGTACAGCTAATAGCTGTTAAAGTCAAGTACGATAAAAAACACCCAGAGACGGAAAGATATTTAACATGGGAATACAAAGGACAGGTTTATCCTATAAACACCTTAATGGTCTTGACTGGCAGAACCCAACCTTCTATTCCGTGGCAAGGATGGGATTTGAGTTATTATTCAAACAACCCTCCATTTCCTGGATTTTCTCCTAACATTTTTCCTCCCGTATCTTCGCCGGATTTTACGTTTGGTGGAATTTTGTTTAATAATCCTAACGAAACTTACCCAGTAGAGGTTGAAATATTAATAATGAACTGATGGCTACACCACCTCTAGTATGTGATGCAATACAATTTGAAGGATCTATATTCCAGAGATGCAATTTACAGGTGGTAAATGGAACGATGGTCCTTAAGGAATTTAGTTTTTGTGACACTAGTATAATTTTAAACAATTTTTCTTCTTTTAGTGGGTGTGTATATCCAAATTCATCCCTAATTCTTAGTGCAGAAGGTTTAAATAATGTTGATTTTGTGCTAATAAAAGCCACCTATCCTTCGACTTTACCAGTAGCGAGTAGATTCATTAATGTTATTTACCAAGGTAATTATCTTCCATTATCAAATCTAATGATCCTTACTGGAAATAGTAATTATATTTTTGGAGGATGGGACTTAGATCCAAATGGAAGTGATATAGAATCCCCTTATTTTGAACAGGGTGGTATGCTTCTTTATAATCCTCATTCGTCCAGAGTGAATGTTGAGGTTATAATAGGTGAAGGATTAGTTTCAGAACAAATAACGACGTTTCTCACAGACCAAAACGGAAATATTCTCGTTACTCAGGATGGAGATTTTATAACTTTTTAAATAAATAGATTAGATGGCAAACAAGACAGTTTCAATAGCATCTTTACCTGCAGCAACCGGATTTGGTCCAGGGGATAGCTTAGTTGGGGTCAATAACGGAAATGCAGTACTTTTTCCTTATTCTACTATAGAAACAGGGTCTACTGGATCCGGGGCAACTGGACCACAAGGTGCAACTGGACCACAAGGTGCAACTGGACCGCAAGGGGTTACTGGGGAAACTGGACCGCAAGGGATTACTGGTGCAACTGGACCACAAGGGGTCACAGGACCAACAGGAGAAGGTGGGGGTACAGGAAGTACTGAACTTCCTTATTTAGAATTAACAAATGACCCCTTTATTTATGAGCCTTATGCTGGAGAAATAGTTTCTTTCACTAAAACAGATTACGGAAACGAAACCGATGAGATTGATACTAATCTAGCCATCACAAGGGGAAATAATCAAGGGATTTATAACCCTTATTTAGAGCCAGGATATGACAACGATAACAATAGTGGTCCTAGTCCTCAGGGAACTCTCTGGAACAACAGCGGATGGGGCGATTTAACGAATCTAAACCAAAGAACCTACTACAGCTTTTATAATGCTTTAGGAGGAGGTTTAGGTAACAACGTGCTTGCAGCAGAGCTCGTTATGAAAGATGTCGCTAACGATAAATATTACAAATTCGACTTTACCGTTTGGGGAAACCAAAATAACGGTGCTCCAGTAACATACACAAGAACCCAAATAGATCCAGTTACAGGGGAAGAAATTGGAAGTCCAACAACTTTTGTAAAGAGTGGATATGATAGTCCATTCATAGTAAACGATCCGATAGATACTGGATTAACTATCGCCAGAGGTAACAATCAAGGAATATTCAATCTTGAATTGGAATTTTCCTGGACGGTAAATGGTTACATTAGCCCAGAAGGAACAGAATGGAATGCTGATGGATGGACATCTTTTAAAGATGTCTCACAAAGAAGCTATGATACGTTCTACGCGACACTAAATCAAGCTATAGGAGAAAACGTTCTCAACTCCGAATTGATCATGCACGATACAATAAATGACAAGTATTATGCAGTTAAATTTTCGAGTTGGACACAAAACGGCGAAGGCGGAGGTTTTAGCTATACAAGACAGCTAATTAACACAGGAAATTTCTTTTTAAAACCAGACAACGATACAGAGACAATAGATGTTTTCATACCGGACGACGGAAACGGAAGTGGGATAGGTATTACAAGGGGAGAAAACGGAGGGATATACAACCCTTACAGGGAGGAAGGATGGGACGAAGACATTAGCCCATCAGGAACACTTTGGAATATAGAAGGATGGGACGATTTAAGTGATCTTTTAACGAGGGATTACACCACTTTCTATGCAACATTCGGATATGGTGGCTTAGGAAACAAAGTGCCAGGAACGGAATGTGTAATGTACATTCCGGAAACTGAAGAATACTACGCAATCAAATTCACAGAATGGACACAAGGAGGAGGCGGAGGATTTAAGTATCTAAGATACGAAATAGATCAAACAGAATTAAACGAGGGTATTAAATTTGCAGACGGTACAACATTAAAATCTGCTGGAAGTGCAGGAAGGGTTAAGTCTAAGGCTTCTGGAGGTCGTAGAATAGAAGAGGCTTACGGAAATAAAACCGTTTCTGTTTCAGAGATTTCAGCAAACAACTTGACCACGGTTGCATCAAGAAGTGTTATTAACGAAAATAGAATTTGGACAAATGAATCAGAATCTATCGTTTATGATGTAATAGACAATCCATCTAATTATGATATAAACAATTCTTTTGAAGATATTCAGTTTTCTCTAGACAACAGCACCTGGTATAAATACGGAGGAGGAATATCGTTCCAAGGCGACGAGAGAGGATATAGTCTTCAATCGAACCCTTTGTTAACTTATAACCAAGGAGACACCATTTATTTTAGGTTTTACTCCGGAGGGGAACCACAGGTGTGGTGGGATAAAAATGATTTACCGGGGGGTGCTTCCAATTTTAGGGGTGCAGTAATAGACTATCATGCTTACACTGGAGATGCAACTTTCATAGGGACAATACACATTGTAGACGACGATGGAGACGATAATATAACACACACCGAAGTTAGTAGCGGAAGTTCAGACAGCGAAAATAATGATCTTTGGTACGTAACTGATGAGGGTAAAATCCATTATAGAAGAATGGACGGTGAATCTAAGACACTTAAAATTCATTGGTCTGCTAAAGTATTCTACGGAAATGAATTTTACGACTAAAATTTAAAATAAATAAAAAATGGCAAGAGTAAGAAGAATAAACGTCAGTCAGGTCGAAGGGGATTTTTCCAACGATTCAGACAAAAGGCCGAACGGAGAAATGGGCCTTTATGAAGATGGTAACGGAGGGTTTGATCTAGTCATACACGACGGAACTAACGGAACTAATAAAAACAGAGTTCTTAGTAAAGGTAAATTTTATGGCCACGGAGCCGACAGCGGAGACGGAAACGGATACGACACAATCAAATTGATTCCGGACTTGGGCCTTTATAATAATGACCAGTATATAATTATAGATCCAACCGCTCCCAATCACATACACATAAGAGCTGGGGGAGATCAGGATAACTCCAGTGCAGATCTTTTTTTAGGGGGAGAAAATACAAACGTAAAAGTTAGTGATAATGGAGAGTATGTTTCTATTAACTCCACAGGATCTTATCAATGGGTATTTGACAGCGCTGGTAATTTACAGTTTCCTGATAACACACAACAAACAACAGCTTGGACTGGGGGTCGTGTTGTAGAAGCTCCTCAAAGCAGCATTGGGTCTGCTGGTGATTTAGAGGGTGATTTAGCTTTTAATTCATCATATATTTACTACTGCATAGAAAATTACGGAGGGACTCAATATCAGGTTGTACACGGGGTTGGTTCTTCTGCAGATGGAGTAAACAGTGGTTACCTAGTATATGATAATTATCAGCTACCACAAGTTGGATGGCAGGTAAATTACGGAGGCAATTCTGCTATAATAGATCAAGTAAATACATCAAATCCTGGATATTATATAGTATTTGTTAGCACCACTCTTGTAATACCAGGAGATGCTACATTTTCTTGGGGACCAGTGCCTTTAACTAATATTTGGAAAAGAATCTCTTGGTCAGAAGACACTTGGTAAAAAGACTTTAGATTTTTACAGGAGAAATCTTACAAAAAAAGATATATAGAACAAAAAGCATCAACATGGAACAAAACATGAATATGGACATCAATAAAATCCAAATGGAGGCTTCAAAAAAGATTGCAGAATCACTAAACAATTGGGGAGGAGTTAATTCTCCCAAACCTTCGATTGGCGCATCTTATTTGAACGGATCTACCGCTCAAAGTATTAATGAGTCTAAAAAAGATTTTGAATTTACCCAAAAAGGTAACACTTCATTTTCTTTCGGGGTTCTTAACACAATATCAGCACTGAAAAATGCTTCTTTTGCGGAACTTCCAGCAGGAAAAATTCTTTTAGAAAAATATGAATTTTTACTTCTAAACAAAAATATTTCTGAATCATTCGTTATTGAAGGTTTAATCAACGAACTTAAAGGTTTTGTTTGGGAGGCTTCTGTAGCACCTGCGCTAGAAAACCTAACAACTGTTTTTGAAAAAAGAAGAAGAGAAATTGAAGTGGTTAAAGCTTACGAATCCATCAGAAGCACTTCTGGTAGAGATTTATTTTCTGATGCCACTTTACAGATGAAGAACTGGCTAATCTCAGAAAATAGATCTAGCGAAACACTTATCCATGGATTAAAGAGATTTGGTTTCAACCCACAAGTTAGAAACTTAGTTAGCTTTCTTTCTCTTTACGAAAACCAATCGGGTAAAAAATTCCACGTCGGTTATGATAACGAGGTATGTGAAGTCACTTCTATCTATTCTCCTATCCAACTTTCAGAAAACGGAACAATTTTCTTCTCAAATGGTAAATATTTCTTAGTAAACGAAGATAAATCTGCTTTAACAGAGATTAATCCTTCGAATGTTTCTGCTGATTTTCACAACAAAGCTTCTGTTGTTTACGACAGAGACGTTAAGATCAGCAACAACAAAGTTTCTTTGAATGTGTCCAATAACAAAATTGATTTTGTTTACGAGAACGATCAGAAAAAGGTTTATTTCAACGGCAAAAAAATCAACGAGAGCGAATTGCCTGTTCTTTTGAGTGTAACCACAAATACTTTACTAGAAAACTCTTCTAGTAAAATTGCTAAAGCTCTTTTCGTTTCTAGCGCTTCACAAGAAATTGCAGATATTGATTTTGGTAAAAAAATTAAATCTAGAGTTTACGAAGGCGTTGAAGCCAACATTTTTAAATTAGGTAAGAAAATTTACGTCCAAACAGTAAATCCTATGATGAAGCTTAATAAAGTTTATGAAGCTAATGCCACTCAAGCAGTTAGCATCATTAAAGACTTTATCAAATATGACGTTTCTGAATCCCTAACAGAATTCTTAGAAGGCGAGCAAGCAGTTCTTAGCATCATGAAAAATGATAAAAAAGAAATAGCTAAGAATATCCAAATTCTAGAAAACGAATTAAACAAGATTAAATTCGCTAAATCGCAAAACCCAAGAATTGCAGACTCACAAGAATTGGTTCAAATTGAAGAAGGTATCGAAAACGAGATCTCTGATTTGAAAAACAGATGGAATCTGGTTAATCAAGAGATCAGCAAATTCGAAAAGAATGCTAAATCTATTTCTGAAGATCTTAACGAAGAAATGGGTTATTCAATTGATACCGACGTAAGAATCAAAAGAAACGGACAAAAAGGAAAAGTAATAGGGGTTGACGGAACATCTAAGACTTACACCGTTATGTTCGGCGAAGGTAAAACAGGGGAGTATTTCTTCTCTGATGTTGAAAATATCGACGATGAGGTTGAAAAAATAGACATCACTTCACCAACCCTAGATCTTGAAATGGAATCTGATGCAGGATTTAATGAGTCTACTAATCCAGAACTAGCCGAAGCACCAGACAAAAAATCTCCTGCAGCTAAATATGACGCAGCTTTTATGAATTCAGTTAAAAAGCATCTAGCTTCTACTCCTGGAAAATCTTCTAAAGGGGATAAAAAATTCATCGAAAAAGAAAAGAATGCAGGTTTAGTTAAAGCACCAAAGAACGGTAAATCGCTAAAAGGAGGAAAAGGAACAGACAGTCATTTAGCTTCTGCACCATCTAAATCTACCGCTTCCGGTAAAAAATTCATAGAGGATTTAGAAAATTTGAATCTAGCAGATGCTCCTCACACAAACATTAAAGGCAGCTCTAAGTTCATCGAGGATTTAAAAAAAATGAATCTAGCCGAAGGACAATCTAATTCACACATTGAAAAAGCTCCAAAGGCTAAAGTGGCAAAACCTAAAAAATTCATCGAAAAAGAGGTTAATGCCAATCTAGAAGAAGCCCCGGGTAACCACAAGAAAAACGGTAAAAAATTTGTTGAAGATTTGAAAAGAGCAGGTCTTTCTTCAGCTCCGAAGACAAAAAAAAAGTAAAAACCAATAAAATTATAGAGTCTGTTACTGCTCCTGAAGAGGGAATAGGTAACAGACTCAATTTTGTTTTAACAGATCTTCAACAAGTTCTGGCAAAAATAAAAGACTTGGAAACTTCCAGTCAAGAAAATGGTAAAATTGGAATAGAAGTAATCGAAAAATCTAGGAAAAATTTGGAACAATTAAAGACATCAATTGAGAACGAAATTAAGAAGCTCCAAAATAACTTTCCTAGCGAATGATATACGTAAAAAACAAAGAACTAAAAAGAGCCCTTTTAGAAAGCAAACAGAAGGGAGAACTAACAAGAGAAACAATAGACATGTTCTTTCTTATTGTTAACGGGATGTCTAAAACACATTCCTACCGGGACATCGAAGACAAAGAGGATTGCATAGCCTCGGGAATGGAAGACCTGGTTAAATATTGGAACCGTTACGATCCTGAAAAATCGGATAATCCTTTTGCTTTCATTTCACAGATAGCTCACAACGGAATGAAAAAAGGATGGAAAAAAATACATCCACCAAAATCAATTAAAACCATACCATTTTCTAGGATAGTGAAGGAAGAAAACTCACACTATAACGTGTAAAATGGATATTAAAAAACTTAAACCCTCCGGAAGATTCCAATCTGGTAAATACACCCCGCAAAACCCAGAAAAATACATCGGTGACGTCAATAACATCATCTATCGTAGTTCCTGGGAAAGGAAGTTTAGTCAGTATTGTGATTTGAATCCTAATATTTTAAAGTGGAGTTCAGAACCACTTGTTATAAAATATTGGAGTCCGATCGACAAAAAGGAGCACAACTATTATCCCGATTATTACATCAAGGTAATTAATTCAAAGGGTGTTGTCGAGGAATGGATATTAGACATTAAACCACAAAGTCAGTACAAGTTGGACAAAAAACCGGAAATTAAGGGAAACGTTACCGAGAAAAAATTAAAGTCTTACAACGATAAACTAAAAGTTTGGATCACCAATAGAGCTAAATTTGAATCCGCAACCAGATTTGCAGAGGCAAGGGGATATAAGTTCGGAGCCATTGATGAAAGCTTTATTTTAAGATGAAAACATTCAGTCAAGAATTCGAAGAGTATAAAAACAGTCTAGTAGGCAAGGGTTCACTAGCAGAGGAGTCTTTTTTGTTTTGGACAAAAAACTTCCTTAATCAGCCACAGCCATTAAATCCAAACGATCTTTTATCTGGAAAGATTTACAGCTTTGAATATCTAGACATTTTAGAAAAACCAAAAAAGTTCATCAACAAAAGACCGGTAGTTTTTTTTGCTGGGTTTGGTACAGGGGAAAAGAAAGACGTTTTTTCAGGGATAGATTTAATACTAATTCCGCCAATGATTAAAATTCCTCTTTTCAATAGAATAATGAGTGTTTATGAATCTTCGATTAGAAGAAACATAGAAATGCAAGAAAGGGGAGAAATCAGAGATCAAATTCCACTTAAGACAGATTTTGAAATCCTGAACAATGTGTTTTCCGGAATACCCTTTAAAAACTCTTATAGATCTTGGGATATTAAAAAAGTTAGGGACTTAAGAGAAATTCCCTACCAAGATTGGACTAAAATAGTATATCTTTTTACCCGTTCTATTCAAGGGACCCCGATTGAAGAGATATATAAGAAAAATATGACCTAATTAAATGGCAGGTTTTACAGACGGTAGAAAAACATTTTTTAATTCTATAGTTGATAGCGTCAAAAAAATTGGTGCTTTCGGTATGGCTTATGAAGACCTTGTGATTAAAAACTCACAAGCAGTCGGGGTTACCGAAGCAGAATTTCTTAAAAGGGGAGGGATTAAAGACGAAAGCTTCCTAGCAGGATTAAAGAGAGCTGATTCTGTTACTAAGCAGTATATCGCTTATTTTGATAAGGATTATAAGAATAAAAGACACTATCTTAGAGGATTTGCACAAAACCCAGAGATAGAATTTATTTTGGACACTCTTTGCGATGAAGCCATAGTTTACGACGAAAAGAATTTTTGGGCTTACTTCTCTTTCATGCAGCACGACGATGCTAGCGATGAAATAATAAAAAAAGTTCAGAAAAGATACAAGCAGATCTATAATTTATTTGGATTCAATCAAGATGTCCTGGCGTGGCACATGTTTAGAAAATTTTTGGTTGATGGTATAATTGCATTTGAGATTATTTTTGATCCCAAGGGTAAAGAAGTTATCGGATTTAAAGAATTAGATCCAGCATCATTGATTCCCACTGTGGAGAAACAAATGGATGGATCTTATTCAGACGTCTGGATTCAATATCCCGATAACCAATCTTTAACCAGAAAACTGTATGATTCACAGATAATCTATATCTCTTATGCTAAAGGAGGAGGAACATCTTCTAGGATAAGTTACTCTGAAAGGTTGATTAGATCTTTCAATCTTTTAAGAATAATGGAACACACCAGAATTATCTGGAATGTCATGAACTCTTCTTATAGAATGACGATGAATGTTCCTATAGGGACAAAATCTCCACAAAAAGCAAAACAAACTCTAGGCGAACTTATGTCAATATACAAAGAAGACATAAGATTAAATACAGACAGCGGGGAATTAACTATAGACGGAAGACCAAAGATACAGTTTTTCAAAAACTACCTTATGCCTTCGTCACCTAATGGAACTCCAGACATTCAACCTTTAGCAGGAGGAGGTGATGCTACGGCATTCTCGGACACAAAAGCATTGCAGTATTTTGCCAACAAGCTTAGAATGGATTCCAAAATACCTGCCACAAGGTTCGGCAGAGAAGAATCTGGATCAGAAGGAACAATCACATTTAACGCAGAGGGCCTAGACCAGGAAGAAATTAGATTTGGTAAATTCATTAATAGATTAAGGTCTATTTACCAAGAGATCCTTACAAAACCCCTCTGGATTCAATTTTGTTTGGATTTCCCAGAAAGAAAACACGACTACCTTTTAAAATCAGAATTTGGTCTAGATTACGTCAAAGAAAACTATTTCACAACGGCAAAAGAAATAGAATTAATGACGTCAAGAAAAGACCAATTAATTAAAATGTACGGTCTAAAAGATTCAGAAGGTAAACCTTATTTCAATATAGATTATTTGGTCAACAGGTATTCTGGTATGACCGCTAATGATCTGGTCCAGAATGATTCGCTGAAGAAAAAATTAGCAAAGAAAAAGGCAGAAGAAGAGACCGAAGGGGGTAAAGAAGGCGAAGGAGAGGGAGAAGGAGAAGAACAATTTAAACTATAATTAGATGGCAGGATTTTTAGACAGTTTCCAAAATTTTAATCCTAATTTTGCTAGGATAGTTAAGTCTATCAGCGGACTAGGAACGTTTGGGATGGATTATAACGACTTAGTTATAAAAGACTCTATGGCAGTCGGTATTTCTGAGGCAGATCTAAGACAAAGATTTGGATTTTCAGAAGACGACGAAGATTTCATATACTCTATTGCCGCGCAAGACACATCGATTAGAAAATATATTGCTTATTTTGATAAGGACTATCCATTCAAAAGGGATTTTCTTAGAAAATTTGCTCTTAACGCTGAAATAGAGTACATTTTAGACACTATTTGTGATGAAGCTATAGTGTATGATGAAAAGAACTTTTTTTGTCATCCTACGATGATTAATATGGAGCTAAAGGAGGAAGTGATCGAATCAGTCAGAAAGAATTTTAGAAAACTTTATGTTCTCCACAATTTCACAAACGGTCTTTCTGCGTGGCAGTATTTCAGACAATTTTTAGTGGATGGATTTTTAGCTTTTGAGATCATTTATTCTAACGACGGAAAGGATATAGTTGGATTCAAAGAGCTAGATGCTATAAGTTTAACGCCGGCAGTGGAAAGAAGAGCTGATGGAACAAGAGAAACAATATGGTGGCAATATTACGGAGAAACAACAAGACAAAGAAAACTTCTAGACGCTCAGGTGATTTACATTTCTTATGCAAAAGGAAACACTGTTTCTAGAACATCTTATACAGAAAGACTAATACGTTCTTTTAATCTTTTGAAAATCATGGAACATTCCAGAATTATCTGGAACGTGATGAATGCTCAATATAGAATTAAAATGACAGTTCCAATCGGAACTAAATCCCCGCAAAAGGCAAAGGAAACTCTTGGTGAATTAATGTCAGTTTATAAGGAGGATATTAAATTGGACACATCTTCCGGGGAATTAGCTATAAATGGTAGACCAGACATTCAGTTTTACAAAAACTATCTTTTTCCTCAGCAAGGAGGGGAGTCAGTAAAGGTTGAAACCCTAAATGCTCAGGGGCCAAATCTAAATATTATGGATTCGGTGGTTTATTTCTACAATAAACTCAGAATGGACTCTAAAGTCCCATATAACAGATTTTCTGCAAGATTTGGAGCAGCAAACGGAAATAGTTACAAGCTTGCCTCGGAGGGTGCGGAAAGAGACGAAGTTAGATTTTCTAAATTTATTACAAGATTAAGGTCAATTTTTCAGGAGATTGTTACCAAGCCCCTTTGGATTCAAATGTGTCTAGATTATCCTTTTTTAAGAAATGACGCAGAATTTAGAAGTCAGATTGGAGTAAAATTCGAAAGTGATAACCAATTTGGTGAATCTAGAGAGATTGAACAAGTTCTTAAACAGATAGACTTCATCAATGCCATGGGAGAAATCAAAGAACCTTCCGGAGAAGAAGAGGTACAATATTTTGTGCAAGACTTCCTGATTGACAGATTTTTAGACATACCCTTTGAAGATAAGATGATGAACAAACTTTACAAGGAAAAGGCAGAGAAAGAAGGGGAGACACCAAAAGCCGGCGAAGGGGGAGAGGCTGGAGAGACACCAGCCGCAGAGACAACCGAAGAACCAGCACCAGAGGAAACATAGGAAACAATTCTTTAAAAGTCAGAAAAAGATTTTTTTAGAATTTACTAATTACTTATATTTGTAAAAATCTTCATTCATGAAAAAAGAACTTGGGGTTTTATTACAAATAGAATCTGCAACTGGCGAGGGCTCGCAAAAAGTAAAACAGGAACTTATTAAAAACAATTACTCCCCCGTCCTGGAGTATCTGTTGAAGGTCGCACTCGATCCTTTTTTAACAACCAAGCTTCATAAACTCGAAGTTATCGAAGAATCGCCATATCTTGTTGAATATAACATTTTTGATAAGTTCAAAGATCTGACAGCAAGATTATTCGTTGCTCCTGCACCTAATGACAGGTTCAGAGAGGAAGCTTTTGAGATAGTCAACTGTGTTCCTTTTAGTCTAGAGGAGAGAAAAATTCTAGGTAAGGTGCTCACTAAGAGACTGAATATTGGGATCGGTGCTAAGATGGTGAATAAGTGCTTTCCTAAACCCGTTATACCAGATCCTAGTTTAATGCTTGCACAGGACGACGAAGAAGAAATAAATAAATGGGGAACAATAATATGCGAAGAAAAATACGATGGAGTGCGAATAATCGCATTCGTATCCGGAGAGGAGGTAAAGTTTTATACAAGAGCATTCAACGAAATTCCCTCACACTATTTGAAACGTATAGGCTCCACAATTCTGTCTCTTTTAAAAGATTCGGGCTTAAAGGGGGACTGGTTCTTCGACGGAGAACTAACAGACCTAAATAGAAAAAGTGTCTCTGGTAAGGTGAATCAGATGCTTAAAGGAAAACCAGCAGATTCTATAGGAGACGATTTGATGTTCAATGTGTTTGATCTAGAAGACGGAGAAACACTAAGAACAAGTAAAGGAATAATTCCATTCTCTATACGAAGAAGAACTCTCGAAGGGGTTTTTTCAAAAAATACATCTGACCATGTAATTCTCGCAGAATCTTTTCAAACAACAGAAAAAGAAGAGATTTACACCTATTATAAAAAGATAGTTGATAAGGGGGGAGAGGGCGTGATCTTAAAAAATCCGGACCATATCTACGAGTGCAAAAGATCAAAAAACTGGATTAAACTTAAAGAAGTTAACGAGTGTGATCTGGAAATAGTTGGTTGGTATCCTGGCGAAGGAAAAAGAGAAGGATTTATAGGAGGATTTATTTGCAGGGATTCTTCGGGAACTCTTAATGTCAAAATAGGTTCAGGATTTACTGACGAAGATCTTCAGTCTCTCAGTGAAACACCTGACTCGCACATTGGTAAAATATGTGCAGTTCAATACAACGTGATAATCAACGATAAATTTGGAAATTGGTCTCTTTTCCTACCAAGATTTGTCGCTTTAAGAGACGATAAACAAGAAGCAGACAATTTTAAAGACAAGCGTAAATGATTCAAGAGCTTTTAACAGAAAAACTTAGACCCAAAGAGATTAAGCATATGATCCTTCCTGCAAGGATCAAAAATTCCTTTATGGAAGGATTACAGCAGAATGTTCTCTTGGCAGGATCTCCGGGGTGTGGTAAAACAAGCATGGCTAAAGTTCTGATGAAAGGACATCCGTACCTTTTTATCAATGTCTCTGACGAAAGCTCGGTGGAAACTATCAGAACTAAGATTAATGATTTTTGTTCCACTGTTTCAATTATGGACGGAGTCAGCACCACGAAAATTGTGGTACTGGACGAGTTTGACGGAGCATCGGAACAGTTTTATAAAGCTCTTAGAGGAACAATTGAAAAGTTTGCAAAGGGCACTAGATTTATAGCTACATGTAATTATTTGAACAAAATACCGGATGCTATTAAATCTAGATTTGAGGTCTATGATTTCGATCCGATCACAAAAGAAGAAGAACAGGAGATAAAAGATCAGTGGAAACAGAGAATCAGTAAGATCCTGGATCTGATGGAAATCACACACGATGACAGGAATCTGGAACTTTTCACAAAGAAGTATTTTCCGGACATGAGGTCCGCTCTTAATACCATTCAAAGATGGAATATTGATGGAGTGTCTGATTTGACGGAAAACAAAATCAACGAAACCCTTTGGGACCACGAGGAAATTTTCAATATGATTTTTTCAAAACAGGATCCAGTTAAAAACTATCAACTCATCGTTGGGCAGTATTCCTCGAAGGTGGACGATGTAATGAATTCACTATCTTCTGATTTTATCAAGTGGATCAAGGAGAAAAAGCCAGAATACGTGGGATTAATTCCTGGTGTTATTATTACAGTCGCTAAATACCAAGCGGAAAGAAATCTTGTTATTGACCCTGTTGTCAGTCTGTTGGCCCTGATTTTCACACTTCAAGGGATGACTAACAAATAAAGCCCTTCTGTTCTTCAGATATATAAAAGATGTCTGGAGAAAAAGTATATTTTTTGTGGAACAATGACGGCCTTGTATGGAGCACTGCTGACTATGTGTGGAGCGATGTTGCAATAGTTATACAGGTTGCAACGGCTGGTGGTGGTGCAGGAGGGATGCTTTTAGATCCTGAAAATCCCTGGAAATCAGTTTTAGACAAGCTCAGAGAAGAAAGAGTAGAAAAAAAAGTCTCGGATGAATTCCTCCGAATAGTTGCGAAAGTCAATGGATTAGTGATTTCTGACCAAAAGCAGATAAATAGACTAGAGAAAAAAATAAAAGTGAACCATATCAAAAAAACTTTTGAAGCCTTTGGTCAAAAAGTTGAGGTTAGGGTAAAAAATATTAAACAGGAATGAAAAGCTTTTTATCTTGGAAAGAAGAATCAGAAAATCCGAACTATAAAGAGGGGTCTTTAAATGAGTCCCTACAAAATTCTTTTGTCCCACAAAATTCTAGTATTAAAGAGTCTTTCGACCACCAACAACAGGATTTTAGAAACGCATTAAGAAATATGTTTAATCCTGGAGGAAGATCGACGCAAAGTTATGCGCCAGAGACGCCATCGTTCGTTCCTCCCACGCATGAAATTCCACAAGAGACTATTAGACAAGAAGAGCCAAAGAAAAAGAAAAAACAAAGAGAGGAAATTTCCACAGATGATCTGATCTATCAGGATGAACCTATTTCTCACACGGAAGAAAGAGAAGAATTAGATCCTAATACTTATAAGTTATACAGGGACAAAGAAGAAACATTTGAGTGTAACGTAACTGTTGAGGGAGCAAGTTTAGCTTCGTCACAAGCAAGAATAATTATAGACACATCTGATGTTAGTCTAGTTTTTTACGGAAAAATTTACAAAGACGGTAGATGTTTGGTGCCTCTTAAAAAAATGAAACTCCTTCCCGAAGAAACAAGAGGAAGAATCAGATTAGAGGTTGTTGTCGACGACACACTATTTGTTCCATGGGAATCCCCGTGCAAAGTAGAGGGTGCTAAAAAAGTTAAAGTGGAGATTAAACCCAAAAAATCAGTCAAAGCTCAGTTTTAAGAAACTAAAACTGGGACGTAAAATAAAAAGATTATGGGTCCATTAGATTTATCGAACGAAAAAATATCCTTTACTTTTCAAAGACTCATACAAACAGACGGAACCGGAGGATTTTATGACGGATTAGGAAACCCTGTAGCTATAGGAGGGGGAACAACGGGACCAACTGGAGAGACTGGACCAACTGGTGAAACCGGTGCTACTGGACCAACTGGTGCTACTGGTGAAACTGGTGCTACTGGACCAACTGGTGCTACTGGTGAAACTGGTGCTACTGGTGAAACTGGTGCTACTGGACCAACTGGTGCTACTGGTGCTACTGGTGAAACTGGTGAAACTGGTGCTACTGGTGAAACTGGTGCTACTGGTGAAACTGGTGCTACTGGACCA
>ERZ869929.40-NODE-40-length-65056-cov-25.243073_pt1 | contig 65056 bp, 96 predicted proteins | sample MGYA00579312_ERZ869929 | MGnify/ENA primary metagenome ERZ869929 (study PRJEB32216, sample SAMN09231818) | wastewater metagenome | place: USA: Maryland | collected 2016-08-09 | study: EMG produced TPA metagenomics assembly of the PRJNA472060 data set (Reclaimed... | reverse complement strand
CGCCGCCAAAAGCTCATCCGGAGACGTCACCCCCAGCGACCGAAACACCCCAAGCTCGCACCCGCAGCACAGGATTTTCTGGAACATCGACCTCACACGCTGGGCCCTGGAAGCCTGATCGGCCATTCGCCCCTGCACGAACGGCGACTCGGCCGTCAGCGACGACGCGAAGTTGTTATTGGCATACGAGCCCGTCAGCATCCCCTCAGGAAACGCATGCACCGTGCCGGCGATCCGCAGCGAAGCCTCGATCACCTGAATGTAGATCTCGGAATTGTTCGACCCGAGCAAGCCGGCATGGAACTTCGCCCCACGCACATCCAACCGCGTCCCCGACCGCAACCGCTTGCGGACCGACGTCTGCCGCGTGAGAGGGTCCACCGTTCGCGACTGGTACGAATTTGCCAGCGCGAACCGCTCCACATCCGTCGCCGAGGATGTCTCCGCATGTTCGACGATGTAGGCAATCGCTGCCTGATTGGCCGCCCCCTCAGCCGTGTTCGTTAGCACCAAATCCGACCGAGCGATATGGAGGAACGCACGATGGAAGTCGGAGAATCCCCGCTTCGCATTGGCCCGAGAATTCCGCTTCCAGAACTCGAACTTGGCCGGACGGTAGAAATCCCAATCATCGCCCGTGATGTCGTGCACCAGATGAAAACCCAGATGGTTAGCCGGCCTGTTCTGCCGCGTCAGCACACCGAACGTCCACGACGGAACGAAATCCTCGATCTCAAGCCACGCATTCAACTCATGGAAATACGCCGGCTCGGTAAGCTCATCCGGCTCGTGACAATGAAGTGCCACGGAACCCATCGAAGAATCAATCGACGTAAGGAATTCCCCATCGACCACCTCGCGAATGAACGACTCACGCTCGAGCTGAGACGACCACTGCGAATTTTCCAGCACCCGATCCAGCCACGCCTTCGCCGCCCGAGCAAGTGGAGAATTGGACTTATCCGCAGCCTTGACCGACCAATCAAAACCCGTGCCGATCGTGTAGTCCAGCAAGCGATTTGCCCAGGCAGCCGCAGCCGGGACCGTTTCGTAGATGAACCAAGCCATGGCACGCACGCGCCGCAGGTCCATTTCGTTTTGATACACCGGACGATACCGGCCATCCGTTCGATCGTAGAGCGAAGTGTACGCATTGTAGACCGTCGCGCCGAAGTGGTCGTTCGTGTCCCGCATGAACTCATTCGGATCAATACGATCGCCCCAGGCCTCGCGAAGCCGTGTTTTTTCATAGACCGCAACTTTGGATTCAGAACCGTTTTGTGATAGCATGGCAAGTCTCCTCCCCGGATTCTAAGAAAACCGCGACCACCGGGTGCAAGCCAATGCTCAACCTCGATGAAGCCACAATTTACCAGATCTTCTTCCAGTACTACGCCGGAACCGAGATCCAGACCATTGCCCACCAGCTCGGAGTAACCCGAAACACCGTCGCCACGCACCTCACCTGGAGCCGAGCCCACCTTTACAGCGAACGACTCCTGCGACGCATCCGCCCCCTTCGACGCCCCCGAGCCGCGAGGAAGCACCCCGAGGGATTTATTGCCATGGAGGAAGCCTCGTACTTCTTCCCGCACCGACCGAGCCCCCGCGAGATCGCGACCGTTTACTGCCGAGCCGGCCTCAAAAGCACCTTCCACAACCGCCAGCGACTCACGCGCCGCGAATGGATTCTCGACTTCCTCGACCCACCCGAACTGGAGGGCGTTTTCCTCACCGAGACAGCGTTCAAGATTCTCGGAGGAACGCACCCAGCCCACACCGTCACCGTCAAGCCGCGACCGGGATCGACCCCCCGCCGGCTTATCCCAACCCACACCGCCGACCGACCCATCCCCGACCGAGCCCTTCGCCGAGCCCTCGCCATCCAAGACTGGACCGGCCTACCGTACGCCACCCTCACCCTCCAAGACGTTGTTTGATCCCCCGCGACTCCATCAGCGAAGCCGCGAGCCCGGACCCCGAGAACGTCAACTCATACACCTGCCCCACCCGCCGAACCACCAGCCGATCGGCCAACAGCCCGCGAAGAACCCGCCGCAGCCGAGCCCGCTCCCACGGCTCCGACGACCGCCGGAACAGGTCATCCAGTTCATCGACCGACAGGTCCCCGAGCAGCGACAGGGACAGCACAACGCGAACCCTATCGCTCTTTTCGTCGCATTCGCTTGACATACGGAATCCACACTCCAAACAGCCAGTCCACCTGAGCCGGCATCGGAGCCGGACGCGACTCATACCGCCGCATCCGATCCAACACCCCGAGCACATCCCGCTCGCCAGCCAACCCCGACCACAACAGGTAAGCCGCGACCATTGTAGCCGTTCGCCCTACCCCGCCGCGACAGTGCAAATAAGTTCGTTCGCCGGCCCGTACAGCCTCATCGATTGCACGGCACACACCCACCGCCACCCGATTACCAGGGGCACAGTCATCACGCACCGCAAACCGTTCCGAACGCACAACCGGCCTTTGCAGAATCGGACTTGCCAAAACGGTTAGCCTAGCGTGGTACGACCAAACCTTTTCTCCAGCCGTCGTTAGCTCATCTTCCTCTGTCAGATCGACCATTCTATTCACACCAAACGACCGCAAAATACTCATCGACTCGCGAAACGAATCGTTGTCGTGACCCGGATAACACCCCGCCCACAACGTCCACCGAATTGGCTCATACCGAACCGGCCCGGCGTTGAACGGAACATCGAAACACACCGCCAGCCGACGCCGAACCTCCACCACACGACGCAACGCCATTACCACACCCAATCGCTTTTCATAAAAGTGTCCACAAACTCCTCCGCCTCGCCGAGCAACGTATCGCCCATCGCCAGCCCATCGAGCAACCCCGAACGCCGGATCTCCGACAACCCGAAGTACGCACCCGCGAGCTGCCCCGCCACCGCCGCGACCGAGTCCGCATCGCCCCCGAAGTTCGCAGCCCGGAGAACGCAGCCCGAGAAGTCACGCGACAGCCGAAACGCCGCCCACGCCAGATCGAAGCAATCCACAGCCGTGCCCCCGAACACCTCCGGAACGACAACCCGACCGTCCACTGCCTTAGAACGCATTCCCCACACAAAGCCGGCCAATAATTGCCCAAGTTTCTTGGCAACCGCATTGGCCTCCTGATTGTTGTGAGTCAGCGCCGACTGCCGAACGCACACCCGCATATTGCCCGTCAACGCTCCGTACACAGCCGCCGGAGCCATTCGCATAATTCCACCACACCCGAGCGCCGACGCCGAGTAAGCCGAATGTGCCCCCGTCTCGCGGAACGTATCGAGAGCCGTCGCCGTCCGCCCCCCGATGTCGAAGCAGCGACCGTTTACCGAATACAGCCCCTGAGCCTGCCAGTTGCACCAGCGAACCATCACATCAACGTGATCCATGTAGCCCTTCTCCCGCAGCGACGCCGCGAGCCCCCGAGCCATTGCCGTATCATCAGTCCACTCGCCGGCCTCCAAATTGAACGGACCGCCGGCCCGGTACCCAACAACCGGCTCAAACGTCCCCCGCTCCGCAAACTCCACCGGAGCCCCGAGGGCATCCCCCACCGCGAGCCCCACCAAGCAACCCATCGCACGATCCCGAACCCTTTCAAACTCTGTCACGACAGCACCCCACAAAAAAACCGACCACCAACGAAAACAAAGGAAAACCGGGGGCACCACCCGCACGCAAAGTGCAAATATTTGCACCCACGCACCGACAGCACCCCCGGAACTCTGGCCCAACCAAGTGCAAATATTTGCACCCACGAACCCCTACAAACCACCATCCAGCAACGCATCCGTCACCGCTTCGCCGACCGGCTCGATGTTCTGGCCTTTCATATCCCCGATCGCCATTTCGACCCGCTCCTTGGGGATCAGATCGTCCGACACCACCGCGAACACGTGGAACACATACGCACCGTCCACGAACGTACCGACGAACCGAGCCGCCCCCTCGATCATCATTTCGGCCCCCGTCGGGATCAGGTGCAGCGAAATCAAACGATAGAACGCCGCCTCCGGGTCCAGCACCACAGCCAGCCACGCCGGCCGGCCCTTGGGAGCGACCCCAGCCGACAGCACCTGAGAACCGTCAGGAACGACCACCGTCGTTAGCTTTCGCACCAAGGGAATCCGAACGATCTTTTTGCTTTCCATCAGACCAACCTCCAGAGTTAGAAATTCTCAACATGGGCGTCCCAAGCGTGACCGATCTCGAGCTCATCGTCGACCGACACCAAGCCGGCCTCGATCTCATCGCACAACAGCTCATACACGAACCGAATCCGCTCCTCACGCGACCCGTGAGCATCAGCCGACACAGAACCCGGAAGCGACAACGCCGCCTCCTGAACCGCCGCAAACGACATCCGAAACAACTCAGCCACAGAACACCTCGCGAACCAAAAACCGCCGGAACCCCCGGCATAACGTAACTGGCCCCAAAGCCGCAAACACAAGGCGCACGAAATCAAAAAAACTTTACGACCACGCCGCAGGGAGGATTCAGCTCCGCGCCGAGACGGTAGCGGAACGGAACCCACATCCGAAGCTCCCAATTCTCATGCCACACCACCGCAGGACAGCGCCGCAGCCAATCCATCGCTTCCAACGAATTGCGAACCCGCCCCTCGCCAATCTCCGCCGGAAGCTCGCCCCCAACCAAAGCAGCAAGGTACGCCCGCAGCGGCTCCAGTTCCGTGAACACCCTGTCCTCCATCACCCGAGAACGGACCAATACAGACCCATCAGGATTCGCCCGGCCACCGACCAGCGCACACCCGATCTCGTCCATCGCCACCGCTTGCTCAGCCTCCGTCATCACACCAGCCCCCCAACACAAAAAACCGACCGACCGACCGAGCGGCGCCGGACACACCGCCCGACGCCGCACTACTTAGAACCTCAACCCGGCCAACTAAGCCACCGACGGTATTAAAAACTGGTCCGCCGGAGCCACGTGCTCGTGATTCGCACACCCTCCATTCGGCCAATACTCGATCATGATCTTGTAAGCCTCTCCCGACTTAACCAGCCGGAAGCCGACAATATCGACCTCCTCCATCACCACTCGGGAGGTTAAGCGAATAGCCGAGACAGGTCGGTACCGAGACAGCGAATCCAGCACATCAGGCCACCGCGACAGCAAGCTATCGAGCCCATCCAGCTCCGCCACCACCACCCACGCCGAATAGGGAACAACCCGAAGATCAGCCACCACAGCCCCCACCGACGACAACTCAAGCACCAACAGCGAAGCAAGCCGCTCCTCGAACAACCTACTCGCCTCCGACAACCGCCCCACGAACACCGCCCGCCAGTGCCCAAACGAAGCCAGATTGGTTGTATCCATCGCCACCACATCACCCTTAGCCATTACACACCTCACAACGAAGGAATAAAAAAACTGCCCTCATAATCAAACTCGACGTGCTTTGCGTGAGCCCCGATCGGACGGTACGCGATCAGCAACTTGCGATCGTCCCCGTCACCCTCGATCTGAAAACCAACGATCTCCAACTCGGTAAGATCGCACCCCACCCGACGCACCCCCCAAACACGATTAGCTCGAACCAGCTCCTCGTACACATCCGGCCAGCGCGACGTTAACGCATCGAGCCCCTCCAACTCATACACAATCACCCCAAACGCCGGCGGTATCGACTTCAGGTCGGTCACCACCTTGAACCCCTCTGGGCTAGCCACGACGACCATTAGCCCCTCCAGGGCGTCGCCATACGTCACTACCGCGTGGAACAAAGTACCCACGAACTTAGCTCGCCAGTACTTCAACGCGATTAGATTTCTTTCGTTTGCCAACATCACGCACACACCCCACAGAACGAACAAAGCCGGCCCAACAGCGGAGCCGGCCAGGAAACCAACACCCTACTCGAGCCCGGCACACACCGGACCGATACCCGACCTGATCAAATAATCGATTGCTTGTTGCAAAACGCCGACGTCGTCTTTGAACAAACCAAGTCCGCAATTGCAACCACTACACAGAAAACCGCGAAAGAGACCCTGCTCGTGGCAATGATCAACATGCAAACGTCCCTTGCCGTTTTGTACGCCGCCACAAATCGCACACTTGGTTTCAAGCGTGAATGCGTTAGCGATTTCCTCAGCCTGGGCAGCAAGGCCTAGCTTTTTGCAAGATCGCCGTATCGTCGATCGAGCTCGCTTGAGCCTGTAACGATCACATGTGTTTTCTTTTTCTTTCGCTTTCGCTGCGGCACGCCGTTTCCGGTCACGCACCGCCTCGCGCCCGGCCTTTTGATCGGCCTCGACGCGACGCCGGCACCCGCATGCCTTACATTGCGAGCGAATTCGTTTTTTGCCCTCCTTCATCCGCCAACCAAAGTGCACAGCAGTCTTGGTTTCACCGCAGCTGCGACACAGCTTTTCAAAATTGGGATCGAATTGGTTTTGTCTTTCACGGCAATGAAAACACAACTGCGAACTGACATGCTTAAATCGCCCGCATCCGCATTGATCGCGTAGTCGATGCCGATACTTGGTTCGCTCGCACTCGCGGCAACTACCACGCCGACCACTAAACTTTTCAATAGGCAAAAGAACCCCACACGTACAACACTTCTTTTCCACGGCTTAGCCCTCCTTGGCTAAACCTTACCATGGCGTCGCACTCTGGACCGATTCTTTTTTTACATTTCGTGCTGGGCACAAGTGCTTCCTATCCCGGCCCTGACCGACTCAGGACACGTCAGGTCCCGATTGCACCGGCGACATTTGCCCTCAAACATCACCTCGAACCCCTCACCGGCCACCGCCCCCGGAGCCTCAAGGAACCGAGCGTACCAGCGGAACGCCGGCGAATCGGCATTCTTCCGCCACAGCGACACCGAGCCATCCGACAGCACAAAGCCGAACCCCCGGAAGTCCGAAGTGTTATCAGGCCCCACCAACAGCTCAGCCACCCGCTGGCCGGGAGCAAACTTCGAATCCTTCGGCATCGTTCGCACCCGCAGCGTGCGGTGATTGCCTGTTTTGTGATTTACCACCGTCACCACCACGTTGTGGGTTCCGATGTCGAACAGTTTTGCAGTTTCAGCGATCATGGTTTCGTACCTTTCGAGAAGCGAATCGTTCAGGCGATAAGTAACAAGGCCCCGGACCGAGCGATCCAGGGCGCTTGTTTTCGAAAAAAACTTTCGACCCTACACCCACCGCGACCAAACCGGCTGTAGCGACTTGTCGAACATCGCCTCGCCCAGCTTGAACCGAGCCTGCACCACCGCATCGTTGTGCAGCTTCGCCATTTCCTCGCACTGAGCCCGGAACAGCGCCAGCTTCGTTCTGCCGGCCATCCGCAAGTAGTCATCCCGCTTCTCGGTATTCTCCCGAGCCCACCCCTGGGCTTGAGCGATCAGAACCTTTCGAACCGCCCCGACCGAGTAGTACCGCCACACACGAACACCAGCGACAGGCAACTTCACGACAGCGACTTGATTAACCATTTCGACGATCTCCAGAAAACAGGGTTGTGAATCGGGCATACATACACAGGCCCCGGAAGCCGCGAACCAGGGCGCGGCTTTTCCAAAAACATTCTGAAAACCTACTCCACCAGCAACTGGACCAGCAATTTCTCAGGCCCCAGCGTTTCGAAGAACGAACGAACCCGACGGAAAAACGGCAAGATCGATTCGCAGGACTCCAACACCCCCTCCGCCGTCCGCCGCGCAGGAACGTACCGACCGCCAGCGTGGTACACATGGTCACACAAACAGAACGCCCCCGAGACGATTTCCTCCAGCTCCGCCTCCGTCAGCGCCGCCCACAGCAAATCCTCACCCAGCGACGTCAAAGGCAGGATCTTTTCCGGCCCCAGGAACGACCATTTCTTGAGGAACTCCATCGGGTGCATCGCCGTCGACTCCTCCGCGAACCGAACCAGCAACTCATCCGAAACGCCCGCCCGACCAAACAAAGCCCGAGCCCGACCACGCCGCTCAGCGTAAGCCGTGTGCCGCATTTCCCGCCACTTCGGCCAGTTGATCTCACCCACCCGAGCCACAGCCAATTGAACGTACTCGCCGATGAAATACATTTCCCGCGTATCATCAAGACGGTAGGAACGAAAGCTCCCGATCGGATTAGCCCAGGAATACATCCGGCCCTCGATCTCGAACTGCTCGTATTCCCGCAACGCCGGCGTCGCCAACGCCTCCTCCACCGACGACACGACCGGCCAACGCCGATGCTTGTCGATGTCGGACACAGGAATTTTCAACGCCTCCGCCATCTGAACCAAAGTCCGCCCCGACGGGACCGCGACCAGCGACGCCTCGCACCGCAACGGATCCACCGGCGTCCAGTGCCGGTACGGCTCCATGATCGCAGGCACATCACGAATCGAATCACACACCACCAACGCTCTGTAGCTCACTTAACACCTCCTCAAGGGACTTATCGCCGCACCAAATCCAGCGACCGCCGGCGACATCGAAAAAACACTCCTCAGGGAGAACGGTCCGTTGCTCGCCATCCTCGAACAGGATCTCGATCCAATTCACATTCGTGCGAACAACCTCGGCAGGGATCAACCCAAACCGCCCGAGCGACCAAACGCACTGCTCCAAAGCCGGCGTCGCCATGATCTCCTCAACCGTTTCACCAAAGCACGGACCTTCGCAGCCGTAGAAGAACCACCAAAAGTCACGCTCATCACGCAACCCAGGTCGGCAAGCATGCACAGCAACAACAGCACGATCACGACGGTGAACCAGATACTCGACCATGTTTCAATCTCCCTGTTTCTTAGAACATCAAACGCCACATAGAGAGTGGCCCAGGAAGAAAAAAACTGAGGCGCTGAAAACAAACTTATTTCTTAAAAGCCTCGAGAACCGTCAAAACAACCCAGATCAGAAGCATCAGCAAATTGAAAACCACGACAACATCCAGCCCCCGCCACAGCCGCCCGACCAACCGACCCAGCCGCCACGCCCACGAGCGCGGCGCCTCCGGCACAGCGACAGCCCGAGCCGGCGACGCGAACGTTTCCGCGAGGATATACCGAGGCTGAAACGGCACCGAGCAGGCCCCCGGCATCGCATCCCAAACCTCACGCCCACACGGCGACAGCCACTCCGGCGACAGCACACACACCCGACCGCCGGCCACAACCGCCAGCACATCCCGCTCCCGCTCCACCCACACCTCGCACGGATGCCACTGACCCCTCGACCGCTCAACACACACCATATCCAACCCAGCGACCCAGCCACCTATCAGCCGGTACATCCCATCCGGAGCCCCCGCCAGCCCCTCCATCGCAGCCTCCGCGTGCGTGTTGTACGAATACACCCGCCACCCGTCATCAGGACGGAACATCAACGCAGGGACAACCATTTCCTCCTTGCAAGGCAACGCGACCATCACCACCCCCGATACGGAACAGCCAAGCCGTTCTCAAGTAAGTAATCATTCAACACCACACCGCCGGCCAGACGAACGCGACCGAGCAAGCGACCGAACTTATCTTTCTTGTCCCCCGACGTTTCGAGGACCACCGAGGAATCCTCAGGGCACAGCCCGACCACAGCCTCCCTCGCCTCCTTACCCTCCGCGGTACGCATCTCCGGAGCATCCAGCCCCACCAGCCGAACCCGAGCCAAAACCTCGATCTCAAACCCGAGCGACACCGACAGGTCCAACGTATCCGCATCCACGACCCGGACCACCCGAGCGCGATACAGCGACTCCCAATCCTCCACCTCCACCGGAGACGCCGCGCCGGCCAACGCCGGACCGCCGCCCGGAGCCTCCGGGGTGCAAATATTTGCAGCGCAGTACCCAAACCACACAAGGAAAACCAAGCCGGCCAGGACCGCACCCGCCAGGACTATCGGTCCACCCGACTCCTCGACCGTATCCACCTCAGGAACAAAATCATCGACCACGACACACCCCCACGGAAACAGAACCCGACACTACTTAGAACCATCAGACCGACGACTCGACCACCGAATCCCGGAACTGCGGATCGAGCAGCTTGAGCATCAACCCGATCGCACCCTCCAACGCATCCGGCCCGTCGTCCTTGTCCGCGTTTGGAAAATCCTTGAGCATCCGCACCAGCAACTCATTCGAAGCCGTCCGCCGGAACCGCAGCATCCCCTTCGACAGCCACCAGCCCAGCCGACGGATTCGAACGATCTTGGCCACCGTGTTTACCACGCACTCAGGCAGATCGACCACATACCCAAGCTCCGTGCACGCAGCCAAGTACTGCCCCGCGAGAAGCTCCTGAAACGCATTCGCCTCGACGCCGGCCAGCTTCGGCCTCCGCTCCCTATTGAACGCGATCCACTCCTTCACCATCCGAGGGACCGACACCCGATCGATCCACGAATCCACATAGAGACACCCGCCGTGGAACCCGACATAAACCAAAGCTTGGTAGTCGTCCTTCTTGTCGTTTTTCGCCTTCGAGGGATCGAGGAACGAAGCCGACAGCAACGGCCACTCCTTCGGCCAATCATCCTCCGACACCCAGATATTGGAGAACAACGCAGCCGGCCACTCCGACCCGCCCTCCTCCGCAGGACGCCCCTGGTACAGCGCCGCCCACCAAACCGAGGATGCTTTTTTGCGACGCTCCAACACCTCCGCCGGCCACCGCTCCGGCCACAACGCCTCCCCCGGAGCCCGACCCAACGCATCCGGCCTCCCATCGTCCTCCTTCAGCGCCTGCAGCGTCACGCACCGCACCCGGAGCCCCAACTCCTGCCGCTTCTCCAAAATCCGCCCGATCAGGTCGTCGGAGTGCCAAGCGGTATTATGGCTAACCAACCCGTTCGCGATAAAACTATGCGTCCCTTCCACCTCGAGATCGAACAATTCCTCGCGGCCTACGGATCGTATGGCAATTATCTCGTCGCTCGTAAACTCCGAGGTATTCAGCGAGCTTAGTGGCGGTGGCGCTGGTTCTAAGATATCCGGCTGCGAGATTGCACTGGTCGCAAAGCAACCCACGGACCTTACCTGTTTCATGGCAATGGTCGACGCATAAATGTTTCTTGACCCCATTCGTAGGGTCGCCCGGACCCGCGCCGCATACGACACACACTCCACCCTGCTCCGCAAGCATTCGATCGATATCCTCGAGCGACAATCCGTAGCGATATTTAAGATGGTGCTTTCGGTTGTAATTTGGGCATTTTTGCGTTGGCGATTTATGACCGTCGAGCCTCTTTTTTTTGTCGTAGTGGCGACCGCAGAACCCACGGCACTTAGCCGGCTGATCGCATCCGTCCCACTCGCACGTTTTGCCGGCCCACTTGCCCCACTGTCCCTTAAGGCGACGATTTTCTGGCCCGTACGTAAGTTTCTCAGACGCTTCCATTCCAACCTCCCATCAACCTCAACCAAAAACGGATGCCGAGCGTTACCACGCACGCGACGCCCAGACGCAAGCTCGATCTCAAACACATCGTCAAAACCAACAGACGCATGATTTCGCACCCTAGATGTCTTAAGCCTGCCTTGGTCGAAAGTGCAGACCTGATCGCCAGAACGAACGTCTTTTAATTGCCGGACCGACCCATCCGCCATCGACACCTGCGTGTCACCAGTCAGGCAACAAAGCAGGATGATCTTCCCGTTCGGCTCCAACCGCGTCGACGACGTCGACACAAACCAATCCCACTGAGCCTCGCGAACCGTCGCCGAGTACGCCGACTTCGCATCCTTGAGGTAGTCGTCGATTACCAGCAGATTCGCACCGAACCCGACGATTGAGCCGCCCACCCCCGCAGCCAAACAGGAACCCATCCCAGGCCCATCCAACGCCCACTCCGACACCGAGCTCCTATTCGGATCCACCCCCCTGAGCCCGACCACCGGAGCCAACTCGTGGACCTTATCGCGGACCCACCGCGAGTGGTTCGAAGCCAACCGAGCCGTGTTCGTACAGATCATCACCCGATCATGCGGATGCCGGAGCAGATACCAAGCCACCGCCCAGCGAGCCAAGTACTCCGACTTCCCGTGCCGCACAGGGCACTTCACGATTAGGATGTCATACTCGCTCGAATTCAGAAGCGCCCGGAACTCGTAATCGATCACCGTCAGGTGCCGAGCCCGCACATACGCACCACCCGAGAAGTGCTCCGCCATCAACAGCGGAGAACGCATCGCCCGAGCCTGAGCCGCCAACCGTTCAGGGCACTGCCCCGCCACACTAGTCGGCATAGTCATCAGCCGAACCAGGGAGAATTCGACGATCGCGGAGATCGATATCGTCACCCATCCCGGCCCCCGACTGCGACTCAAGCACCCGCAGCACATCAGACACCGTCACCGAGACGTTCTCGCCCTGCACCACCGTCACCTGCTGCGGCAACTCCCGAGGTCGAGTATTGATCGCATCCATCGCCACCAAGAGCTTGTTTGCCCAGATCTTTTCCTTGAAGCCGGCCTTCGGGTCTATCACGATCTTTGCCGACTCGAACACCATCCGCTCCCGCAACGCCGCCGGGATCGGCCACCGCTCCGACACCGCCCGAAGCTCCACGCGAAGATCAGCAAGCCTCTTTACTTGCTCCCCCCTCCCCGATGCCGTCGCCAACGCCACATTTGCAGCCGACAACTCAGGCCAGAAAAACGACTCAGGGTCCACCTTCGCGCCTGTCGCTATCGCCCCCAGTTGTGACTCAGGCAGTACGCCCGTCGTTTCCCCAGGAGCCGGTGACTTCTTCTTTCGTCCGGCACGTTTCGTCATATTGACCACCCACTCCTACTTTGGCAACTCCACACCCCGGACAGCCGACGCCGCAGCCGACGCCGACCCCTTCACAAACACCAAAACGTTCTGGTGCGTTTTCCCTAACTTACGGCCGTTCGCAAACTGCCGGCCCACCCGCACAGCAAGCGACCCAACGCACGTCACCAGCGCCGCCTCACCATGGAGCCGGAGCCCCGCATCCAGGAACGCCCGAACCGTGTCGCCCACGAAATTGTAATACACACCCGACGGTCCCCGCACCTCGCCGACCACGAACACCGCAAACCCATTCGGCCTCAGCAAAGCACAGGACTTCGCCACGATCTCACGGTACACCGCCACGAACTCATCGTACGACATATTCGACAGGTCCGCCGGGTCATTAGAATACACCTCGAGATCGGCATACGGAGGACAGGAAAACACCATATCGGCCAACACCCCCGAGCAAGCTTGATCGATGTTCCGCGAATCCGTCTCCACCCACACCGGATCGACGCACGCCGCACCAGAGCGACCGAGGACCACCCGCGACTCCACCGCCCCCCACTGAGCCCGATTTGCCTCCACCTGCTCGCCCCGCAGATCGCACCCCACATACCGACGCCCGAGGAACGCCGCGACCATCCCACGCACCGACCCACCCGCAAACGGATCCAGCACCAGCCCGCCCTCGGGACAGTACCATCGGTACATCAGCTCACACAGGACCGGATCGAAGATCGACGTCCCCGACGACAGGACGTCATCCGGCGGAACAAAGTAATTCGCCTGGAAATCCGCGGTAGTGAGGCGACGCCCGAGCCGTTTCTCAACCTCGTTTTTCTGTTTGTAAAACACAGGGTGCCCCGTCCAGCTTTGCATCAGCAACCCACCCGTTTTACGCTTAGCCTCCTCGTCCCCCATTTCCTCACGCGACACCCCGCGACCCTCCTCGGACCGGATCCCCAACGCCATCCAGGACCGCTTACGCCCCTGCCACACACCGTCGCGACAGTTGATCACCGACGACGGAACGACGACCGGAGGGACCGACAGCACAGCCAACGCCTCCGCCAGCGCCGACCCATCCTCACCCGACCCCTCGCCGGCCGTCGGATCAGCCCCCGGAGACGGACCCTCGCCGAGCATTTCCGTCGCGAACTCCGACAGCACATCCATATCGAACGCACACTCGGCCACCAGGGCATCGAGTTGCAACGCATCCACCTCCGCCAGCTCCGACGACGCATCGAGGACCAACAACGCCTTCCGCTCATCCTCCGGCGACAGTTCCACAAACTCGACATCGACCAGCACATCAGGACCGACCGACAACGCCTGAGCGACCCGCTCGTGACCGTCCACAATGTGACCGGTAACCCTGTTGACGATCACCGACTTCACAAAGCCCAGCTCCTTGATCGAAGCCGCCACAACCCGCCGTTGCTTCTCCGGGTGCTTCCTGTGGTTTAACGGATTCACCATCAGCTCCGACGCCGGCACGCGACCGTGCCCCACTATTTTAGAATTCCAAGACATTTTCTCGCCCCTCCGCGACACTTCCAAGCCCCGACCAAGCCTAAGGATGTCGAGGAGAAAACAAAATGCAAACCAAACTATCCAAACTCAAAGCCGCCTGGGACGCCGGCGATCGCCTCGAAGCACTCCGCATCGCGGCAAAGTTCCCGCAACTCGGACCACACAAGCAAGCCATCCACCAAGCCTGGAACGCACACCAAAACCCGAGCTTTTATCGCGAAATCGGACGCGACCCCGACGCGCTGCTTGAAGCAGGCTACACCGCCCTCGCCGAGCGTTACAAGCTCTCCTGAGCCTCCGACACATCGCCGAACTCAATCTCGCCTATCGCAGCCGTGGCGGCCTTCGGACAGCCTCGCACGAACACCAAGAGAACGGCATGCGACACCCCAAGCCGACGCTCCGACCCGAACCCGGAAACGTCCACCGGACCACCGAGAAGCACCATTGCCTCGTTGTAGTACGCGAGCCCCGCCTCTGCAAATATTTGCACCACCTCGCCCACGCGATCCACCGTCCCGCCCTCGCCCGCACGCGACCCGGAAACCAGGACCGCAGCGAACCGATCCTCGGCAAGCGAACCAAGCCCCTCAGCAAGCCGCCCAAGCGACGCACCCGGACCGAGGGACGCAAACACGAAGTCGCAGCGCGAAGCCGTAGGAAACGCAACAGGAACGCGACCAACGCCCGACACAACCGAGGGACCAAGAGAACCAAGAGGATCCAAGACCAGCCCACCCGGAACACAGAACCACCGGAGCAGCAACTCCACCAGCACCGGATCCACACCGCCCACGGGACCGAGACGCACCCACGCCTCCCGCCGAGCCACCCACCACTCATCGGAAGCCGACAGGACCGAGAACGGAATCGCCCCGAACCGCTCCGCCAGGGGAACCGACTCCGGAGCCCCAACACCGGCCTCGGCCAGCATCGACGACGCCAGATCACGCAACGCGTCGTACGAGAACTCCCAACCCTCGACCAACTCTACCAACTGCCCCCTATCCACCTCGGCCAACTCCGAAGACGCATCGAGCAACAGCAAAGCCTTCTTCTCCTCCTCCGGAGACAGCTCGACGATCTCCACATCGACCAGCGTACCCTCGCCGAACCCGAGCGCCTGCATCACCCGCTCGTGACCGTCGACGATGTGCCCCGTAACACGGTTTACAATCACCGACTTCACCACCCCGAGCTCCGCAATCGAAGCCGCCACCACCTCCCGTTGAACCGGAGGATGGAGGCGATGATTGAACGGGTTTGCAAGCAACTGACCAGCCGGCACACGATCGTGCCCGACGATCCTACTCTTCCATTCCATTGAGAGATTCCCTCAGCTTCGCGACACCGGAACGCATCAAAGCGACCACCCGCGACCGAGGGAGCCCCAAAGCCGCGACCATTTCAGCGATCGTCATGCGGCCAATATAACGACTTCGAAGAACCGACGCCTCATCCTCAGAACACAACTCCTCGACCGAGGACCACAGCCAGGACAGCGAACCCTCGCCAGCGCCGGCCTCACGGTCCGTTTCGATCTTCATATCGGAAAACGTCTCAGGGCGTCTCTTTCGAGCCAGATTGTGAGCGTAGTAGTACCCGTAATTGTTTGGATACCGAATCGGCTTCCCCGACACCAACGCCAAGCAAACCTCCTGAACCGCATCCTCGATCAACTCCGCATCCGCGAACCGACAGAACGAAGCACCAGCGGAAGCCTCTGCACAAACACGTGACCAATCCATAGCAAATTACCTTCGTGGTAAGAGTGAGAAAGTGAGACCGCCAGATTAGCAAGTCACGAAATCGGTTCAACTTCATTAGTGGATTTCTTTTCGACCGCATCCCAATGCACCCCGCGAACGCCATAGCAATCCGACCGGCCACCGACCGGAACGGACGCCACATTGCAATCCGCTATGCACCCATTGCACAGCCCGTAGCCAGTATCACGGTTCCACCACTGCCGGCCCCACAGGCCGCCACCACAACAACAGCAAGTCAAACTCACCAACGGACCAAGTTCAGCACCAGACGACACAGCAACGCCCCCCCAGCGAGAAAACCGGACAGCCCGAGCCGGAACACCCGGCCCAGGCCACCCGAGGAAAACCTAGCAACCCCAAGCCCGCTTCGAACCGTACCCGTGCGGAGTCCCCTCAGCGATGTAGAGAACCTGTTCCGACGGGACATCCTGATCGGCTTCGAAGTCCTCATCGTCCTCATCCGCCGCATTGATTTCGTCACCCGAGCAAACGTTATGGATGCCCGACTCCAGCGGATAGTTTCGTTGATAAACCATTCGAACCTCCCACTCGCCAGCATCGAAATCGTCGCGGTAGGTTTCCAGCATTTCAATCAATTCGTTGACCGTCACAGCAAACTCGCTTCCAACAGGGTTTCGTACCACAGGGACGACAACCGTCCCCACACATGAGAAGGCCCAGAACCGCGAGAACCAGGGCGCAACAGAATCACAATTTCTCGAAAAACATTTCCACCCGAGGATTCTTCGGATCACGCCGAGCTCCATCCGCACCGAGCAGCGTCAGCACCGCCGCATGATCGCCGGCCAACAGCCCCGCATCCACTATCCCATCCAAGTACGGCTTACAGGCCCCGATGCAGTTTGCCTCATCGACCCGGACCCGAGCCGGAGCATAGAACACCACCCGCCAGCCGACGCGACCCTCCACCAACGGAACCGCCCGACCAGCCCGACGCTCACACATCGCCACACCCCAAGCCAGCTCACGCGCCGCCCGGGTTGCCTTTACCTTCGTCCACTTGCTGCCGCCCGTTTGCCCCATCAAGCACGAACCCATCCACGGCAAGACGATCGAAAACCCCGCCATACTTCCGCCTCCAGTACCAAAAAAACTCAGGCAACACCTCCGGCTCAGGCAACCGTTGCACCGAGCAGCTTTGCATAAACGCCGGATCCCAAAACCCAGGATCGCAAGTGATCTTTAACGCCAGCATGTGCGGCAACTCCAGCCGAGGACGCGCGAAGCCGGCCAGCCGCTCCCCATGCTGCACCCGATGACAAACCGAGCAAAGCAGGACGCACACCCGGCGATCCTCCCGGCGGGGTTTATTCACGATATGAGCCCGCTCCACCAGCCAGGGAGCATACCACCCCCGAGGACAGGACGACGCGCCACAGGCCCAACAGCACACGCACCGCTCCCCAGGGAGCCGGACATCACGCAGTTTCTCCCACGCACTCACAACACAGCCTCCCGGACAATATCAACAAACACACCCGAAGCCGGATGATTATGGTGCTTCACCAAAAGCTCGATGATCCGGATGTGCGAACACCCCTCCAGAACCTCCCACCCATCAGCCACCAGCTCCAGGTCCCCCGTTCCCTCGAGGTAGCTCATACTTTCGTCCAACTTTTTCCAATCCGGCCCACAGCTTTTCGAACTCCATTCGATCGAACCGCTCCCGTGGAGTTTCGACCTTGAACCGAGTGACCGCCACCACGTTCTTAGTCGCAAATACTCCACGAGCCCGAAACGGTAAATCCAAGTTAACCAGCTCATCTGCCAACGCCTCCGACCGTCTCCCGACAGCCCAAACCCGAGACACGAAACACACCGACACCCCCACACCATACACCCGGACCGTATCCGGTTGCTCAAACTCGACGACGATCACCTTGGTCATTTCCGGGTTATCGCGATGGCATTGCCACTGCACCCAGTCATGAAACTCGGCCCCCCACTCCGTACCAAGCAACGCCCGCCAGTGCTTTTTGACGAACCAGCGAACAAACCGCTTACCCGTCTTCGACTCCAACAGCCACCGAGCCAGCGCACGCCAGCCCGCAAACGTGATGTCCTTGTCGTCACTCACCGCCACCCCCCGACAGCCCAGAACGAACCCGCCGAGCAAACGCCGCACGCCGATCCGCCCGAGACGGACCCACCGCAATCGGCGGGGGCACCGGCACCGAGCCCGCCCGGTAACGCCACAGGTGGAGCGTGTAAGGATGTACGTTTATGTGATCGGCCTTGGGGACGTGATACTGCAGAACCAGCTCATTCGGCCCCCAAAACAGATCCTTCACAACGCACATTTCATCCCACGTCGGACAGCGGTCCGCGAACGACACCGAGACGTGCTCCCACCTATCGAGCCCCGCAGCCTCATCCGCCGGCTCGAAACGATTGCCGGACGAAATGATGAACATCCTTTCGCCATGTGGCCGAGGGACCACGAAGAACCCCCGCAGCTCCCCAGGCCTAGTAGCCGGGTACAGCGGGTGCTGCATCCGATAAACATCCAAATGATTGCCGTTCGATCTCACTTCTTTACCCTCAAAGTCCAAGGAAACACATCACCGACAGGCAAGTCATACGCCGACGACGACCGAGCCGGAGGGGCGTTTCGCAACGCCGACACATCCGGATGAATCCCCGCCGCCCGACACCGAGCCTGCCACATCGCCACCGCCGACGCCACCGGACGCTTCGCCCTACCACATTGGAACAGGACCGACGTCCATATTTGCGAAGCATCCTGCGTTTTCTTTTTCTTAGGCTTGTGCACCAGCCCCCGCATCAGCTTCAACTCCCCGTCCACCATCCGCACCGAGCGAACGGACCTCTTATGCGAATGCCCGCACGAAGGGCACACCACCCCCCGCATCCGCCACGTGAAGCACTTCGGACAGCACAGCCCCTCGATATCCTCCGGGTTGGGAGAATTTGCAATCGCCTCCTTTCGCTTCGCATCGATCAGCCGGTCCGTATCCTCAAGCGACCACGCACGCTCCACATTCGGCGACCCATGCCGCCAGTAATTGCCCCCGTGGTCCTGCATAATCTTGAACGGCTGGTTCGGGAAATACCGCTGAAACCGGCCCACCGACTGCAAGTAAGACGACACCCCGCCGAACGCCGTCGCCATGATCCCATGCCGCAGCCACGGCATGTCGATCGCCTCACGCAGCACGAAGCGATTACAAACAATCCGCACCTCACCCGAGCGCGACAACGCCAGCAAATCATCACGCACACCAGGATCGTTCGTCCCGTACTGCTCCAGGTAGACCTCCCCGAACGGATCACGCCGAGGGAGCAGCGTCACCTCGCCGTCGATATGAGCCACCGGAACCCCCCGCCGGCACCACTCCGTCGCAAACCACCGCGAGCACTCCACCGACGGTGCGAACAGAATCGCCGGCTCACCGTCCGGGTTCAGCTTCTTCCACCACGCAAACGCATCACCGAAGATTGCGTACGCCCGCTGCGACAGGGCATTCGGATCGAACTCATAACTCGCCGTGCGAGCCAAGCCGGCCAAGTCCATTTCCGTTGGAGAATAGGACCGAATCGGCAAGTGAGCCAAGCAGGACCGGAGCGCCCCATAGGTCGCAAACGTTATGATTTCGTCGTAAAGCTCACCGCACCCGACCGGCGTGCCCGTGAAACCGACGATCGTTGTACTTTTTTTTTATATCCATCCCAAGTCGACGTTTCCGACCGACCGCCGACGAACACATCCACCGCCTTCTTGGAAACCTGTTTATGAGCCTCATCGACGAACACCAGCGACGGTTCCCCGATGGACCAATCCGAACGGCCAGCGTGCCGAACGCACCGAGTATGGACCGTATCGAGCATACAAATTTGGACGGGTTGTTCGAAATCCGGATGATGGCCCGCCGCCTGAACGCCGAACGGGACACCCGCGTCCGAGAACACCCGAACCATTTGCTCGTGAAGCATTTTCCTATGGACGAACACTGACACCGACCCGCCCCGAGAGATCTCCTCCCGGCACATTTGGATCATGACCCGCGTCTTGCCGGCCCCCGGCGGAGCGACAGCCAGGACCGCCCGAGCCCCACGCCGCCGAGCATCCCATATCCGCGCCTTGCCCTCGCTCTGATGGGCCCAATTTCCTTCATTCCAACTCATCACTTACCCTCCACAAGCTTGATTGCCTTCGCCTTCAACGCATCCAAATCCGGACCGAGAAGCTCAAGCAACCCAGCCTCACGCGCCGAACGCACAGCACGCCCGATGTGAGACAGGAACTCCTTGTACGCCTTCTCATCCACCTCCAGCACATCGAACGACACAGCCGCAGCATTGGCGACCGTCGCCGGCGTTACCTCCATGTCCCCCGTCGAAACCTCGGGAGCAAAGCAAAGCGAGCAGGCCCACCCCTCCTCAAGCAGCACCATTTCGTTATTGAAGCACTGCGGACAATCCTTGTTTTTTGTCGTCGGAGCCGACGCAACCGGAGCCCCGGACCGAGGAGCCCGATCCGCGGTGCCCGACCCCGACTCCGCCGCTCCAGCACCGACCGGAGCCGAGCGCGGCGCCTTCGCAGTTTTCGCAGGCTTTTCTTTCTTTTCTCGATCATCCCGGGTTCGGTGTTGATCGACGAACGTACTCGAAACGCTGCAAATATTTGCAAGATCACGGTTCGACTTTTCCGGCCAAGTCTGCTCAGCAAGACGTAGCGCCCGATGCTTATCGGCATTCGTTCTCGGCACGCCATGCGTGGAGTTCGCCGAGCATGCCGCCATGATCGCATCCGCCATCGTCCCATCGACCACCTCACAAGCAACCCGAGACTTGCCCAACTTCTCGTGAGCCAAGTACCGAGCAAAACCATCCACCAAAAGCAACTCGCCGCCGACCCGCACGCACCGCAGCGGTGGCATCTTGACACCCTCACGGATCAGCGCCGCATATTCGGAGATTACCCCCTGCGACACCGAAACGCGACACTGCAGTTCATCCCTCAAAACGATCGAATCAAGTTGGTAGTTTTTAGCCATTGTTCTTTGACGCTGCCTCTTCAAAAGCTGTTGTGACATCCAAGTAATCGGCCTCGACCAAAAGCCCCCTATCGCGAAGCTCCAAGACCTTAGGACCGATCTTAGCCACCAAATCCGTGACCGGCATCGCCAACGCCGCCTGCCGAGCCAACAACTTGAACGAAGCCGACGCGTTGTCCTTCGACAGCCCACCCGTCGTCACATGCCGAACGATCGCACCCTCGAACCGCTGGAAATCCTCCACGGTAAGAATTGGATCCTTCATAATCACCGTTCGAATCAACGCCACACGCTCATCCTCCGTCTTGGGAGCCGGCGGGGGCTCCGCCTTCGACTGCCCCGCCGGAGCCGCAGAACGGCCACCAGACGACGCCGAACCGCCCGAGGAGCCCGAACCACCAGCCGAGCCCCGCGCACGCCCAGCCACCGAGCCGCCAGCGTTAGACGCCTTGTTCCCGTCGTCGTCCTCCTCATCGTCCACGATCACATTCAGCATCGCCGTGACCGCATATCGCCGAGCGTAGGTGATCGCCGACCCGAGCCCCTGAGGAGTCACCCCGTACTTATCAGGCTCGCCGCCCGTCCCCTTCGCAATCATCGATTCGATCGGGTTCAGTTGCGACACACACTGAATCCATTGCCCCGACTCGTGGATCACCCGCGTTACCAAACCGTTCTCGCCGAACGGCAACTGAACAACCGCCAAGCCGTGCTCAGCAAGCGGAGTTTGGATCTTTTGGAGAACGTCCCCGAGCGTCGCATATTTCGACTTGTAGAACGTATTGTTTGCCTCCTTGCGAACCACCAAACCGAGCTTCTGGAAAGCTATCAACGCCTTGTACAGCTCGCCCGTTTCATCGCTCGTACACGCCACACCATCGACAGGAACACTCATCACAACCTCGCCACAGCGAAAACCAGAAAACAAACCGACGCACTACTTAGAACCTCAAGTCCATAAAAAAAGCTCGGGATTTCTCCCGAGCCCAACCGACCAGCCGCACACCCGAATCAACCTACTCCGCGACCAGCCGATCGTACGCACGCCCGATGAGCGAAGCGCCGAGGGTTTTAATCAACCCGTGCAGCAACGCATCCATCGAGCCAGGAATATCAATCTTCGACAAATACGCGTCGTAAATCGTATTCCAAGTAGCCACCACATCCTCGCGGGTCATGTTCTTGGCAAGACCATCGCGGAACGCATCCACGAAGATATCGACAATTCGAGAACCAGCCTGCATTGGCTGTTCCTTTGCCACCCGCTCCAACTCGGCACCCATCGCATTGACACGGGAACCGACATAGCGATTGAACTCAGCATTCGACATGGGATTTTCTCCAACAGAACCACCGGACGAAAACCCCAAGTATATCAGAACCAGTTGATCGCACACCAATCGTACGAGTTCCACTCACCAGAACGCCGGCGATCCAAGATATCCGCCACCGCCAACGCCGTTTTATCAGCGGCCACCGCCAGCGTCTCTCGCGTCGGCTTCCATATCCGAACCCGGAATGGCGACTTAGTTTCCACAACAACAAACGTCACCTCCGTTCCCTCGATTCCGAAATGGGCGTCCGCCGCAGCCCCGTACACATACGCCTGGATATCGTAGCCAAAATCGCGGACCGTCCACTTCATACGATCGAGGTCGCCAGTCGTTTTGAGATCCCACACCTCGCCCGGCTTCACCAGCCGATCGACACGGGACTTGATGATGCACTCCTCAGCATCCGTACCCACAGCCACCCGCGACCGGAGCGTCATTTCAGACACCGCCGTCGGCGACTCCGCCATCATTTGCGACGCCACCGGGTGCGACATGATCGCATCAAGAATCTGATCGAACCGCTCCGCCTCCTCGAGCTTGAACAGCAACGTACCCTCGTTTTGCTTTTCAAACTCCTTCCACGCCCCGCCGGCCTTTTTGCCATCCTTCGACAACACCTCTGCCGGGATCACCTTAAACCCGCCCACGGACCCGCGAAGCAGAACCGACTCGTGAACCTCCTTGCCCATGTCGTAGCAGCTTTTCGATTCCGGCTTATCGACCTTCGCCACATGCCGACGGAAAAACAGCTCCGGCGACTTGATATGGTCCTTGATCTTCGACTGCGATAGATCGTCCCTTTGATGGTACAGATCTTCGTTTTCGATAATTGACTCGTGAGACATCCAACGCATTACTTCGACCTTCCAAGATAATTTTGCTCCAGCCACGCCACCTCGGACGCCAACGCAGCGTCGCGAGTATCAAACGGACCGAGGACCGGACCACCGACCGGCGACATGTCCGCACGCCACGCCAAGCCCAGCCCGCTAACGCACGGCTCAACATGGGACGCACGGAACACGTCGAACCGGCCCAGGTCCAACAGCCCCCGGAGCGACTCATCGAACACAAACTCAATCCGCCCCGAGGGGTCTATTGCGATCATAGTAACCATCCACCCGTTTGATTTTGACCGACTTGTTTTCACACAGCACACCGACCGACGCCTTCGTCCGCGTCCGCTCGATATCCGTCACGCACACCATAATTTCGACCGGATACCCGTCCGCGTCGTAGAGATTCGTAATCAGCATGTGCTGCCGACCCGGCCTCAATCGATTCACCAACATCGTTACACCCGAAACTTTCGAGAACCACCCACCGAACGCCCAACCGGAGCCGACGCCGCCGAGGGAACCACTACATCCTTAGAACGCGAAGCCGGCCCATTCGACGCCAAATTTTCTATCACAGCCAACATGTGCCGCTCTTTTCCAGCCGACGCCGGACGCGCAAACACCAACCCATTGCGAACCGTCCACCGCGACATTTCACGCAACGCCGACCCGAACGACAGCACCTCCGGCTTCGACTTCAACGAATCAAACACTGTCAGCGTCTCGGGTATTGTTTTTTTGTCATTCGGAAGAACGAACACCGACCCACGCATCGAAGCCACCACCGATGGCGAAAACCGTGCCTCGATCATGTTTTCAAACTGCAAATATTTACACAGCGCCGCCGCCGTCACATACCGCCGAACCTTCCGCCACCGCTCCGGACAAGCGGCCACCGACTCATCGAGCCGAAACAAACTGTTCGCCTGCGTTGTAAAATCGCACACCTGGAAATGATCATCCGACTCACGGAAACCGAGCATCACATGGTCGTAGGCATACACGATCTCACCGCCCCCAAACGGCCCCAGGACAGGGATTCTGCAAGCGTCATCGGCACACAGCCACTCGCGAGCAATCACCCTACCTCGGAACAGGTAGAAGCGATTTGTGCCCAGCTTCAAGCGATCACGGCACCACACCATCCGCATTCGCATCGACGTTGCATCGATCGACCCCTCGCCCGGCCAGCCGAACAGCCCATCGATCATAAGCACCCGAGCCCGGAGACGCCGCTCATCCTGCTCAACCCCCGAGCCACGCAACGCATCCGAAGCAAACTGCAAAAACTTGCCCTCATTTTGGCACCACACCGACCACGACGAACCGAGCTCCCGCCGCTTGATACTCGACTCGTTCTGCAACAGCCGAGCGACAGCGACGCAATGCGAACGCATCAGAACCACCGTTCGACTTGCGACCGCCTTGCCGTCATACGAGATCGACTCGCACCCATCGACTGTGCAGGCCATTACCCGCTCCGTCGGGCTCCACGCCAGCGGTTGACCATGCACTTCGCAATACAGCAAGCCCATCACAACCCCCACAGATAAACAAACACAGCGACCGCAAGACGAATTAACCCGATCACACCAGCACACAGCAAGCCGCCGACCAGGACAGCGACACAGCCCAAGCCAGGGTCATTGCCGATAATCGCCGTTTCACGACACGGACTCAGTTTTCGAGCGCACTCATCGCCGGAACGTGACGGAACGGGATCGACCCGAACCGTCACCGAGGAACAGCGGAACACCCGCATCAGTCCACATCCAGATCGGCGGAATCAATATCGACACCACCAACCCGATCAACACCCGGAATCGCTGTTGGCATCGGGACCGGATTACCAGCCGGCACCGGAGCCATCGACGAAGCCGAGACAGCACGCGACGTCATCGTTTCGAGAGCAACATTCAACGCCTGCCCGATCCCCTCGACCACGCGCCGCAGCCCGGCCAGCTCCTCCTCCAACGCCCGCACCCGAGCCTCAAACATTGCCGACACCGAATCCGCGGTAGCCAACAACTCCCGAGGACTCCGGCCCAAGGCCTCCAGCGCCCGCTCGACCGACGACTGCGACACCGGGAAACCGAGCTTCTCGGAGATCTCCGCCGTCACCGCCGGCCACGACTTGAAGCACCCCGCCTGAACAGTCCGCAAATATTCGCACAGCTTCCAAATTTGCTCGAACGAAAGCCGTTGGTTTTTCTTTTCTAATTGAGCCTCGCTCATTGCTTTGCCTTTACCGTTTGTGCCTGTTGAAAAAATTCCGCCTTCTTTTGGTCCGACGCCTGAACGCCGAGATCCTTTTCGAGCTGCGAAGTTAAGCCTGTGCACGAAGCACCGACCACGTTCTTAGCCTCCACCTTGGTCGCCCCCGAAGGATCGACCGTTACCTCGATTTGCGTTTGCATTACGCCCTCGTCAACGTGTTAGGAATACCAACCAACTTGATCGAACCGTTTGGTAGCGACACCTCACGGCAATTGATACCCTGCCGAGCCATAGACCGCTTCGCAGCCTCCACAGCGTACATTTGAAGCAGCTTACCCATCCCGCTTCGCTCGCCCTCGGCACGCACGCAGCGACCGAGCCGACCGCACAGGTCATCCCACATCAGCGTGAGCTTGCCCGTTTCCGGGTGCCGAACCACGCCGATCTCATACGCCCCGTACCCCTTCCGAGCCTTTGGATCAGCGACCCGCAACGCGTGCTCGCACACACCCGGCGTGAGCCCAAGACGCACAAACTCCTGCTGCTCCGCCGTGAGCCCCATATTGCCGGCGTCCATTCCGTACCAGCGATACGTTGTTTGGCCCAGCACCAACTCCAAACCGCAACGCGCCGCCGCCAAGGCAAGCGCGTCCAGGTCCTTGATTTCCACATTCACCGTCGCAACGTGCGACATAGAACACCTCCCCCTAATCGAGATTAAACTTCCGAACAGGACGCGACGTGAACAAACTATCCATCTGCTCACGGACACCACTTAGAGCATCAGCGAACGAAGTTTTTACATCCGTTTGCTTCAAACTTTTCAAATCAACGCCGCCCGTCATTTCACGGACACGCTCCACCAACGCATCAAGCTCCGGATCCGACGTCACCGACAACGCCTTAAACCGATCCGCGAACTTGGTGATGTTTTCCAGCGCCGACTCCCGGAGAACCTTACGCTTCCCGTTTTCATCGACCTCCGATGTCAGCTTCTCGGCCAACGAATCGACCAGCCCCTTGAACTCGGCACGCAACGCCTCCTCAGCCAAGCAAGCCGCCTCCTCGAACTTGGCCGATATCCGTTTTGCCTCCGCCTCGTACAGATCTGGAGCAAGCTCCTTGATCCGCATATCCGGCTCGATGGCAGGATAAGAAATCGTCAGGTAAAACGCCCGCGATGGGTCAAAGTCATAATCACCCTCGACGAACAGATCCGCCAGCCGGACCCGAGCATCCGCGATCACCTCAGGCCAAGCATCCTTGAGCTCCTCGCACGCATCCGCAAGCTCAGCCTGGAACGCAGCCATCCGCTCATTCATATCCGCGACCCGGCTCGTTCGAATCAGCCGCACCCCATCCTCGTACTTGATCGTGTACGCACGCCAGTACTCGCGAGCCGCCGACAGGACACGGAAAACCCGCTTCACCGGCTCCAGCTTGCGAGAAATGATCTCCCGCGAAGCACGGACCGAGCGAACATCCGCATGAAAAACCTCCGCCATCGCCAACCGCTGCGAATCCGTTAGGCTCCGCGACGCCGATGTTGAACTGATCTCGAGCTTGCACCCGGTCGTTTCACGCTTCAAATTGGTACCAAGATCACTCACTTATTTGTCTCCTCGACTTTGCCACCGTCTTAGGTGTTGGAATTTGATATGTCCCCGGCTTGGAAGCCGACAAGAACTTGCCAACGGCACTTTGCCGAAGCGAATTGATTGCGTCCGCCGAATGCTGCATCACCGGCACAACGTACTCCGAAGCCCGCTCAAGAGAGATCCCAAGCTGATCGGACAGCTCACAACAAGTTTCGATCTCGGCACCCGTCCACTCGCGATCGAGCAAACCAGCGACCCCGCGAGGATCGAGCCCGAACTTGGCGACGTAGATATCCCAAATCGCCCGACGCTCCTCCAGGTCCGGAAGATCGAAAAACCACACCCCGAGCTTGAACCGACGCCGCAGCTCCGGCGGTAGCGTGCCCATCGAGTTACAGGTCGCCAGCCACAGCGTCCGACCCTCCGAAACCGCATCGACCACCTTGAGGGCATCCCGGATCATCTTCTCAGACTCGCCGACATGCTTACCCTTCACACCCCCGAGATCCAACTGAATCGTGGGGATGTCATGCTTCGCGCCGCACGCCTTCGCAAACGCCGACTTTGCCGCACCCGGAGGACCGTTAAGGATCGCACCCGCCGCGTTCTTTTCTTGCATCCAGGTCAGCAACTGCATGAGCTGATCCTGCGACACCCCGGAAGTATCCGACGACGAACCACCCATCGCCTTTTCGATCTCGTCGACCCACACGATCGCATTCGGCGACTTCTTCCCATCGAGAACCGAAGTGAAGTACTGCTTTGCGACCGAGACGCCACCGATCGAATCAAACGAGCCCGACGACGCCACGGACAGCCCCGGCGTTTCGTCAATTTTTCGCTTCTTCGAACGCCACAACTCCCGAACGTTGATCCGCCGCGAAGCCGTATCGATCGCCATTGCAGCAAGGTTCTCCGCCGCAAACGCCGTCACACCGACCGACGCCCGAGCCGACTCCTCGATCTCAAGCTCATCGCACGCCAGCGACGCATCACGCACCACCGACCCGATAATTTCCGTCAGCGCCGCCTGATTTGGCAGCGGCTCATCGAACGGGATCACGTCGTTCTGCAACTCCACCGGGAGCGAAAAACCGCACCCGAGCATCACGAGCATCTTGCCTTGCGACTTGAACACATCGCGACAGTTGTAAACGTGTTGGATCACCAGCGGATTTGTGATGAGGAAGTGCATATTGTGCACCACAAACAGCGTCTGCCCCTGCTTTGCAGCCCGCGCCGCCGTGAGGAACATCCCCAGATCGCGGAGCATTTCGACATCGCCGAGCCCACGGACCGCCGCCGCCGAGATCTCACACCCCTCTGGGTGCGTCACCCCATCGGCACAATCCCAACACACCACCGCGAGCTTCGACTCAACCGCCGCCCCTTCGTTGATCTCACGGAACACTGTCGACGTTAGGCCCTGATAAAAACACCCCGGATCCTTCGTATCGACCGACACCAGCGGAACCGCCCGCTTCCAAGCCTTCAAGACTTCGTTTTGTAGTTTCATATCGTCCTCCCGATGATACTTAGAACTTCGAGAGAACAAATCCGACGTTGAAATCGTAGCTATTTCTTACAAAAAACCTGAGGCTCCACATCACCGCGCACATAAAGCGGATGTTTTGGCCGGCCCGTTTTTGTGACCGCGAAGCACAGGACCGGACGCCCGCACCAGCCCATTACCCGCCGCTGATGTTCCTCGGAGCAATGGTTGCCCCAAGCGACGACGACGCGACCAACGAACCCGGAAACCGCCCGGATGTAGAACTCATTCTGGGGCCCTACCGCATCGGCCACCGACCGCATCCCGCGAGGGTCCGTCGAACGGAACCCGTGAGCATTAAGCATGAACATCGAACCGAAGCCCCACCGCCGAGCAAACTCGATGCACCGCCGCACCGTCGGATCGTCGCAATCCTGATCGGCCGTCGAAGGGTTCAGCCCCACGAACGCGACCGACCCAAGCTCCGGACACCACTCACGAACCAGAGCAAACCGATACCGCTCACACCGTGAAAAAACAGCAGCGCCCTTAACACCATGGACTACACCCAAGTCACAAGCAATTGACTCTAAGAATGAGATAGCACTCACAAGAAAATCTCCGCAGTTGTTCGGCCCACGCGCGGACCGACCCCCCTACCCCCCACAGTTACAGGTGAGGTAGGAGAACCACCGCCGCCGAACGACTCCGCAGTCATCCCGGCCCTTTCGCGCGCACCGTTCGCAGTATGTTTTTTAGCGTCGCCCTGCTTGCCGTCCCCACGACTCCGATCGGATCGGCGCATAAAAAAAGCTCCAGAGTCCTATCGATTTGTCGCAAAACAATACACACACCAGCTCGGCAGGTGAGAAGGACTCTTGGAGCTGACGTCAGTGTATCGTTTTGCGAACCTCATGTTGAGAGCTTTCGCAAAATAAGTCAAGAGTTTTCTTCGAGCGAAGAACCACCAAACCATTACGGCCGTTCCTGTTTATCCGCATCGTACGCTCAATCAAACCGAACTCAGCCAGCAACCGAAGATCGCGACGCAACGTCCGAACACAGTAGCCCGCAAACTCCTCCTGCCTCAGCTCCTCGACCGACACACCAAAGCGCCTCGACGCCACCCGTTCGAGCAATAGCAGAATTCTTCGCTGCGACGACACGCGACCCATATCGGCAATACCCATCGGAAATCCCTTCCAAAAGTAAAGACAAACACCGCGACCAAGTGCAAATATTTGCACCCGCACCGACCAAAAAAACAAGCCGGCCCAGCTCTTAGAACACCAGGGAGGACGCACTCACAAATCCCCGCCAAATATTCTTCGAACCGAACCGGCTCAAAAGTTTAACTATACTAGCCCCTATCAGGGACAGCCACCCGCAGGACACGTTCGAGCCCGACCGAACAGCCGGAAACCGGAACGGACCGGAGCCGACCGATACGTCGACCGCACCACAGCTGGAGCCGACGACACCACCACCGGAGCCGAAGCCGCGAACGTTCCCTCATGCAACGCATCGTGAAGCGTCAACAGCTCCTCACGCGAACCCGAAGCCGAAACCCCATGATCGAGCCGCAAATGCTCCTCGATCGACCGAGGATGGGTCCAGTGACCGGGAACCGGATCACGAACCACCGAGCGCACCGAGGACCGCACCACAGCCGGAGCCGCAGGGACAGCAACAGAGCGACGGACCGCAGCCACCGACTCCAAAGCCACCATCCGAGCCTCCAACGCAGCAACCCGCGTCTCTAGCCCCTCCAGGCCCCCGCAGGCATCGCACCCGGAAACCACCGCAGCCGGCGACGGTTTCGGCAACTCATACGGATCACCCAGCGCCCCGGAGCCGAGATCCTTTGCCCGAGAATCAAGGAACCCAAACCCAAACACCGCGAACGCCATCAGCCCGAACGACCACAACAAACTTTTCGTCCTCATCGCAACAAATCCTCAAACATAGGGTCTATTGGCTCCAGGCCCTGCACGCCAACCAAAGCGTAACAATCCCTTTCCCGCAGCCAGTGCAACAACCAAGACTCCGGAATCCGCGTCACCGACCCCCGGAACAACTTGTCCATCGGATGGCCCGCCCGAGCAAAACCACCCCTGTAGAACGCGCCCCACGAATTAACGTGGTCGTACCACCAATCCTTTCCGTCGAAGTGGCATCCAATAATGCCCGTCGAGTGACCGCCCCCACGCTTGATCGACTTCGACACGCCCCGCGAATCGAGCTCCTTCGAAGGATGCACCGACCCGCACACGTTAACCGGCGTTAGATTCGAAAGCGAAGCCCGAACCTCCTCGGGAGTCGTCACCAGCGGAGACGACGCGAACGGACGCAGCTTGGCCATCGCCTCGTAATTGGCAGGCACACCAGACCGCGAAGCCGCCCACGCCACCGCTAGCCGCTCCTCGGCCTGTATCGCACGCAGCCAAGACTTTTCGTCCTTCATGGAATCGTCGATGCCCATTTCCCGCATCGTCACGACGCCGAACTTCGTTATCCAGCCAGCCGCCCAGGAACCAACAGAACCATCCCACCGACCCGGCTGGCGACCGATCTCGACCCGCGAGCCGCCGTAGATGGGAGCCATCGACACCATCCCCGGAAACCGCAGCCCCGACAGCAACGCATTGACCGCAACACCGATCGAAGCCAACAACGCCTTTGACTGCCCAACGCACGTTCCCGACCACTGGAACCGAGGGAAATAATTTTCGACCCCCAGCGCCCGATTGGCCATCACCAAGTACCGACCCAGGAAAACATCCTTTTTCGGCTCGCGGTCCATGACGTTCGGAGCCGCCAAAGCGTACACCGGAGCCCGAGACTCCGCAGCCAATTGCTTTTGGTAAGCCCGGTCCTTTGTCGCCCCCTCGAACGTTCCGTCCAAATACTGATCGATGATTGACATCGCTACTTCCTCGCAAACAAACGCACAGCAAACCAGGACAAACCGCAGCCGACCGCGAAGCCGGCGACGCTACAAATGCACAAATCCATTAAGGCAACAACCCCGACTCAACAGCCCGAAGAACCGCCGCATGCGAAGCCGCCGAACCATCGATCCGGCCCTCAGCCTTCAACGCCCGGAACGTTTCCACGATGCGGATCGTAAACAGCGACCAATCAAGATATCCATCCTCACCGATCTCCCGAGCCACCGCATCACGCAGCGCCGGCATCACCGCCACCGAGGAATCCTTATCCAAAGCCTCCGCCGTCGACCGCAGCGCCGCAGCATACTTTGGCTTCGCAACCCCGATATCAGGCGACGCCACCAGCCCGAGCCACTCAGGAACCTTCGCCGTCACATCCGCAAACTTATCCTGATACTCCGGAGGATCAGGGAGTGGAACATCCGGCTTCGATGGATCAACCGGCCCAGGGACCACGGGACCGGGAACCACCGGTCGCTTGCCATCCAGAACGAACAGCAATATCGGCTTCACGCTCGGCCACAACAGAATCACATACAAACCGACCAGCATCACCGTATGCCAATAGTTCCAGTCGATCGCAGCCGCAGCCACCTTCTTCTTTGGAACCGGCTTCTTCGGTCTTGCTGGAACTTGCTCATCACTCATCGCCAAGCTCCTTATCCTTCAAACGGCCCTCCAGCCAAGCCAGCAACTGCTTAACGGCCCAGCTCAGGAGGATTGAAAAAATTATGCCCGTCGGATCAAACGACCGACTCACCAGCGCCGTGAGGACAGCAACCTTATCCGGATCAGGAGACGCCGCCGCCTCGCGGACGTCCGCCATCAGGCGACGTCGATACCGTTTTGTGATCCTTGTCGGAAATCGTTCTCGTCGGCTCATATCCCCACTCCACCAAATAGAGCGACAGGACTATGGCCATCGCCGCCCCGAACGCCGGAGCGACCACCCCCAAGACACCCACCAGCCCGGTCAACCAACCGAACCACCCCGTCGCCGCGACACCAAGTCTACTGCATGCCGTGCCGCAATGCACGCGCCGGTAGACAACATACGCGATCACACCGACGACCACGGCACGCGAAAAAATATTCACCAGCAACATTACGTCAGTCATCGCCAACCCTCCTCTTAGACAATCGCTTCGCATTTTTGTTGACAAAATCAATGATATGCCAACCCGTTAACCCGACCAGGAACGCAACCACCGTCTCAGCCTCGCCGCGTTGGTGCAGCCGTTCGAAATATCCCCGCGTCGCGTCCACCGACGTAACCACACCGAGGGCTAAAGGTGTGCCGAACACAGCGACCGACCAACCGCAAAACAACCGCGTATAAACCGACACCGAAGCGTCCTGTTTCGCCGTCAACACAGCGATCAGCGACCCAACAGCCCCGGCATTCAACCGCGCAGAATACTGCTCCAGCAGGCTAAGAATATCCATTGCATTTCCTTTCTGAGCCGCCCATTCTGCCCCCCGCCTGACCACCACGCCGGAGCAAGCCAAGTGCAAATATTTGCACCCTATAAAGGATAGTTTTTCTTAGACTGTCCGTAAAAGTGCAGAAAAACGGGCTTTCGATCATGATGCACAGAATGGAATTCATCCGTCATGCACTCAAAAGAAATTTGGTGAGAATTTAACCACTCCTCCAGCAGCGCCTCCTCCGTTCCGAACTCCCACGGACGCTCCCGAGACAGCACGCACTGACGGACATAGTGATCGTCCCACCACCGCCGAGAATTGATATCGCTATGGCGATTGAGCCAGCCCCACACCTTCTCGACCGTATCGCGATCCATCACATACATTCCGGTCGACCAAGCAAAATACTCCGACACCCCCGGATTCCACCAAGCCAGTTTGTTGTTCATGTGCCAAGCATCGTGCTCACGAGCCCACGACACCGACACCAGCGGAGCGTAGAACAAATTGCCGCGAGGGACCGGAACACCAAACGCCGCATCCGTTGGGTACACATCAAGATCAACCCACACAAAATCGCCGGCCACCCCGGAGCCCAGATAATCCTCCATCGCCGCAAACTTAATCATGGTCCCAAACGACCACGACTCAGGATGATGGCAAAGCCGAGCCCACCGCTCCATGCCGCGAATCAACCGATACTCAGCCCCAAGCGACGCACACCAACGCCGCTGCCGAGCCTTAGCACGCTCAACCCAGCTCAGGTCATAAACCATCAACGGGTGCGTATACAAGCCACTATAGACCGTCGTGTTAGCCAACTCGGAACACCTTTTGCGACGAACGCTCATAGTCAGAAATCCACATACCCAAAGCCTTATCGTACACATACCCAGGGTCCAGCGAACGCCGATAGCTCGCACTGGAGAAATCGCCCTCCAACCGCGAAGCCACATAATTGTGACCGCGATGCCAGTCGTCCTGGCACCAGTTCAGATCGTGCGCCAGATGACACAGCCACGGATCATGCCGGATGAAAAACTCCGCACCCGCAGCGCGAAGAAAAGCCGGCACAGCATAATCCCAAAACGGCTCGCCGATCATGAACGGAAAATCGCTCGGGAGCGCATCGGGATCAATCAGGCACGCATCGAGCCCCCACTCCTCCTCGCGGCACGGTCGGCCCAGCTTGAAGTTCCAGCGGAGAAAAAACTCATTGCGGCGCAACAGCGAGGGGACCGGCCCGGCCATCATGCAATCGCTATTAATGACCATCCCATAGCGGACCATTTCCCGAATCAACGGACGCTCCGTTTTTACCGGAATCCAATCCACAGACACCAATCCGCGGTACTGCTCGATTTCCTCCTTGGTTTGCATGAGGTGCACATAGAACCCCGCCGCCTGCCAGCTTTCGACGCACGCCAACTGATGATCCAGCCGGCCCGGAGCCAGCGACGAAACCAGCGGAACCGACACCGAGGACCGGACCACCGGAGCGCGACGCCACACAAACCGCGACAGCGAACGGCCAACCTCGATCTTTTCCAGCTTTCGATTGATCGCGTTATGGAAATCCACTCCCGAATCGAAAAACGACTCAGCGCTGTCGAACAACACCGGCGACGCATCCAACTCATCGAGAACGCCACCGCAACACCCGGAGCCCGACAGCGGCAACCAATCCTTGTAGAACCAAGAAGCGGTTTTGACCGGCCCAGCATAGGACCGCATGTGAAGCATCGCCCAGCGGTCCGGACCCGGCATTGGCTCACCCGCCGACGCCGCCTCGACCTCAGGCACCGAGGGCACCGGAGCCGGAGCGACAGGTACCACTGGATCATTGGGACTAACCACCCCGGCATTTACCTTTTCAAGATACTCCCGCCACTCATTCTCGCACACAAAACCATTAGCCGCCGGCGGGATGTAGATATGTTGGCTCATACTTCCAGATCAAACGTTGTTGGGCTCATGCACAAAGGATAGAGCGTCGGAGTCGTATACGTCGACGTATGGGACAGATCGCGGAAACTGTTCGTGACCGGGTACGTCTTCGGTCCATACCACCAGTCGATATAGGGATCGCAGTCGATGATATCAAGCGGCGAACAGGACGCCTTCCGCCGAATCGAATGAACCCCCGTTCCCGTAAACCCCGAGGACAGGATACGGTTGTACACCAACTCGTCACACTCAGAAATAGAACTATTCGCAAACGCGATTCCGCTATTACCTGTACAACCCAACGCCCCGCCGCCCGTTGGCAATCGACAACCAACGCTACAATATGCAACTGGAATATCGCCCGTAGGGCTAGGGATTGGCTCCGTCGTTTGACAAAGGGTCCATGGAATCGGAAAAGTTAGCAAATTGATTTGGCTCAGTATGCACTCGTCAGTGATCTCCTCAAGGGTATCAAAAAAACCGTACGGACCGGGAGGGAAAAACGACGGTGCCTCAAAGCACACCGGCGACGGGTTCGGAGGCTGCGGCTGGCACACATGACCATTGAAACAGGCCTCCGTTATCGACTCCACCGGCGACACCGCAATATCGACCGGGAGCAGGTCGGGAATGTCCTCAAACGAATCGTACTTATAGAGGCTCGCCGTTTGAACCGACGTTGACCATATCGGCGGCTGGACCGCAAACGTTTTCGTGCCCGTGATCGTGTCGTAATCGATCGCCCCGCCAACCGACTCGTAGCACTCATCAGCAACCAACGAAGCCGTGTACCGCGTGTAGGAAATCGTATTTATCCGATTGCTCACGCGCACCACCGGAGACACCCGCACATAAACCTCATCGACCCCGGTGCAAGAATTTGCAACCCGATGGACCGAAACATAGACGTGCGTGATCTGCAACTGCAGCTCCTGCCGCGATCGCTCCTCGAACTCGCGATCGTAGCTAATTGTTGCCACCACGCCGTAGGTGTTCCAACAGGTATTAGGCATTGGCGTCGGATACAGACTACCGACCGGCGGCGCACCGTTTGGAACCCAATTCTGACGCACCCACCACCCCGTGAAATCACGCTCCACCGACGCGACCAACGATCGCTCGTACAGGGTTTGGAAATGATACTGAATCCCCTCGGCCAAGTTCGATCGCGTGTATGTTCGCGTGAAACAGCAATCCCCGTACTGCGACCAAGCCCCCTTTGTAAAGCCGTCGATATTCCAATCCGGGAGCAGATCAGCCGAGCAACAACAGCAATCGCCTATTTTGCCCATTAGCAAACCTCGATGATGGCAAGCGAATTATTGACCACGACCGCAAGACAATCCTTGTTGATCGCCACATCACCAATAAACGACACAGCCGGCATCGAAACCGACGCCGTAGCGAACCCAAACGAGCCGTCGAACTTGTACATTGTGACCGTACCACCACCCGCCGCCGTTACGGCCGTCGACGTCCGCACCCGAAACGAGCCCTGCGTTCGGAGCCCCAGCAAGCGAGCCGCCGACGTGCCCTCGACGTGCACCGAGTTCGGATCCGAAGCCGCCGCGAGCTGAAATATCCACCCCTTGTCGAGATACCACTGACCCGACACCGGAGCCAGCCAGTGCTTGAACTCATCGACCGTCGCCGTCGTAGCCGTTAGCACCAACCCATACACCCGAGGACTTGGGAAATACCCCTCGCCCCGAGCCCCCGAAGGAACGTACTCGCCCCCGTTGAAGATAAACGAACTCGAATCACCGTAGCGAATCTTTGCAGCCGTCGGCTTCTTGACCACGAAGCACAGATCAGCATCGAGTGCCTCGCTTGTTTCGATCTCCATGCACCCATAGGGAGGGATTTGCTCGCCCGAATTATTTCGGAACGCATACGAAGGAACCTGCGACAACAGCATTACTGCACCCTCCCCCGACGACGATCGCGCCGAAACTCCGCCATTTCCGCCGCCGCTTGCCGTATCTGCCGATCACGTTGCTCAACCCGAAGCCGGTTCACCTTTTCAGAATACGACAGCCTCTCAACCGTCAGCTCCGTTTGCCACTCAAGCTGTGTTGTCGCCTGCCCCTCCTCGGAACGATCGAACCGAACCGCATACATCCGCCCATCAGGCGACCGATCAAACCGGAACCCAGCACACCGCGTCACGCAGTTTTGATCGACCAGGAACTGCCGAACAATATCATCCGACAGCGCGACCCCCCAAGCCTCCATCGACTCCCGCGACGTCGTTCCCCGTTGCGGTGTTGGATACACCGAGAACGGGAAATTATCATCCTGAAACGTTTGCGACAGCCCAGGAATTACAAACGGCAAATTTGGTTGATACGTGTACACATGCCGAACAAATTGCCCGTTCCCCTGACGCACATTGAACGCCGTCCGCAGAACGATCTTAGCCGGCACGAACGACTCCTCAGCGATCACCGCGCCCGTCCGTTGCTTGAAGTACACAGGACGATCAAACACCACCATCCCCGCCTCGGTATCGATATCGAACCGATCGTTGAAGTAGAGATTGGTCGCCAGCGTCCCGAGCGAACGATCCTTATCATCGAACGCCGTATCACGCAGCACCCCATTTCCATCAAGCAACCGAGCATCAGGGACCGCATTGTTTTGGTTTGTGACCCGTGTGTCCGTGTAGTACCCGATCACTTCCGCCGGCTTCCCGTTCGCCCGCACCGGGAGCAGCGGCAAGATCGACTTTTTCTCGGGAGCCGTGAATATGTTCGTTTCGAACGGATACAACTGCGGGACCGGAATCGCCGACGGCTTCACCACCCGATACATCTTCCAAACACACTGCTTAGCGAGATCGCGACTATCCGCCGCCACGTTCGGAAAGAACCGAGGGTTTTCCTTCTCCCATCCATTGGCCGGTTTGTAGGTCAGATCGTTTATCGGACGCACCGCCCCCGACCGCTCCAACCCAACCGGCTCCAAGAGCAAGTCCTTTTCGAACCGAATCGGAGCCGTGAGCAGGTACATCAACTGCGGTATCGCCGGCGGCTCGGTCGAGTACTCCTGATCGATCACTAACCCGTCAGCCGGCGGAAACGGACCAACACCGCGACGTCGTATCACCAGCCTATCCCACAGATCGAGGACCACCATCAGCCCCCGTTTTTCGAGCAGCTCCTCGAGAACATCGATCGCCAAATCGCCATCCGACAGGACCTGAGGATAGTCGAACGTTCTGTTGTACGCCGCCAGGATCGACAAATCCGCATCCACCTCGCCCAGCAGCGTGTAGACGATGTAGCTCACCATTTGGACGAACGAAGTTTGGTACTCCCGGCTTCCATCCACCCGGTCGTTCCAGCGAACGTAAAGCCGCTTGTAACGCCACGCCCAGCGACGATCCTCAAACTGCACCTCCAGCATCCGACCCGCCGCCGTCGTTGATGCGGATTTCACTATGCGGCAATTCCGCATCCGAATCCACGAAGCCCCGAACGCCAAGAGCATATCCCCGACCGGAGGCAAGTTCGTCCCGAGATAGAACTTTGCCACAATCGGATCAGCCCCCGTCGACCCCGAGCGAACGACCGAAAACGAACCCTCGGCATGAACTCCAGCATACTGCAACGTCGCCTGTGGAACGTTCATACAAGCCCCCGATTAGAGAACGTACCCAACACCCAGATCGACCGTCACATCGCCTATGCGGCAACCCTGGAGCGCCACGCCGGCCGTCCATGCAACCACCCCCATCGGGTCCAGCACCTGCCCATCCGCGAACACCTGACAAGCCGCGACCGTTTTAGCAGTCGCCACCTGACCGAAATCCGCGGTACCGCCCGGCTGCACCGTGAGCATCGTCGTGATACCGCCCGAACTATTCCAATTCAACCGCGCGTTTTCGCTTACCGTGACGTTTGCAGACGTCGCAGCGCCGCCCGATGTCACCACCGCCGCATTTCGAGCCACAACATTCGTTACCGTGCCCTCAAAGTACGCCGTACCGCCAACGCAATTAAGCGTCGTCACCGTGCACGTGCCCAGGTCCAAAGCCGACTCAGGATTGTTCTGGACCCGGTAAACGTTTGCAGTCGCGACAGTCGAAGCCCGTACCTGGACCGTGCCCCCGTACACACGCACCACCGACCCCGCACCCGCGTTATTGAGCTCCACAGCCGGGAATCCCGGAGTCGTCGAGTTCGCCGATCGATGGACTGTGAACGTTGTGTTGGACGTTTGCGTGTCAAGCCGAATACGGCCCGACCCGACACCCGCCCCGGCACCAATCTCGACCGCCACCGCCGAGCCCGAGCCGAGCGTGAGCCGCTTCGTTCGATACTCCGTGTACCCCAAAGCGTTGTAATCCGGGAGCCCGACCAGCCCCGTGAACGAAGCCCGGAACTTCACCGACGCATAGTTCAGCGTGTCCGTGAGCCCATACAGGATGTTGCCCGAATAGTTTTCGATCACCAGATCATCAGCCCCCGAGGGTAGTGTACCACCGTCCCAATTCGCCGCGAGCTTCCAGAACTCCGGACCAGCCGCCGCCGTTTGATCCGTCACCGTCGCCGACCCCGTCGAAGCCGTCGCCGTCACCGTGGAAGGAACGCCGGCCGTCCGCGCCGTGAGCTGCACGCCGGCCAGCGTGGGCCCTGCCGTGAAGTACTCCGACGCCACCATTTCCTGGTGCTCGGCCTGTGCCGAGGTATTCCAAGCCTCAACCAACGCCGCCACCAGATCAGCAAGCGACGTCGAGCCGGCCACCGCCGAGACAGAACGCCCGTTAATTGCGATCGAGTAGGTGTTCGTTGCCACGACCGAGGAGAACACCACCGACGTTACCTGAGCGACCCGAGACGCCCGACCCACAAAATACCTTGTTGCCATTGCAAACTCCTAGAAAAGCCGGTGCGGATTACCAAACAACTGTTGATGCCAAGCAAACTCATACTGCCAAGAGATCTCGTACTCCGTATCGACCACGCCCAGCACCCGTGGCGACACCTTCCGAACGACCGGCTTCTTGATCTGAGCCGCAGGAAATATTGGAGGTGGAATGAACGGCCAAGCCAACAGCCCGACAGCCCGCCCCGATTGAACGTACGTCCAGGGCTTGTTCTGGAACGCCACCTGCCGCTGCGGCATGTTCACCGAACCGCCCACATAGGTATCCTCCCGGCCACCCTCGCCCTCCTCAAGCGTCTCCGAGAACTCCAACAGCACATTGGCACCGAACGAACCGGAAACCAGTTTCTCGCACTCAAAGGATATCCGATACCCCATCCCGTTTGAGTACACATCATCCGGTTGGTTTGGGAGCCCGGAATCGATCACATACGGACCGGCCAAGCACTGCGACGCCTTGATCGCCAACGCCGTCTCCTGCCCGTCCAGCGTGTAGAAAACCAGATCGGGATTCGGTTGCATGAACGTCGAATTGAGATCAGCGATCATGGCCGTCATCTTCGCATCCGACGTCGGGTGCTCAGGAATTAGCCGGCCCGAAATATCCCACCGCTCGCGGACCTTCACAATCCGACGGGTCATTTCATACACCGGCGACACCGACACCGACGCCACAGCCTCGTGAGCCGGACGCGCCCGACCGTTTACCCTTAGGATCACCGTACCGACCTCCGCAGAATATTGCTGTTGATCTTCGTTACCTCGCCCTCAAGCTGCTGCACCCGCGTCGCAACCTCGGCGATCGCCTTTTGGTTAACAGACCTCAGCTTTTTAGCCACCTCCTGAGCGACCTTTTCAACATCCAGGTCGATCTTGGCAACCAACTCAATGTTTTGCTTTACCTCAAGCTCTAGCTTTTTCTTTTGAGCCTCCAGCGCCCGCAGCTCAGCATTGTTGTCCCGAGCGAACGCACCGAAACCACCCCGTGCCGCCCGCCTTTGAAACTCAGCCGATATTTGCTTATCGAGAGGATCCGAGAACCCCTTCAACGCATCGAGCCGCTCCGCATCCAACTCGCCAGCCCGCCCACGCTGCACCAGCAACCGATCCGCCAAAAGCATTTGCTGGCCCGCCGCATCCAACCGCCCAAACCGCTCAGCCCCCGACTGCGTTTGCGACTTGATCTTTTCTATCCGCGACTCGATCGACTGCAAATAAGTTTCAGCCGACTTGATGTTTTCCATCGCCGTCTGCTTTTGGACCGCCGCGATTTCTCGCTCGTTTTGCAAACGCTGCTGATACCAGGAACGCAGGTACGATTGAGAATCCTTATTGCCAGCCGCGACCTCCTTCTCCAGCCGAGCAATCTCCTTGGAGATCTCGACGCGACGCTGAGCCGGCTTGAGGGCATCCAGGTCCTCGGCCTTTGACTGTTGCTTGAGAGCAACCAACGCCTTCTGCGTATCAACAATTCCCTGTTCCGCCGCCGCCCGCTTTTGCACATCCTCGGCATTGCCCTCAACCGCCGCCGACTGCCGGCCAATCATCGCCTCCGACTCCCTTGTCGAGGGACCAAAAGCGTACTGAATCGGACGCACAAACGGATTCCATCCCGACGTACCCACCGACTCCACAAAAGATCCCCTCGTAGCACCGCCGCCGATGCCATACTTAAACGCATCCCGAAGCGACAGGATCGCCGACGTCAAACCGAACGCCGCACCGCCGACAGCCCCGAGGGCAGCGCCACCGAGCGCCGCAGCACCACCGCCAGCAACACCGACACCGGCACCCCCAAGCGGAGCAAGACCACCGCCAACAGCATTTCCAACGCCGGCCAACGCACCGCCGCCGAGCCGAGCAACAAACCCACCACCGCGAGCAGCAAGCCCACCGAGAACGCCACCAGCGACCGCACCGCCGGCACCACCAGCCGCACCCCGAGCGCCAGCACCACCGAGCCCCGCAGCCCCGCCAATCGCCTGAGCCGCATTGAACGCCTCCTGAGCCGTTCGCGCAGCGTTGATCGCCGCCGTGATGTTGCGGTAGATCGACTCCATCTGCATTAGCACCCGGACGCCGCCCGCCGTGATATCCATTACCGCCTGCATTCGCAGCAACGCATCCGTGATCTTTGGCAAATCCCGCTCACCCACCAGCCCCGCAGCCACGATCCCCCGGGTGAACCGCATCACCGCCTCGGTCCCCTCCGTGAACGCCGAGAACGCAGCCCGGCCCGAGCCGGCCATCCGCTCCATCGCGGCCCGGCCAGCCGCCGACTGCCGTTCGAAATCCTGCTGCCGAGCCCGCGCCGCACGTTCCGCCTCACGCTCCACAGCCCGAGCCGGCCGCTCCGCATCACGGATCGCCGCGTTCAACTGCTTCGCGGACTCCTGTTCGGCCTTCTTTGTTTTTCTATTCTGGAACTCGACCCACTCCGACTCGGCCTCCTCCCAAATGTCAATGATTTGGTCGAAAATCGCTTGCTCGGCCTTGGTGATTGTAGCCCCCGACTCGTTTGCCTCCGCCAGCATTCGCTCAACCTGGAAAGCCGCGACCCGAGCCTCCTTAACCCGCTCAAACAACTCCTTTTCAGTGGCAAGCTGCTTATCAGCCGCAGCCTTTTGGATTCGAGCCCGCTCGGCATACAACTGCTGGAGATCCGCATTAGCCGCACGCTCAGCCACCACAGCCGCAGCACCACCACCGCCAGCCCCCGCGACCGTGGACGTTGCCGCAGCCGTTTGCTGCACCGCAGCCACCGACTCCCTAGCCGACGCCGCCACGGCATCAACCCCCTTCGCCATCGAAGCGACAATGGCCTCCTGAGCCGAGACGATCTGCTTCGCCCACTGATCGAGCGCCGCCTTAGCCTGCGGCGACGCCTCCGCCATGAAAACGAACTTCACGCCACGTTCGGCAATTTCAGTCATGACGCACCAACAACGTAAGAAGGGTTTTCGTTTCCGCCGCCTCCATCAGCCGCACCGTTGACTCATACTCCTCCGACATCACACCGAGGAACCACATCAGCCAACGCGACGACCGATCCGAAGCCGAGACGCATCCACCCATTGTGCCGCGAACTGACCACCAATAGCGAACAACCGCAGCCTGCCGAGCATTGAGATCGGGCTCGTTCTTCCAATGCCCCTTAGGGCACCCACGGGAATTATCGCCCCGAAACTCGCACGGGACCGGACCGCGACGCAACCGGAAATCCCCTCGCCGATCCTTGACCGGAAGCCCCGTTTCCTCGTCGTAATGATACTTTCGGCACAGGGCACAGGACCGAGCCGCCAAGCCCGGATTGAAGATCGACAGCCGGAGCGCCGCTAGGATTTTCCCTGCTGCGTCTCCATATCCGCCATATCCGTACCAGCCGGCCAATTCCACCCCTCCCGCGACAGCTTCGCCGAGGGAGCAAGCCCGAGGACCGCCATGTACATATCACGAAGGGCACCATGCTTTAGCTGCCCCACCGTCTCCTCGGTCGGAGGCACAAACTCCATCGTCGGCGACCACGACCAGAACGTCACCCGCTCAAGAATGAGCTTCCGCATTGCCGCAACATACGCAGCACCCAACGCATCGCGGGTCAGCTCCGTCTCCACCTCATCGGCCAACAGCGGACGGTACAGAAAAGCCATCGCGGGATACAGACCAGCCGCACCCGCAATGGCCGATGGAATCAAAATCGTTGGTGTAACAAACGGATTCTCAGAAAACTTGGACATTATGCCTTCACGATTCGCAACTGATTATCGGTAGCCGCCGTACCCGTGGAAGCCGTGCGATACGACTCCATCGTCAGCGATTGCGTGATTCTACCGACTCGCGGAATCGTTGGTCCACCATTCGGGATTTTTAGATTACCAAAATGGAACGTATACGTCGCCGCACCGACCCCGACCTGCAGGAACGCCGCCGCACCCGCGATCGCCGCACGATGCAGCGCCGACGTATCGGCCCGGAACGCACACTGCACCTCGAGCGACACGATCAAATCCTGGGACTCGAACCGCGTCGGAGTGATCGAGTTTTCATACTGTTGGGAATCAATTGCGTTATCGACCGCCAGCCGGAACGACTGCAACGGAAACGCCGTACCCCCGTAGTTGAAAACCACATCAGCGAACGACGCAGCATCGCCGCAATCCGGCGACGCCGGCACCACCGTCGGCCAAGCCGAGCCCCACGTCACCTGAGCCCCGCCCACCATATTAAACGCCCAATTCAGATACTGAGCCTCCTGCCCCGACAGCTCGAACGAATTGATGTACATCGGGTACTGATAGATCGCGGCCACCTTATCGACCAAAGCATACACCGCAGCCAGCGACTCACCCGGAATCAGCGGCGACGAACCCGTCGTCCCGATCGCCCGAGGGAGCAGCCAATCCAGCTCAGCCGCCGAGAAGTGCCCCGAGACAGCCCCCGACGACGCATCCGTTAGCACCCGAGCGCGACACGCCGATCGCTGCCTCGTGCCCCTATGGCCCTCAGAACGACCAAACGTACGCTGAGCATTGAGCGAACACTCCAGGAACGACACCACGATAGGGGATGTCATCCCAATAGCGTCGGAAAACATAAGCCGAGAAGCGGTTGATTGACTCATTTGAACCCCCGTTTGTGATACAGAACCAGCCCGATTATGCCCGTCCCATGACCACCAAACGAAAATCGCCGGAGCATTACACCCCGGCGACTCTCGCTTCTCACTTCCTCGACGACGCCATTCTAGCGACGCAACAGCCCATAGCAACCTTGCACCAGCATTCGCCCGATCACCACATCCCCATCGCGAGGGGGGACCGTCGCAAAATCGACCGTCAGATCAGTATCCAAAGGCAGCTTGTGCAGCGAGCAAAACATCGACGCAGCCTCCTCCGCCGACGTCGCCAGAACCGTATCGGAACGGCCCCCGGAGCGAACGACAAACACCCCATCGACGACAGCCTTCGTATCCTCAGCGACCACATCACCAACTGCGATCGATCCCTCGGCTCCATTAACCTCAACAGCCACCACAGCCAAGCGCGGCGCCTCCGCCGTTTCGCACTCATCGCCGGTGCAAATATTTGCACCCTCAGCAACCGTAGGAACCGCAGGAACCTCAACAGGAACGACGGACTCACTCTTTTTTGGCATCACAAACTCTCCGAATTAAACGGTGTCTTTAGCACCGTCACCGCGACCGTGCATCCGATCACATCATACCCCGCCCGGAACGCCGCCTCCATGTATGGGTCCAAATACTCGATATCCGTCTTTTGCACCGACGCCGAACGACCAGCCGACGCCCACGTAGCCGCGAGATTGCGAATCGTCGCCGGCATCAACCGATGCGACTTGTACTCGAAGATCTCCTCAACCCGCTCGATCGCCGCCTCATGCTGCTCCATGTTTTCGGTATTCGACCGATCCGTCGGAAACGACATCGCCACCAGATACCGGTACACATACTCGTGGGTTGAATTCTCATGCTGCCCGGCACGCTTCGCCCGAGGGCACACGAACGCACCATCAAGCCACGACTTCTCCAAGCTCGCCAGTGGATGCTTTCGATACTTGAACTTCCCCGAATCCGTTTGATCGAACACCACCTGCAGATCGGCATCCCCATTGAGAACCGTCACGATCGCATCACCGATCGACTTTCGAAACGACAACAACGCCATCGCTACACCCCCACAAAGATCCTGTAAGACGCATCCGCAAACACCTCCGTCACCTGGACCACAAACGGCTTATCGAGCCACAGGAACGGCCTAGGAGGGATCTTAGCCGTCCCATACTGCTGCCACGCAGCATAGAACAAATCCGTGCCCAAAACCAGCGACCGAGGTTCCAAGTCCTGAATGCGACCCTCGGAGCCCTCCTTCGTGACCGCCCGGTACATATCACCCGTGAGAATCAAAAGCGGGTGCGGACCATGGATCGCGACCGTCACCGGAGAATGCGGAGGCCAAGTCCCATAGGGAGCCTTCGTCGCCCCGAAGTTATCGGAGAACCCCTCAGAAGCCACCTCGATGCACGAACGAAAAGCCGGCGTTAGATCACCCGACTCAAGCGACGACGCGAACGCCGAAAACACCTCATCCGCCTCATGTGCAAAAAACTCGTTCGGGATCACCGCCAGCCCCCTACTCGATATCCGACCAACCCGGAGGAACCCAGTCCGTCACAATCTCGCCCTGCTCTATCCGCGACAACTCCGAAGCCCGCAGGCCCCACCGCTTCGCAGCCTCACGCAAACCGAGCCCGAGGATACCCATACGATAGTTCGCAAATGACTCCCCGAGCCGAATCCGCTCCACCCGCTCCTCGGAAATCTCCCCCGCGCCGCGACACACTATGCAAGCAATCTTGGCAACCGACGGACCATCATGCCCCGGAGCGTAGCGAATACCCGACACCACCACCAAACGCTCGCCATCACACCCAGGACACATCACCATCACACAAACCTCCAGTACATACCACTATGTCCCACGCTATTTCGTGACGATTCAGGTGCAAATATTTGCACCCTACGACAACCCGTACAGCTCATCAGCGACCGACAACGCACCAACCCGAACACCTTGCCCAAACTCGCTGTTTAAGAGCTTGCCGCGAGCCAGCGTCGTACCCACAGCCTCCGCCGCCTGCCGCATTGCAGCCACCCAAGCAAGCTCAGCCAACAGCACCGCCGACTCCGTTTTTACCGCATCCGGCCTGCCCGCGAGCCAAGCATCAAAAGCCGCCTTCATTTTCTCGTTCATCGTTTACCCTTTGGCAGCACCAGCTAGCCGTGAATGATTCCTGCAACCCGCCAAGCCGTTCGAATATCCATCGCGCCGCCAGCCGGCGACTCACGCCACACGATGGCAGCGAACAGCCGTACTCGTTTGAAAAACCGCGACATGTTATTCAATGCCCTTACTCAGTCCGCACTGATTAGATTCGCCCGCCACATCTCAAAGACTTCAACCGACCTGTTTAGGTACGGTCGAAATTGCTCTAGCGCAAGATTGGCTTCGTTAATAGAGATTGTGAAACCACAGCTTGGGCAAGTATGGCAAGTGCTACGCATGAATACGTCCGAAGACTCAAGACAGCCGCACTTCGGACAATGCCCATCGTGCATGGCTCTCACAACGCGATGCAACGCCCTTGCTTGCTCTCCTCGCTCGACATCCAAATTGCATTCGTCTGCTACTTTGCCCATTTCTAACCCCTTAGTAATTGCGGCACACTTCGGTGCACCTGGTTCATAATTGCCGTGTTCAAGACCTTTGTAATCGCTCTATTTCCGCAACAATCAAAGCGCCAGCTTTTACCAGCTCGCGAATTCGATCATCGGGTGTCGGCTTCCAATTGTGCCACTCCCAAGGCCAATGTTCTGTTCTCGAACCGATTTCCGGTGGAAATGCGTAGCAGGCAGCCGCCCGAGCTATCTCTCCAAAAATATGCTCCGAATCGTGAAGCTCATCACGTCCTTCGACATCTATCTGCCTCTCCCGCTCAGCAGCGATCAAGCCAATAGCATGCTTAGTTTCCATTGCGGACATGTTTAATCTCCCCTGCGTTGTTCAAGTTCGCCTGACCTAGCACGCTGCCAACAAGACGGCAATCACCATTGCCTCTGTCTGCTGTGAAACCTCACCGTCTGCTGACAAATCTTCCCGAACCTCTCGCAACGCCTCAATTGCCTTCCGCAGCAATGCTGACTCGTTTGGCTCATTGTCTTGCCAACGCTCATCGATTGGGCACACAGGATGCAAGACTCCACACCTACTACAATTCAAACTTGCCATATTCTTCTTTCTCCATTGCGTATTATTCAGGCCGCAATTCTAAATTGCCATAACTCCAAGTTATCGTGACGTTCCAATCAGCAATCCGATGGCATGGTTGACCATCCCGCCTATTGCGTCGATCTCTTCCTCATCATATTGCTCGCGGATGGACTTGCGATCCCGCAACTTTCCGAGACGTTCTCGCACATCAAACAGTAGGTTGTATGTCCTTTGCTCCCGCTCTGTCTTTGCTTCTGGCGTCGTGTTGTAGAACGGGTCCAGCGCGTTCACTAGACCGCGAACGTCTTTTACATCCAGTAACGCTGAGACTGTTCTTCCATCGTGCTCGATCCCGATCCGAACGCCTTCACGATACGGTTCTCCCATATTGTCATACTCTATACACAGCAACGATCCATCCAATCCGTCGATTCGCTTAGTCTTTGCTCTGATGATTCGCACGATAACTCTCCCAATTGCGGCACACTTCGGTGCACCTAGTTCGTACTTGCGTTGTTCAAGACCGCTGTTGCTTTAGTCTTTGATTCCTAGTTCTTCGTTGTCGAGCTGGATTGCTCTAGCTAGCCACAAAAGAGCCTGTCTTGTGCGTCGATGGCGACCTCCGCCAATGCTCGTTCTGCACCGAACTGTAGGAGACGGATTTCGATATGGCTGCGATGTATGCTTGTCGTTGATCTCAAGCATCCCGAGCCAAACGTCACCGTCATCCGATACAACGACCGTGAAGTCTTTGGTGTCTTCTTGCGGGCAACAGTCGTCGCACTGGAACCGATAAACCTTTCTAGCTTCCAAACCTTCAGGCCAACGCGGGCGCATCACCAAATCTTCAATTGCTTTCTTTTCGATGTCTTTCGACTCCCATTCCCAGCCGTCTTCGTACTCGTGAACGCAATCTGCGCTACAAAAGTTTTTATCCTCGTCGACCAGGCACCCGTAGAGATTGCTCTCGTCACACGGTTCACCGCATTGATCGCAGACTATTGGCTCGTCACACGGATTTCCGCTCATGTCTGGATGCTCGTTACTCGCCATGCTATTCCTCCCTTGCGGTGGTTGGGTCCGCATTGAATTCTTGCTTTGCCCTATCTGCTTTGCGACTTACAGCAACGCCGATAAGAGCGGCGAACATGCAGATCAATACAGCAATGAAAGCTAAGTTCGCCAACGGCCCACCTGCTTCATATCCGACGACACCGCAAGGCGTAGTGGGGTTTTGTTTTTTAGCTTGTTCGTCTGGCATCATTTCTCCGATACGGCGGCTGGCATTAATTCTCTAAGTTGAGCCCGAAGCTTCGCATTCTCCTTTGCAACCCTTTCCAACAACTTCAGCGAGAGTTGGACCACTTCCGCTTTGGTCTTCCCACACACAGGCCCGTTAATCGTGGTAGTGCCTAGGGTTGGATGGTCGAACCGCATCGGCAGGTAAATCTCTTCGCCCGAGTCGTCAACGAGACGCCAGGGGTTACTGGAGTAGCTTCGCTTCTCTATTCGCATTAAGGTCTCACCTCATGGATAAAAGTGGGTCAGGTTGGAGTTGCACCAACAATGTCGCTTATCACTCCCAGGCTTGGCGCTTGCCGTAGTACGCGATCCATTTAGCCGGTTCCTAGAAGCTTCCGAGCTGACCCATATAAGTGCAGTCAAAGCCATCCTGCACAGGAGATTTCGCTTACCTAATCGCAACCACCACAGCCACTTTTGGTTTCCCTTTCGATGGAGCACTTAAGCCCTTTTCCCGCATCGCTCGGTAAGGCTGGTTAAGCCATTGCTCCCTAGCGGCTATCTAGACCTCTATTCAAAAAATGACTCGGGTGGGAATCGAACCCACGGACGCTGCATGCCGCTTTCGCCAGTTTCATGTCGCCAATATCAGCACACTTCCTCATGCCGCCGAGCCTTCATATTCAGACCAAAACGCTATGACTTTTTCCTCGGTGGAGGTGGCGACGTCGGCGGATTCGCCAACACCACCAGCAACTCATCCACCGCGTGACGCAAATTATCAAGCTCAAGCTCAGCACCGGGATGCCGCGCTCGTTCCATTCGCCGCCACAGCAACGCCACCTCAACAACCCGCTCCGCGCCGGCCACCGACGCAACAGACCTTTTTGGAGGGGGAACCGGCTCACGTGTTGGCATACCAGACTCCGAAAAACAAGGCCACAGAACAATCACAACGGATCCAGCACGCCGGCCACCATCGACTCAATATCCGCCCCCGCCTCCTCGTGCGTTTGCCGATAGATCTCGACCAGCAACTGCGCCGCCTCCACCAGCCCGCGAGCCACAGCGACATCGAGGACCACCACAGGAACTTCGTTGCACACAGCGACCGCGATCTTATCCTCGGCCTCAGCAATAAACTTATTTAGCACAGCACCACCCCACAAACAGAACCAGGAAAACAGCCCACCACTTAGAACATCAAACCCTACAACTCAGCGCGCCGAACCTCGGAAACCGAATCACAAGCCGCGAGCAGAACATCGTCGATCCACGGAAATTTGGCCACGAACCCACGAACGCCCATTTCAGCGACCAGCGCCGACCGGAGCCGAACCAACGCATCGAGGACCATTGGAGCCATCGCAACCGCCGCAGCGTCGCGATCCGCGGTAACGCCCACCACACCGGAATCGTCCGCCGACGTGCGAATAAAGCGAACGTCACCATTCCACCGCCCCCGCTCCGCCACAAACCAAACGCCCGGCGTTATTACGTCATTCGTACCCTTTGACATCGCCTGTCCGCCTTTCCGCCGAGAAATCCGGCACCCCACACCCGCCATACTCATACCGAACCACCCCGCCCGGCCCGCCGTGCAACCGCTGCACAACCGCCGACATATCCATCCCAAAATACTGGCACCCGAGAACGCAGCACTCCATGAGCATCGCGAACGTCTCCTCGGTAAGCAAATACCGCGTTCGAACCGGCTGGTGATTGTTTTCACGAAGCCACGACTTCGTTTCTACCACCAGCGCCCCGGAAGCAGTCCGAAGCAGCAAGACCTCCCGCTCATCACGGAACACCCGGAACAGCGCGACCAGCTCCTCCCGCTTCCCATCCGGCGTTTCAACCCACCCAAACGACTCCTTTTCCGCCATCGCTCGCCTACCTTTCCGGCACCTTTTCGGCACCGTTTTTCTGTTTCCATTCTGCAAATATTTGCACCCACTCCGCCATCGGAACGGCCACCACCCCCTCATCGCCAGCCCACCGAACCCACACGCCATACTTCTCAGCCGCCCATCGCATTTCCTTCAGCATAACCTCCGGACCGACCCGCCACCGCCGGTCGCCATTGATCCACGCCCACGCGAAGAACTCGATATCGCAATACCAGCCGGCACACCACTGCGATTCGCTTATGTCATGCAGACACCCCTCAAGCCACGCAGCGACCATCTTGAGCTGCAACGCCGCCTCATCGAGCTGCAGAACCTCCTCGACCAAGCCGAGATCAAGCGACGTTTTCATTCCCACGTGAGCGTAGAAGCTGTCGTCCGGGTTATCGAACAACGCATTCTCGACGTCATCGACCAGCCCCGAGAACGACGTGCCCTTCCAGTAAAACATCCGCTCGCGACGCTCCAGCACCCGACCCGTCCGCGTCGACTTAAACACCCGCTGCTTCCGACTCACGACACACCCCCGGAAGCAAGAGCCTCCAACGCAACCGCAGCCACGCCGGCCCGAGCCGGGAAGCTATCGTACTCATCGCACTGCCACGCCCTCGGCCGTCCATCCGGATACACCGCACGCGACCGACCGAACACCTCCGTTACGTACCGCCCCGCATGAGCATCAACAAACACCCGAACGCCAAACTGCCCCACAGGTGTCAGCCCGCGAGCCGCCGAGGACTTAATCCCCCCGCCCTTTTCGTACTCATCGAGATAGGGAGCCGCGTTTATGTACTTGCAGTACGCCCACTCACCCTCGACCCGAACCACCACCGCGACCAGCTTCTGCGACGGACGGTCCATATCGTTGACGATCACACAGTGACCGACCGCCACGGCACTTGCCGGAAGCTCAACCCAACCCTTGTTATCACGCACAGCCGACACCCTCCCAAGCAACAGGAAACAAACCCACTACTTAGAACATCAGGGAGCCGGAAAACGCCCGAGAAAATCATCCTCCATGAACGAACCATACTCGTCGCAAGACTCAAGAATTTGCGACTGCCGAGGAGGGCACCCCGAGCGATCCGCCAGCACCGGGAGCCCCTTTAGCCACCGAGCATACTGGCACTTGTAATCACCCGCCTCCACACGCACACAATCGCCCGGACGCGTCGCATACACGCCGCACGCCATATCGGACCCCAGGAACGGACACGCACGTCTAACGCTGTCATAGAGGATCACAACGCACCCATCCCGGAGACGCTCCAAGTCCACCGGATCCGCCTCCAGCAACCGAGGCTCACGAAGCACATCGACATACCCGGCCTCGACCAACAGCGAGCAGCAAGCCCCACACCGATCGCACTCAAACCCCTCAAACGGCAACCCCACGGAACACCCCCAAGCAAAGCAAGCGCGACGCTCAGCCCGCCGGGATCGTTCCCTTCACCGTCTTTGCAGACTCGCGGACCTGACAACGCCACTGAGAATGGTCATGGACCAGCCGACACGACTGTACGATCCACGAACCGTCAAACAGTTTGAACCTGTCGCCCGGCATCACGCGAATCGGATTAGACCCGGACATCAAAGTATTTGCAAAACAGATCACCATTTGATCCGTCGGCGACCAGCCCGCGACCGCCATCTGGAAATCCGCCTCATTGGGCGTTGTGCGACGGAACCGCACATTGTTCGCCGGAGCCACCAAATCCGTCACCCTCTGAGGATGGAACTCGAACCCGCCGACCTCGACCCCATCCATCCACTGCCAGTCAGACTCGTAATCGACCGACAGCAAGTTGATGACATTCCCATCGCCCGGAGGAACCCACGCCACCGTGCCCTCCTGCTCCGTTTCGATCTCGCCAAGCTGATCGGCCCACACCGGCTGCGACGCCGACGGGAACAGAACGTACCGAGGAACCGACCGGGACAGCGTGACGGAATACCGCCCCGCATCGGCCCCCGAGTACTTAGTGCAAGGGATCGCCAAGTTCCAAGCCGTCAGCGACTGCTCCGCATCAAAGGCATGGATATCCAACCCACCCGCACGAACGAAATAGAACGTTTGCGACGCCGCACCCGTCCACCCAGCATAGGTCGAAATGTACCCGAGGTGCGCCGTCCAAGCCGGCTGCGACGCCCCCTCAAACAGGTAGTACGTTTTTCCCTCCTCGAGGACCACCGAATACCGTCCCGCATCAGCCCCGCTCAAAGCCGCACAGGGCACACGGAACGACGTCCAATCGGCCATCGACTGATCCGCCGGAAACGCATACAGCGTCGCACCAGCCACGTAGGTAAACGATACGACCACAGCACACCACCATTTTCCCTAACCAAAGGAAGGTCACGACTACCAAAATTCTGAAATCAACATGGATACTTTCCAAGTTAGTTTGCGTTTGCTAGTTGTCGCAAAACAAGGAACACATCAATGAACACGAAAAAGATAACATTGCGTGACGTTTGGAACACTCTAGTTAAGCCGGAATCATCGCAAGTAAACAGCAAAAAACACGTTAGCGAAATTGAACGTAACCTCACCAGATGGGAAACCTTCTGGGATGGATCGAAACAATGCCGAGTCAGCAAGATCGAACGCCAACACGTCGACGATTGGAAACGTCACTTGATTGAATTTGGCTTAGCACCACGCTCAGTGAATAAGCACATCGCCACAATTCGTCTGTTGCTCATCGCCGCCGAGGACCACAACATCATTAAGAAGCGTCCACGGCTTGCCATGATGATGGAGCCAAAGCACCAAACCAAGCTTTACCTTCGTAACGAGCAAATCGATTCTCTTTTTGCCACATCGGACAGATTGCGATGGCCAGCGACGTCTATCTCCACCGGAGACTGGTGGCGATGCGCACTTATTCTTTACCGGACCTACGGCTTTAGATCGCAGGAACTCGTGGCATACGAAACCGGTAAGAAACCAATTACATGGTCAAATATCTCCTTCGACCACGAATCGCCTGACTTAGATTCCAGAGAAATGTGCCTCACAGGATGGCTGCACTACATCCCTCCCAAAACCGCGAAATCGAAGCCTAGCCCAATTTGCATTCCTTTGACGCAATACACGCGAGGAGCAGTCAACGTGCTGCTGCGAGCCAAAAAAAGCGACCATGATCCGATCATGAACAACCCAAGAAATCAAGAGCGTTTTTTTGAGACATGGAACGCATGGATGAAGCATGCGGACGTGCAGCCAAAGAACCAAGAAAAATGCTTCCAGCCCAGGCACCTTCGCAAGACATGTGCAACATACATGAACCAATTCAAACCCGGCCTAGCTAGTGCTATTTGTCTATGGGGGACCATCTCGGAAGCGACCGTTGCGCAAGATCATTACATATCTAACGATTTACTTTTGCGGGAGATACACAACGCCCCAATGCCGGATTCGTTCTCTTGGGCTTTGCAGTATCTTGACCAATAGCCGATGAACGAGCCGCACTTATTACGACGCATCCACGGGAACTGCGATCGTGTTCATTTTTCGTCTGTGTTGACCTGGATGCGAGTGCCGCCCACCATGCTAGTCTCGCTGTTAATGATCTCCGGTCGCATTTGCTTCCGTTATTCTTTTTCCAGTCGCATTCCCTCTTCTTGTTCTTGCTGATTCGCAAGTCTGGTTGTCCCGCTTGCTTCGAACTGAAAAGGTTCACTTTCTAGTTGCGGTAGCGAGTCATTTATTTTAAGAACCGGCCGCCGAATTGCCTTCTCAAGAATCTCAGCACATTGCTTCATTCGCAAATGCTGTACCCAAGTAAGCTGCATGTTGCTTACAGCATTTGAGAGTTCACCTAGTGCTTGCATCGCTTGTTGTTCAATCACTGCAGATTGCTTCGTCGTCATTTCGCTTTCCATTATCGCTCTCTAATTCAAAATACGAACACGCCTGAATCCAACACCATCGCTATCAGGAGCGCCAAACATGAGTCTCCTGGTCGACCCGTCAAATATCTGAAATACAGCACGGAAGTTGCCAGAGGTGGTATTCCTATCCAAAGCCAGGATGTTTTCCCCGTCGCCGTTTTGCAGATAAACGCATTCAGTGGAATGGCCTCGAATGGTTGTTGTTCCTCCGGCGTTGAACGAAAATCGATGGAATCCCTCATTGCTCATTTGCCAATTGCCGAATGCAAAACTGACATGAGCTCCGAATGTAATTAATCCTGCGTTTGTCGCAGGCAACGTTAGCGCATCGTAGGTGTTCCCACCAAGTCCGTTTCTCAAGTAGCCAAGCCCTGTTGGACCTGCAAGCATTTGCAGACGCCCAACAGCCACATCGGAGGAATTGACGTTGATGGCGGTTATGTTGCCAACGCCACTGCGAAACTCTGCCGCACCGTAGATTCTTGCAACGCTTGTATCCAAGGAGCCTAAGACAGTCGTGTTCGTGCCAAGCCCTTTCGCTCGGTCTCCAATTACAATGGCGTTCTGTTCGTTATTCTCAAAACCTTTGCAGTTGTTTCCAATGTAAATTCCGAAATCACAATCCGTAAACGACGTGGTTCCATCGTTCAGAAAGTTTGCGGAGTTCTCACCGATAAAAATCGAGTTGGTAGCCGTTGTCATTCGCTGACCGGCACCGTATCCCATAAAACAATTGGAGCCACCGCTTACGAGCCCGCCTCCTGCTGATCGCCCGAGCGCTGAGTTATTTCCGCCCGTTTCTAGCTGCTCCAGGGCCCCCATGCCAAACCCCGAGTTGTACCAACCCAAAGTCGTGTGCTTGCCTGCCCTGTATCCGTAGTACGAATTCTCGTATCCGCTGGTTATGGATTCCCCGGCTTCGCTACCGAACAGGCTGTTCCAATATCCATCCTCCAGTGATGCACCAGCACGATAGCCGAATAGGCTGTTGTTCTCACCGTTGCTCGTTCTTGATTGACCATAACCAAACGCTGTGAACGACGGGTCCGCGATTGCGATTGCATACCCATTGACAGCGATGTAACCACCCGTTGAATTCCATCGCGGTTCTAAATCGGTAGTGAGTCCGAATGGCTCGTTATCTTCGTATGTCGTTGTTGTGTTGTCGTTGATAACTGCCAGTTTTCGATAGTTGTATCCGGTGTTATCGCCTCGCCAGATTCTCCGTGCGATAACTCCAGGAGGGCCGATCGGAATGTCAGACAGCAATACACGCTTTCCGGTAACAGTGATGGTTGATGGCAAAACAGTATTTCCGTCAATGTTGCGAGGCGTTTCCGTTTCACCGTCTGCAGTGATGAAGCTAACCGTGTACAGAACCGTTCCGGTAATTGCGCCTGCGCTGCCTTCTGTCAACGTCGGAACAGTGGTCGGGGACGCGATCTGCGTCATGTTGATGGGAGTAAATGCGGCATTCACATCCGCTGTGGTGGCGTAGTCTGCAAGAGAAGTATTGATAAGATCCTGTATGTCAGCTTCGCTCAAACCGGCTTCAGCGAGCGATGCCCAAGCCGTCGAACCGTCCCCAATCTTGAGAACCTTATTCGTCGTGTCATAGCCGAACTCGCCAGACGACAGAACCGGATTGGCGGTACTCCACTGGCTCGCAGTCCCACGGCGTACCTGAATTTTCCTTGTCACGCTCATGGTGTTCCTCCGTCAATTTCCTCTTCGAATGTCGTATCAGGTGCGCCGCCGTCGATGTCCGCAAGTTCGGCTTGAATTGCGGCTTGCAGAAGGGCATTGACATCCGATTCAGAAACGACTTCACCCGCAACAGCTTCGCGAATTTGCCCGTTATCTCCAATTAGGGCACCCTCCATGTTTGTTGCTGTTTTGTCGTTTATGAAAGGAATTCGAACGCCCGCCATTGTGAACCTACTGATGGATTTGAGTTTCGACAACAAAGCTACCAGAAGTACCATTTATAGCATCTTCTGTTATGTCCGCAGCAAGAATTAAGGCATCGATCTCGCGAAGCTCCTTGTAGAGCGACAGCCGATAGCCCACATGGTCGATTGCAAGCCCACCGTCCTGATTCCGCGTATTGGGCTTGCCCCCCATCGTTGTGTTTGTCATTGCATTCAGCTCGGCAAAGATCGTCGCCCGCCGAGCCACCAGCGCCGTCACATACTCGCTCGCCATGATCGTACCTCCGGCTCACATGGTACGGCACCCATGACCACCCCAGCCCGCTACGCAGCCGGCGGCTTTACGTCTTCCGACTTCCCCGCCTGGGGAGCCGGAACCGGCTTCTTTTTCGATCGCGACGGCTTCGAACCCTCGGAGCCACCCTCGGCCTTGCCGGCATCGGAAGCCTCCAGCTCGTCACCACCACCGCCCGCATCGCCCTCGGAGATCTCCACGCAGGACTGCGACCGAACATCAACAGGACCGTGAAGAACGCGACCAAGACGAACAGCCTCAACCGCATCATCGGCCTCCACCTCATACGATTTCGCATCCAAACAAACTGCAAATCTTTTCATCACACCAACCCCAAAAAAACGAACAGAACGACACCCGCCCACGCTACGACAGCACAGGCATGTTTTCCAGCAACTTCGCCTCCTCCTTGGAGAGCGTCAGCCCCCCGAGGAACTTGGCCCGAGCCGTAGCGATCCGAACATCCAACTGCCGCGCCGCCTCACGATCCGCCGCATTGAGACACACCACGCGCACCTTGAACTTCACAAGATCGATTTGCTTATTAGGGAACCGAGGATCGGGGGTCGTCGCCGCATAGCAACGCAACGCCTCCGACTCATCGCAGCACTCGAACGTTTTCGTCGGCAAGCGATCATCAGCCCGCAGCCCTAGCACCTGGAACGACCACGGACGCTCACCCCGCAGCGGCTCCTCCGAAGAACGCAACGGACGCTGCCGCTCCGAATCCTTGAGCTTTTCGAGCGCCTCGCGCCGCTCCGCGATCTCGCGATCATACCGAGCCAGCTCGTCGGCCTTGGCCTGCAACTGCTTTTCCAACAACGACAAATCCGCTTGAGACATTCCAAACTCCAACAAAAAAAGATGGGGAACCGTTTCCAGCCCCCCATCCTAATGTTTTCAACCAACAGCCGCCACGCAGCTAATTAGGTATTCTTGACCGCCACCAGCCGCTCGCGAACCGCCGCAGCCCCTCGCTCAGTCGCCTTGTAGCGGAGAACGATATCTCGGGTGAACCCAACCTCGGAGGACTCGCCCTCCTGGATCACCTGTAGCGGCCAGTTTTGCATGTAAACGAAGCCGGCACGGAAATCGCCCAGGAACCAAGTCGAATCAGAACCCGTTCGAGCCTTGACGTACGGCCCCGTAATGACGTCGTACTGTTGGTCAATTTGGTTGCCGTTCGTGTACGTTTGGTTCGCACCCGAATCAGTACCCTTGCGAACCATTGTAGCATTGAGGACACGCCGAGCCGTGTTCTCCAAACGCTTCGGAACCAAGACCGCGTTAGGGGTAATCGCGACCGGCTCGCCCGTAATCGGATCGACGATCTCGTGCAACTTTTGCAGCGCTGTATCAAACGACGTCCAGTCCGCAAGCGTATTGGACACCGAGTTATTCGCCTGATAGGTTGCCTCAGCCGCAGCCCCGTTACGGCGATAGATCGTCGAGATACCGCACACCGCATCGAGGATTCGCTTTTCCTTGTTCACACCGATCCGCAGACCAACCTTCGCAGCCTCCGACACCAACAGCCCGGTGCGATCGAAGAAAATCGCTTCCTTGGTGATGTCGATGATCAGACCACGCTTGATCGTTTCTGGCGTATCAATGAACTCTTCGCCGAACGTCGCATTGGGGTAAGGATCACCCTCCTTCACCACCTCCACATCATCACCGACGCGACCGATGCCAGGGATCCGCTCGCCGTTGAAATCCGTTTGGATCGTTTCGACCAGCCGATCGCCGACCAGCTCCGGAGACTCGAACCCCTTGAGCGTGGACGTGTACTGCATTTGCCCGATGATATTGGCGAACTTTGCCGTATCAACCGCACCAGCCGACTCCTGCAACGACACATACCCGCCGGCATTCGAGGGACGCATGAACTGGATCGCCTCGCGGCCATCCGGAACAAACTGCTCAAACAAGTGGCGAATCGAATACCGATCCCCCAACGCATGCCGCTCATCGTAGAACTCCTGACGGAGATCGTCGTAAAACCGAGCCTCATCGCCCGAACGAACCGCAGCCTCAAACAAACGTCGCATTTCCTGGTGCCGACGTGTCTTTCTATCTAAACTCACTTTACCACCTCAAATCACTGGAGATTGAAAAAACCACGCCGAACCAATTACACCTTGCTGCAGAACGCCGCGAGGTCCACGTTGATCGTTTGTGCCGCCGCCGTGCCGGCCTTGGCCCCGAAGCCGAACGACATTTCTGTCGCATTGGCGAACGTCTTATCGAGCATCTTGTAGACGCACCGACCATCGATGAGGAACTCGACATCGCACTGAGTCGTGTTCTTAGGGGTGATGACGACCTCAAGCGTTTGATACGCCGCGCCGCCCGACTGCTGAGCCGACCGCGACAGCGAAGCCGCAGCGGTCAATTCGACTTTTTCCTGCGTCGCGCCATCGGAGTAAACCACCCACCAGTTACGGCCACCATCGACCTTGTAGAACGCCGCCCCGGAGAACGACGCCTTAGGCCCAAGCCCGTTGTCCTGTAGCGAGTTGGCGATCATGGCATCCATAAAGCCGACCAGCACGTTAGCAGCGTTTGTCGCGGCCTCCGTGAACTGCAACGCCACGCGACCGTGCATTGCCTTGCCGGCCCCAATCTTGAAGATTTCCTTTGTCGCCACGTACGTTTCGTCATTGTCCGCCGGCGTACCGTCGGAGCAGGAAACCACCAAGATACCGCCCGCCGCATCACCGACCGCAGCCCCGCCGAGGTCGGAAGCCGTGACCGTCCACAGCGCGGTATCAAGGAAAATGAAATGGTCACAATGATCAAACTGGTACGACGAACGCAACGCTTGATCGCTCAGAACTGCAGCCTTCATGTTTTACAAACCTCACTAAGAACACCTAAGAACCAACCGCCACCCACCGACCAACCCGCGACGGGTTAGTTCAAACGTTGCTTAAAGTCCGCATAGGACTTCGGATACTCACTCGCCGACACCGACTCGCGCAGCGCCGAGGGAGACGACGCCGGACGCTTCGCCCCAGCCTTCTCGCGAACAGGGAAGGAATCCAACAGTGCCTTTCGCTCAGCCTCGGGAGCCCGAAGCAGGGCATTGAGCCGCACATCCGTTACCTCGCGATTCGAGGACTCGAGGAGCTTGGTCATTTCAGCCCGAGCATCCCGCAGCTCTAGTTCCTTTTGCATCGCATCGAGCTTGGCCTGCAACGCCTTGACGCTTGCGGATTCTTGCATGTTTTCCTCGTCTTCCTCGTCGGAATCGTAGCCTTCTTTGTTTTTACCCTCGGTCGTCGAAGCACCCTCAGCCGACCCCGAATCACCCCCGACAGCGGCCATTGCCGTATCGTGTGCCTTCAAGATCGCCTTGATCTTGGCGAACTTGCCCATCGAATCGAGCGACGCATCATCGAGGACCGCGACCACAGCCGCCTTAAACGCCGACGCCAGATCAGCGCCGCCATCCATGCCCTCCTTCATCGACTCCGACGCCGACGTCGCACCGAGCATTTCATCGCCCATGCCGCCAGCACCCATCGAAGCAAGTTCGTCCGTCATCGCTTCCTCAAACAACCGAACCCTATCAACATTTTTAGACATGACTTGACCACCCCAGGTAAAACCTTCCTTCAACGAACCACTGACCGCCAGCGACTCACCCACCACGGCACGAACAACAGCCCGCGACCGACGCCCACGCGACGACGGGACCGACCCCATGGACTCGAACAAGCTCACGTTCGAAGCCGGATCAGCCACAATATCGACCGAGTAGACCTTTGTAATTTTTTGGATCACCGGACGCCCACCAATCTCGGTCCGAATCCCGTCGGCATCATGCGACAGCCCGAAGTTCTCCGGGAACCGCTCCGCCGCCTCGAGAATCTGTTCCGTCAACGCATGCGAACGGATGTAGTGGATATCACCCACCAGACCACCCTCGAACCAACGGACGTTTCGCAGCGTGCCCCAAATCTGCTCGAACTGCCTCTCCGGGACCGGCTCGCCCTTCTTTGGCTTGATGTGGTTGATGCAAATCTTTGCACCCTCGTACAACGGGATCGCACCAACCAAAGCCTCCTGCAAGTACTCATGGCCATTGCGAGAACGCGTCCCCACAACCCGAACGCCACGGATTACAGCCTCATCGCGATTGATTCGCTCCGACACACCGGACGCATACCCGATCGCCGACTCAAACCAACGCGCGGACGCCCGCACAGGAACAGTTATCTTTGTCATCGCAAACCCTCCGACGTTCAGAATACAAGTGGCGTGACCACCACAAACGCCGGAATCAGTCGCGCAGCAGCATCCGAAGCAGAACCAAGGGATAGAGCAACGCCGACGCCAGAACAGCGCACAGAGCAAACCAGTGAGCCCGAGAAGCACCATACTCCGAGAACGGTCGCCGCCGAGCCAGCCGCCACACCATGCCCCGGAAATCACAACCAAACAGCAAGACCAGCGAAAACAGCACAAAGCCGGCCAGATAAACCACCACCGCGACTGCAAATATTTGCACCATCACCGAGCCCCCGGAGGTACCAAAACCCAGCGAATCCCACACCGACAACGCACATGAGCCGGCCCGCCCCGAGGGAACACCCGCCGCCACACCGACTCCGGAGCCCCGTGCAGCGGAGCGCACACCGGACACACCCGCTCATCCTTTTGCGTGTACCAGTACCCCGCCACCACAACACCCGCCGCCCGAGCCATTTCCACAGCCTCGAACTCGGCTTGGTTGATCGTCGTCGTCAACTCCGTAACCGCGATCGCCTCGGCCCGCTCGCGACCAAAAGCCCGAGCCGCAAACTCCTCATCAGTCATCCGATCGACCCAACGCCTATTGGTACGAACCACCCGCCGCCGGAGCGTCCGCACCTGCCGCCGAGCAAGCCGACTTGCCCGCCGCCGGATCTCGCCATCGACCGCCGTGCCGCGCCGCATCGCCTGATCGACCACATCCTGAAACGCCGGCCAAGAATCGCCCATGAACAGCAACAACAGCATGATGGCCACATACGCATTATCCTCGATCGGCTCCACCAGCGCCTCAACCCCGCGAGCAAACGCCGCCGGCTCAGGCCTCGCATCGAGCAGCGCCCAAATTTCCTTTCGGAACTCCCGCTCCAGCTTCATCCGATCGGCCAACAGCATCAGACCACCTCACCCGAGCCGTTAGCCTCCCCAGGATCGACCAGAGCGTCCTCCTCTTCCTCAACCCCGAGCAGCACCCCGGCCGTAGATTCGATCAGAAGCGACACCCCCTCCTGCCACTGCTCCGGAAGCACCCCCGGAGTCGTGGAAAACAGGACAATCTCGCCATACGCCGCCACGGCATCAATCAGGAACTGAATGATCCGATCACGCTCGCCCGGAATATTCGGATACCGACCCGCGAGCCGGCCCGGAAGATCAGCCCACCACGCCTCACCGGACTGCTGTAGCAACCGATCCGCCGCCGCCTCGATCAGCTTCAACGCCTCCACCTCACGACGCTCCACCGTCACCTCGGGATGGTTCACCATGTCGTCGATATCGAGGAACAGGACGCGAACAAACGCATCCATAGCCGCCGAGGAACCGAGCGAACCCGGAGCCCGAGCCGACCGGAACACCTCCTCAGCAAACCCAAACTCACCCAACGCGCCGCCCATAATTACACCGTTTCCGCGTGAACTTCGATCTTCATCGTGCCTTTGTAATCCGCCATTCGAGCCCCGAGAACCCGAAGCGGTTGGTTTTTATCGAGGATCACCTCGTTCTCATGAGGCAACCCAAACGTGCGAACAAACGCACCCCGGACGCCCTTACCCACCTTGATCTTCCAGTGGACCTCATTGTAGTCAAACACCACCACACCCGCCGATGTGGACAGGTAACCCGCATCCGACACCACCGAGCCGGCCAACGCCTGGAAATCCTCCAGCTTGAGGTTTCCATTTTGATCGCCGTGCGTACGGCTTACCACCAGCCCCTCAGGGACCGGAGCCGAGATATGCTCCCACGCCTTCTTCATCCCCTCGTGATTGGGAATCGTCACGCCGTTTCGCAGGTTATCGTTGATATACGCATACCCGCCGCCCGTGTAATCCTCGATCACCTTCTTCGCATACGGACTATCCGCAGCGAGCTCCTTCCAGCGAATGTAGCCAACCTTCCACTTTTCATCCTTGACATGCTTGAGCGTCACATCCTTGAGCAACTCGGTATTGCCTGTCGGCCCCGACATTTTCGTCCAGTAGCCCACCGACGCACCGACGGGAATCGCCTTGAGCCCCTTGAGCTTAGAACTATCAACGCCCGAAGCCGTCACCAGGGGCGTACCGCCCTTCTCCTCGTACTTCGACAACAGCGACCCGATGTAACCCTTAACCTTCGGAGACTTCGCCTCATCAGCCAGCTTCGCCACCGCACCCCACTCGCCACGCTTCGCGAAGAACGCCGCCTTGTTGAGCATGTTGTTGTTGGCCTTCAACTGAGCCTCATTTGACGTTTGGAACGTCGGCATCACCGGAAGATCAGCATCGTCGAGCTTGACCACAAGTGGCGCCTTCTTCGCCGACGCAGCAAAAACCTCAGCCGCCGCAGGAACGACCGGAGCCGGAGCCGCAGCCGGCGACGCGACCGGAGGAACCGCCGGAGCCTTACCACCCACCGACAGCGAAGCAAGCAACTGCTCCTTGTAGGCATGTAGCTTTTTCGTGTACGCACCCTTCGCGGTAGCATTCGTCTTGAACGCCTCGACCCCAGCAACATCACCAGCCGACGCCATATCATACAACGCCTGGAACTTGGGATTGAAATGCTGATTCGTAGGCGACTTAATCACCGGCGGTGCAGGCAACGCCGACGGACCCAGCTTCTCGGCCGTCAGCGGACCAGCCACCGCCACCGGCTTACTATCGAGCCCGAAATGGTCGGCCAGCTCCTCGGCCCGAAGTTGGATGTACTCGCGACGCGCCTTGAGCGTTTGAGCCATCGCCGCAGCCTCCTCCTTCGACCCGTAGTGATACTTCGCCACCAACGCATCAATTTGCTCGGGCTGAACCGCCAGAACCTTCTTGTACGAAGCCAGCTCCTCAGCCGGAGTCATATCGCCGAACACCTTAGCCATCGTCGCATTGACCGACGGATCCTTGAGCGTCACCAGTTCCATCGGCTCCGGCCCAAACGGCTTCTTGCCCGACCCGCCCATTCCCGAGTACTCGAGCGAACCGCCAGCATCCACCAGCGTCGGCTTGCCCCCGATCGTCTTGATGTTGTCCATCGGATTCTCGGACCCAGCCCCCACGGCATCCCAATTTGCCAGCCACGCATGGACCGCAAAATCCTCGTGAGCCTCGACCCGCGCCGCCGGATCGTTCCAGTTGATCTTTTTCGCATCATCGGCCCACAGCGTCGCCACCGCCGGCGACCCATCAACCTCGATCAGATCAGCCTGAACCACATTTGCACCCGCCGCCGAGTACAGCTTCGCGGCCAGAACCTCGTTGTACGCCCGAGCCGGATTGTCGGGGGTTTTGACGTAGTACTTCTTCCCATCGGGACCGACGAACGTGCCGCCCTTTTCCGTCCCCAACTGCCCGCCAACCTTCTTCCAGCCCCCGAGCGCCGGCGACTCCGACGACACCTTAGCCCCCGAAGGAACCTTTTCGACAGGCTTCAACTTCAACAGGTTGGCCTTCGCCTGAGCCATCAAATCAGACCCGACTTGATTCTTCCAATGCTGGGACTTTTCGAGCAAATCCCACTTGCCCTGCCCGGCCAACTGCTCCATCCCCTTCACGACCTTGATCGCGAGCTGAACGTAGGTATCCGACTTGTCCATGCCCTTGAAGCTCACCCCGGACCAAATCCACTTCCCATCCTCGCCGCGCGGCTGCGACGGATCGAACGCCTCCCGCACTCGACGCTTCCGACGCTGCAAATATTTGCGGTACCGAGACGCCAGCAACCGAGCCGACCGCGACCCACACCCAGGACCAGGATCAGCCTCCGACACACGCCCTCGACGACGCCGGCCAGCCGACTCCTTCAACGGGAAATCCTGCACGCCGTCCCGCATGTCGCGGATAATCAGGTCGATATTAGCCTTGTCGAAACCGATCTGAGCCAGCATAGCCCGAGCCTCGACCGACGACAGCTCGCCCGACTTCAAGCCCGCGATCACGTCCTTGTACGCCCGCATGTTGCGAAC
>ERZ869929.38-NODE-38-length-66745-cov-15.376473_pt1 | contig 66745 bp, 87 predicted proteins | sample MGYA00579312_ERZ869929 | MGnify/ENA primary metagenome ERZ869929 (study PRJEB32216, sample SAMN09231818) | wastewater metagenome | place: USA: Maryland | collected 2016-08-09 | study: EMG produced TPA metagenomics assembly of the PRJNA472060 data set (Reclaimed... | reverse complement strand
AGATTTCCTCAAATACTCAATATCATTCAAAGTCAAATTGTCCAAATCTAGATTTATCATGATTGGATTTCCTGACTTAGTTTCTCCTTCATATTTCGGTCTTCGCATTTGGATAGGAGTGTGAGACGAACGGTCTTTCCTTTTCGTGTTTGCTCCTATCTGTTCACCTTTCCCATCTAACATTGTGAACTGTACTTTCTTTTTAGAATCCGGTAGAATCAAATCTACCGTTTTTACAAGTTCACTATATTCTTTGTATGGTCGTTCTAACACTCCACCTTGTCCATCTGGAATTCTTAATGGCTGCACATTGAATCCTTCTGAAATATCTACGTCAAAAGGGTGAACAATTTTAGCTCCGTCCTGGTCCTTATATTCAAAATTGAATTCAAACATTTTAGGAAATCCTAGGGAGAATTGTCTCAATTCAATCAGAATCATTTTTCTATCCACTGCAAGTAAGGATTGAATAAAATCTTCTGTGATATTAGTTTCCGACCCTATCCTAACAATAGTGTCAACTAATACCTTGTCTAAATTAGAAGTGACTCCTTCTTTAGATTGTTCGGTGATTATTCTTTGGTGCTTGGCCAATAATGGCTTCACTTCACATTCAGGTCCTGAAGGAAGTTGGAAAGTGTGTGTACTCATGATTGCTATTCATTTTAGAGTGGTGAAAAATTATAGTTGTTCGTATTCGTCTACGGAGAATTCCACAGTCTGAATAATATTGTCACTGGACGTTCTATCGAAATCCGTTTGGCTAATTTTAGTAGGCCAAACTCCTGTGCAAATGTGCTTATTCAACGTGATTTTCCCAGTCGTATCCATTTCCTTAATGATTACGATTTTTTTGTAGGATTGGGCAAGTAATCCCCCTCCAGCTAATTGACTTTGGCATGAACGCATCCAATTCCAACCTTCAAGGTCTGAACCTGGACAACGTTTCAATTTTTCAAAAGTCATATTTCCTACAGTTACTTGACCTGCAGTTTTCACTTTGTAGTTTACATCTCCATGTTCTACTTGTTCGACTCCCATTTCTGGCAATGTGACCTTTTGAACTTCAAATTGGTCAATCCCATCTATTTCTATAAGGAAATTAAATACTTTTCTAGGATTTGCTACTTTCATGATTGGATATATTTTTAAGCTGTTAACGTTTCAAAATCAACCCCTGAATTTGTGAGGATTACTTTCACTCCCAAATATTTCAATCCTACCTTAGGGGCTATAAAAAGGTGGAAAGTATATCGACCTGCATCAATATCATCTGGCTGGTTTATTTGTGCTTGAGATATATCATCAATATCTTGGTCTCCTTGGTACAAGTACTTCCAGATTCCACGACCTCTTTGAACTTCGTCAAGCAAAGGTGTTACTCTCCTATGAATGGTCTTCCATGTTTGGACGTCGTTCGGGTCAAATAATTCACTTTCTATAAGAGGTTTTAATTCCCTAGTCAAGTAAATCATCAACTCTGCAACATTCGCATGCTTAAGAAGGGTATTAGCCTTCTGCAAAGTTGAGTTGCCCCAAACAACGGTTCCAAAGGAGTTGTGCTCAATCACAGGATTTATTCCGTGGGTGTCCACAGAATCGGCTTCCAGTTGTCTGGAAGCTACCCCCAGATTGTACACTACTCCGAGATTGTTTTTAACCAATCCCCTTTTTGGACCTGCGAATGTGAACCACTCAGCGTATTCATTGTCTTTTCTAGACATACAACCAAGTACATCAGCAAGCTCAGGTATTTCTGTAACTTCCCCAGTAGTTGGGTGGTTTATTTTTAGACCTCCGGTGACCATGATTGCTCTCCAGGAATCGTGTGCTGTGTGTGAATAGGAACCGGTACCATTTCTGTAATCAATGATTGCAGTAGAATTTAAACCTACTGGAGTTCTAATAACTGCCATAAGGTCTTTTCTTGAATCCGCATAAGCTATAATAGCTGTATCGAATGTAGGGTCTGCGATTGAAGGTGCAGATATTTTTGTAATATCCGAAACTTTGTCGAAAGCATGAAGTCCATTTTCAGCTACTGTATCTCCTATGAAATCTGTAGTCGTATAAGACGTTGGATTTGTACCTCCGGTGAAACTGGTTTTAGCTACCACTGCTAGTGAAGTAGTTCCAGTTTTTGTGATTTCCCCTATCAAATTTGATTTGGTTCGGATTTCAGAAAAATCTGTAGAAGTATTAGCCGTAGGAACGATATAAACTTCAGTCATATCAGGGTAGCCTGTAAGTTCGAAAGTTATCTTGGAAGTTCCAGTTCTCACTGCCGAATTGTCCTCTACTTTGATTGATAAGCTATTGCCCCAAGTTCCTAAGTTTTTAGCTTTGAAAGTTACTCCTGATTGAGTGACTGAAGCTATCACTCCTTGAAGGGTAGTTTTATCAGTGATAGTAGTATAGTGACCAATCCTAGAAATTCTCAATTTCGCTCCAGCTTCTAAAGCTCTTCTACAAAGTAATGGGAAAATATTGTCGCTAAGTAATCCACCAAACGTCTTGGTATATTGAAGCCATGAACCAATCAAAACTGGTTCACCTATTGGACCACGTTCTGTGACCCCTAAAACTCCAATAATTCCTTTCACCCCTGTGTTACGGATAACGGACAAATCTAAGATTTCTATATCTGTTCTTGCTTGACCTGTTTTATTCATGATTGAAATTTATTTAAAAGTAATGTGGTTGTCTATAAATATAAAAAAGTTTTTTTTACTTGAGGATATTATTTTATAGTAGCAGTAAATTCTCCAGAATTATTCCCTCCTATAAGTTCGATTCCAGTTGTTTTTACGTCTACCTGAATCAATGCAGGGATTCCTTCTTGTATGGTTTCCTCCTCCTCTATAAATACATCCCTAACTATATATTTGAAAGACCATTCTATTTCAGAATTCATGGTAAGATTTACCGAACCATTTTTCTCCATCAAATACTGGTGGTCCTGTCCAAAATCTAGGAAAGAACGTTGTGGGAAAGCCCTATGAATAATCATTTGAAGTCTCCTTTCCATTTCTGTGGAATTTGTAATCACTCTAATATCGTATTGAATATCCTCTGTTGAAGCTGGAAGTTGTACCTTCTCGAATTGGGAAGTAAGACCCGACCCTGAAGCCAACCTAGTTTCTACGATAGGGAAAGCTCCAATATCTCCTGGAGTGAATCCTTTCCGGTCAATAGTTACCCTATGTGCAATCTTTTCAGCCCTGGATTCTCTAGAACCAACTCCACATAATTCTACAAACTCCTTTCCAGAATTTACATGATCCTGGATTGCAGTTCTATAAGCTGTATCTGAATTGAAAAGGGATATATCTGGACACAATTGACTTTGTACCAAAAGAATCCTTAAGTCTTCAAAAATTTTTCTATCAATACTCCTTGTCCTGCTCATATTATACGCTTAATAAATTAAAAAATATTGTAGCCGGATTCAATCGTTTATCCGAGCCGATTGCTTCCTGGACTTCTTTCAAAGTAGGTTGCCACAATGGACGTTCTGGAATGTGTTCGGTTCCGAATTCATGGACTGCAGCAATATTGGCCACATCTACTCCATTCGAATAGGAAACTTCTCGTTTAACTCCTGCATACGCCGTGTCTCCTTCCACGTACGAAGTTATATTTCGAAAATAAGTGGAAGATTGGACAAGGATATTTTCAGAGTAACCTTGAGCAACTTTTTTGGATAGTGTTTTAGAATCTAAAGGAGTCCAACCTAAGTCTTGACTAGCTATGTGCTGTGTAGCTATCCTTTCAGCCAATAAACCCCAACGCATTAAAGCTATTTGCTGTGCCTTCTTTAAATTTTTATCCAGGTTGTTCATTAGTTTATGAACTTTGTCCCAATCTCCTACCTTCTCCATTACATGAATCCTTTTACTGTTGTCAATTGGAAAGCTCCTTCAAAATAATCAACCCCATACTCAGTCATTGGCAAATATCCTTCTATGTTCTCTACTATTCCATTTTGGTCGTAGAAAACTTCCCCGATTTTAGTAATTACATGATTTGAATTGTAGTAACCCACTACATCTGGGTATTGGAATTTTAGAATTCTATAAAATCGAAAACAACCTTCAGAATTCTTTTTGTAGTTTCCGAAGGTTGAAGTGATTAGATTGATAAAAAGTAGAATATCATTTCTGTCCATCTGTAAGTTCTTTAGGGTCTAGAGTCTCATTGAATTTGTCAAATCTATCCATTAAGGCTTTAGGTGGAAATTTACCGTCAGTGATTACGTATATGTTTGCCAATGCACTTGATACTATAAACACAGTAACACTTAATCTTCCTACTACTAAAATCCAATCCCCTACAGTAGAATGGTCGTCTCCATTATTCAATATGAATACAACCCCATGGAAAATCACTGCAAAGGTAGTAGATACGCCCCATTTTGTCATGGTTCCATACATCATCTGTTTTGGATTGAATGAATGAAGTTTTAGGTGCTTCCAAACTCCTGTGATAGTATCGGTGAAAATGAAAGTGAATATCCAAGCTATAAAGCTTTTCTCTGTGGCCAATTTGTCTAAAGTGGAAACCGACAACCATTTCAAAATGCTAGTGAGGAAAGTTCCGAATACAGACCCGAGAATCATACTCAATTTGATTTTCAAAAACATAGGTCCTTGGTCCATGGTTGCTAAGAAATTAAGGACTTTAAATTTAAAGTCGTATAAAACTATTCGATACATATTTTTAAATCTGGTTAACTTGTTCTGTAATAATATTGACGACTGATTCATAATCTGTAAAATTTAGAGTATCTGAAACGAGTAGTGATTGGTTTGAATTGTAAACTTCAAATTGGAACTTACCCTCTATTGATAAATCTATGAAGACTACTTTGTCCCCTATGATTTCCTTCGTATGTGTAGGTTTTTTTCCTATTGCAACGCCACCTCCTATTTTCAATGTAGGTTGGATAGATTCTTTCTTTTCTTTATTTTCAGGTGAATCTAAGACTAGATAAATAAAAGCCAATAGTGAGGAAATTATGCAATTTGCAAACAATAAAAAATCGCTATATGCTTTAGGTTCCAATGGAGTGAGTATATAAAAAATATTGATTAGATTATTTATAAAAAGCAAAAATATTGCTCCCCAGGAATACAAACATTTTTTAGTCATTAAAAACTGGAATAGCAAAATGGCTACAAAGAGTTCTCCAAAGAATGGTTGTAGTTTCTCAGGATACGTTCCAGGAGAAACCTTCATAAGAATATGGCTTGCCAAAGCTATAAGGCTTAGGACGAATATGGACGTTTTTACTATCCAAGATTTTACTAGTACTTTCTGAATGTTTGTCATGATTATGGATTGATTTGATTAAGTTCTGAAATTTCCTGAATGCTTCCTAAAGCTCCATATAAGCTTTCACATTGGGCGTTTGGTTTGACTATATTTTTCTTGTCGGTATCAATGAAATATTTAGTAGGAGTATTTACGTCCACAATAAGTGAATTTCCAAAAGCATCTACTAATTTATATCCATTATTTGATATAAGTGAAAGAACTAAGTCGTGATTCTGTGTTTTAAAAATTTCCATTATTTTTTATTTTATCGTTCTACAATTTCAAGTGAAAATTCATAAGTAGGTGCTGTAGCTTGACCAGGACCCCATAGGTGTATTGCGGCTGTACCTTGAGGGGGTATAACAAGTGGAGGAAGGCTGTGTGCGAACAAAGAAGCAACCGTTCCACTCAAAGCCCCAGTTTCTGTTGTAGGTTCCCCTCCGAAATTCAATTTGTACGTATCTCCTATTACTGGTGCACCTGTTCTAATTCTACAACGACTAAGAGTAATAGTACTTGTATTAGTAGCTACAATAGCTGCTGCCCCTGAATGATAAACTAGAGCTGAAGCTGCTGTTTGTAATCTTGTTGAACGGAGTGTCAAAGGAGTCCCTCCAGAAGTGTAATTATTCCCAGTTCCTAAGAGGACTGCTGATTCTAAAGAAGTCAATGTAGCTCCTACCGTAGCACAGATTAAATTTATTCTCTTCACAATTATATCCCTCCCCCCGGCTGCATTTGGATTTCTGATAACGATTGAAGGGTCCGTAGCTAAGAATGAAGACCTTGCAGCTACATTTAAAGCGACTGCCGTTCCTATTGTAGGATTTCCTCCTACAAAATAAGAATCTTCTAATGCAAATTGTTGTTGTCCGGCAGGAGCAGAAATAAATTCTCCATATTGATTCATACGAGACATAGCTTCAGACTTTTCAGCTTCAATAGTTTCTGCTGAAAGCAATCGCCCAATTTCTCCATAATTTCCTACTGGATAGTTTCCGTAATTAGTCAAACCGTCAGTAGATACACCTAACATTCCAAGTGTAGTCTGGATATAAAACCCTGTAATTGCAGAAGCTCCGTTATTAGTTACTTCAATCTTGAAGTAATTGGAAGGAATCTGAATGTTCATATTGAATCCTTCCCCTGCATTCCTAGTGTAAGATTTACTTGCAGTCAATTGAGTTCCATTCAAATCAATATACTGTCTAACCGTTACAGTATAAGCCTGAGTCATAGCCGAAGCTGGAATCATTACTTGAATACTTGGAGTTGAAAATACATCTTCCACGGTTGCTGAAGACGTAGCAGAATTCCAAGTAGTTCCTGATGCCAATGAAATCGCTGAAGAAGTACTATTCTTAGTTGAAGTAGAGTAAACTACTTTATTCATATCTACCTTCAACGGAGCTGATAATAGTAATTGGAGTGCTTCCAATCCTTCTTTAGTAGCAGGATTTATCCAAACCCCTGCTGTATCTTTTAATCCTGAAATCGGAATCCAAGTCCCAGATTGTGGGTCTTGCTCCATAAGGACGTCGTATGGTTGTCCGTTCCTATCTATAAATTGAAATTGCTGTGGCATATTATTTTAATCCTATTATTTTAACTCCTTCCGAAGTATTTGCTTCTAAAAAAATTTCATTCTTTTGGGTAGTCATTGGCATACCCATTACATAATATCTAACTTCTCCAGTATCTGTAGTTTTCTTGTTCAAATAAACCGGTTCCGGTCTAGTATTTTGAGCATTTATATTTTGAAATTCCTGGATAGGTTGAACTGCACTAACCTGAGAAGATAAACTACCAATAGAATTCCACAAATTTACAATGTTGATATTTATCCCTTGAATATCATCACCGATTTGTTGAAATACTGAAGTAAGTCTAGCTTGTAAGGTTGCCATTTACTATGTAGTTTTTGAAGTTGTATAAACAGCTAAATAATCTGTATCAGGATTTCCAATTTCTACAGTGCTTAAAGCTCCAATATTTGCTCTTGCTTGGGCTTGTTCTCCTGAAGTAAGTGTTTGAGCTGCATCAAATCGAACTCTATTGGCCAAACCTGTAACCAATCCAGACATTGCAGTTTGGTCAGAAGCTATATAGTCTGCAATCTCCTTAATCGTGTCAAAAGCAGTAGCCGGAAGTCCTCCTAAAATATCTTGCTTCACTGTATTTAGCAAAGTAATTATTTTATCTACAGAATAGGTTTTATCCGTAACTCCAGCACCGGCTGCGTCATTGATAACTCCTGTAGCTGAAGTAGCCAAAGCTTTTACTTCATTGATTGCTGCAACTAGGTTATTTTTTGCCGTAGTAGTGAGGTTTGTCAAATTCCCATCTTGGGCTAAAAGTAATTGAACGTCATCGCCAATTTGCTGGAATGCTGCCGTGAGTCTTTGTTCTAGTGTCATGATTTAAGATTTATGTGATTTTTGATAAATTATAGTGTGCTAAAAAGTCGGTATCTGGATTCCCTACTTTAGTATCAATTATGGATACTACTAATGAATCATCTCCTACTTTTAGTGGATTTCCAACCCCATCTGTAAGAATCATTTTTACTTGGTCCTTTCCTTCTACTTTGTCAAAATATATGGAATCCTTCTGAAGAGTTGAAGGTAAGGTATTTTTTTTGTAAAAAGCTAATACTTTGTCTGCCATATTTTTAAAAGTCTGATTCAGCCCATGTAATACCTCCGATTCTTTCGTCTACTGGTATTTGTGACCCGTTGTCTATAAATGTACCGAATTTATACAAACTATTGCGATTTAATTCTGCTTTTACTACTACTAAAACATCTTTCTCATCTAGAGGACCGTCCAGGATTACTGAATTCACTTGATAAATTTGTGCCCTTACTGACACGAAATCCTGGCTGGCATTGAATATCGACTTGAAGTCAGTAGTAATCAATCCCTTCTTTTCTAAGTCTTCCAGGTTAAAAGAAATTTTTATTTTGTGTGGAAATTCTGTACCTTGTGGGGATTCCTGGATTGAATCTTCGTCATGTTCTACTAACCCATTCAAATGAAAGGAATAAAAATTTTTCTGTTTGTTATCCTCGGAAAATCGGTCGAATTTTTGTCCTGCAATGTGGTAGTCTACAGGCGTCACCATAAATGTGTCAGTAACCTTTTGGATTGCTGCACGTATTTTATTTTTCTGTCCTGTATTTAGTAGTGCCATTACATTCTTTCTATTATAGTTTCACCGGAACCTCCACAACCACAATCTCCTACGATTATGAATGGTTTTATGATTGTATCGTCCATAAGGAATTTAATTGAAAAATCATCCGTTATATCAATCATACAACCTATTTGTCCAGCCTTATTGATTGCATTGTTCTTGAAAAATTTATACATGGAATCCAAACCTGTTGCAAGGGTAGGATTGTCTTTTAGACTGAAAGGTCCGAATTCTACTTCTACCGAACCAGCCTTTGCTTTTTTCAAGAAAGTATTTACTGCTTCAGCTCCAGACGTTGCATTTCCTCCGGTACTTTCTATGGCTGCCACCATTAGAATATTCAAGGAAGTCAAATCTGCAATAATAGATTGCTCAATCAAAGTGTAATTGGATTCGATACCTACTTGAGAATCTTCCTTCTTTAAGCACTTATTCAATTGAACCATGATTTCCAATATGAAGTTGGAAATTAGTGTTCTATTTTCGGGGGTGTCAGCTATAATCGGAAGTCTATTCAATACCATTTTGAAAATGGAAAGTTCTGGACTTGTATGGACCGCTGTAGATTTTTCTAGGATTCCGCTCATGATATTGTAATAAATATTTTTTCTTTTTTCTCTACTTTCTTTAATTTAGATAGGAACTTTCCATAAGCTACCCTACTTAATCCCACAAAGTCCTTTGATTTCGTTTGTCCTACAATCAAACAACCTTCAGTGTGTTCTGAAGTATTTCCTGTATGAATCCGTATACCTTCAAATTGTGGCACGGAGAGCAATAATGGCATGTATTGTTTAAATCTATTGGACCAGCTAATAATAACTTCGTAGCGACCACGTGGGATAGCTGTTTTAGCATATATCTTGGTTCCTCCTGATTCTAATCGCCTATCTTTGTCCTCTAACACATAGCATTCAAATACTCCGTCAATAGAAAGCTCTCCTATTGTACTGGTTTCTGTAAATTCTTTTCTTTTCAATCTTAATTCCATACCTTGTAAATTAAAAAAGGCTCCTCGGTCGTTAAACTAAGGAGCCTTCGTGTAAATCAAATTTTGTTGTACTATTTACCTGATTGTTTGGCTAGCTCCGCATCATAGACTTTTTTGTCCTCTGGAGAAAGTTTGTTATAGTCAGCTTTAGATAGTCTTGTGAATGGTTGTGCACCTTCCTCTTTTTTAGCTTCTGGAGTTTCTCCTTTAGGCTCTTCCTCTTTAGATTCTCCTTTCGGTTCCTCTTTTTTAGGCTCCTCTTCTTTTTTAGCTTCTGGAGTTTCTCCAGTAACCAATACCAATGCACCTCCTATAAGGGCATTTTGGATAGTAGAAGTTCTTTGGACTTCGAAGGTTTTATCTCCTTCGATTGTTACGTCCTGGCTCGCATCCCTGAAGATTGAGGTAGTGTCTTTCAATTTAACTTTTATCATGGCTATTCGATTTTATAGGTGATTACTTGATTTTTACTTGTTCTGCAAGTCCTGCATTGAATTGAGCTGGATATGGCTTAGATGTGATAGTTGAAGCCCCGTCAATCAATAATCTTGCATCGTCAAATAAAGTAGCGAAGCCAGTTACTACTGAAACGTAAGTTCCAGTGATTTGTCTTTCTGCTATTCTTTCTGATTCTACTCTGAGTGCTGAAGCATTCAATTTAATCAATGCAGAAGACGAATCTAAAAGCATGATTTTTTTACCTGAAGGCATAGCTCCGTGAATCCAGTACTTTTGAGAAGCAGGGATTGGAGTTTCCATTTCCAATTTAGCTTTTTGTACCAAACCATTGTAGCCTTTGAATTCTTGAAGAGCCAAAATATCTAAAGCTGCATCTTCGTTTGACAGGATTCCAGAAGGAAGTTTGCCAAGTCTACCCATACGAATCCAAGCTCTTAAAAGGTCTTTGTCGTATGTGATACCATTTGCTGTATCTGCAACTCCGATTTGAGTGATTGCTCCAGAACCATTAGCTTGGTCTCCATTGATTAGAGTTTCGATTGCCAAGGTATCTAAAGCCAAGTTCAAATTGACTCCCACATCTTGCAAATAGATAGATAAGATATTCAAAGGAACGTATTGTCTTACTTCGTCCGTGATTTTCAAACCTACTGCAGATTTTTCAATCTTTACAGATTTTTGTCCGAACGATACAGAACCAACTGGGATAGTTTCCGCTTCACCAACTTTTCTAACTGTAGAGTCAGATTTGTTTATGAATGGCATAATCACCGTAGGTTGTGGTACATTTTCCTCCGCCGCTATCAATGCAGGGTGGATTGGATTTTTTCTAAGACCCAAACGAATGGCTTCACGAATTACTTCCGGAGCTATCCATCTATAACCAGTAGGAAATTCTGGCATGGTCATTAGAGATTCCAATGTGTGACGTCCTGGGTCAATTCCTAAGGTAGCATAGAAGCTATCTGGTGAACCAGAATCTGAAGGACTGAATCCCCATTTTTCTTGGACGAATTCTGCAAATCCCAAATCGATTGGTCTTCGGTTGTCACCTCCAGCTCTTAGAGAATCTAATTGCTGTACGGACGAAGCCATATCATTAAGGATTGATTGTTTTATTGAAGCTAGAGAAGTTGTACCTTCTTGGGTTGTGATTGCTTTCCCCTCATTTTTTACAACTTCGGCTTTTACTTGACTTGCTGATAATGTTAACATCTTGATTGATTTTAATTTTTATATGATTTGATTACTTTTTAGAAAATGATAGAAAACTGATTAGAATTTGAATGGATTTCTAAGGATTCCGATTTCTACAGTTGAATTTGCAAGACCTCCAGTCAATACAATTCCTGAAGCAAAATCTCCAGTTACTGATTTGTCATATACATCTACCTTGTCAGTAGTATTATATGAATCGACTGAAACTACGTCTGCTTCGTCCAAATCTACTTTTGCTTTGGCATTTACTCTTGCCATGAAAGTAGTAAGTACAGTAGCACGTTCTCCTGTAGCTGCTCCTTTTACTACCAATCCGAATGGTCGGTCAGTTTTAGCAGAAAGTTTTTCTACGGTTCCGTCATTTTTCAATTTTACCATTTGACCTTTTACTAGGTCTGAAGCTGCAGGAAATCCTATCGCCAATGCGTATGATTCCTCGAGCGTTACTTGTGTTTGGGTATCATTTCCTAAAGTGTTCATGATTTTCTATTTTTGATTTTAATTACTTGATTTATTACTTGATTGACTATTAAAGTAAATACTTTTTTTTAATTGAAGTGAATTATTTTTTCTTTCCAGTAGGATTCATTGTAGGCTTGTCATACTTCTCCATTAAATCATGGAATGAAGCACTTGAAGATTTTTCTTTGCCTGCTCCTGTATCATCACCACCCTCTGAGCTTCTCAATTCAAATTCTGTACTTCCACATGATTTACAGCTTCCAGTGAATTTTCCAATAGCTCCTTTCCCAAATTGTTTTGCAAATGATTCCAATTGCTCTAGGTTTGCACCCTCAATCAAATCAAGCATTACTTTGTCAGTCTTTTGGTCTACTGAAAGTCCGTACAATCTTTGTACTTCTGTTCTTTTCTCAGACAATAAGGAAATACCTAGTTTTGAATCAGCTATAAGGGCTGTTATTTTCGTTTCTATGGGTTGTTCTCCTTCCACCTCTTTGATTGCTTCGCTTATACGGCTTAAGCTTTCAGTATTAGCTTTGAATTCATTTACTGATTCCTTCTCTACTAATACATATCCTGATACATCTTCTGGTGCATCTACTTCATTTCCTTCTTTGTCTAGGGATTTTATATCCTTCAAAGGATTCTCAGCCGAGGTTCCAACTAATTGAAGTGATTTCAAATGGTCGAGGTTCAATTCGTCCATATCTTTAAGACCTAAAATCTTTTTAAGTGCGAGTTCCAATTCTTTGTTCATGGTTGTGGATTTTTCTAATTGAGTTTTTGATAAATTGATTATTTTTTTATCCAAGCCCATTGGGATTGAATATGATTTATTTTTTTCGTATGATTGCTCTTCTGGTTTGTCTAGGTTGTAAGTAGAAGTAGTATCTATATTGACTAATGAACCATTATCATCTATCAATTTAGCGTATGGGTCTGCTCCTAACCAGCAAATTGAAGTTTCATGATAGTCTAGGATTTCAGTAGCTATCCTCCTTACCATGGTTCCGTCCTGGTGCATAGTACCTACCATTCTGTCAAATTCCTGTCCACTTGAAAATGTATGGGAAGGAACCCAATTGAATTCTACTGTTACTGAATTTGAATATATAAACTTCATTAAGATATTCCTTGCAATTGCCGGATTGGACTTAGCATCTATAGCTAGAAGTCCATTGATACCTCCTGGAACGTCTCCTTTAGGAGAATCCCAATTAGTAGATTCTACTCCACCAATGCAATTGTATACGTCTTGTTCGTGGTCTGTGAAGATTGGTTTCCCTTTTAACTTTTCTACTGAAGCTTCTAAAACTCCTGGTTTTGAAAAATCTGTGGCTTTCCATGAACCGGCTCCTACAGTAGTTGCTGAAAGTAATCTAAATGGAACCCTTACAAAGTCTTCTGGCTTAGGCATTACATCTTCTGGGACGTTTATACCTGGATAAAACTTATTGGGGTCTCCTGCTGGTCCAAAGAATCCGAAGGACTCCATTACTGTTTTATCTCCGATATTGAAATTCTGCTTCAAAGTTTCTGTATCTGCCAAAGGTCTAATCACTCCAGCATTTCCAAGTTTAAGTCTTGCAAATTCTACTTTATTGAAGGAAAGTTTTATACGTCGATTCATATTGAAGTAACTTGTTGTCTATAAACATAATTACTTTTTTTTAAATACGATTAAAAAGTTTTCTTTAGATAAAAAAAAAAGCACCCCTATATGGAGTGCTCACGTGTAAATAAAAAATCAAATTAAGAGTTTAACCTCCTAAAATAGAATTGTAGTGGAGTCATTACTTGGTCTGTATTTATCCAATCGTCTAAGTATTCCTTTGGAACCTTCAAGCCAAACCATTCTTGTACTTGGAATCCGAAATATTGAGAAGTTATATCTATAGCTTCGTTTTTATCTGGATTGAAATTGAAAGCATGTTCTAAAGGCATTCCTATTTCCGTTACGTAATATCCTTCGTAGTAATCCAATCCAGTAGAATATGAAAGTAGAATACTATTCCTATAGCATTCTTTGATTTGAGGTTCAATTATATTTCCGGTAATCAAAGTAGTATCTGAGAATGAAGTTCCATTGTCTAGAATCCATTTGAAATATTCAGATTGTCTACCTTCTAAAGTTTTAGTCAACCATTCTAAGTATTCAGTTACTTTCATGGTGCTTTTTAAAATTCCATTTATTTCTAATGAAGCAGATGAACCAGAACCATGAATTTGTAAATTTAGTCTTCGTTCCTTTCCATTATCTTGGTGAGGAGATTTTCTAAGGATAGTACAATCTTTGAATTCTGTACTATTGTCTATTTTTACTTCAGTTTCTATGTTACCAACTGAAATTGTTTTGAAATTTGTAATTAGATTCATAATTTGATTTTTTATATTGTGATAAAGTATACCGCAAATATACAACCTTTTGTTCTAAATGAAAATACTTTAACGAAACTTTAACGATTTAATTTTTATAAGCCTTTCACAATCTCCAAGGCTTTCAATCGTAAATAGTCAATCTGGTCCTCTGCAAAGCTTGGTTCACACTTCTGTTCGATACCTCCTCCGATACCTCCTTCACTTACCATTCTACTTTCTATACACAATCTTACTGCATATAGTTTGGATAATTGTAGTGATACCCTAGCGGATTCGATATTTAGCCTTTCCTTTTCTAGATTCAAATCTACCGAATCAGATAACTGCTTTTCAGTGGGAAAGAAATCTCTCGGGTCTATTCTATTAGTTTCCATCGATTGTATTTTTTATGATTTCAATATGTGGGTATATTTTTAAAGCTTCAATCCATTTAGTAGAATCTATACAGTACCCGATAACTTTATTATGTGGTTTCAAATTCCTTACTAATTTTTCAAACCATTCGAATTTTGTAAATGTAGTAGCAAAAGTAATAAACTCAGCTTCTAAAAAGTATTGAGAAACTTCCTCCTCACTTCTTAAGTCAAAGAAGTTTATTACTGTGATAGGTTTGTTTGGAAATCTATTTTCTAAATATTTTACCCAATACCTTTCAGCCTTGTTATCATTCTCACAAATAACTATACTATTGAAATCTTCTATAGGAAAATGATTTGAATATACGGTTGATACTATTTCCATTCCTTTAATCGGAGTCATAAAAGACCCGATAGGTCTTATTAAAATAGTCCCATACTTCTTAGCTAACGATTCGTAGTCTAACTTATGTACTGCTGATAGTATTACTCTATGGGTAAAATCCATTGTAGCAGCCGGATTGTGGAGTTTACAAACTTCCATTCTAGTAATCTTATTTTGCATCTCTTCTGACAATCCTTCAGGTTCCGATTGTCCTGATGATAAAACTAAGAACCAATTGTCATGACCTTTTATTTTTACGTATTTATTCATTTCTTACTTTTTAATTATACCAATAATTTCCACACTTTAGGCAAAATGCTTGTCCTGGACCTCCACAACTATGGGTAAGGTTTGGAAGTAAACAATTGCACCAATACCTGAATCCGTCATATATGGGTTTCCTTTTGCCTAGGTTCCATGGAATTCGTTTTTTAGTAGCCATACTTTTCTTTTAATTCTGAATAACGTGGATTCTTTTTTATATCCTGCTTTAATATTCCGGAGATTGATTTGTAAGCCTCTGTTTGGGCTTTATATCCTATTTGTAAGGTTTCCAATACCAAGTCTAATTGTTTTTGTGCAGACAATCCTTTTAGCTTAGGTTTCATTTTGGAATAAACTACTACTGCATCTACTAATACTTGAGGATTCGTCCACTCATATAACTTCAATAAGTCCTGGAATGTTACTTTAGATTTCTTTTCTGGAATGAAATAATCAATAATAGTTTCCATTTCATTTTCAATCATGAAATCCTTTTTGTCTATAGAATCCAAGTAGTCTATGATTTGAGATTCTACTGGAATAGCTGGAACCGGAATATTGTTGAATGTAGTTGCCGGAATTACTTCGAACTTTGGTACTTCCATTTCGAAAGTTCTAGTCTTCACCTTTCCTCTATAGTCTAGATACTTAAATCTTATTTTCTGTCTTTCCAAGGTACTCATGATTTTTCTTTTCTACTGTGACTAATATTGATTCTGGAATCAGGCATTCTCGTTCTTTTACTTTCCAGAATGTTTAACCTTCATGGATTTCTGAATAGTCTAAGGTCAATCTTTGCTTTTGTCTATTCTGTTTTGGATATTTGATTTGTACTTTATTTCCTGGTTTCATACTTTCAAATTTTTAAGTTCTGTATCTATTTCTTTGTCCAGTGCTTCAATTAAATCCTGAATATATGTAGGGATTTTCTTTCTTTGGTATGAATACGTGTCCACTACGTCCCCCAAATCATTTATCCTTTGGTTTCTATTTAGGAACCTGTCTAAATGTGAGCTGTGGTCAAATTTTATAGTGGTTTCTATCTCTACAGACTTCTCCATGGATAGCATTTCACGTTTGTGTGGTTCGATACCTTCGTCTGTAGCTTTTATCACTTTGAAATTTACAAGGGTTTTAAGCTTCGTTATATCCAACCCATTTAGTAGGTTCATGATACATTGCTTTTCTATCTGATCCTTGTGGAGGTTGTAAGTTTCCTCCTGGATTCTTGATTGTGATTTGAATTCCATTATATCTCAATTTTATTGTCAACTAAATATCTATATGGGATAAATCCTTTCAGATTGTAGCACCAGCCTTGAATAGATAGATCAGCCCAAGTAGCTCCAGCCGACCTACATTGTTTCCCTTTTACAAACTCTTCACGTTCAATATTAGACATACATCGTGCCACATGTTCGAATGGACTACTATGTGGGGGTTCTTGATTCAGTAATCGGTCGTGAAGTTCTATCATTTTCTTATAGTCGATTTCCTTTTCGTCCCCGACTACTGTGTATGAAGTACGGGCTGCCATGGCTACTGAGATTTTGACCCTATTTTCCAACCATTCTTTGGCTCCACAGGTATAACCTAAATGCTGATTCATAGTAGTGGGGTCTTTTGTTTTATCTCCAAAAGGAATGTGCCATTCTCCTGCTTTTAATTCTTTAGGAGTGCTTTCATTTAAGGCATCCCACATAGCTTCGGCTACTGCCATTATATGTATCTCTGCCTGTCCCTTATTTATTTGAAGCCAGTCTAACTCTGTAAGGTTATCATATTGATTTCTAAATTCAGGAGCTTCCACTCTACGGACATACTCCAAAAAGTCTTTTTTGCTCCTAAACTCCAAAGGCATATTTTCTGAAAATAGGGAGTATTTAGGGCAACGCAAATAAAAGAAATTGTCCCACCCTTCTTTGCTTCCTGTAATTAACATAGTGGTCCACATAAATGGTTCTAATAATCGGTTACAGATTTGTTTAGTAACAGGACTAATGTTATCATCAACCCTCTCCTTATTTAACATTGTAGAATGTTTTACAGCTTCATTTCTTGCCCCTAGCCATAACATAGTTTTTTCATATAGTGTTTTTCCATCTGTAATATATTCAGTCCCCTGCATACCTGAATGGTCTTTTTGCCACGCTATAGGAATAAATGGATTCTCTTCTATAGCCTGGAGCATTTTCTTGAATGGAATTGCTCTACTACTTGAAGTATTCTTAGATAACATCCTGTGGGTGTTTACTTCTGCCAGAATGATTCTCGGGAAAGTACAAAGTACTGAAATCAGTTCATCTCCTTGTGGATTTACTGAATGGGCTACTATTTCTGCTTTTATCATGATTTATATTTTGGTGAATAATTATAGTGCAAATATAAATCTTTTGTTTTAAAGTAAAACATTTTATTTTAGATTCTTTATAGCATTCCAGATTTCTTTTCTGAGCTCTTCAGTAAATTCTGGAAGTTCTGAATCATCTATTTCATTTTTAGCAAACTGACCTAACTTAGATTTCATTTCAATATATTTATTTAGGATTCCAACCGAACGGCTGTTACTTTTCAAATCAAATTGCCCTTGGAAGGTTTCACCATTTTCTTTCCACCATTTTTCTCCTCCTTCTGTTTTGTAAATCAATTCAGTCAAATCCTTAGTATCTTTGAAAGGAGAATCTTTTACTAAGTCTTTAAACTCCTCCGGGTCTATATGATTGTAGCCTAGTTTGGCCCATGTGTAATATCCATTGTACTTCTGTTCAAAAGCTCCAGCTGCTTCTGTTTGAATTCTATCTAGAGTCTTAGAATCAAGTAGTGTTTGAACGGAGTTATTTAAAAGCTTTGTACCTATTCCTTGACCTTTCGCTTTTACGTCCATGGATAGATTGACTAGATTCTTTTCATTAAATAAAAATACCCTATGTATATCGTAATCCTTGGACTTTATTTTTACTTCTAGATTTCCAGTTCCTTCAAACTTTCCTACTTTCACGTAATTGATTTTATTATTTTCAGTAGGGAATCCTCCAGCCATTAAATAAAATTCATTCATAGATACTTCACGACCAAACTGCTCAGCTATGAAATCTTTATTTTTCTCATACTGTTCTTTGAGGTCCTTGTTATCTGAATACTTGTCAAAGTAGTTTACTATGGTACTTTTTGAACCATTGTCTACTACTTCACTAAATACTGCAACTACTCTATCCCTACAGTGTGGGTGATATGGTGGTGTATCAATTCCTTCTGCCTGGATTTCCTCTGGACTTAATCCTTGTAATTGTTCTGGACGTTTGAATACAGCATTGATAAACGGAGCATCTGACTTGACAAAATCTGGTTCCGACGATACTACTTTCTCTATTTTATCCACTGCTTTTACTACGTCAAATTGTGCTCCTTGGAGTTGGGAGCAATAAGTGCACTGGAGTCTGTCAGGTACTCCTACTATTTCAAATTTCGTTATTTGGGCTTGGTGAATGTAGTTTACTGCTGCGTAGTTCTTTAACTTGGCTACCGTTGTATTCAGGATTCTTACTACTTTCCAATCTTCTCCTTGGAGTACATTAGTGAATTTTTCCCTGAATGCTTTTAAAGTATTTGGGTCCTTACTTGTCCCTGTTGGAATACCCTTTGCTATGTACTCTTCCTTTATGAAATCTGTTATTCTCTTCCTTGTATCTTCGTCCGTGATAAACTGTCCTAGGTATAGTGAATCGCTTCGTTTGTAATAGTCTTGGGTTCTATAGTCTGTTACGTTGAAGACTGCGTTTGGAGCTTTTTGGTCTTGGAATATGCTCTTGTCTGTTCTTACTTTTTGATATATCTTTTCTACTTGATTCTTTGTTACTTTTATCTGGTTCTTTGTGAATCTTGTATTCCAGTCCTTATATAAAGTGTAGATGATTTTGTCCTGTATCTCTTGTAGGTCTGCTCCTTCTCCTAGGGTCTTTAATCCTTCTATCATCGAGGTGATTGAAGTGTCTATAGCTTTGTTGTATACCACCCCTATTGAGTCAATGTAGTCGAGTAGTAACTTTTCAATGTTTAACTCTGATTTGACCAGGTTTAAGGTCAAATTATGGGTGATTCTTGATAGGTTTTGTTCACCTTTTTGTATTTCTGAAAGGGATTGATTTTTGTATGCTGAAATTCCTTTCTTTTCTGAGCAGTTACAGGAATTATCTAAGCAGTAGTCAAATTCTTGAGTGGTTGGTAGTAAGTCCTTCCAATTAGATTCCTTAGTAGGTTCTGTGTTATCACTTACCGGGTCTACTTTTTTTTTAGTATCTGGATTGTCCAGATTTGGGTCTGTAGCATCTGGAGTTACTTCTGCTCTTGGTTCCTCTTGGTCTGGTTCCTCATATCCTAACATTTGGGCTCTTTGTAGTTGGTTTATGATTCCAGCTTTATAGAGTTTGTCTGCGTTGTCTATCTTCTTACTGAATGCTTCCTCGTCTTTATTTCTATCTCCAAGTAATGGTTTCTCAAATTTTACTTCTAAATGGTCAATATTATACCCTTTCAAAAGGAGTTCCATTCTGAATGTGTATTCTAAGAATGAAGCTACTATTTTTTGGTAGTTTTCTACTTGACTTCCTAGTTTGGTCAAGATTACTCTTCCTAAGGTTTCTGTGGTGGAATAGTTACGACCGAGCATCATTGGGTCCTGTTTTAATCCTGCCATTTTCATTTCAGTGTTCAATTGAAATAATTCCTTAGCTCCTTGGACGTTTCCACTGATGTTCTGCATTTCCACATCATGTGTTCCTTTGAATCCTAGAAGGAATCCGTTCTTAGCAGATTTTTCTACTTCTGGTCTTGCCTCATTCAGGTACTGTTGACAACGTGAGTACCATTTGGCATCATCTTCTCCTGGTTTCCTTGCAGGGGCATTTACTAATACTTTTAAGAATCCTAAGACCCCAAGTTTCTTAGTAACGTATTTCAAATCCTCAACCATGGATTTCTCTATGGATATGTTTTCTAAGGCTGAAAGAAATGGGGGTACGCCGTATGGTTTTTGATTGAATCTCCTGAGGGCGTAGTATTTATAAGTGAATGGGTTTAATTTTATGAACTTTCCTGCGTTCCTTCCACTGACTTGGACAGGCAAATATGAATCTTCTACTGAGTCATATTGGAATCGGATTTTTCCCGGTGATACTAAAACTATTTTTTTGATTCCGTCCAGATTATTCGTAGGGACGATTTCGGCTGATAATGCGCCATTTATTGATAACTGGACGAATAAGTCATTCACAAGTGAATTAATCCCGTCAGAATAAGAATACCAATTGTTTCTGGACGTTTTTAGAAGGTCAAGAAGTTCCTTTTTTTGAGTATCAGGGATATTGTCCTGAAATTCTATAGTGTAGTCAGTATTTCCAAGTGTAACGATATTTTCTATGGCATAAGACAGGTCTGCATTATACATAGCTAAGTGCTCAAGTACTTTGAGCATTTCAAATTGGAAGTCAGGGTCTATTGCTGACATTTCCTCAAGCAGTGAATTGAGTGAATACTCTTCCTCTACCTCAGACACTCGGCCTCCATTCATTGGTGGGAGTTTCTGCTTGCTTTTAAAGTTTATATCGATTCCAAAAAATTTCACACTGACTTACTTTTGTCTATAAATATACTGAATCTATAATAAAAAAGAGGATAAAAGTTTGAACTTCTAACCCCTTCGTGGAAACCTTTAAAGTTATGGACATAATGTTTGAAAGTTTCCTTATTTCTGTATACTTTCTCCTGTGGTATACAAGCAGTCGGATTTTATCATACCTTTGCATCAGGGTGGTTATTTTCCTATACCGTTTGTTTATATACGTTCTCTCTCAGTATATAAGTGATTGGGTATTTTGCTTACGGGCAACAAATATTCCTAAACACTCGCCTGATATTTCACTAGTCGTTCATCACAGGTTTTGAACTATGGATTTTGACATCCTCAAAATCCTAAAGGGCTACATCTCCATAGAAGCATAAGGGAACTCCTACTTTGAATTCATGTACAGGGTATTGGTGCAACCTCGGGACAAATTAATCTGAATCTTTGCCCTGTACTTTTTATATCATTGATGATTAAGAGCCTAAAGCTTACTCTCAAGACTTTGTATTTTCGGATAGACCTGTGCTTTGACTCCTTTTCTTATACAAAGTTCTTTAATCATCTGGAAGGAATCAGCCTGAGGGAGATATGCAGCTTTCCACATCTTCCAAACCCTCAGACCTACCTTTCCCACTTATACGTCCATGGGTGACGAACCCTATAAGTGGCCATTTCCAATTGCCGTGGTATTATAAACCCTTTATTGGTTGGTCTTTTCGTAGCGGGTGCAGGACTCGAACCCACGACCTGGAGTTTATGAGACTCCCGAGATAGCCAACTTCTCCAACCCGCTTCAAAGGAGAAAATCCAACTTGAATCCAGAATACGAGGTGCATTACATATTCCAGACTTTTAGTGAGGATTCCCTCCAGAATCACCGTGAATCAGAATCAACGTATACTTTTCGAAGTTCCCTATCTCATCTGACTCTGGTGATTTTTCTTATACCCCTGAGGGATTTATCCAATCAACTCCTTGAAGGGAGTTTCTTGGACCGATTTTACAAAGAACGCTTTTGCTCCTGAAAATTCCTGAGCTAATTTAAGTGAACAGTCTATAGCTTGAGATATAGACTCTGTCCCTACTATATAATTTTTCTTGACCACTTGAATTTTACCGTTGTTGTCAAAATGGAGTTCCACCTGTGATTTGAAATACTTAGAATCTTCAGACTCCTGAAAATCTTTGGCCAATGACAGGGAATATTTCGAGATAGAATTTACCTCAGAATTTGCCATTCCATTTTCCTCAATGAACTTGAAAGCTTTTGCCTCAGCATCAGTATACGATTCAGAAGTGACCAATAAATCATGAGAGATTTTTACATCCTTTCCTTCGTCTATTTTTGATTCTATTACTTTGATTTTATAATACATACGTTTGGTTGATTTTAAAGTGTAAATATAAATCTTTTGTTTTAAAGTAAATCTAAAAATTTTCCTGTCTGACCTTCTCCAACTGGATTTGTAGAGATATTATACCCTGCTTTAAAGTCTCCAGTTTCTCCATTCCTTCCTTTATATCTTCCAGTGAATTTATATTGCCCCAAAGCTTTATTGTGTTGTTGCAATCCGATATTCTGAGTTGATATTGTGAATTCGGTTCTGATTTTATTTTGGCATGATATGCAGCCATAGATAGTATGGAATCCTGCACCAAAAATTCTTTTTTATCCCAAGCTTCTACTACTATCATAGTTTCACAATTAAATGGTCAGCCTTTAATGCTTTGAATAATTCGTAAGTAGCTTCTACGTCTGCACTAGCATCGTGAGCGTCCTTCAATGTTATTCCAAAGAGTTCTACTATATTCATTAACTTGAATGAATTTATTTTCGGTCGAATATCCATGGTCACATATCCTACCAATGTATGGACGTCTATAAAATTAGAATAGAACCAAGACCCAAAGAATTTGTCTCCATTCCTTAGGAACCATTCTCTGATAAATCCGTCATCGAATCTGGAATTGTAGGCGATTAGAAAAGCTTTATCTTCCTTATTGAATTTATCAATATATTCTCCTAGCATTTCACAGAAGTCTTTGAAAACTACTTCTTGCGGGTCATAACTTTCTAGGTCCTCCATAGTAACCCCACCTACTTCTAAAGCTTCTGGAGTTATTTCTACGTCCCCCGGATTCATAAAGAAGTTGAATCGTTCAACTACCTTTCCATCGATTTCTATAAGACCTGCAATTTGCCATATTCCGTTTTTTCTATGGTCCAGACCTGTAGTTTCTGTATCTATAAATATTAACTTTGCCATTGATTTAATTTTGAATTGTAAAAATATATCTTTTTATTTAAAGTAAAATCTTTTTATTTTATTATGATTTCAGGATATTTCAAACAACGATTGATTGCCCTGTCTACTATGGTTTCGTAAGCCCTTTTAAGGGTTTTATCTCCTTTCAGTTTTGGATTCGTTATTGCAGCTTCTATGATTCCTAAAGCCCGATTGAAACTCCTATCATTCCTTCTAATGAAGTCCAAACCTTCTTTCATAGTTTCAGTAAGCTTTATAGAAACTTCCTCCTCTTCCGTATAAACCCCGGACCCATAACAATCCCCACAGTCTTGGAGTTCGTCATCTTCATTATAGTCTGGAAGTATCCCTCGACCGGAGCATGAAGGGCAAGGATATTCTACGTCTTCATATTCCATATCCACCATATTACAATTCCCATTGTTGTAGAAATCATAATACATGTTTGAAACTATACGGAGGATTTCCACGTTCAATTCATTAGATTTTCCTTGACCTGGAATTTTATTTTTCAAAGTATCGTAATCCGATTGATACTTTCCTGATTTTGTCCAATACGTTCCCATTATAGTGATTTTATTATGTTTAAGGATTCTTGAATTTGAGGGGATTTCTTGATTTGTTCTACCCTTGCAGAATAGAAAGCTACATACCCTTCGAACACTTTAACCTGGTGAGATATAAGGTCAAATTCTAATGGGTGCTTTCCAGTAACTGCCTGGATAGATTGTTGTCGACTGTAATCCTTCTTGAGGTCTTCTAAAACATTTTTCAAATCTTCGACCGAAAACTCTCCAGAAGTGATACTCATATCCAGGAAGGATATACTTTGTGTGAGATAGGCTGCTATAACCTCATTTCTATTTTCCATTTTTATATTTGTTTATGATTAAGCGTTTGGTGTCCATAAGTTCAATCCTACGGGATTCAGAAATATCTTCCTTAAGTTTCCTATTGATTTTGAAAACTTTTACTATTACAAGGAAATCCTGCGTATTTAGTTTCAATCCATAGAAGTCGGCAATCTCTTGGAGTTCTGCCTTGCATTCTGAAAAGGTTAACTTTTTTAAATCGGTCATGATTTTATCATTTTGGTTTGTGAATCTAATTTTCCGTCTTTTACTCCTTGCATGAAAGCTTCTCCATATATTTGTAATGGCTTTGATTTCGTCTCCTGAATATCTGGGTGTAAATTTTCAATATATTCATTGATTACTTTGTCATGGGCTACTTTTACCAACCCATATTCAGTAGAATCAATATTCTCTACATGGTCCCTTTTTAATCGGTCTGCAACTCCTTTACAAACTCCTCGTAAATATGAATTTATCCACTTTGTTCTTGTAGGAACTACTTTCTCGATTTCTAACTGGGTGAAGTGATTTTTTACAAATTCAGGGCCAAACTTAGTACCCCAACTTCTTATAGTAGTCTCCTTCCATTCCGTATACCGAGTAGGGTATAACCTTCTGTAGAAATCTCTCATATATTTGAAGGATTCTATAACTACAGTCCTGTCTATCTCCTTTCCATATACTTTGGAAATCATACCACCTGGGCATTTCGAACCACCAACCTTAGTGATTGTAGTTTTACACAGATTATGTTCTGCAATCAATCCTATCAAGTTACGTTCCCATATAGAACCCTCAAATCTGGACCTGAATATATTGACTTCACTATAATCAATTTCGTCTATGGAAACGTTTACTTCATGGAGTTCTATATTGTATTGCTTCATTAGCCTGGTAGCTACTGCCAGTGCAGTTTCAGCCTCAGCTTCAGAACAACCTCTGTCCCTAGTTTTGGATAGGATTTTTCTAATTTTTTCTAATATGATTCTTTTATCCTTCATTTTTCAATTTTAAATATTCTTTTGGAATCAAGGATAAATCTCTTGATTTTAATCCTTTGGAAAGTTTAATCAATTTACTTCTATTTTGATTAGTGTCCTCTCCGGAATAAATACTGGAGAGGATTCTATTGATTTCTGAAATTTGATTATCCATACTAATCTTTTTGGATATAAAGTTCATATTTACAAAGTATTGCATTAAAATTTTCATTTAAAAACAATTTAGCTGAATCCAAATCAGGGAATCTTTTCTTTAATGTTACTGTGTTCCACCCACATGATTCAGTTTCATTAACTACCATTAAATGAATACCATATAATTGGTCCATAGGAATTTTAGAAAAATGAGAAGCTGCTGAAACGCTTCCTACAGTTCCCTCTTTTAATTTAACACTCATGTAAGGATTATCAAATGATTTATACCTTCCAGTAGGTCTAGTAATTTTAAACTTGAATTTTTTAGATTCTGTAATAACTAACATATAATTTGATTTTTGATTTACAGTGCAAATATACAGGCTTTTGTTCTAGATGAAATATCTTTAACGAAACTTTAACGATTTAATATTAGACACAAAAAAGGCTCTAACATTGTAGAGCCTTTATTTATATACGTTTCTATTGGAATTTATATTGTAGGACGCCTTAAGGAACCAGGAGGACAGAATTCAAAATATTCTGCAATACTGAAATCCTCTTTGGTTTCCGATTTTCCTGTAACTGGATTCACTTGTGATTTCTCCTCTACATACTGTGGAATTTGAATTTCATTGACCATTGCAAATTCAGTAGGAGCTACTGATAAATCATGGCATGATACACATTTTCCGGCTGTCTCCGATTTTCCGTGGCTAGCTTGGATTGGAGGGTCCGACTGTGGAATGCTTACAAAAGAAAACATAACCAAAAGCCCTAGCATAAAAAGTAAATTTTTCATTTTATATGGGTGTTTTATGAGAATACAAATATAAGACTTTTTATTTAAGTTAACCCATAAAAGGTAAGGCTCCAAGGGAATTTAATCTGTAGCCCTTACGCATCCAATTCCAATAAGCCAAAGCATCGGCCAAGTTCGGAGACTTCCCTAAGCGTTTGATTATATCATCCTTCTTTTCTATTCCTATGGCATTGGCTCGTATTTCAAATCGGATTGCAGTCAATTCTTTTTTCAATTGCTTTAATGTGTTTGGATTTAATCCTAAAAGTGATAATTTGTTTTTTGAAAAATCTTCCCGGAGTTCCCAATACATTTGGGCCCTGAGATTCACAAATTTCACTAATGGAACTCCTGTAGCTGAATCCTTGACTATAGCCTCTTCCCAAGCTTTCTCTCCTCCTGATAGTGAACAAACAGAATATCCAAGATTTGTGAAAGTATTTATAGTCGAAGCACCAACCCCTACAGTATCGATTCCTACGCATTCTGGTGATATTGAATAATTGTCTAAGGTTTCTATTGGATATTCAATAATAAGGTCCCTAGTGGTCAAATTCGTATCCTTAGCAGATAAATGTTCACGGACTGCATATCTTCCTCGTTCTTTTATATCACTACGGATAGATTCAATAGTGGATTTATCATACAATAAGTTGTAGGCAATATCTGAAGCTGAAGGGCATTGGAATTCTATAATATTTACACAAGAACTTCCAATCCCATAAGCTATGGCTGCCAAGTCTCCTGATTCTGAATTCGCTACATCCACTCCTGCTGCCGGATAGTAGTAGAAATCATCTTCTATTTTTGCATCAATACAATCTTCAATCCATTTTAATTTAATCAAGGAGTCAGAACTTTCTTTAGGACTTATTCCACGAACCCTTGATTTGAAAAAATCTGAATCTTCTCCGTAGTCGTCCTTCCTTTGGTCAATTGAAATCTGTTCAACCCCTCCTTGGAATATAGGACGTTTCAAAACTACATTCGGATAGTCATAGGCAGAAATTCTATATGATTTCACCCTTTTAGATTCTGCAAATGCAGATAGTTCGTCCAATTCCGAATCTGGATTTCCTACTGCTACTATTATGTTATTCTTAGCTGTTGAAGTATTCTTGAAAGCCGTCATAACAGCTCCAGACATTCCAGGAGTTTCCTCACATATAATTAGCATATCTTTTCTGTGGAACCCTTGGGCTTTAGTTGCTGAAGTTTCATCTGCTCCTACTCCGGCTACGAATCCTTTTGCTTTCCAGCCGTCATAAGGATTGTCCGAATCTGTGGAATCCCTTAAAGATAAATCTAAAGTATTCAATACTGCTTCAGGTCTTATTTTTTTAAACTTTGGAAACGCCCTTCCTATCTCTGCCCACAAGTGAAGTTTCAATTGAGATTCTTTTGGAGCCGAGGTTACTACTAAACAATCTTTATGGCAATCCAAGAACCAGAATACTAATCTAGAAAGGAAATATGTTTTTGAAGTTCCCGTGGCTGCAAATAAAGCTCCCCAATCTCCATTTGCAAGGTCTTTCCAAAGGTTTGCTATCGGGTCTGGGTCTCCGTCCCATTTATGCTTCAAATAAGGTCCTCCGAATTCAGACCATTCAAAACTTTTAGGGTCTTCTCCAAACCTTTCCTTCAACCACACTAATGGGTGTTTTCTCCAGAATTCAAAACGATTCCTAAGATATAACTCCTCAAGAATTGCTCTCTTCCTATCCATTTATTTATCTGATTTTTTGATTGGTTTCGTCCTAAAGAAAATTTCTTTTTTTAGATACTCGGAATAGATTCTTTTTGATTTGTAAGTTTTATTCACATCATCGAAAATCCTAGAATCTATGGCTTTGACTATTGAAGTTTTTGGGGTGTTTAAAGTAGAGGCAGCTGTATTGATTGATTCATATTTACCTATGAAGGTCAAATCGTCGGAATAACAATATATCACTCTACTTTCACGCATCTAGTCTTTTAAGGTTTTTAGTTCTGCAATTAACTCCTCGTCTGTCTTATTTCTTAGGTCATTATGTGTCAAATTGATATTGATAACTTCCAAACCATTCAACCTGTCCAACTCTTTTTGACACAATCTCATATTTTCTAGATTGTTCGATTGGTGTGATATTTTTAGCATGGATTCCCAACGTTGTTTGGCCAATTGTAGAAGGATTGTTCTATCTTCAATTGTAGGCAATTTATCCTTTCTTTTCTTGGCATTGGATATATATTGACTAATCATTCTTTCAGAGACTCCCCATTTGAATTTAGGGTCAGCTTTTGAAACTCCTCCATTGCAGCAGTATTCCCAGATTTCAAAATTAGAATACCCCCATTGGTGCATATCGTAGCAGAACTTCTCTCTCCAGTCAAATTCAGCCCGAGTTATTCTTGCCTTAGGAGTTTGATTTGAATCTACTTTTTTCTTTGTCATATTATTTTCTAATTGCTTTGTCACTTAATTTTGTCCGGTTTACGGATTCCTTATTCACTAAGCAATCCTTACACGTACTTTTGCAAGGATTGTCTTTCTTATTTGGGTTTTTACAACCCGGTTCCTCTTTCTTACTCTTCATTTATTGTTGCAAATATATCGGTTTCCCTACACATTAAAAAATTTTCTCCTTGGTATTCCATTTCAGTTCCGGCATATTTTCCATATAATACTTTGTCTCCTACTTTCACGCTCATAGGTTCTTTATTGATTCCTGGACCTACATATTTGACTGTACCTTTTTTAGGTTTCTCCTTTGCAGTTTCTGGGATTATGATACCTGAAGCTGTTTTTGATTCTACTTCGTCTGGAATGATTGCTACTCTATTTTCTAATAAATTCATATCTAATATTTTTTAAATTTTGCATGGCCTGCTGAAACCATTTGAGTATTGATTTCAATTTGACCTTCAGGAGTTGTCAAATAGATAGAAGCTAAATATCTTCCATACTTTTCTCTTCTATCCTTGTAAGTTTTTATGATTACTTTTTTATTGAGGATTAAATCTCTCAAATAGTTTCTTGATAGGATTCCTTCATTAGATTCTGAACCTTTCAATTCTGGTGCATTGATTCCAAAAAGTCTTAGTGTAACCCCGTTCCCGTCTTCTCCTTTATTTACCAATCCAAAACCTTGGTCGATATTTACTCTAACAGTATCTCCGTCATATACGGAAACTACTTCAGCTCTATAAGTATAAGACGCAACTACTTCCATTGATATACTGTTTTTAAACTTGATTTTGTAAGTGACCTCCAAGCTCTGGATTCTAAGTCATAATAGTTTTGAATTTCAGGATTCGAAGTCCTAGATTTTGATTCCTTAGGAAGGAATGGCTCTATAGCTTTTAAAAGCTTCTCGTCATCCCCTTTTATCAATGTATCAGTAGAAAATCCTGTAATGAAATCCCTTGACTCTTCTACTAATTTTGAAACTTTAGATTCGTCGAATTTAGGAATCAAATCAGATTTTAAGGTTCCGTAGGCTTTCCTTATAGTTCCATCAGATTTTTCAAATTCGAATAATACAATACCTTGAAGTAGTTCCTCATATAAGATTACATCTAAATTGAATTCCGTGCCTTCTTTATGTGTAATAGCTATCATACTCTACTTGGGTGGTTTATTGGGTGATATTTTTTCGTCTTTTCAGTCATAACTACAAACCTCTCTCTTCCAATTTTCATGAAATCTACTTTGTCGTTCTTAATTGCGTAGTTTATAGACTGAGATTTTAATCCCGGGTGGAATTTGTCTATAAAATCTTTTATAGGCATGAATTCCACATTGTCTTTTAAAACCTTGTCTTTCTTTAGTTCCATGGTGCAAATATAATATCTTTAATTTAAAGTAAAACCTTTTTATTTAAAATTCCTACGACCGTACTCTGCAATCAATAAAGCATCTACAATTCCTTCATGGTCTTTCTTTGACCTAGAAGTTGCTAAAAAATTAGCACCAGGGAATAATCTTTGAGCTGATACCAGAGCCATCTTTTTTGTGTCCAGTTTCCCGTCGGATTTTTCAATGGAGGGGATTCCCTGAAATAGTTCTTTTTGCCATATCCTGGCCAATACCTCGGTATAAGGAGTTTTAGTCAACTTCATGATAGTTTTCACTGTGAAATATTGACCCCCAAAATTGAAATTACCTTTTGCCCCAAATAGTGGCATAGCATGTAATCTTTCCAATATACAATGGCACTCTTCTGAATAAGGGGAAATCATATCTAATAAAGATTCTGGACAAAGCTCGTCATCAGCTCCTATCGGCATTACATCCATTTTTACTATCTTACCAGAATGGTCAAGAACTACTATTCCACCCTTCTTTCCTACATCTATTCCTATAAAAAATTTACTCACCTTTCACCTCCTCTTGTTTTTTAGTTTCCTCTTCAATATCTCTAGCCAATTTTACGTATGGAGCCATGTACTCAGCCACAGAATCCATACCTCCAGAAATATAAGCTTTCTCTAATCTTTTGTAATGATTCACAGATTCTTTGACTCCAGGAGTTCTTAGTTTGTATTGGGCTTTAGGATTGAAATCATTCTTAGCAATCAACTTGTCATAATATCCTTTTAAGGATTCGTCTGAAGCTATTTCGTGACCATATCTAATCAATACTTTCGATTCAGGAAGTTTTGGAAGCTTTGCAGCTATTCCTTTCAATTCTTTTTTTACCTCTTTGGTTAACTTTGGCATAATACTCTTATTTTAATTTTTACAATACCTTTCTCAAGATTTTCTATTTTTTGAAATGCTGCTTTTGATAGGTCCAGCTTCCTTCCATACTGTTCAAATCCACCTGTATCTGTTACTCTTACAAATACTGATTTTCCATTTTCTGAATTGATAACTTCTAATAATGTATTCATAGGATAACATGTAGAAGCACAAGTCATTTTGTTTTGGTCAAATACTTCCCCGGACTTTGAAATCTTTCCATGGAATCCGGGACCATACCAGCTTGCTTTGTGAACCTCTTCAGGAAATTCTCTTGCATTCATACTATTTTCAACTATAGTATAAAGTTTGTCATTCTCCTCGATTAGAACTTGAATTATTGATTCAGAATTCCACATATTTTTGGCTTTCCTATAAATACTATGGTCTATTAAAATAAATACCGTAGCGGCCAAAAAACAAAGTGCTGCAATGATTTTCTTATTCATATTGTTTGTAATTTTCAATTTGTGATAAAATATAGTTTTTGTCAAACTTCACTCCATTCAATTCCATGAACTCCATGTGCTTTTCAAATAGGAAGGAAATATATTGCTTTTTGTCTCCATACTCTAGGTGTTCATTCCTAGTTACTGCCATTAGATTTTCAATCCTATCTGAATTTCCTGTAGGGTCTCCTCCGCTTCCTTTGCAGATTATGTGGTGAATATCCACTGCCTTTTCTCCTGAGATTTCAGAGGGAATAAAATCAGTAGTCGAATATCCAAAAGCTTCTAGATAAATTTTAGTATATTTTTTCATAGCTTTGAGTAGATTTTATCCTCCAGTTCTGTAATCAAATCAGGATTGTCCAATAAGAATTGAACGACCCCTTCCTTCCCTTGTCCTAACTTGGTCCCTGAATAGCTGTACCATGAACCGGATTTTTCTACTATTTCAAAGCCTACTGCAATATCTAAAATCTCGGCAGCCTTATTGATACCAACCCCGAAAGCTATTTCAAATTCACACATACGAAAAGGAGGTGCACATTTGTTTTTGATAACTTTTACTCTAGTTTGATTCGCTACAACGTTTCCTTCCCTGTCTTTTATCTGAGAAACCCTTCTGACGTCCAATCTTACTGAAGCATAGAATTTAAGTGCATTTCCCCCAGTTGTCGTTTCCGGATTTCCAAACATGACTCCAATTTTGTCTCGGAGTTGATTGATAAAAATTACACAAGTGTTTGCCTTAGCTATATGTGCAGTAATTTTTCTCATAGCCTGAGACATCAGCCTTGCATGTAAACCCATTTTAGAATCCCCCATATCTCCGTCCAATTCTGCTTTTGGGGTTAAAGCCGCTACTGAATCTACTATGATTAAATCTACTGCTTTTGATTGTAAAAGTGCATCTACTATTTCAAATGCTTGTTCTCCATTGTCAGGTTGGGCAAATATCAATTCTTTAGGATTCACTCCAATTGCTTCAGCATAGTTTATATCGAAAGCATGTTCGGCATCTATGAAAGCAACCTTTCCTCCAGTCTTTTGAGCTTCAGCCATTGCATGAATAGTCAAAGTAGTCTTTCCCGAGGATTCTGGACCATAAATTTCTACAATCCTTCCTTTTGGAAATCCTCGGACGCCTAAGGCCAAATCTAAGCCTAAGGAACCTGTAGAAATTGATTCAATATCGGATAAAGGTTTGTCTCCAAAATTTACTACGGTTCCTTGTCCGTACGTTTTATTGAGTTTGTCCATTGTGTCCTGTAGGACCTTATTTTTATCCATGATTCTTAATTTATGATTGTGTTATATTTTTCTTTTGATATATCGATATGCTTACAATTTAAAGAATCGATACTTTGACTGTGAGTGATTATGTATAAGGATTTCGTCTCAGCTTTGATTCTAATCAAATCAAATACATCTTCAATTCCGTCTTCGTCCAAAGATTCAAATACTTCGTCCATGATTAGAATATTGATATTAGTAGTTGAACTTACAATATCGTGAATTGCAAAAGCTGTTGCTACGTCTATCCTAGCTCCTTCACCTCCTGAAAACTCTTCGTAATCCATTTCGACTTTAGAAGTTGTAAAACACTTAGTCAAAAACGGTTTCGAAGCTTTCTCCATATCTATTGAGAATTTTACTAGGAATCCTAACCTGGAAGCATATTTGACTATTGACTTATTCAAAGACTGGAGCATTGCATTGAATATGAAACTCTTCAAACCTCCTGCACCGAATCCTTTTTTAATCCACCAATCAGTATCTGCTAATTCTTGTTCAAATTTACCAATTTCTAATTTAAGTTCGTCCATTAGTTTTTGAGATTCTTTGACCTCTAGTTCCATGGCTTTTATATCAATCTTAGGAGGGGATTCTGATTCTATGGATTTTATATCAGATTCGTATTCTCCTAACTTCTGTGCTAAGTTTTGGATATTACTTTCTACAATACGGATTTGAGTATTTACTTCAGAAATTTCTTTAGTAATACTATTGAAATCCTCCTCTAGTGTAGAATATTTAATTTCTATCAGATTTGATATTTTCTCAATCTCAGAATCTACTGACTTGATTTGTGATTGGATTTCCTCTACATTTTTTTTCTGTACATGAATAGTTTCCTTTGTCGATTTTATATCAGAATTGATTTTCTTTTTTACTATATCGACTTTAGTTTTAGGGAGGTTTTGACCGCATGAAGGACAATCCGTTTTTACAGTAGTGAGGTATTTTTCTAAAGTTTCTAATTGAGATTCTAGACCCTGAATTTCTGAATCACTATTCCTAAGATTTCTATTTAGATTTGACCTTTTGTCTTTTAAAGCTTCCAGATCCTCTTTAGCCTTATTCAAGACTGTTAAATCTATTTTATCTTTTTTAGAATCTAATTTTTTCAAATCAGATTTCAATAATGAAAGTTCATGATTTTTTGTCTTTCCTGATTCCTTGACTGATTCTAATCTCTCTTGAATAGTTCGGATTCGCTCCTTACGGCTATTTTCAAACCCAGCTAATAATTCAGAACCTTCTGAGATTTTTATTTCCGTAGCGTGTATTTTTACGGCTTCTTTGTCCAATTTAGAATTGATTGAGAAAATTTTTGATTTCAAGGATTCAGAATGTTCTTTAGCTTTCTCTTTAGCTTCCTCTATAAACTCCGTGTCAAAAATACTTTCAAATATTTTCCTCTTCTCGTCTGGTTTGGCTTCTATGAATCGTTTCATTTTTTGGCCAAACAAAATTGAACTCAGGAAAGTTTTAGAATCTAGTCCAAGGATTTCCTGAATAAATCCTTGCATATCTTTTTTATAGAGATTCTCATTCATAAGTTCACCCGCTTCGAAGACCATAAGTGTGGAACCTCCTTCGACTCCTTTAGTAGTTCCTTTGAAAATAATATGGCGGACAATCATAAATGAAACCCCATTGACTTCTAAAGTAATTGCTACCCGAGTTCCCCTCCAAGTCTTAGGTCTGTATTCCTTTTTTGTAGGAATTTTTGAATTGTTTACTTCTTTTAAGGATTCACCATACAGGCACCAGAATAGTGCATTGAATATGGAAGTTTTACCACTCCCATTTTTACCTCGGACAATATTCACCCCCAATCCTCTATCTAATAAAAAGGTCCTAGGTTCTACTAAAGAACCAAAACCTTCTACACTTATACTTTTAAATTTTATTTCGTTCATGATATAAATTTTAATCCCAATTTTAATAAATTTTCATTCCCTTCTCCGACTTCATTCCAATAGTTTTCTACAAGGTCTTCCCTTTTATTTGAAGCCACAAATTGCTTAGTCTGTACTTCAACTTCAGGAGAATCCTCAATTTCAATTATAGGAATTACATAATCTGTAGAATCTGGGTCTGGATTCCTTTCTTGTTTGTATTTAGGATATTTATCTAAGTAAATAATTTCGAAGGAATCCAAATCAGAAGCATCGTCGTAAACCATAAACCCCTTGTCTTGTCCGGCATCTGATAAATCCCTATGAATAGGAGAACCTACTATAATGAAGTTTTGTTTAAGAACTTCATGTTTATGAATGTGACCACAAAGTATTAAATCATAATTTTTATACAAAGGGTCTTCAACTTTTGTATCAAATGGAATCATTGCATTCGAATGCTCAGGGGTTTGGTGGATTAAAAGAATAGTTTTGTAAACTGGATTCGGTCCATAACCTCCATCGCTATACATTTCATGGATATATTCAGATAACTCTTCTTTTGATTGTTCTAATCTAGTTTGATAGTGTTCTTTATATTCGTAGTATGGTATTCCTTGGATAAATAAATCAACCCCGTCCATTTGAAAGAATTTAATTTTGTTATCCAAAAGAATAAATCGTCCAGGAAATATCTCAGCTAAATGTTGTAAGGCAGTCTCTGCTGGTTTGTCAATCAGGTTCTTAGTGGCGTAGTCATGGTTTCCACTAATAGCTACTAATCTTTGTTCTGGATATTTCTTGAATAAAGTAGAAAGTCTATTGACTACAGAATTCACTACGACCGTAGGTAAATCCTTTTGAGAATCGTATAAATCCCCAATAAATAAACAAAGGTCAATCCCTTCGTTATGATTAAATTCAAACACGTCATTGAAAACTTCCAGGCAATTATTTAATCTGGAACCTTTGACGTCGAATTTTTTATAGTTATGGACCTGTAAGTCTGAGAATACAGTAAATTTTTTCATATTCGTTCAAATTTTTGTGTGAAATTTTCTACAAACTGTTCATAGATTTTCAAAGAATAATTAGTCAAAATGATATTCCTTTTGACCAATTCCAAGTCCAATCCTTCTAAATTTTGAAGTGATTTATAGTAAGTAGAAAGTGGTCCAGGTGTATGATTGTTGTAGAATTTTTCTACCCAAACTTCACCCAAACCTTTCCTAAGAATCCTTGGAATATTGTCCCCAGAATCCCCTAAAAGGACTTTCTTAAATCTATGGAGTTTTTGGTCATTCTCGTTGTAGTCTATAACTTGTTTGCTTTTGTATTTGTAAAAAGAAGACCCTTCTAATAGCATTAGTTTACAATCATTGTCATTTGATACTATCATACAAGGAGTTCCTTCTTGTGTTCTTTTTAAGCAATATAGAAATAACAAATCGTCACTTTCAAGACCCATTTCCCTTAGTACAAAATTTCCAGAGTCTCGGACGTAATCGATAACAAATTCTTTGAGGTTTTCTACTTCTGTATTTTCAACCCTTTGGGCTTTATATTCAGGATAGAAATCTCTCCTGAAGTTATTAGAATCTGCACAGATTACGTATTCTCCTATTTTGTAAGATTTTTGGAGGTCCTTGAGGATTCCCTGAATCTGCTTTAAAACCGACTTAGAGAATCTCTCAGGTTCCAAACCTCCTTCTATATTTTTGTGAATATGGAAATTTGCATAAATGAAAATAGATAAATCGAATGCGATATTGATTTTCATTAAGCTCTTTCAATTACTACTACAGAAGATTGTTGTTTTTGGAAAGTACCATATTTCGTGGTTTTTACTTTACAGTAGGCCTTTCCATTTTTATCGGTGTCCGTGATATTGATTACAATCCCGTCAAACTCTTCTCCTCTATATTTAGAATTCTGAGCTGATTTGAATTTCACCTTGTCCCCTTTTTTAAGGAAACGGATATACTCTACATCGATTCCAAGATTTTTCAATTCCAGGATATGGTCATACATTTCGTCACCTTCCATTGTGTGAAGCTCATCAATCATTTTTTGGATTTCAGGGTCTTCGGAAGTTACTTTAGCTGACTCTGGAGTTGTAGGAGGTACAACCTCTTTTTTAGGTTTTGGTTCTTTTTTCTCCGGTAGTGCAGTTTTTTCTACTTCAGAAGGTTCTGAATCACTTGTGATTTCCTCAAGGTCCTCTGGGAGTTCAAATCCAGCAAGTTTGTCATCTTCCTCGTCATCTCCAGAAACCTCATCTGCTATATAAACAAAAGGTTCTTTTTTACTAGTGTTTTTAGGAGATTTTTTGGCTTCAGGTTTTTTAGGTTCTACTTTAGTAGTTATTCCTGATTCTGCTGGAAGTTTACCCCTTCCCTTTAGGATTCCAGTAATTACTTTTAATTTTTCTCCTTCAACTTTTGGTAAGAGTAATTGAAGTTGTGCTGCTGAATACTTTTTGTATTTTGCGTAAAATTCTGATTGTGTGTACATGATAAAATTGTTTAAAGTTTAAAATTTGATTTACGGTGCAAATATACAAACCTTTTTATCTAAATAAAAAATCTTTAACGGGGTTTTAACGATTTAATTTATTCCTGTACTTCCGAATCCACCTTCCCCTCTTTCTGAAACCCTTGTAAACAAAGACTCTTCGGCTACTTCCTCTAAAGTATCATAGAAAACTGGAACCAAAATAAATTGAACTAATTTTTCACCTGGAATCAATTCTACTGGATATGGGGTTTGATTTATTACATGTATGTGGATTTCACCCATGTAATCCTCGTCTACTACACAAGCTCCTACTAAAAGTTCTTTTTTAGTAGCTACTCCTGATTTGTTGAAAGCACATAGCATATATCCTTCTGGAACTTCACATTTGATTCCTGAAGGAATATTTAAACCTTTCCACGGAGCAATACTAAATGGCTTTCCCCCATTGGAATCATTCGGAATATAAAAATCAATTCCGGCACTTTTATTAGTTCCTCTGTTTGGACTTTTTACGTCTCTAATTTTTGAAAATTTCATTTTGCTATAAATTTATTTGTGTGATTGGAATATTTGCTTTTTTGAGAAGTTCCAAACCTGAATCATCTCTATATTTTTCTAAGTAGAAAACGTGTTTGATTCCTGCTTGAATTATTAGTTTTGAACATTCAAAACAAGGAGACATTGTAACATACAAATCAGAATCTTCAGAAGAGTCTGTACTTTTTGCACATTTAGAAATTGCATTGGATTCTGCATGAAGTACTTCCCTTTTAGTTACCATTTGACCTGAGGACCTTAAAGCATCTAATTTGAAAGGAATCATTTCAGGTTCCTCACATACGTTGTCAAACCCTTTAGGAGTTCCATTGAATCCCATACTTAAAATATTCCCATCTTTTACTAAAATAGCTCCAACCTGTTTTCTTTCAGCATAACTCATTGTAGCAACCTCTAAAGCTATCTTCATGTAAACTATATTTGCATCTACTTTAGGCATATTGAATGGATTTGAAAATTTTAAGGAAATTATCTTGATATTTTTTTCTATCCTGGTCCATTTCTTTAAGCCTGAGCGGTTTTTTACTCCTTTCTAATATCTCAATAGGTAAATCGGAAAATGATTGCTTTAAACAAACTTTATTCAATCTTTCAGAATATGGACAATTTAGTGCGAACCTTACAACGTAGTGACCCATAAATGGTGAACGGATTTCCTTAGTATAAGTCATTCCAATTCTATCCAATCTAATATTGTGATAAAAAGGAAGTTCTGTAAATACGTCAAACTCCTGTGTGTCTTGGATTTGAGCTCTACCATATCCAGAAAATAATTCGTCTGCACCGTCTCCTGTAAATATTACAGAACCTTTAGTATTTCGAACCAATTCATTTTGGCCTGCAATACTTCCAAAGTCAAATGGATATTCATATTTAGTGCAGATAGCTTCGAAATCAATCATAGGAGGATATTGGATTCGTTCTACTTGAATTTTGTAATGGTCCTCTACAACTTTGATATAATCGTCCTCAGAATTTTCTATAGTTATAAATTCAAAATTTTCAATCAACCCAAGTTCATGAATACAATGGAGAATTATAGTAGAATCCAAACCTCCTGAAACGAATAAAGTATTTTTGTCCTTCAGGTTTATATTCCGAACCCTTACCGAATCCAATAACAATTGTCTGAGATTATTTGTATAAGGGTTTTGTCTCAAATTATACACGTCCGAATAAATTTTAGTAGAACCTTTGTCAAATATATAAAGTGAATTGGGTTGGATTCTATAAATACCTTTGAAAGGAGTTCCTCCAGTTATTTCGGGGGTTGTAAAATTAAACTTCTCATTGAAATTTGTAGTATTCAAAAGTGGTTTAATTTCAGAAGATATATTTCCATAAGAATCGTAGTACAATTGCTTTTTACCTAAGGGGTCAGTGAAAGCATATACTTTGTTATTCTGGATTAAAACTATTGACCAGAATCCGTCCCAGGTATTATATTCTGAATTTAAGCTTCCCCAATCTCTAGAAAAATAATCTTGAAGGTATTCTACGTCATTCGTAAACCTTTCTGGGTAGTTGAAAATTTCACCATTGAATAGAAGCATTCCATTTTTTACTGGGATTGGTTGCTTCCAGGAATCCCCTTCTACAGTTTGTAGGGGAAGCCTATAATGAACCAATTTGAATTCTCCAAAATATTGTTCTGAAACTTCAATACCTCTGTGAGCAATCCTTTGAGGGTATACAAAATTTTTATTCTTAATTACAGCAAATCCGCACATAACTCTAGTTGTTCTTTTATGATTAAATTGGGTTTCAAAAATGAATCACCCGTGATATTTACTGAATGATTTTCTCCTAAATGGTTTGCAATAACTCTCGTAATGTAATCACAAAAATGTGTAGGCATACACTTTCCAGTTTGCTTGATTAAGCTAACTCTATCAGAAGCAGTTTTAGGGACCAAAGGAAAGAAAATAAAATCATCCGGGATTCCTTGAATCCTGGCACGTTCCCTTGTTGTAAGTGGTTGACAATTTCCTTTTCGATATTTATTTTCGTATCCGTCCAATGTAGGAGAATAGTGATTTACATCTATGAATTTGTAGCCAGGTTTTTTATTAAAATCTCCGGCTTTATTGTAGTAACAAATTGTATTTCCAGATTGAAAATTTACAGGAACCGTTTCTCGAAATTGTTTAAGTGTGACCTTTGGAGTTTCTAATTGAAAATAGTGACCTGAAAGATTTAACATATAGTCATCGTCTTTCAAAAAAATGTGATTCAATTCAGGAACGTCGTATTCTGGAAGGTCTCCAATTACATCTATCATTTTAGAATCATGCTGATACTCTCCAGGTTCAAAAGTAAATTCAAGTTCCTTTTTGGAACCTATATAGAAAAGTCTATCTCTTCTTTTTTGAGTATTTCCATAATTGTAGTTTGAAATCCAGGCAAGTTCTATTTTATATTCTGGGAACCTTTTTATCCACTCTTCCAATCCGATTACAAGTAATGAACCAGGGAGGTTGTCCATAACAAAGAATTTAGGATTCACCTTTTCTACAATATCCATAAAATAAGGTAAATCCATAGAATCTGTTTTAGAACCAGTAGTATTTAGTCTAGAGTAGCTCCCACAATTTGTGTGTCCAATCAATAAGTCAACTCCTTTGCTCCTTTCCTGTTCTTGAGTTGTAAGTTTGTCCCAAGATTTTTTCATAAAAGCTCCTTTGAAATTATGTTCAAAAGTACCAGTATGATAGTAGTTTCTCCATTCAATATTTCCTACGATTTCATGAAATTCTCTAGCCATAATCATCATACTTCCAATCCCACAGGTAACTCCTAAAATTCTCATTTGATTCTCTTTTTTAATTCTAACAAATCAGATTCAAAACAGTGGAAACTCTCAATGTGCATAGTCAAGAATCCAAGGAATAAATCTGGATAAATATCTAATAATTTTTCTCGTATGTGCATAGCCAACCTATTTGCTAAATACAAATCATTATGAAAGTGGCGAATATAATCACAACTACGAATATAATAGGTCATGTGTAGGAATCCTTTTCTGATATTGAAAAGATAACCCAATGTGCATGGAATCCTACCACCATGGACTGCTCCAGTATCTTCAGGAAAGAATATAGGAAGGAAAGCCTGACGAGTGTTTTTATCTTTCTTTAGGAGTTGAATAACGTCGTTCAAATCTCCATACTCATATCGGATTCCTCTATGAGCCCAATCTCCGGAACTATCTAAATAATTTTCAACTCCTCCATTTGCATACTTAGGCCAAAATCTTTCTTGATAGGTATGTGTGAAAATTTCCTTTCTATATTCACCTTCTCTGTAGTATGGCCAATCTTTGTAAGTGTCTCCAGGATTTGTAGGGTTTCCAGAAATACGTTCTTGAAAATGATTCTCAGCCCAAGGTTGGTCTGAAAACTTACTCAAAATATCCATATCCAAAACCATTGGAACTTTTACACTATATTGGAATAGCTCATGGAGGTTTGGGATATTTTTTTCTCTATTTTCCAAACCTTGCCAATTATTGACTGCTATTGATTGTCCCCAGTTTAATAGATTACTCCCAGAATCTTTAATTAGATTTTCAAAACTATTATATATTTTCATTTTTCTGTAGGATTAAAGCTACTTGATAAAATGGAACCGTCGTATCTGGGTACCTTTTCGGATAGGTGTTCATGAACATAGTTTCAGGAGTGTGTCTGTGGAGATACCACCCGTGGATTGAATAGTTTGGATTCTGATTCAAAAACTCTTCCATAACGTACTTCTGTAAAAAGAAGGGTTTTTTATTATTCATACAATCTTTAATGATTGTGATAAATTTTCCACCTACTTTAAGAGTTTTAGTAGCCGCATTTAAGGACTTCATAATCTCTGGCAAGAAATTTCCTTTCCATTTCAATCTCCCCAAAGATTTTTCATTGAAATAGTCTTGGTCTGAATGTTGGTCAAATCTCATAGGTTTGTCCGCAGTAACATTAGCACCTATGATTGGGTAAGGAAATCCTGTAATCACTAAGTCTACTTCTCGATTCAAATCCGCTAAAACTTCTCTTGAATCTCCTACTAATATATCAATGGTAGCTTCCCTTTTGAAATTCCCCTGGATATGCTTGATATTATTTTCTAAAAGTGCCGAATATTCTAATTCCACTCCGATTGAATTACGCCCTTTCAAATAAGATTCTATGATTGTGGTTCCCGAACCTACAAAAGGGTCTAAAACTAACCCCCCCCACAGGACTGAAGTGTTCGACTCCAAAAGAATATCCTTGGAAGTGACCCTCGTCTAAGTGGTGTTCTACACTTTTAGGTCTGTACCTCCGACCACAAGCTCTACTATAATATTTATTCTCTGAAGTACAAAAGATTTCACCAAAAAATGGATAGTCTTTTAATTCCTTCCAATGTAAGTCCTCTGGAATATCCAATCTATATTCTAAAGAAGATCCTGGTTCAACGTTGTTTACGAATACCGCCATAATTTTATTTATTTAAAAGTTTTTGAAAATCTTCTGGAAGGCTTACTGTACCACTACCTAAGCCGTGTTTTACTTCAGATTTTTTAAATAAATATGAAGCCATTTTTTCATACCAACTAATCTTAGTCAGTTCTAATTTAGGGTCATCCTTTTTACCGATTCGCATTCTATATTTGAAGGCGTTCATTTCACAGAAAGTCATAGTAGCTTCCGTTCCCCAGATAGTCTCTAGCATGTGGATAACATTGATTCTCTGGTCTGAGTAGTGTTTTGAATTTCCTTTGTCATCATAAGGAGTTTTCGAATCCGACTGTGATACAACCCCTAATGAATAATTTTTGTCAAGTATTCCTTTTATAGCTTCAATATCGTGTTCTCTAGTTGAAGTCTTTGAATCCAATATGATATTAAGGATTTCGATAGCTATTTTATGATTAAATTCCATTGTTTTAATTTTTATGTAAATATAAATCTTTTTATTTAAAGTAAAACTATTTTGTTGAATAATCAGTCAAAAATGATAACTGAGTAGGGTCTGGAATTTCCAAACCAAGTTCCGCATAGAAAGCTTGAATCTTTTCTTTAGCTTCCATAAATTCTACTGTAGTCATTTTTGAGGTTCTGGCTCCTTCTAGAATCAATACCTCTTGTCCCATGATTTCAGTTTGGTTGTATTTATATCCTAGAATCTTCGTACAGACAAAAGCGTGGATTTCCTCAGGCTGATATTTGACTCCCTCATTATCGTAGTGCCACGAGGCTATTTTTACGTAACAAACCCCCCACAACCAACGATTTTGAGCATCGGACCTGTTTTTTGAAAGTTTCTGGATTTTTACAAACAATTCAGAATCTTGCCATTTTTTCAATACCCTAGAAGTAAAAGAAGGATTGTCAAACACGAATGCTGTACAATCCTCATTTAATTTTCCAGGTAAGTCGTATGATTTTAAATAACTCATAAATTTTTATTTGTGAGTAGGGAGGGATTCGAACCCTTCGAGATTGGCCTCCACTATCCATGTGGTCTCGTCATCCAGTTGGCCACCGGGACTCCTACTCTACCTTATTTTAGTCTAAGTCCTCAATATCATCCTCAATGGATTTATCCTTTGCAGAAGATTTTCCTGTAGGCTTTTCAGCAGTTTCAGTAACCCTAGTTCTAGAATTTGTTCTAGTAGGTCTTTCTGCTTTAGGTTCCTCTTCTGGAGTCTCCTCTGTTGAACGATTTCGTCTAGATTCAGACTTAGTTTCTGGTTTGTCCTCTTTTACTGAGTAACGAGAAGTTTTCAATGAATCGGAAGGAGCTGCATCACCGTAGAAGTAATTGTCCAAGAAAGCATTGATATAATCGTCGTTGTAGATAGATTTCTTTGTAAGATTTACCAGGTTTGGAACTTTCTCATAATACTTGGCATCGATTTCCAATTGCTCGTCTTCTCTTGCTGTGTATTCAGTATCAAGCCCGGTTCCTGTTTTACAAAGTGAAATATTGTAGCCTTCCACTCTATCTGTAATCCCATCCTCTACGTCTCTGAGTTTTCTCAAAAGCTTAGGAGCCAAAACTACATTGTCGATTGCATTTCTAAGTTGTGGACCACATTCCAGAATTCTTGGAGCTCCGGTTTTTACATCGTAGCTAGTGATTTCTCCTTTGGTTCCATATTTGCAATCCAATTGAAGTAGTGGAATTAAGAAGGTTTGTTTTTTCTTGACTGTAGCGTAAAGCTTTTCAAGTTCTTTGTCCGGTTCCCCTTTTGATTTTTTCGATTCGATTTCCTCGGAAATTCTATCAAGATAATCTTCGATAGGACAAGGGTCACCGAATGTTGAAGGTGAAATCAAGCTTGCTTTGTTGTTGAACCAGTATACTTGACGTTCAAAGAAATAAAGTCCGTTCAATTCAGGAGCTGGTGGAACCAGACGGACAATAGTGTCCTCTCCAATTTCTTTTGACTTCATATACTGTGTGTTGCCAGTATTGATTGATTCATTTGATTTTTTCAGTGCATCTAAATTGATTGCCATAATTTAAAATTTTATTGTGAATGAATAATATTGCAAATATAAATCTTTTGTTTTAAAGTAAAACCATTATTTTTGAAATTTTTCAATAGGAACCATATCACCCCAGGATTTGTCACTAATTTCCAAATCCATTTTCATACCTACTTCCCCTGGATAGATTCCAAAATAAGTTTGGATAGGAGGATTCTCACATGCACCCATAATCAAAGGAATATTTTTGTCAAGTTCTGTAATAAGTGGATAGAAAAATACGGAGTCATGAACTGTATTGACAAATGGGCAAGTTGCATTCATTCTGTGTCTCATAATTGCTGCAGAAAATATCGCATATTCTCCAGAGGTTCCTTGGATAGGTGAATTGATAGAAGCACGAATATCCATACCTTTTGCCGGAGTATCTTCTTTAGATTGAATGGATAACAACCTTCGCTTCCTTCCGAAAAGTGTTCTTACATATCCATACTTTTCTGCAAACTTTACGTAAGTCCTGTGCCACTCTTTTAGCTTAGAATACATCTTGAAAAATGCTTTATATTTTTTCTCAGCTTCCTCGTAAGTCATTACAACTCCGTAATTGTTACGAGCATAATCTAAGTAGCCTTGAATGGACATATCAAATACCAAACCGAAGTTTGTACCTTTAGCTGCAGTCCTGTGTTTTTTTACTTCGTCTGGTGGAAGTTCCATAAATTGTTCAAAGGTCAATCCTAACTCATTTGAAGCCGTAATTGCGTGTAAGTCCTTGTCATGTTTGTAAGCATCTACCATTGTAGGGTCTCCTGAAAAATTAGCTATTACTCTCAATTCAGCTTGTGAGTAATCCGCCTGAAGCATGTAATGATTTTCAGAAAGTGCTATAAAAAATTTCTTGACCATTTTCAAAACCTTCTCAGCTTCCTCGTCCTTGAATTTTATACGAGCAGGAATGTTCTGGAGGTTTGGACCTCTAGAAGCTAAACGCCCAGTAGTCGTTCCATGGAGAAGGAAAGAAGTGTGAACAATATCATTTGAATCTAACCTCTCTAGGATTCCTTCGTAAAATGTAGATAGCATAGAAGCTATAGACCTGTAACTCAATAATAAGATTACAAATGGGTGGTCTATTTCAGCTAAGAATTCCCTCTTTGTAGTCAAAGTATATTCCTTTTTTCTTTCATCCCACATACCTTTCAAATTCAAACCCATAGGAGTAAATAAGAATTCTTTCAATTGTGTAGGACTTGAAAAATTGATTCCTTCATACAAATCAAGCTCCCCGGATTTTATTCGTTGGATTTCATCTCGATATTTAACTTCTAAAGCAGTTCCTGGTTTGTATTTTTCTAGTCTTGCTTTTATTTTCTCTTCTAGTAGTTCAATCCTAGCTTCATTGATTTGTTTTCTTTTTAAGATTTCGAATTTTTTAATTTCAGGAAGTTCGTGTAATTGCTTTGATTTTTTCTCCAGAATGATTTCAGCTTCCTTAATTGATTTTCTAATAAGTTCTGAATCAATCTTACAACCATGGTGCTCTGCATCGAATAAAGCAAAGAATGCAGGCATGGTAAGATTCCTATAAAGTAAATACAACCTGTATGGAATAGTTTCTAAATATTCTAAATATTCTATATTAGTGAGACCTTTATATGGAGTCAACTTTTCTCCATTTTCAAGTCCTACAAATTTATCCTGAATACGGGTTAAAATGTTCCTTTTCTCCTTTAAGGAAATTCCGTCTTCAATAAGCATTTCCTCAAACATGTGATACAATCTCAAAGTCAAATCCGTATCCAAAGCGGCATACTTAGAAAGGAGTTCTAATGGTACAGTTTCCCATGAAAATTTATCTAGTGACCCGTCTTCTTTTTTCAATTCATTTTCATATCCAGAAAATTTTATGAAGTATTTTCTAGCTAAGTCCTTCAATCCATTCTTTGTATTCTCATCCAGAATGTGAGACATTAGCATTGTGTCATTGAATCTTCCATCGTATTTATCAACCCCAAACCTTCTCATCCAGTGTAGGTCAAATTTTAAGTTGTGGGCTATTTTGTTGACCTTAATATTGTTGAAAATCTCTTCACCAATTACTTTGAAAAAATATTGAATATCCTCTTCGTTGAACCATGATTCAAAATGATAGAGAGGAAGTATGTAGGAAAATCCATGTTGAAAACAAATCGACAAAATAGTAGGTTTCTGCTCTTCTCTGAAGTAATCCAAACCAGTAGTCTCAAAGTCAAAACAGAATGTACCCGTTTCCTTACAGTAATCCAAAACCTTATGGAATTCGTCCCGATTGTGGATATACTTAAACCCAGTAGATTGCTCGTAGGAAACTCCATTAGATTCGAATACTGCTTTATTAGTAGCATCCACTAATTTTGAATAGCTTGTCCATTTGTTATTCCGCATCCAGAGTGTAGAACCGAATCCGAAAGCTAAATATTGATTTCCATCGATTTCAATCATTTTAGATTGTCCTAAAACTTTTTTCCAATCTTCATTAAAGTAGTAATTGCAGGCATTTTTTCCAAAAATCAAAATCACCTTAGGTTGTAATTCCTTTAAATCTTCATTGATTGGAAAATGTTTTTGCTTTTCATATACTTGTGCAAAAATATCGTCTGTGATTACTTTAGGATTCTCAATAGGACGGTCCTCAAACATTTGACCTACTTGGACTCCTTGGATTTCAAAAAAATCAAACCATTCTTTTATATCCTGGATTGGGCTTGAATATGGACCCTCTGTGATTACATAAATATTACTCATAACTTACAAGACCTTTTTTAATTTTAATTTGGGGAAATTCCAATTTGAATTCTTTTACCCATATCAATACAGTATCAGAATCCTCACATCGAGAATAGTGTTTGATATATGTAAGGAAATCTGTAGAAGTCATTTGACCTTCCTTAGATTTAATCAATTCTACTAGTTTATTTTTATCAATCCTATTAAAATTCACGTCGTCCAAGAAGTGACGTCCAAGTTCTTTTTTGATTTCTTTCGACCTTGGTTCTACCTTCCTTTTTGCATATAGGATTCCACATACGTCAATATCATGGCAAGCACTGCATTCAGTGCTATCTGGTTTCCATTCTGACCCAAAACAATCTCCATCGACTATTTTAAAATTGTCAGCATTTAATGGAGTGGACAAATCCACTTCCGTTTTTTCTTTTTTACTTATTCGCATAATGTACCGAATTTATTTGCTTTGTAATTATATTTAATTTCGAAACCTTCGTTCCTGTAAATTTTAAATCTAGCTTTTGAATGCTGGCTAATAGTTCTACCATGGTCATAGAAATCATAAACACTTACAAAATCATGTTCACCATCGTGTCTCAAAGCTCTTCCTATGTATTGTTTTATAGTGATTATTGATTTACCTCCATGGGCTAAAATCAATACTCTAATGTTTGGAATATTTACACCCTCCTTCAAAATCATAGAAGATATAAGAACCTGGATTTTCCCTTCAGAAAAGGCCTGTATTTTCTCCTTTCGTTCCTTGTCTTCTCCAGATACAACTTGACAACTTGTAATCCCTGCAAATATCAAAGAATTAAGGATTTCCTCTCCGTGTTTGATTTCAGTAAATGAAATTAGAATTTGTTCACCTGCATGGTTTTTGCATATATCTACAATCTTTTGATTTCTATTCTTATTGAACATTATACAGTCTTCATATTCGTCTCTATAAGTTAACTTAGCGCCTTGCCAATTCTCTGAATTGATTACAGTAATTAGTGGCTTCTGTGAAAATTTATTTTCAATCAAAAATTGATTCGAAATTTTAGTAAGTTTCGGACCGAAAGAACCTACCAATTTAATCCTCTTTATAGGGTTGTCCATATCCAATGGAGTTCCAGAAAAAAGGTATCTGAATGGAGCACCAACTTTTGTGATTAGTTCCTGATATTCGGAACCTACTGCTCTGTGTCCTTCGTCCACTAGTAAAAGTCTAAGCCCTTTGATATAAGCCTTGATATTTACGTCCTTGTAATATCTATTCAATACTGTTTTCTGCATACCTACTGTGAAATCTTTTATCTCTAATTTCTTGGAGGATATTTCACCCACTTCAAAATATTGAGAAAAAAATTTAACTGCTTTTCTATAAACATCCTCAGTATTAATCAAAAGTAATGTAGGGCCTTTTATGTTCAAATGTAGATTCGCCATTATGTAATCCTTTCCGGCATTAGTTGCTGCATCGGCAATACCTCTATAAAAATTGGGAATCCTTGGTTTTTTAAGTTGGTCTACGATTTCCACTTGATAGTCCCTTAGAGAATCCCCATTGAGGGTGTAATCCCAGGAGCTGGGGAACTCCTGAGACAACCTCAAATCTTGTAAATCAACTTTAACTTCACTTTCCCTACAATATTTTAATACCATAGGAAGCAGACCCGTAGGAAAGAAATTCGCTTTAGTAAGAAGTCTATAACGACCGTCCCAATGGCCAGACCTGAAACTAGCAACGAAATACCTGTTTGGGTCCATTACTGATAGATAATCAGAGATTTGTCTCAAAATTTGACTGGAATCCTCTGGGCTCCGAATCAATTTACATTTTAAGTTATCTACCTGAATTATCATTGTGCAAATATAAATCTTTTTATTTAAAGTAAAACCTTATTTCTTGAATTTCGAAAGGAATTTTGAAGGGTCATAAATAGAATCAACTTGATTAGAATTCCCTGGAATTGTCAGCATATATTCTTTATATCTCTTCCTAGCACCATCTCCATATAGCTGGTTCGGGTTCGGATAAATATCTAAGAATTCTAATTTGATAAATTGGGCGTCAATCCAATCTTTTACCTTAGAATTTGATTCCTGGATTTCCTGTTTGCAGTATATGAAATCTACATACTCCTCTACCCTATCAATTTCATAAGTTGTACCTTTTGAAAGTAAGGTAGATTTGTAGTAGGAAATCACTTCAGCAGTAAGTGTAGAACCAGCATCATCCTGGATTAAGATTTCCCATTCTTTTTGTTTGAAGATTTTTTCTTTATAGAATTTGAATTTATTCAATCCATATTTTTTACCCATTAAATCCAAACCCAATCTACAGAATTCTACAAATCCTTCTCTCAATCCTAAATTGAAAGTTTTACAATACTCTTCTGCAATCATAGACACTTCCTTCAGTACAGAATATTGAACTGAAGTCCTATCTATTTTTTCGAAAAATCTGTGACCAATATCCTGGCGAACTAAAGTCAAACAACCGTTGAAAATTTCTACAGGTGCAGTCTCCACTTTATGATTTTTCTCCAACCTTTCTAAATTCTGTTTTTTATTTGAAAAAATCAAGTGGCGGTCTGAAAGTTTGTAATGAATTGCATTCTGGAAAATCAAATCCATTTGGGAATCTGAGACCTGGATTCCTGAATTTAGTAGGACAATTTTAAGGTCCGTCCTCCGAATGTGTATGCTAGGATTTCTACTCATATCTTTAAAAGGTTGCTGTATGTGATAAATTCAGTCTTTTTTACCAAATCCAATATAATCTCTGCCCCGTACTCATTTACGTCCTTACCGGGCAAATTTTCAATATCCACATTGATTATTCTGACTTTTTTGTGTGGCATTAAAGCCATAGCGATTTGTTTGGCTTTTTGATAAAAAGAAAGTTCGTTTTTGAGGATTCCACGGTCTGGAATAATATTGATAATTTTACAAGGAGATTTTAGAATAATATTTTTCTGTGACTGTGACAAGGACCACCCTAAAGAAGCAATCCCGGTATCTCCTATAGTCATAGCATCTGCCCAACCTTCAGTCAAGAAAACTTCGTCATAAATATAAAGTGCGTCCTGGTTGAAAATCAAATCAGATTTTCCAATTCCTACGTCTTCAAATTCTGGATTCCGATATTTTATCCAGTTTCCAACGAAATCTCTTCCAATGTAATAAACTAAAAGTCCGTCAGCTTTAAAGGGAATTATGATATATCCATAGAAAGGGAATTCGTCCCCGGATTCACTTACATATCCAAACCCCAAACTATCTAAAATTTCTAAATTGAATCCTCGGCTCAATAGATATTTCCTAGCCCGGTTTGCAATAACTCCGTCACCTTCTAAAATAGATTTGAATCCGTTCGGAAGTGTAACACTACTTGTTTTGAATTTTGAAGGAATATAGTAGTCTAAGTCTACTTGTACCTCGTCAAAAGTTTCAATCAATCTTTTAGCTTCAATATATCCGATTTCCTCATACCTGGCTACAAATTTAATGATTCCAGATTTGTACCCAGTTCTATGGTCTTTGACTGCATTCAATCTAAAATTTACTCCAGCCGAAATATCTCTGTGACTTACGTCCAGAGGAAATTCAAATCGATACCAACCTTTAGTGGATTCGTGCAATTCGAATTTTGACCTGAAATAATTATACGCCTTTTTTGGATTCATTGAGTAGATTTATTAGTGTTTTAATATCTGAGGTTTCTAACATTTTATTGCTTGGATAGAATCGGATTTTCCTCTTAGGTCCAACCTCTACAACTTTCCCCAAACCTTTGTGAGTCCTAGGAGCTTTCTTGACCATTACGAACTTTCCAAAATTCCTTATTGCAACGTCTTCTCCATCGAATAAAGCTTTTTTAGCCGAATCGGCAAAGTGTTGTAGAAATTCTTTGCATTGGTCTTCAGTCATTCCAGACTTCTCCGATAAAATTGATATAAAATTACTCATTGTTATTTCCTTTTAAACATTTTAAAAAAGTTTCCATATAATCAGTATCTTCAACCATCATTTGTCTAGCTTCGTCAATGTATACTGGGCATTCAATTCCTAGTTTGTATCGGAGTCCTTCTCTTTGTGCGACTGGAATTATGAAACCAAGGTTGTTGTCTAAATCTTGAGAATTCCTACACATGGCAAATGCTGCATGGCAGTTCATAGCCTTTCCAAAATCCTCTGAAAAATCCTTCATATTGATATACCTGTGCTTCTCCATTTTTTCTTGAGCTTCCTTGGAAATCTGGGACAATGTAAAAGCGAAAGTCTTCCTTTGATTATTGATTCTAATTGCATGGTGATAGTTGTACTGAATCTGCAATCTTTTTTCTCGTATGATCCTATCTGCACAACCAGCCAAATCTAGGTAGTCATAAATAATTACGTCCGGCTCCCATGCGTAGGATTCCTTCAATTCGTCTAATTTATTTTCTATAGCATCCAGGGTTGTAACGTGAGCAGGAAAATATTCTGTGCGGAGGTCTCCACCCCTTTGAGAATATCCTTGGACCAATTTTTTTAGAAGAGTTTGATTTTCAGTCAAGTACAATTCATGCTTTTCACATTCCAAAATACTTTGATACATTCTAAGGTGAATTGAAGTATGTGAATTTTCAAAATCGGCGAAAAATACTTTCTTTCCTTCTTTGACTAGGTGTTTTACAATATTGATAACAGACCCAGTTTTGAAACCTTTTGGTCCACTCATTAGAATTACTAATTGAGGGGAATAGAAGCCACGATCTGAAGTCATTCTATTCACTAATTTCAAGTAGATAGGAGTAGCTTCGTTTGCTTTGATTATGTGGTCTCCAAAATCTTTCAAAAGGAAAGAACCTGAATCATTGTCTGAAGCTTGTTTTTTACTCAAATCAGAAATGGATTGAAATTCTCGTGCCCAGGTTCCGAATTCAGGATTTTCTCCCCCAAGTAATTTGTCCAGATTTTTCTCAATGAAATCCTTGGACCTTTTTTTCTGAATGAATTCAATAATAACAGTTTTGTAAATTTCAATATCTGAATCCAAGGGGTCAAAAATAACTCCTACAATTAGTTTGAATTCATTCATAGTCTTTTCAGGGACTGAGAATTCCTTTCTAACCGAATCAAGGTATTCTAGGAAATTGACTTTAGAAGGTATATAATGAAATTTAGTTACATAAGTCTGGATTGCAGAAAATATGAATTTGTGTTCGTCCAAATCAAATAGATTAGAATCCACTTCGAAAATAAACTTCCTGGATTCCTTCATTTGTACAAAATACTTAAGGAGATTAGTTTGGAAGTCTATTGTCATTGTTTTCTCTTTTATTAAAGTTAAAGTAAAATATGGCACCAAAGAATAACAGACTACAGATATATATATTATATATATATATCATGTAGTAGTCTATTTCTCTTTGCCCTTTTATTAGATTTCTATTCATTTTTTGTTGATTTACGATTGCAATATTAAATCTTTTTATTTAAAGTAAAATATAAAACCAATATTTCAATTGATTTTAAAAAATTCAGGTCGTTGTTTTTCAATAGAAAAAATTTAAAAACGGTATGAAATTCATTGAAAAACAATAGGTGGCCTTTTTTATTGGAAATTTTCAATCCAAATCTCCATAAGGTCTTCCGATTTTTCTACTTCTCCTATCCTTTTGAGTTCTTGTACTAAGTCAAGTATTCGGATTCTATCCTTAATTATGAATTCGTACTCACTTGATAAATATTCCAAGTAGTACCCTAAGAGTCTTTCATAATAGGAATCTTCTGAGATTACTTTTGAAACCTCCGGAAATTCCTCTTCATTGTCTATGGAAAATTTCAATAAATCCCTATTTAGTTTGTCATCTTGATTATTCCTTACCATACCATTGTGTTTTTAAAATAAAGCCCGTAGCGGGCAAGAAAACAATAAAAGGAAGGAGGTTTTTGTCTCCTTCCTGAATTATTTCCTAAAGCATTTCAGATACGAGCTCAAAAGCTTTCAAATTTTTCTGATAGGAACCCCCTAGGATTAGTTTCTCTTCCAATCCGTTAACTCTTTTGTAAGCCGGTTCAATATGATTTGTGAAGTAAGTAACTCCAGAAAATAAACCCCAAAGTGATTTTCCTTTGGAATCCATTTCACTGTGGATTGAATCAAGTAATTTGTTGACTTTATTAAGCTTATTTGTAGAATGAATTTCTTTATTTTTGAAATCTCCTTCAGCCAAATCAACTCCTTCAAGTGATAGGATTAAGGTTCTGATATTTTCCTCTTTGATTTGAACCTGTGCGAATTCTTTGAGTGCAGAATATAGTTCTACTTCGTCGTTTTGCTTTCCAAGTTCTAAAACTCTTAAGGCTTCTTGTAATTTTCCTTGATAGTTTGAAGTGTGTCTAACTTTGATTTGAGACCTTCTATAGAATTTGAAAAATTGATTCTGGCAAGACCAAGTCAAATTGGAAGTTCCAAAAGCTAAAGAAGTAGAACCATCGTGAGAATTGATAGCAAAGATATATTTTGATAGGGTGTCCTTTCCTATTTGAATATCTCCGTTCGGGTCCTTCATTTGTACGAAGATTTTTTTACCTCCATCGATTTCACCTCCTTTTTGGATTTCTAAATTTTCCCTTTGGGAAATATCAAAAAGTAAGTCAATGGTTTCAGAATTTTGGATTGCTGTGTAGGATTCTTTGCAAGTAGCTAGTATTTCCTTGTTATCCATTCTGACAATACCATAGTGACCTCCTTTGTCATATTGGTGTTCTGTACCGTCCTCGGCTACAAAGTTTACAGATAATGGGAATTTTTGAATTTCCCAATTTAGACCTAAGCTTGTTAAAATTTGATTTTTCATTTTTAAAAAATTTAATTTGATAATTGATTTACAACTGCAAATATAAATCTTTTTATCTAAATGAAAATACTTTAACGAAACTTTAACGAATTAGAAAGTTTGGATAGCTATAGAAGTCAATGATACGGTTCCGAAGATTAAGGCTAAAGTCTTCCAGAAACCTCGTTTTTTATCCATTCTAGTCATTTTATTTCTGAGGTCAATGTTATCATTGTGTTGGGTAGAAATAATTGAATTGAGCTTATGTATGGCTGTATCTTGAGTCAATATAAAATCCTTTTGGGATTTGATTATAGAATCCTGGGATTTGATTATAGAATCCTGGAAATTTTCTATTGACTTTGAAATCTGGAGAACTGTATCTAATTTAGTTTTGCAACTAATAGAAATCCTTTGTTGTACTTCCTTGGAAATTGTATCAATCCAGAAAATTCCCGGTTTTGGAGTTCCATTGATTTCAGGATTTACTAAAACTTGTGATTGAAGTCCTGTACTAAATAAAATACTAAGGACGAATATTAGACTCTTCATATAACTGTTTTTGAATTTGATTGTATAGGTTTGAATCCGATTCGTTGCAAGGTTCTAGGATTTCTCTTTGTTTTTTCAATGATTCGATTTTAGGTTTCCTCTCTGAGATTTCCTTCAACCGTATTTCTACTAATGAATCTACTTTCTTTTTATCAGAATCTAAGTCTCGGATTACAATATCTGCCGTATCCCTCCAGTTTTCTGTAGGTACATTTTCCAGTTCATAAATCCTACTCGATTGATTCCAATTTACAAATAAGGAAATCGAAAGGAGTATTAAAAGTGCAATGATTACGTATTTCATATATTTGAACAATTTAATGGGTCTGGATATTGGGAATTGTATTCCTGAATTTTCTGATTCAAGACTTGTTGGAAGTGATTGTGGCATTGGTTTTCATTGATTGCTGCAAGCATTGCTACTTTTTGTTGGAGTTGCATAATTTCGTCCTGCTTCCTGAATCTTATATTTTCAGTTTGATTCTGGATATATAGATTTTCTGCATCAGTGTCCGTAACCAATTGACCCCCTTCATACTTTGAGAATATATTCACATTTGCTATTAGTGAATAATATTCTTGCTCAGTAATTTGTTGAAAGAATTCTGGAAGGTTTCCGTCTGTGAATTCAGATATTGCTATAATGCTTGTCCCATCTACCCGGATTCCGTAGATACTTCCATTGTCTGCTACTTCAAAACATATTGTACTCATTATTTATATTCTTTAATTACGTGACCTATTATTTGAACGTTTTGAGTATTCGCAGAAACTTCTCTGACCCAAAATTCAAAACTACTTACAGATTGATTCCTTACGGTGATAAAAGCCAAATCGTTGTCCAAATCTCCACTACTTCCAAAACTCTTTATGCTGAAATAAACTACATACATACTAGTAGGCATTGCCGGAGAAAAATCTACCCTATATGCAGTATCAGAAGCTGTGTTGTAAATAACTTGGCAACCTGAAATATTAGTACCTCCACAAGATTTCCAAGTCCCTACTGTTTGTCCTCCTACAATATCTCCGATATTTATCCAAAAATTAGCTATAATTTCTCTTACGTTCAATTTGTTTACCCAAACGCTTGGAGTGATATTTGAAGCATCCGCCCTTGCTCTATTACTTTCCAAAGTAGTAATCCTGCTAAGGATTCCACCAGATTGGTTTATTTGAGTAAGTATGTTTGCAATATCAGTATCGATTTGATTTATATCTGAATTGATATTTGAAATAGCTGTATCGTAGTCTTTAATCTCCTCTAATTGCCAATATTTCAAAACTCCAAAAGTAGGTGCCGGATAACTCACACAAGTGAATTTTAGCATGGTATTGCTAAAATTATGAGTTCCTGTTCTAGAGTTGTGTCTGATTCCCACCCAGCCAGTTCCCGGTGTGGAAGATAGATTGATACTAAGGCTTGTAGCATAATCAATTGCTACAAATAATTGGGTACCTTGAGGGTAGTCTGGAAGTGCAATAATATTTCCACCACCCCCTGGTAAAAGGAAAGAAGACCAAACCCCGTTCCCTACATAATATTTTGTAACGTTCTTGTCTAAATTCAAAGCATACCCTCCAGAGATTCCTACTAATGTAGGAAGTGCCCCCATCATAGTTAAAGTTCCTACTTTGAATGCTACGAGTTCGTCTGTATAACTCAATCCAAACCTCTTTTGCATATCCAGTTGAAGGTTCTGAATGAAAGTATCTGCATTTACATTGTACCAATCTGTAGTTCCTGGACCTTTGACTAGAATATCTCCTTCAGTTTCAGAAGTCAAAGTCACGTCGTTCAAATCATTCAACTTCATTGCTTTCAATTTCAATACTGAATAGTCAGAATTCCAAACGGAAAGAACCCTGTAAGCATTGGAATCTTCCAAGAGCATTATGAAGGTATCAGCTCCGAATGTGTAATCCAAACCTGTAGGAAATATGATAGGTTTTGAATCAGCCGGGAGTCCTGAAGTTATATTGTTTTTGATTAAAATACTTGAGTTGATTTTCAAATAGAAAATACCTCCAGCTTCATTAGTTTTTACTGGAGTTTTAGATTGAACATTTTGACTCTGAATCCATCGTAGTTCTGGAGTTCCTGTAATGGCTGCCAATTCATAAAAATTAGCACCCTTGGTTCCAAAAGATAGTTTATTTGAAGCAATAGAAGGTGTTGTGGATTTATCAAAGATTTGATTTCCTCTGAATTTATTATTTCCACCTTTTACTGCATCTCCTCCAATTACGGTCCAGCAAGTAGCTCCTCCATAATACCCAACTTTAATCATTTTGAAAGTTGTATGTGGTTCTATATATCTGGTTCCTTCTGGGATTACTAGATTTCCGGTTCCGCTTGTGAACGTATCTTCTAATCTCAAAGAGTGTTCTGTGAATATAGTTATTTCTTGTCCTAGGTCCGTGCTAACCTCATGGGTGAATCCTTTTATCAATTCATAAGGTGTATAAGTCAAAGCATTTATATTGGCTACGACGTAAATATTTGAAGGTGTACTAGTGATAATTTTGTGAGAAGATAAATCCAATTCAGTAATAACTACCATACCCATCTGGACGTTGAAAACTTTCAATGCAGTAGATACTTGGACCTTGTCTGTGTGCATGATTGTAGAATCTCCATTGAAATCTGGAATCCCAGACTTTGTATAAGTGCATTCTGAAATATCAGCAGCTCCGTTTGGAATAAATAATTCACCAAGAACAACCTGTTTTGAAGGGTCCATAATTGAAGGAACTGTAGGATTCGTTCCTGGAACTCCTTTGATTACTTTGTAGATTGCAGTAGTACCTCCTTGGGTTTGGATATATTGGTGCTCTGCTACAATTAAATCAATCCTTTTCAAAGTAGCATGGGAAGGGTCTACAGTAAGTGAGATTGAAGTATCTTCTGTAATTACAACCCCTTGTTTTGTCTTCCAAACTCCCATTTTATTGGAAGTATTCAAATTCAAATCTACCTTACCTTCACTGAGACTGTGGCCTAAAATTAAATTCCAACCTGACTTAGGAGATTCGTTGTCGAATCCTCTATACAAACCATACGGGAGTATTAGTAAATCCCTCCAGTTTAATCTGAAAGTGCTATCATCATCTAACCATTGCCAAAATCTTTCTTGTGCCATTACATTAAGTTTTTAAGTTCTAACTCTACACATCCGTCTGTAATATCGAATGGTTGAGAATTATTATTATATACATCATACAATTGAATCCCAATATTGTCTCCATTTAATGCTTGATAGATTTCACAAAATGAAACTGAAGCATTCCATGTACTTGAAACTGTATCAAAAACCGGATTTACTATGTATTTTTTACTGAAAGTTCCACTAGGTCCAGACCTTTCAATTCCTATAAAAATTGGATTCTGTAATCCGAGGAAATTTACACTACAATTTATTTTTAAAATTGAAGGGGTAGTTTTTGTTATTCCAAAATTTATATCAGAGTTTCCTCCGATATTGATAAAATTATTTACATCGTAGGAAGCTAGTATTTGATTTAATTGCAAAGCTACATTACTACCATTCAATGGTAAGAAATTCATTGTTTTAACTTCTAAAATTTTATAGAAATTCCTGATTGGTTTGATATGTTGTCCAATCTTTTGAATTGCTTGTAAAAGTGTAGATATAAATTGCTGCATGACTATAAATTTAATGATAAAATTTTAAACTCCCACTTCATTTTCATAAAGTGCCAAAACGTCCACATTCGGAATAGAAGGAATATCGTCCCAATTGGCTCCCTGTGTTATATCTCCAACCCCTTTGTAAGTTTTCAATTGAACAATTTCAGGTTCTTGTGGGTCCAAGATTTTACCCCATAATACGTATGGTTTTGGAGGGGGTGTTTCTGATTTTATCAGTCCTACTACATTTCCTAAATTTATTGCACTCATATTGTAAAAATTAAATCGCCAGAAGCGTTGATTGAATAGTGATTTTTCATTGGTCCGTCTACTAGTAAATTCCCATTCGAATCTATAGTCAAAATCAATCCTGGGTCGTAATCATTGTTGTAGATTAAATCCCCGTTAGAATCGATTGTGATTGAAATTGTAGAAGTAACAAAAGCACCCCCATTGAAAGTCAATCCAGTCAATTTAGCATTGATAGGTTCATTGTATTTTATGATATTCAGAATGGATTGATATTTTTCTGGACTCATAGAAGTGGCTCCTATAATATCCAAAGAATAGTCAGAACACGGATTGCACTTCATATCAAATCTCCTCTTAGCATCGTCAAATGTTGTAGGGGAGTCGAAACTATATTGAATCCAAACTTCGTCGAAAATTATATCAGTTATTCCAAGTAAATACATTGGATATTTGTACCCGAGTTTGGTCCCTTTGACTTGATTGTATTTTACTATAAATCCAAGAAATTTCCTACGGATTTCCCAATCGGTACTAATCACAAAATTGATTCCATATATCGATTCTAAGTAAGGAATGTATTTCTGAAGTGCCGTCGTAGGAATTAAAGTATTCTCCAAGATATTCTTAATCAATGGAATCACTTCAATATCCATATCATCTGCAAGCATTTCATTATACCTTTGCAGAGTTCCTTTATTATTTCCATCTTTATTCACATCTACCCTTTTGTCGTAGTTGGAAAATAGACTAAAAATTTTATCTTTTAATACCATTAGAATCCACCAGTTAAATTGAGTTGTAAATTATTTGAATACAAAATCGGAATAGAAGGTTCGTCTACCAATAACGATTGATTGTACGGATATGTTTTGAATTCCCATGATTGACCTAGTAAATAAGAAGCTGAAGACTGTATTGTGAAATCTACTTCAGTGAAAGTCAATGCAGACCCTATAGGAAATTGTCCAAGGAAAGTAGAATTCATATAAATTTCTACGGTTGAAGGTCCTATGATTACAATTTTCCAAGTATTGATTGAAGTGGAACCTGATTTGATTATAGGATTCCAAAGTAGTGGAGTTGTATGTAAAAGAGGTCTTGCATACGGAGTGGTAGTAACTAAAACCTGTTTTGAAAAATTCACCCCTTCAGTGTTTTCTATAATTTGATAAATATCTCCTATTTCTAAAGTTCCTCCGATTTCCTGTTTATCTACTGAGATAAATCCAAGAAGGTTTTGAGCCACTGCAGCTCCTACTACAGATTTGCTATAGTTTGGAAGTATATCTACATTCCATTCTAATTGAACTTTGATTTCACCAGCTGGAAGTGCATTGACCCTTGTAGTGACCATTCTTTTGTTATCGAACCAATTTACCAAGGTTGTGAGAAGAGTATTTGTAGCAACTCCTCCACCCATTGGAACGATATAAATATCTACCGTCTTACCACAACTAAATGAAAGCCCAGACTTAGCAACTCCTGGACAAAGGTTTGCAATATCAATATAATCTTGGCGAGTAACTGCTCTTAATAAGGTCCTAAGCGATAGTGGAATCCTTTTTTTCAACTCTTCTAGTGATTCAATATCTGCTCCCCCAGAAGACCTGTTTATATTTGTCACATCCAAAGTTAATCCACTTAAAAGACTAGGAATTGTAACTTTATACGTGATTGAATTTTCTGCAACGTTTCCAGCAAACCCTACAGAAGTAGAATACCCAGCTATGATTGTTGCATTTGTAGGTGGTATCGTTCCATTGATTCCGTCCCCAAAATATATAGACATTTTCCCTTGAGTATCTATAGACGTTGTGAAGTGTGTGTCAGTAGATGTCGAACTTGAAAACGTATCTGTATGCGTATAAGAATTTCCTCCTACTAATATTGTGATAGTTTTGTCTGCAATATCAGAATTCAATTGGAATGTTTGATTCTTTTGTCCATTAGAAATTCCTAGAGTTTGATTTGTGAAATTTACAACCTGACTTGCTTTTACTACTACACTGGTTCCTCCTACTGGGATTGTTTTATTCTCGGTTGTTGTGAAAAATATATCATCTACAGTTTTGACTTTGAATCCTATTGGAATATTTATCGGAGACGTTGCAGGAAGATTTAACTGAAAAGATAAATCTACAGAAGCCGGTAAAACTCCTCGGACCCTATAATCAAACATTTTGGCTACTTTGACTGCACTTTCAAATCTGGTTTGTGTGACCAGGAAAGTTTCTTGAGCTACTTTGTCAATATAATATCCAATCAATTCCGTTATTCCAGCCCACACTGAAACCATTCTGACAAAAATATTATTTTCAGTATGGTCCGTAAGCTCTGGAACGAATGTAGGAAATTTCAAAAGAATAGCAGATTTTACTTGTTCGTAAGACCTGGATATGTAAGATATAAAAGGATTCTTTAGTGCCATCAATATTCAATTTTTCTGTAAAATGGGTAAATAAAATTCAAACTCTCAGAGGTTGCTACGATTGTACATTCTATATTGCAATTGACTACCTCATTTTCCTGATAAAATTCCACGCTGTTGAACTTTATTCTGCTTTCCCATTGATTTATGGCTTCCACAATAAAGTGTCTTAATAACGGAAATAAAACGGTATCATTCGGCTCAAAAATTAATTCATGCAATCTGCTTCCGTATTCAGGTAGAAAAAATCTAGAACCTTTTTCTGTATTTAGTAGGGTGATTATACCTTCCATGATTGAGTCTTTAGAATCAGCAACTAAAACCTTCCCATTGACAATTCGCAATGGAAATTTTAATGCTTGCCCTAAGAATGTTGTTACGACCATGGTTGCGGAGTGTTTGGTGGAACCGTGAGTGTAGCTATTCCTGTAATCATCCAAGCATGTAGGAGATTTGCAGTGGCAGTAGCCGAACTCATTTTATCCTGTGTGACTGTAAATATAATCAAACTATCGAAATTAAGAGTATTATTTGGGGGTGGAGTTCCTACATAAGGTGGAATCAAACCTTTAGCCAATTCTTTTGCATAAATTTCATAAGCCTTTTCTAATCTAGGAACTGTAGTAATCGAAGAGCGCATAGCTTGTTTTGCTGCATTAGCCGTAGTGCTAGGTGGAATCAATCCTGAAGCATAATCATGGAACGAATCTACTAATTTATCAAAATATTCAGGCATATTGTTAACTGGATTTTCTAGTAAATCGTAGAGCGAATCTCGTAATCCTGGAAGTCCTGTTATTAGTGGCATTAGTCTGTAGTATTTTGTTTTGATTCCGTTTTCGGAGCATTAGAAATAAGTGTATCTACGTCCTGTTCGATTGCCATTAGTGCAGTCTTCAAAACTACATATCCTGGTGCCAACGGAGCCAACCAAACTACAGAACTCGCAACTCCTTGTTGAGTTGTACAATATTTTTGTAATTCTTGAAGTGATTTTTTCAAATCGTTCAAATGGTCCTTGTGAAGCTTAGTATTTTTGAATCCTAGAACTACTGGTTCGGCTGCCCCGTCTAAAGTACCTAAAGCAATCTTTTTTGAAACCAAGGAAATTCCTGTTTTATTAAATTCTGCAATATTCCCATGGGAATCAGTTACACGAACCAATTCATTTTTGTCGTCCAATTCTATCCTGTGTTTTGTCTTAGATTGCAAAATAATATTCCTAGGTTTCAACCCATCTACTTTAGCTGCATCTGGGACTTCTTTATTCTTGAAAGTTCCATATTCCCACAAAGGGAATCTTGGGTCTCCATTTTCAAAGGAAACCCAAATGGAATCCCCACGGTCTGGAATAGCAAACAAACCGATTTGATTTCCTGCGAACATACCACGTGGCCAAGCCCAATAGTCTGGAGAATCGTCTCCATAAATTTCTGCACATTTTATTTTTACTCTTCCTAAGAATTCAGGATCTTCGTTATCTACAATCTCTCCTTTATAGGTCGAGTAATATCTCCCAAACCATTCAAGTCCAAACTGCAATAAAGTTTCTTTCAATTCCTGAATCATGTAGTCAATTTGTTTTTATTACTTTCAAATATTCTAATTTTAGTTGTGTTATCTGCTTTGTCTTTCCCTACTGAATTATTCACCTTTCCAGAAGGTTTGAATGAACCTTTAGTGCTACCAGTTCCATTCGTTTTCATTTGACAAGTATTAGTTGCCCCGGAACCTGAAATCTTATATTTGATAGAAACTATTTGATAATTTCCTAAGTGTTTTTTAGCCACTCCTTTCATTGTGATAATATCTCCAGGCTCTACTAATGGGTCCAATTCTGTTTGGAGTTCTACAGGATTTGAATCTAAAATTCCTTGATTCTGTATATTCTTAGAAAGGTTCTTTGATTCAGTAGAATTTTGGGATTTATTTACTACAGTTTTAGACTTAGGAACGTTCGTCATTGTCTTACTCAGATTATTATCTCCTGCATTGAAGGACCACATTTTAGAATTCAATACAGTTTTAGAATCTGACTTGGAATCTACGTTTGTAACTTTTTGAATTCCCGTATACGGGTCTGGTTGTGAAATTTTTACATTAGAAACCCCTCCATTTCCTCCTGAAGATTTTTGCTTAGGTTTAAAACTAATAACGTCCAAACCCCAAGTATAAATCAATTTGCTTTCTTTGTCCAGACCTCTGGTTTTGAAATACAAAGTTCCATTCCGAACATAAGAGATAAAATCCTCTTCCCGTTTGGCCAAGTACTTTAGAATCTCCATATCTGAGCGATTCGCTGTAGGTATGAAATCCCAAACATTTGAAGTCTCTTCAATATCTGCTTTTAATCCTAACCTGTCTGCAATCTCCTTGGCTATTTGAGAACTAGTTTTACCATTGTAAACTTTAGCATGGGAAGTTTTCTTTATGTAGTTTCCTTCGTCTAAGGCTTTAATTGTGAGGACGAATCCACCTTGCCCGTATGAAGGTTCAATATCGGTTACTTTTGCTGTGTGATTCTTTGAGATTTTCCCTTGGATATATCCGAATTGGAATACTACGTCTGTATTGATATTGCAAATAGGATTGTCAATGAACTCTTCAGCTACTTTGGGCTGGATTTTTATAGTAAGCAAATCGTCCTTTTCGATACTTGCATCGTAGTCGAATTCCTGTACAAATTCAGAAATATCTTCACCACCCATAAGGATTTTATAGAAAGGACTTTTCATAATGTTATCAGGATTCTACTAATATCAGGAATAACTAATCTTTTGCCCAAATAAGGACTTAAATCGAATGGGTCAATGATTTCATTTACATCAGCCAATATCCACCAAAATTTAGACGAATCTGCAACCTCATCCTTGTAATATTGATATGCTAATAAATCTAACCTATCGTATTGGGTGACGGTGTGGTATTTATTAGTGATATGATTTTCAAATTTCACTGGAGTTCTGAGCATGATTTCCTCTCCATACTCATTCCGTTCTACATATCCGGTTCTGTACAAATTATTTATTTTCAATTCAATCTCTTCCATTAGAATCCTAGTTGGTTTAATCCCCCGTCAGAACGTACATCTGTCCAGGTAGGGTTTGAAGATAAATCTAAGGCCAAAGTCACATCTGCATAAGCCTGTTGTGGAAGGAAACCCTTAGAACGATTGAATCCTGAAAGTTTATATTTCACATCTTTCACTATCCAGATTTGTTCTTTGAAAAGTTCCCCGAAAATCAATTTCACTTGTTCTGGAGGTTTCTTATATCCGTCATTGTGAGCTAAATGTTCTAACCATCGGCACTTATTGATAACGTCCATTCTATCCTCGTCCATTGAGTGGAAATCTAACTTCAAATCTAAAGTAGTTTCTCCTCCAAGGTATTGATATTGTGGAATATTTCGGCCTACAATTTTTATATCCGAAATATCAGTTTTCCTAGTAATATCTAAGTCAGGGACAAATTGGATATGCAATCTGTCTAAAGATTTCAAAGCCACAAAATAAAGTTGACCTTCTGTAGTTGTAGTTTTGATTTTACCTTGTGGAGTTCCAAAGGTCCTTTCTGATTTCTTAGATTCGTCATTCAATTTAGAATCCATAGAAACTTTAGATTCGTCCAAAGTTTGATTGTTTGGTTTGGTTACTTTCGTATTTGCATAGTCAGTCCTTTCTTTGTCGTCCTTTGCTTTCCGCTCTTCCAAAGATTTATATCCTTTGTTTGGATTTCCTGTTATCAAATCTGAAATTATACCTCCTATCATTAGTCTCTATTTTGCTCCATTTTTTGTCTCGAAATAACTGAATTGTATATCTGGTCTCCGTCCAAGTAAATAGCATTATGAACAGGTCCAGAAGACGCATTCACACGTACGTTTGGATTGTAATTTTGCATAGCTGTGTATGGTGCAGTATTTGCCATGGCAAGTTGTGGTGCACCTTTAGCATGTTCATAGGAAACCCTACTACTTGTAGAAATTTCTGGATTGTCAGAACCAAACCAATTCGAAGGATTTATCTTTTGCATGATTGCGTCCCAAGCATCTGAAATCCAAGAAACCAAATCAACCCATGTAGATTTGATTCCTTCTAAAATCTTATAGACGAAATTAGCTCCCCAATTCTTAGCTCTCTCTACGAATCCAGTGAACCAAACTCCTAAGTCAGCCCATTTAGCTTTCACAAAATCCGTAACCTTTCCCCAATTATTGAAAGCCCATACAATTGCTGCAATCACCCCTATAATAACTAGGAGTGGCCATGTGGCTGCGATAACGGCTACAGCCATGGAAATCAAAGACATGGTCATTGATATGATTGCTACGACCAAAATTCCCATAATTACATAAGCCAATACCTTCCCAATTCCAGCCCAGTAATCCATATCACCTCCAAGTTTTCTTATATCAATCCCTACTGAAAGTAACCCATTTGCTATATAGTCAAATAGTGCACTTATTGCCGGTTTGATTGTACCATTCCAGAAACCCATAAGTGAGGACCATATTTCTACAAAGGTGTTTTTAAATCCTTCCCAGATTGAACGAATCCTAACTACATAAGAACCAATAGCTTCTACAGTTTCATGTGATATTCCTAAAGCTCTGAGTTTGTCATAAGTTCCTCCAGACAAGGCAGAATTTCCACTCTTTGGGTCAAAGAAACTCCAGAATTCGGCAACGGCTTGAGCAACCCCTCCAATGATAGCTAAAATCTTTTGGAATCCAGTCAATTTAGAAATACCCTCGGCAGTAGTATTATTGAAAACTGCAAGTCCTTTATTCACTGCCCAAACAGCTCCGGCTACCAATCCTAGAATTGCTACTATAGGAAGTATCACAGGGAGTAGAGGAGCAATTGCCGCCCAAGCTGAAGCAGCCATAGTTCTCAAAGAAGTTATGATTGACCTTGCCATTAGTTTGAATGCAATGCTAAGCCTTCCTGTAGCTACGGCATTTCTAATTGAAGCAGCCGTATTCGCATTGAATGCAAATGATAGTTTGAAAAGGGATAACCTGAATAAATTGGAAGCCATCATTGCACTTCCTACTACAACCGCTAAAAATCCTATTGCCATAACTAAGCTCGTAATGAAACCCCCAATTGGAGAATCTAAGAATTTTCCTATCAATTCAATAATCCAAGTAAGTGAACTGATTAGCCATTGGAAAGGTCCTTCGGTTCCGGTTCCTACTGTGACAAATATATTGTCCCATTTATTTTTTAACTTCTCCAACCTTGCAGCTAAAGTTTGATTCTTTATGTTGAATTCATTCTGTAAGGAAGTTCCTGCTTCGTATGATTTATTTGCTAACTCTTGTTTTTGTCTAACGAGGTCTGTATTCCCGGCAAGCATTCCCATAGTCTTGGCCAAACCGACTCCTGAAAGTCCAATAGCTTCCATAGCTGTATTGAATGAAGTTGAAGTAGGGTACATTTGCTTCATTCGTTCTGCAAACATAAGCATTGCCCCGTTTGCGTCTTTATTTATCATATTGGTGAAATCTCCTACATTCATACCAATGGCATTTGCAGCCTTAGCAGTATCAGTAGTCAATACGGAAAATAGTCTAGAAATTCCAGAAGACGCTTCCTCTGGTGCGGACCCTAACTCTTCCATGGCTGCTGCAAGTCCTAGCACCTTGTCTACGGACAAATTAGCTTGATTGGCTATTGGACCTAAGCGTTGTGTAAAATCGGAAAGGAACGGACCCGTAGCGAGACCGGCTGCACCCAATTCATTGATTGCAGAACCAATATTGAGAATTGCTTTCTCATATCCTACTGTTTTAGCAATTCCGAAGATTGAGGAAATTTTACCAAGTTCTGAAGCAACTTGTTCGGCTCCTCCCGAGAATTCGTCACCCAATGCGACTACCGCTTTGTCTACAGACCTGGTGAATCCTTCTAACTGGTCAGTAGCAACTCCAATTTGACCTCCTATCCTGGATATATCAAGAAGGGAATTCAAATTGGTTCTAGTATCAAATCCTTGGAGAGTTTTACGTAAGTCAATAACTTGGTCCTCAGTCATTCCCGTGGATTTCCTTACGTCTGCCATTTTATCGGAGAGTTCGATTGACCTTTGAATGGCTGGACCAAAACTAGCAAGAACTGCAACTCCGATTCCGGCAATTGCAGCTCCTTTAGCTAATCCTGATAAATTTCTTGAAACTGATTGTGAGACACGTGAAGTTTTGTTATATAGTTTGTCTAGAGATTGTTGGATTTTATTGGAAGGTCCGGTGAACTGGTCTTGGAGATACATCGCCAATCCGAAACCCAAACCCCCTCCTGAAAACGTACCTAACTTCATTTTTTTCTTTTTGCATTTTCAATTTCATCGTGCTCTACTTTTTTCTGAGTTTTCATCATGTTATAGAACTTCTCTACCCTATCTATTGACAATTCGTAGAATTCCGTGAGAGTCATACTTAACCCGCCGTAGGATAGATAAAAGTAAATCTCATCTAAATCGCCTGCGACGGGAAGAAAAAAGCCACTTGAGTAATTAAGTCAACTACGACGTCTTTCTCATTTGGTCCTTTATATTCCGCTTCCGGGTGTTCAAACATGAACTCAGTATCTACAGTGCCTTCTACTTCTTTTATAGATTTCCTCAAATACTCAATATCATTCAAAGTCAAATTGTCCAAATCTAGATTT
>ERZ869929.37-NODE-37-length-67167-cov-30.984459_pt1 | contig 67167 bp, 106 predicted proteins | sample MGYA00579312_ERZ869929 | MGnify/ENA primary metagenome ERZ869929 (study PRJEB32216, sample SAMN09231818) | wastewater metagenome | place: USA: Maryland | collected 2016-08-09 | study: EMG produced TPA metagenomics assembly of the PRJNA472060 data set (Reclaimed... | reverse complement strand
TCATGGCTCGTTAAATTCTCCGGTTGTTAACTTCGCGGATTCAAACGAATCCCTTGATCGCGCACTTCGGGCAGATCGAGTCGGGGCCGTCGATGCGCTCGATGCGCGACCAGCCGGGCGGGACGTTCACGCCTGCTAGCGCCCAGCCCGAGGCGTCGCACGTGCGGCAGATGTGCAGCGACGTCAGGCCGGCGTCCTTGTCGCAGCGGGCCCCAGCCTCCATCGCCGCGATCACCGGCTCGGCGCGCTGGACCACGGCGGCCACCTGGTGATCGGTGAGGGGCGGGGGCGGGCCGTCGGACATGAACGCCCGGCACAGGCGAGCGATGTCCGCGGCCCGGACGTTGCCGAGCACGCGGGCCTGCGGATCCCACGACTCGGCGCACTCCAGTGCGCGCCGGGCCACGTCGACGAGGGGCGGATCGGTGACGTCGGCCTTCGCCTCCCGCACCGTCGCCCTCTCCAGCACGCGCCGCACGGCGCGGATGCCGGCGTCGACGCCCAGCGAGATGGCAACCCGCGCGGTCGCCCCTTCCTGGGCGGCGGCGGTGTACGCGCTCCGCTCCGCGTTGTCGAACACCGCGCGCAAGTCCTCGTCGCTCGGCGCCTTCGCATTTGTTGCTCTGCACGAACTCATGATTGGTCACACGCGCAGGGCGCATAACCGCACGCCCCGCATTCGCCACGCTCTCTCGCGGCGGCCATCGCTCTGTCCGCCGACTCACGCGCCATCGTCTGCCGAACGGCACGTGCGACCCATCGCGAAAACTCCAGCCCGGACAGGCGAGCGGCCTCGCGCGCGTGGTCTCGTAGCACCGGGTCAACCCACGCAGACAGCACCACGCGCCCGTCCTTGTGGCTCATTTTCCGACCGCCTCTCCGACGAGACACGCGAGGCACACTTCACACTCGGGACCGCGCTCCTCCCAGTGGTGGTCGCACGGGCACTCGCAGCCGTTCTCTTCGAGCAGCTTGCGGACCGCTCGCAGGCGCTCCTCTGCATCCATCGAGCTGCGCTGGTAACTCTCAACGAGATTCAGCACGTTGTACTGCCCCTCTCCGGCGTCGTCGAACAGCCTACGGAGACGGTCGGCTTCGGCCAGCTTGGCGACCACGTCAGGCGGGAGGGGAAGGCCGGCAAGTAGCCGCATTTGTCCCATGCCTCGCTCTAGCTCATCGACTCGATGCAACAGTTCTCGGAGCAGCCTGGCGGCACGAGGCGCTGGGATGCGCTTGTCAAATTCCCATTCAGAGGCCACCTGTCGAATCTGATCAATGCGCGACGGCTTCATCTGGGCCTCGGAGGCGCTTCAAGCGCAGATGCCAGTTCCTGATAGGCGTGCTCGGTCATGCTCTCAGCGACGCACGCCAGGCGAAGCCGCGCGGATTCCACGATACGCTCGGCCTCGCCTGCGCGACCGATGAATTCCTCGGCCTCATCCAATGCGGCGCTGACGCGCGCTGCGCACGAGTCAAACATGGGAAATCGCCCGTCCAGCGCATCGAGCACTTCGCGCAGCCTCACGTCCTCAGGCTTAGCCAGCTCCTCGGCGAGGCTCTCGATGCGCATCGCCATCGACTCGACCTGACGCGCCAGTGAGGCGTTCTCGGAGCTGAGGTGGTCGCTGTTTGAGCGCAGAACCTCGTTCTCGCGCACCAGTTCGCGATTCCGCTCCTCCCAGTGTCGCGCGCAGCCTGGCGGCGTCCGACATACGCCACGCTGGCCGCAATCACGCAGCACCGTCTCTTCCTGCACGTAGCGAAACAGGTAGCCGCCAGCCCGCGCAAGCGACTCCCGATCGCAGGCGTCGGCGATGCTCTTGAGCACCTGCCTGCATGACTCTTCGGCGGTCAGTTTGGTGTCGCTCACAGCGCGCCTCCCTCTCTGATCCATGCCTCGATGGCTCGCAGGGCCGAGACGATCCGGTGGGAGCCCGACTGCCCGGCTGTCGCGTAGAGTGCCTGCACCGCAAGCGCGTCGGCCGCGTTGATGCCGCTCGCGCGCAGCGCGTCACCCAGTCGCGAGTCAAGATCGGCGCGGCGCTTGTGCTCGCGCAACGCGCGTTCGCCCGTCATTCCGGCAGCGGTTCGCTGAGGCGGACAGCAGAACAGATCGGCCGCGCGCGTGATCGATCGCATCTTCGGCCCCGTCGCGCCGCACCCTCGGTGCGAGCACCGGGCGCGGAAAAATCCATCGCGCTCGACCATCGAGATCCGCGACGCGCAGTAGGGGCACGAGCCGGCGGGAGCCTTGCCATCTTCGCGCCAGCGGCGAAGTTCAAGATCGTCCGTATCGTCTGGATCGTCGGTCATCATCAGTTTCCTCCTCGGTCGAAGCCCGCGAGCCAGCGCAGCCCGCGGGCGATCCACCGCACGGCGGACGCGTTGCGGCGGCGGCTGTAGTCGCAGTGGTCGCACGGGCAGGTCGGGCCCGGCGGGGTGAGGTTGTGCGGGGCGTGGCGCATCACGGCACCTCGGGGCGGTAGGCGGTGGCGAGGTTGCGGGCGTAGAACGCGCCGACCATCGTCCGGCTCCGGTGGCGTTCCGCGGCGCGCTGCGCTTGGTGGCGCTCGTTCGCCTCGACGAGCATCACGACGATCCGCGCGATGGCTTCGGCGCGGTCCATCACGGCGCCGACTCCTCGGTCTTCGGGGCGGGCGGGGTGAGGGCAGCCTCGATCGCTTCGCGGGCGCGGCGGACGAACCCGGCGGCGTCCGGCATCGCGGCTTCGTCGAGCAGAAGCGCGGTCGCCTCCATCGCGTCGAGGCGGGCGCGCTGGCAGGCGTCTTCCAGCGAGGCGGTGCGCTCGTTCGCGGTGGCCAGGGCGCGGTCAGCATCCCTGACCTGGGCGCGAAGGGTGCTGACCTCGCGCCGGAGGCGCATCGCGCTGCCAGCCGGGCCGGAGGCGTCGGCGACGCGCGACGACGCCTCGTTGTGCAGCCGGCGGAGTAGCTGGTAGTCCGCCTCGGCGACCTCCCATCCGAGCAGCGGGTACAGGCGCAGCGAGCGGCCGTACTGGTCGATGGTTCGCTCGCGGTCGCGCTCGCAGCCGCGGACGCACCGCGTGCACGCGAAGGCGGACGGGGCTGGCACCGTCGCGTCATCAACGAACCGCAGCCCGTCGTCGCAGTCGCAGGGGACGGCGGGGACGGGCGCGCCGCGCAGCCGCTCTACCTCGGCCCACAGCATGCCGGGCGTGACGTGGTCGACGCCGGGCAAGATGCGCTCGGCCAGGTCGAGCGCCACGTCGCGGTAGCGGGCCGCCTCGGCTTCGGCTTCGGTGATCATCGGCGGCATCGGTCAGCCCTTCCCCGCGGCCGGGGCCGCGTCCTTGCGAGCGGTGGCGGCGGCCATCTTCGGGCGCCCGTCGCACCAGCACGAGTCACAGATCTCGGGCGCGTCGTCGGCGGTGTTCTCGGTGATCAGGATCAGGGGCTTGGGCATGTCGTCCTCGTCGGTGGTTGTCGTCGTGCTACCGGAAGGAATCGAACCTTCGAGCGCCCGTTAGGACCGGGCGCCCCGCTTCCAGCGGGCGGTGGCGGGTGGCGCGCTGCGGCGCCGGGCGTCTACTTCCGCGTCACGTCGTCCATCGCGGCGGCCCGCGACTTGCGCTCGCCCTGTGCGACCTCGGACCCATCGGCGGCGTACAGCCACCAGCCGTAGGCGTTCGCTCCGGTCTGCTCGACCACGGCCGTGCGGTCGCCGTTGCGGCCCTTGATCTTGCCGTCCTCGTCGGGCTCCGACCAGGTCCAGCCGGCGGGCGGCGGGGGCGGCTGAGGCTGGCCGCCCGCACGGTCGGCCGCCTGCGCGATGCGGCTCGGCTTGGCCGGCTGCTCGACCTCGCCCTCGTCGGCGTCGATCACCTGGCGATCCTCGGCCTGCACGTCGATGAACTTCCCGATCTGCTCGGGCTTGCCCTCGTCGTGCAGCTCGTCGAGCTTGGCCGCGAGGAAGTAGTCATCGCCGAGGGGGAGGAACTTGCACAGGCGGCGGATCGGCGCCTTGCGCATCATCTGGTCTGCCCACTTGCTGTAAGCGGGCCCATCCTTGCCGCCGCGGCCCTCGGCGGCGAACGCGCGGATCTTGTCGAGCTCGTCGCGGTCCATCACCTCGACCTGCTTCTCGCCGTTGGCGAGCACGGCGACCGCGTAGGCGGCGATCACATCGCGCTCGGTCCCGCCGTTGATCAGCGGCTTGTGGTGGAGCTGCACATCGGTGCCGAGCTGGTAGACGAAGTCATCGCCCTCGTAGACCAGGTGCGCGTAGATCTGCTTCACGGCCTTCGACCGGAGGGCGAGCTTGATCAGGCCGCGGTAGCCCGGGATCAGGGTGACCTTGCCCTTGTAGGGCACGAGGTACGCCTCTCCGCGGACGCCGCTCGGCTCCAGGCCGAGCTGCGCGGCGACGATCAGGGAGGCGTAGAACGTCTCGGGCTGGCAGCGCGCGAGCCAGTCATCCTGGCCGGCGGCGAAGACGGCGAGCCGGATCATCGTCGCCGGGTTGACGTGGTTGCGCGCGTAGGTCGCGAGGTTCTTGAGCCGCGTCGGGTTGGACAAGAAGGCGTTGAGGCGCCCGGCGGGCGTCTCGCTACCCTTGCGGGCGATGGCGGTGTTCTGGTTGTTCGGGTCGGCCACGGTCAGTGCTCCTGGGGCTTGCCCCACGCCAGCGGGGCGCGGAGGCTGGTCTTGCCGTTGCGGTCGACGGTCCACAGGACCGGGCCATCCGGCGTGTCGATGCGGTTCGCGCCGTGGGTTGCCAGCGCGGCGCGGGTCAGATTCTTGGCGAGGTCGAGCGCGGTCTTCGCGTCGCGGTCGCCGATGTAGCCGGCGCGGAAGGCGGCCACGGCGGCGGCGGTGTCCTCGTCGATGTCGTGCGGGATCGCCGCGGCGCACTTGCGCGCCTTGCCGTTCAGGAACGCGGCGCACTCGTCGCTGTCGTCGATCGGCGGTTGCGTGTCCGACCAGACGAGTTGCATGAAGGCCAGCGCGCCATCACGGAGCCGCTGGATGTCGCCATCGCTGCGCCACAGCGTGTGAACGTCGAGCGTCATCGAAGAGAACACCTGCGCGGGATCGGTGAGCGCGCCGAGCACGAACCGCTCCCATGCGATCTCGTCGGTGCCAACGAGGACGGCGAGATCGTTGCGGTCGCCGTCGTCGACGAGCATCTCCCACTGGCACTGCGCTTCGACCTCGACGGGGATCTCGTAGCGCCATCGCGCCCCGACGAAGTGGCCGACGCACTTGATCTGCACCTTGACGCGGCGGTCGCTGACCCAGCGGCCATCGGGCGTACAGCGCGCCCACGGGATCTCGGGATGGAACACCGAGCACGGCGGGATCTCGACGTCCTCGCCGGTGGCGTCGGCGTAGAGCTGGCGCGCACGCGGCTCGCAGAGCTGGCCGAGTCGGGTGTGGATGTTCCCAGCGAACGCGGGCGCGCGGCCGGTCTTCTCCAGCCACAGCCCGAACCGCGAGCGGTAGCGCGAGAACCCGCACGCGGCGGCGATCTCGGACCCACCGATCCCGACGTTCGATAGCTGCTGCGCGCTCACGGCGCCGGCCTCGGCGTGGGCGTCGACACCAGCGCCCACAAGATCAGCGTCACCCAGCAGCGCACGGCGTCCGCGGCGGTCACTTGACCGCCAACCCGGCGCGCATCGCGGCGGCCACGGCCTTGACGATCTCGGGCTTGACCTCGAAACACTTGGGCGCGCCGGGCGGGTCGAGCATGTCGGCGTACTCCGCGGCGATGGAGCGCAGGCGGGTGACCTCGCCGTGGAGCTCGAGCGCGGCCACCGTGACGCCGTCGATCACCAGCCGCCGCAGATCCTCGGGCGTCGTGGCGATCCGGTCACTGTCGGGGTGCGTCGTCATGCCGGCCCGCACGCGCAGATAGATGGACTCGGCCGCGCGCATGAGCGCCGGGGCGCCGCCGATCTCGGTGCGGCGGACGATCGCCGGGACCCGGTGCGTCCGGTCGTCGATGTGCTCGGGAACGGGGGCGCCTCGGTCGTCGCCGATCGCAAACGGGCCGGACGCCGGGCCGCGGACGACGGGGATCGCCTGGCGCTCGCCGGGATCATCGAAGATGCCCCATCCGGCGCCGAGCGTGCCGAAGGCGTTCGGGTGCTTCTCGTCGTCGGTGGACATCACGCCACCTCGGACGGTTCGAGGGTCACCAGGTCGGCGTTGAGCGCCGCCACCCACGCGACCGCGGCGGCCAGCGTGTCCCTGTTGGCGCGCAGAGGGTCGCGGTCGGCCTCGCGCGCGCCGCGCAGGACGAAGAGGCCGTGCGGCACCAGCACCAGCGCCTTGTCACCCTCGGTGCCGCGGCCTTCGGCGATGCCGTAGGCGTGGATCAGGCGGCGCGCGTGCTCGGCCTGCTGGACCGGGCCCTCGGCGGGCGGGAGGAGGTAGACGGTGTTGCCGACGATGGCAACGATCGGGCGGGGCATGGTCAGGCCGCCTCGGCGCGGAAGTGCGCCGCGAGCCGCGCCGCCCGCTTCCCGATGTTGTTGAGGCTCGACCGGCGCCGGTTCTCGTGCGCCGACTTCACCTTCGCCGGGTCGGCGGCCTGCGCCATCGACTCGGCGAGGAAGGCGCGCTCGTCGGCGTTGCCGTAGCAGAGCGAGTCGAGCGCGCTCGCGACGGCGGGCCGGTTCTCGCCGACCCACGACATCATCGCCTCGATGGTGGCCTTGGTGACGTCGCTCCCCTTCGGGAAGCTGCCCGCCTTCAACTCGGGCAGGAAGGCGTCGACCATCTCCTCGGCGAGACCGCCGAACAGGCTGATGCCGCAGACGGTGCGCCCGCTCGGCTGCTCCTGGACGCCGTAGGCTCCCTCGCTCAGAATGGCGACCGCGGCGATCGCGGTCTTGTCATCGGGCGCCTCGATGGTGCAGACGTCGCTCGGGTTGACGATCTCGTAGATGGGCATGTTCGGGTCCTGTCTGCGCGCCGTGGCGCGCGGGTGAAGCGGTGGGCGCGCTACTCGGCGAGCGCGGTATCGCCGCACTCGGCGAGCGCGGCGCTGAGGATTCTCTTGGCGGCTTCGACGGCCTCGCGCTTGGCCTTGTCGATCGTGTCGGCGTGGCCCGTCTCGTAGTGGGCGCGAGTCGCAGCACTCCACGGGAAGCGGCCGGTATCGTCGGTGCCGTCGCGCGACCTGCCGCGCTTGGGGCTGCTGTTGGCGCCGGCCGTCAGGCCGACGATCTCGGCGACGTCGGCGCGCATCTGCGGCTCGCCGCGAAACTCGGGACGCCAGTTGATCACGCGGCCCTCATCGCGGCATCGAGCCGCGCGCAGAGATCGAACAGCATCGACGATCGGGCGTCGGCGTCGGCGGCGACGTAGGCGACGTAGGCGGCGTCGGCGGCGGCGGCGTCGGCGGCGGCGGCGTCGGCGGCGCGGGCGGCGGCGGCGGCGGCGCGGGCGGCGGCGGCGGATCGCCAGACATCACAAGCCCGGTCACGGATTCCGCGCGCGGTCGCCGCGGTCCCGTCCCACGTGTCGAGCGCGTCCCATGCCGCGACGACACCGGCAGGCGCGTGCGGGTACCGCTTGCGCTGCGCGTCGACGCGCAGGCGCGTCACGTGCTGCACCCACGGCACCAGCACGTCGGCGCGGTGGTGCGCGGCGGCGTACCGGCAGGCGGTAAGCGTGAGGTCGTCGACCGAAACGCGGCGCCAGCGACTCGCCTTGGCCGACGCGGCGAAGGCGGACCACGAGCGGCAGTCCATCCTCGGCACCAGGCGCTCGACGCGCTCGCGCGGCCAGTCGGCGCACGGGTGGGTGGACATCAGCAGGTCGACGGTGATCACGCGGCCCTCCGGGTGCGCTTGGTGGCCTCGGCGACGGGCGCCGGGATGTGAGCGCGGTAGTGCGCGACACCCGCGTAGTCGAGCGCCTGCGCGCAGCGGTCGAGAGCGGCGTCCTTGTGGGTGGTCATCGGGAGGTGGCAGGCCACACACGGGATGCCGAGCACGTCGTACAGCCGGCGGATCTGCCGACGGTGCGACCGGGCGCGTAGAAGGGTCTCGGTGCTCACGACGACCGCCCGAGGTCGCACGGCACGGCGACGTGCGGCGACGTGATGGTGATGTCGAGCCGCGACCCGTCGGCGCGCACGATCTCGGCGCCGGCATGTCGCCACCACCGGTCACCGTGCGTGGCATTGTGCGGCGCCAACCAAACCCGCGCCCCGGCCAGCCGCAGCTGCTCGGCGCGCTCGTCGACCTCGGCGGTCGTCGGCGCGTGGATCGTCAGGCTGGCGACCCACCCGGCGCGCAGGCCCTCGCAGGCGATGGAGACGATCCGCTCCTCGGCGAGCACGGCCTCGGGGTCGCCGCCGGAGCGGGCGATCGTCTCGCGCAGCTGGCGGGCGAGCCGGGCCTCTTGGAGCACGTCGTCGGTGATGATGTCGGCGAGCGGGGCGGACATGGCTAGCGGCCTCCCTTGAGCAGTCGCACCGGCTCGCCGGGGTTCCAGCCGTCGCGGAGGAGCGCGGCGGCTTCGAGGTACGAGGCAACCCACCACGGCCCGGACTCGCCGTCGTCGTGGACGTTCAGGCCGGTGACCGCGCACCACGCCTCGCATGCGAGCGAACCGGCGACTGCCTCATCGGCGTGGTTCGCGCTGTAGATTTCCATCACCGCGATTCCTCCGTAGCCGCTCTCCGGTCGGTCGCACAGCGCGGCGCAGAACTCGCACGCCTCGATCGCCTCCTCGCGCACCCTCTTGTCGATGCGCATCACGCCGCCTCCCGCACGCTGACCGGGCACAGCGTGATCGCCGGGTGCTCCGGGTCGTACCAGAGGTCGCACAGGGCCGCGGTCAGCGCGTCCTCGTCGAGCGACTCCAGCAGCTCGACCACGGCGGGCGGCGTGACCTGCTGGCCGGCGAGCGGGCCGCTCACGTAGCGGTAGCCCGTCGCGGTGGCGGGGCAGAAGTACGCGGCGGGCTCGGCCTCGCGGTCACCCTCGACGATCAGCACCTCGTAGCGGGTGCCAGCGATCTCGCAGGTGAGGCAGCGGTCGGCGATCGAAAGGAGCTTGACGGCGGCGGCGTCGGGCATGGTTGATTCATACTCAACCGCCGCGACTTCGTCAAGTCCGTCAACGCTTCAATGGTGCTTTTTTCTCAACTAGACGCCGGAACAGCAACATAGCCGCCGCGTAGACCTGCGGATCGTCGCGCTGCAACTCGTGTAGGCGCCGCACCAGCTCGTCTACGTCGCCAGCGTCCCCGTGGTCCCCATGTTCCATGCCGTGACAGTACAGAACACCTCTGACTGCCGAACTACGAAAACTCCCCGTCTATGGCGTTTTCTTGGGGAGCGAACGCATCATATTCAGAGTGAGTTCGAGCGATTCCGCAGTTAGCTGGTTTGCAAGATCTAGGATCTCGGCGCTGATCTTGCCGATGCCGATCACGGGCGGCTCCACGCCCAGGACATCGCGCACCTGGGCCACGATTCGGCTGGTCATCGTCTCCGAGCGAAGCATCACCGTGATCGCCGACTTGTGGACGCCGCACCGATCGGCCAGCCACGCCTGGGTCACACCCCGCTTGGCGAGCGCGGCCCTGACGGCCTCCTTCCACTCGGGCGTGATCTGCTGGACCGGGCCGTCCGGGTAGGCGCGCTTGTGACGTTGGTCGCCCACGAGTTGAGTACCTATCACGTAAGGTGGATGACAGGTTCTCAACTGACGCGGCGTCCCCCGTTGACAGGGCGTTGATTCCGTGTCAACCATGGGCCCGTGCCACGAACCTCCGTCCTGCAGCGCCGAATCCGTCAACTGAGGTCCGAGATGAGGCCGCCCATGTCGCAGGGCGCCTTGGCCAAGAAGCTGGGCCTCAAGGACAAGTCCAGCGTGGCGCACTGGGAGCGCGGGGACACGACGCCGCGCGGCGACCTGATCCCGAAGCTGGCCAAGGCGCTCGGGGTCGATGTCGCCGACCTGTACTCCAGCGGCACCAAGGCCGCCGCGTGACCCGAGCCATCCTGTTCGCGCCGGCCGGCGAGGTCGGCACGATCGATCCCGGCCAGGTCGCCGCGACGATCGATCGTGCGCTCGCCGAGGTCGACTACACGGTGAGCCTCGCTGTCGAGCCGCCCACGTTCGACCTCTCCGACGTCGGCGGCGTCGCGATTCCAGTCGGCGAGGTGATCGAACTCCCCATCGGCATCGGCGATCTCCAGGTCGGCCAGGGCGCCGGTGAGGTCGGTGCGGTGGGGATGGCTGTTCACGAGAACACCGTAGCCATCGAGGCCGAGCCCGTCTGCGTGAATGCGCGTGAACAAGCGCACCGCGGATTCCCGCGGGGGCGGAAGTGATGCCGCTGTCGGGCGCCAACACCGTGCAGGTGCCGCTGTTTTCGGGTGAGCCCGGCCGCGAGACCACGCACTGGGACCACGTCCTTGCGATCGCGAAGGCCGCGGTCGCCGCGGTCACGCTCAAGGAGTTCGCCTACCGCGTCGACGCGCAGCCGAGCGGCGTGGCCGACGCGCTCGCCGAGCGAGACCGGAAGCGGCTGGCCGCCGAGCACTTGCTGGCGCTGCTCACGATGGCTCCCGAGGATCACCGGCGCGCGCTGCTCGACGCGATCGCGAGGCCGCTCGGGTACCGCGTCGAGCGCGTGGTGCCGCTGACCCCGAGCGAGGAAGTGGCCGCCACCCGCGCCTACCTCGCCAAGATGGCGCCCGGGCTGCTGGCCGGGCTCGACAAGGAGATCGGTCGATGAGCAGCCCGTACCGCTCCAAGCCGATGCTCTACGCGCTGGCCCACGCCTCGGTCATGCGCGGCATGTTCGCGCGCAAGCCGCCCGTCGACTCGCGTTGGTTCGCGTGGTCGAAGCCCAAGCGCAGGACGTGGGTCGTCGCGTCGCATGGCGCGCCGCGGGTGAGGTTCTAGATGGACGCCGTCGTCTACTTCGTCCTCGTCGCCTGCACGATCGGCGCGTGCCTGTGCGGCCTGCTGTTGGTCGGGCACGTGATCGGCGGTGGGCGATGAACCTCGACGACCGCGCCCGCAAGGCGCCGTTCCCTTGGTTCGGCGGGAAGTCTTCGGTCGCCGATGCGGTGTGGCGTCGGCTCGGGTCGCCGAAGCAGTACATCGAGCCGTTCTGCGGGTCAGCCGCGATCCTTCTCGCGGCACCGCGTCCAGCGTCGCTGGAGGTCATCGGCGACGCTAACTGCTACGTCGCGAACTTCTGGCGCGCGCTCAAGCGACAGCCTGACGCGGTCACCGACTGGCAGGACTACCCGGTCAGTCACATCGATCTGTACGCGCGGCATCGCTGGCTGACCGATCCGGCGCGCGTCGTAGCGCTTCGTTCGTCGCTGCTCGATCCCGAGTGGCCCGGCGACCCGCAGATCGCGGGATGGTGGCTGTGGGGTCAGTGCTGCTGGATCGGCTCGGGCTGGTGCGATCCCTCACGCGGGCAACGCGGGGATGGGGGTGCAGGCGACGACGGACTTGGCCAGATCCCTCACGCGGGCAACGCGGGGATGGGGGTGCAGGCGACGACGCTGGGCAAGGTGCCGCACGTGAGCAACGCGGGGATGGGGGTGCAGGCGACGACGCTGGGCAAGGTGCCGCACGTGAGCGACGCGGGGAGGGGGCTCGGCCAGATCCCGTTCGTCTCGCGTCAGGGCATGGGCGCTCAGGGCATGGGCGCTCAGGGCATGGTGCGCGAGTGGCTGTGCGCGCTGGCCTCGCGGCTGGAGCGCGTTCGCGTCGTTCATGGTGACTGGTCGCGCTGCCTCAACCACCACTACGGCGCAAGCAATACCGCCATCTTCTTCGACCCGCCGTACCTCGCGTTCGAGAAGCTGTACAGCGACGCGAGCACGCCCGTAGCCGCCGAGGTTGCCACGTGGGCGCGCGAGCACGGCGACCTGCGGATCGCGCTGTGCGGTCACCGCGGCGACTACGACATGCCCGGCTGGTCGGTGCATGACTGGTCGCGCGGTCGGCTTACCTACGGCGGCGACGCGACGACCGAAGCCGAATGCATTTGGTACTCGCCCGGCTGCGTGCCCGAACGCAAGGCGCAGCCCTCGCTATTCGAGGCCGTCTCGTGATCGGCACGTTCCTCGCCGCCGCCCGCCTGTGCTCGGCGCTGACCTCGCGCGAGGTGCCGGCCGACCTCGCCTGCGCCGCTGCCCTGCCCATGGTCTCGCAGCGCAGCTACCCGGCCGAGTTGCTGGCATCGATCGCCGTCGGTGAATCGCGGTTGCAGCCGGGCGCCGTCAACGTGGCCAGCGGGGCGTGGGGTATCGGCCAGTGCATCGGGCGCCGTCCGCGCGTGCTCACCGCCTGGGCCGGCGTCGCGTGCCAGGTCCGCAAGCTGGACGGCGCGGCGCACTACTGCGATCGGCGCGGCATCGGCACGCCGACGTGCCTGCTGGCCGGCTACGCGAGCGGGCCGCGCGGCGTCGAGGCGCTCATCGCTGGCGAGCGGTGGCCGCGCCGTCGCGCGCTCCGGGTGCTGCGGCGCGCGGCACAAATCCGGGTCCAGGTCGAGCGGTGGCAGGCGATGCGGGCTGTTCGCCAATCCGAGACTGCCGGGTGCCCGATCGCGGCGACCGGCGTGCAAGAGGTGACCTGTGGATGAGAAGCTAGCCAAGGCGATCGCCGACCTGCCCGAGTTGCCGATGCCGTTCACGGTCGCGCAGCGATCCGAGGTGCTGGCGGCGGCGGACCCCAGGCCGCTGGTCTACATGGCGCACCAGGTGGCGCCGAGCGCCGAGCAGACGGCGCGCATCGATCGCTACGTGGCCGATCCGACCTTCGAGAGCTACCGCGACGGTCGCCGCGCCGAACTGGTCCGCAGCACCATCGATGGCAACCTGCGCCGCGCCCGCCGGTGGCTGCGCTGGTTCTCGCTCCACGTCCCGCAGTGGGTGGTGATTGCGCCGTGGATCGCCGCGGTCGAGAGTGTGCTGGAGGCCGGCGTTGAGGAGCGCACCGAGCGGGCGCGCGAGATGGCGACGTGCCGCGAGGTCGCGAGCCGGTGCGCGGCGGTCGTCCAGGTCGGCGGCAAGGTGACGAGCGGGATGGCCGATGAGGGCGGCGCGGCGCGCGCGGTCGTGGATCTGACGTGGGCCGGCGAGGAGCCTCCCGCGGACGCCGAGGCGAGCGCGATGCTGGCGGCGCAGTGCGAGGTTGGGCGTGGGTAGCGCGCTCAAACCGTTCTGGCGGTACTTCGGCGGCAAGTGGCGCGCCGCGCCGCACTACCCGAAGCCGCTGCTCGACACGATCGTCGAGCCATTCGCGGGCGCGGCCGGCTACTCGCTGCGCTACCCGGAGCGCAAGGTGATTCTCGTCGAGAAGTACGCGGTCATCGCCGAGATCTGGCGGTACCTGATCGGCGTCAAGGAATCCGAGGTTCGGGCGATTCCGTGCGTCGATGCTGTCGGCGACTTGCCGCCGTGGGTGCCGCAGCCGGCGCGCGACCTTGTGGGGTTCACGCTCAACGACGCAGTCGTCGCGCCTTGCAAGACTTTGTCGGCTGGTCTGCGGTCTCTGAGAGACAAGGGTCCGAGCGGCGCGATTTACGGATGGTCAGAGAGAGCCCGAGAGCGCGTGGCCTCGCAGGTCGGCGCGATTCGGCACTGGCGCGTGATTGAGGGCGACTACAGCGACGCGCCCAATTGCGCTGCTACGTGGTTCATCGATCCGCCGTACCATCGCAGCGGGACGCACTACGTCCACGGATCGCGGTCGATCGACTTCGCGCAGCTCGGCGTGTGGTGCCGGACGCGAGAGGGCCAGCCGATCGTGTGCGAGCAGGCCGGCGCTGACTGGCTCCCGTTCGCGCCGTTCCGCTCGATCAAGGCAAGCGACATGAACCGGACCACGGCGGGCGTGTCGCATGAAGTCATCTGGACCGGCGACAAGGCCAGCGAGGTCGCGGCATGAACGCCCACGTCCACACCTGGCAACCCATCGCCGGCCGCGCGCCGTGGATGCGCCGGTGCGCGTGCGGCGCTGAGGGGTACCTCGTGGGCGGGCGGGTGGTCGAGATGGGCGCTGAGCCCACCGTGGCGAAGCGTGGGGGGCGGTAGATGGACGATCGCATCTACCGCAAGGTGGAGATCGACGTGTGGGAAGCGTCGGACTTCCGCGCGTTGTCGCGGCCCAAGCCGAACGCGCAAACGCTGTGGCTGTGGCTGCTGTCCTGTCCGCGGACGGTCGCGATCCCGGGCGTGATCAAGGGGCGGCTGTCGGCGATGGCGGGCGATCTGGAGTGGCCGCTTCGCTCCTTCCGCAAGTGCCTTGACGAGATCGTGGCCGCAGGGATGGCAGAGGTCGATGAAGCGGCCGGGCTGGTGGTGCTGACCCGGGCGCTTCTGGTGGACGGCAAGCCCCGGCCGACCGCTCGACCGCGCACGAAGAACACAGCGAAGGCGTGGGGAGATGCGTACATCAAGTTGCCTTCCTGTGCGCTTCTCGACTCGCTGACCGCGCGGCTTCGGACGTTCTTCGATCAGATTGGCGGAGAAATCGCCAATGTTTTTGCGGAAAGGGTCGGTTGGTCCAAGGTTGGAGTCAGCGTTCCACCACCGGTGGAGTGCGGCACTCACCACGGGACTCAGGGATCAGGGATCAGAGATCAGGGATCTCCAGATCCTCTCTCCCGCGCGCGCGAGGCGATGGGGCCGCTGGTCGACCACGCCATCGACCGGCTGAACGCGGCCCGGCGCAAGGTCGACCCGACAGCGAGCCCGATCCCGCTCATCGCCGACCAGCCATGCCGCGAGCTGCTGGACCACCTGCGCCCGATCGATGCCGGCGAGCGCATGGCGGTTCTCGACCGGGCCATCGACGTGATGCTCGCGACCCTCGACGCGAGGCGAGACCCCGTCGGTGAGTACCGGATGGCCATGCTCAGCGGCGAGAAAGCCTGGGCGCGCTGGCGCGATGGGACCGTCGCCGGAGCTCGTGGACGCGACGGTCCGGCAGGCCGCGCAACCGGACGCGCACCACCGGCCCGCATCGACAGCACCGACGAGATCGACCCGACGACCATTCGCCCGAGGCCACGAGCATGACCGACCAACCCCACGACTTCGCCGCCGACCTGCCGCGCCTGTTCGCGGCGATGGACCGCCGCGTGACGCCGCTCCGAGCCGCGGCCGACCCCGCCGCTGCTCGTCGGACATGGCTTGCCGATCGCGCGCAAGCGTTGCTTGACGGCGGCTTCGGGCCGGCTGAGGTCGACCCGGTGCGCGTCGACAACCCGACCGCGACGCCGGCCATCGACCACGCGCGGCGGTTCCTCGATCAGCGCCGGCTCGGGATCTTGGTTTTGCTCGGCGGCACCGGATGCGGCAAGACCACGGCGGGCGCGTTCGTCGCGCGCGAAAAGGGCGGCTCGCGGCCGGGACGCATCCGAGCGACGGCGCTCGAGCGAGCTGGGCGCTACGACCGCGAGGCGGCGTTGTGGGTCCAGTCGCGGACGCTGCTGGTCGTCGACGATCTCGGGGTCGAGTTCAAGGACGGCAAGGGCGCGTTTCTGTCGCTCCTCGACGAGTTGATCGACGTGGCGCACGCGAATCGCCGCCGCATCGTGCTCACCGCGAACCTGACCCCGGCGCAGCTCGCCGATCGCGTCGAGGATCGGATCTGGTCGCGACTCTCGCAGTCGGCGCTCATCGCGCAGTGCGGCTCGACGGATCTGCGCGTCGAGGGACGGAGGGCCGGTTGATGGACCCCGCCTACGCCATCGACGACGACGAGATCCGCGCGGCCTTCGACGACGCTGAGCCGGGCGCCGACTCCGACGAGGATCCGCGCGCCGAGGTCGGCTACCGCGAGCCGCCGCCCGTTGCCCCGAAGCCCGTCGCGGCGTTCGTGCTATGCCGCGGCACCTGCGCGGACTGCCGGGCCGAGGATGTGGCGCTCCACCCGCGTTGCGGCGCCCGCGTGCGCAACGTGTGCGGCGAGTGCAGCGGCAAGGACAACCGCCGCCACGTCGAGGACGTGCGCTCGACGGTGCGCGCGCTCAAGGAGGCCGCGACGATGGGCGACTCTGGCGACGAGCACCGGCTCATGAAGCAACTGGCCGCGCTGGTCGGCGAGCACCAGGCCGGCGAGACGATCAAGGCGATCCGCGATCGCATCTCCGAGGGCGCGAAGGGAGGCCGGCGATGATCGGTCCGCCCAGCATCGGGGCGCGCATCCGGGCCGCGCTCGCCAGCAACCCGCAGGAGACCAACAAGGCGATTGCGCGCCGGCTCGGGTGCCACTTCTGGCGCGTCCACGACCAGCGCGAACGCCTCGGGATCCCGCAGTTGAAGCGCGGCAAGCGCGCGAGGTCCGCGTCGTGAGCGCCAAGGGTCGCAAGCGCGCCGAGGCGCCGGCTACCGAGGTGGCTGCGTCGAAGCCGCTCTCATCGTTCCCGAGCGCCACCGGCCCCGGCTGGACGCTCTACCACGGCGACGGGCGCCGTCTGTTCTCTTTTACTTGCGAGAAGTGCGGCGCTGAGTTCCTCCGGCGCAAGCGATCCGGCAAGCCGCAGCGGTTCTGTTCGCGGTCGTGCGCGATGAGCGCCAACATGCAGAGCGAAGTCAGGCGCGCGCAGTCCGCGAAGAAAGGTGCCGACAATGCGCAGTGGAAGGGTGCCGACATCACCGAACGAAGCGGGCGCTCGCGCGCGATCCGCGCGTACCCGCCGGGACCTTGTTCGCGTTGCCCGTCGCTGAAGGGCGAGCGTCACCACATGGACGGCGATACCGCGAATAACGAACCGAGCAACGTCGAGATGCTCTGTCGTCGCTGCCACATGGAAGTCGATGGCCGACTCGCGACGGTCCGAGTGCAGATGCGAGAACTCCAACCGCTCGGCGTGAAGGCGAGGCACGGATGAGAACCGTCGAAGGTCCTGGCTGGAAGATGATTCACGGCGACTGCCTCGACGTGCTCGCGGCGATGCCGGACAAGAGCGTGGCCGTCACGCTGACCGATCCGCCGTATGAGGTCGAGGCGCACACGCTGCAGAGGCGCTACAAGACCGGCCCGGCCCTATCGAGCGATGGTGAGCGCCGAGTCACGAATGCGCCGCTGAACTTCGCCGCGATCGACAGTGTCGACCGCGTCAACGTCGCCGCGCTGATCGCTCGCCTCACCGAACATCGCGCCCTCGCGTTCTGCCAAGCCGAGGCGATCAAGGACTGGAAGGAAGCGTTCAACGCCGCCGGCATGCCGTACCGCCGCGCCATCCCATGGACGAAGCCCGCCGCGATGCCGTCGCTTCACGGGCGCTATCCTGGGCAGGCGTTCGAGGCTATTGCGCTCGCACAGTTCCCGTCTGCGCCGGCCTGTCCGATGGGTGGTGCCGCGCGGCACTACAGCTTTACGCGGGCGAGGCCGGGGCAAGCCGGCGGACCGGGAGGAACCGAGGCGTTTCACCCGACGACAAAGCCGCTCCCTCTGATGCTGGCGATGGTCACCGACTTCACCGAACCCGGCGACATCGTCCTCGATCCCTTCGCCGGTTCCGGCACCACCGGCGTCGCCTGCATCCGCCTCGGTCGCCAGTTCATCGGCATCGAGAAGGACCCGGCCTACTTCGAGATCGCGTGCCGACGGCTCGCAGGCGACGAGGCCAAGCCGCGCAAGGAGCAGCCGTCGCTGTTCGACCTCCTCGGAGCCACCCCATGACCCGCCACGACTTCACCCGCGCCGAAATCCTCGCCGCCGCCATCGCGACCGTCATGGAGAAGGGGACGCCGTTCGGGAGCGACAACGATGAGTACGACCGCGGTACCAAGTTCGATGCGCGGGCCGTCCTCACCGGTGACCAGTGGCGCGGCTACGCGGCTGGCGGCACCAGACAGCAGCCGCCCGACACCATCGACGGATGGGCGGGCTGGCTCGCGGCCCACATCACGGGGTGGGCGCTGTGACGACCTGCGCATTCTGCGGCTACCGCGACGCCACGGCCACCACGGAGCACGACGGCCGTCTCGTGCCCACTTGCGGCGTCTGCTACACGCCACCGCCCAAGCCGCGGTTCCGCTCCTCGCCGCATCGCCCGAGTCAACGCAGGCCGTCGCGCCCGCGCTTGAAGCTGCTCGCTGTGGTGGAGCGCATCGGCCCCGCGACGGCGCGCCAGATCGCCGAGGCCGCCGACGCGCGGATCCGCGGCGCAAATGGCGTGCTGCTGGCCCGGGTGCGCGCGCGACTCATCAAGGCGCATCGCAGCGGCCTGATCGTCGCCGCGCCCATCGATCCCGCGCGGCCGTGGATCGGCAACCTGTACGACGTGCGCCGCGAAGGCAGCAAGGAGGCCGCATGACCCTAACGAACCTCTACAAGACACCATGGCCATGGTTCGGCGGGAAGGCCGATGCAGCCCCTGCGGTATGGGAGGCGATGGGCGATGTTGACCACTACGTCGAGCCGTTCGCCGGCTCGCTCGCGGTGCTCCTGCGCCGACCGCACGTCGCGAACCGCTCCTATCACAGCGAGACGGTCAACGACCTCGACGGGCTGCTCGTGAATGCGTGGCGCTCGCTGCAGTTGTCGCCGGATGCGATGGCCGAGGCCGCATCGTGGCCGGTGAGTGAGGCCGACCTGCACGCGCGCCACATCGCGCTCCTTCGATGGCGCGACGAGCACCAGCTCGAACACCTGATGGGCGATCCCGCATGGCATGACCCGGTCATGGCGGGATGGTGGGCGTGGGGGCAATCGTGCTGGATTGGGAGCGGCTGGTGCAGCGGAGATGGGTCGTGGACCGCCGACGAGAGCGGCCGAATTGCGAGGCGTGACGTCATCGGTGTCCATCGAAAACGCCCGCACCTGGGCGACGACGGACAGGGAGTGAATCGTCCCCAGGCCCGCGAGGAGGGAGTCCGGCGAGGGCGCCCGCACCTAAGTGACGACGGACAGGGAGTGAATCGTCCCCAGGCCCGCGAGGAGGGAGTGTCAACCGATTGCGAGTACCACCCCATGACCATGCCAGAGCTACGGCGCTGGTTTCTTTTTCTGTCTGCGCGACTCCGCCACGTCCGCATTCTCAACGGAGACTGGCGCCGCGCGGTGACCGGGGGCGCTGCGGCATCGCTTCCCGTGAGGATGCAGCCCGATGGCGCGGTCGGGATCTTTCTTGACCCGCCCTACGCTGACACGGCCGAACGCTCGTCGGATCTGTACGTTCACGATTCGCTGTCTGTCGCTCACGATGTCCGCACGTGGGCGTTGAAAGCGGGCGAGCAACCCAAGTGGCGGATCGTTCTGGCCGGGTTCGAAGGCGAGCACGACGATCTGGAGCGCCACGGATGGCGCGCGGTGGAGTGGTATCGCGCCGGCTTCCTCAAGGGAGGCATGGCCAACACGGCGAAGCGCGGCGCCGGTGAGCAGGTCGAGACACAGCAGGGCCGCGAACGGCTGTGGCTTAGCCCGCACTGCATCGCTCCGCAGACCAAGTCGACGGCGCAAATGTCCATGTGGGGTGCCGCATGACCTACCAGATCGGCAACGTCCTCGACGTGCTGCCCACGCTCGCCGCGGGCCGGTTCCGCTGCTGCGTGACCTCGCCGCCGTATTGGGGTCTGCGCGACTACGGCCACGCCGACCAGCTTGGGCTGGAACCGACGCCGGCCGAGTACGTCGAGCGCATGGTGCGCGTGTTCCGCGAGGTGCGGCGCGTGCTCGCCGACGACGGGACGTGCTGGATCAACATCGGCGACAGTTATGCGAGTGGCGAGGTCGGCCGCCACGACGCGATCGAGCCAACGTCCGCCGGTCCGACGTATCGCGCGCTAGGCGCGGCGCAGGGTGAGCGCAAACAAATCTCGATGGCGACGGGGCTTGCTGCAAAGAACCTCGTAGGCATCCCGTGGCGCCTCGCGTTCGCGCTGCAGTCCGACGGCTGGTACCTGCGCTCGGACATCATCTGGTCGAAGCCAAACCCGATGCCCGAGTCGGTGACGGACCGCCCGACGAAGGCGCATGAGTACGTGTTCCTGTTGAGCAAGTCGGCGCGTTACTTCTACGACGCTGCGGCGGTTGCTGAGAGGAGCATGACCGGCATGACCGGCATGACCGGCGGCGCGTATGACGCGCCCGGGTCGTCTCCACATAGCAATGCGCGTGGTGATGTCGTCAGCATCGCGACAGACACCCGCAACGCGCGCACCGTCTGGACCATCGCCTCGCAACCCTACGAAGGCGCACACTTCGCGACGATGCCACCCGCGCTGGCCGAGCGTTGCATCCTTGCCGGCAGCGCGATCGGTGACGAGGTTCTGGATCCGTTCCTAGGCTCAGGTACGACTGGGCAGGTTGCCGAGGCGCTTGGCCGCCAGTGGTTCGGCGTCGAGTTGCAGCCCGACTACGAGCCGCTGATCAAGGCAAGAACAGCCCAGGTCGGGCTGTTCGGGAGGACCGCATGACCCACGACACCCAGCCCTCGCTGCTCACGTGGCGCGCCGAGGAGACGACCAGCGGCCCGCGCTCACCTGCATCGGACGGCGAGCGCACTGCCGCGACGCCCGCTGAGCGATGGGGCGCGTTCACCCGCGCCCACCCCGACATCGCCGCATGGGTGCTCGCCGAGGCACGCGACGCCCTCGCACGCGGCGAGAAGCGCGTGAGCACGAAGGCGCTGATCGAACGTGCCCGCGCGCTGTTCCGCGTGTCCATCAACAACAACGCGACCAGCGCCGCCGCTGACTGGCTGGTCGCCGAGGACGTGAGCCTCGATGCGGTGGTCGAGCGGCGCGCGAGGAGTGGTAAGCCGTGAACATCCCGCACATCGGCAACATCAACGGGTGGCCGGCGCTGTCCTACGGCCGCGCGTGGGTCGCATCCACGGCCGGCGGGCGCTGGACGTGCCTTGATCCGACCTGCGGCGCGCACCTCGACATCCCGATCCTCAAGGGCCGTACCGACGAGCAGCGCGACGCCGACCGCGTGAAGCTGCATGCGTTCGCGCGGGAGCATGCGCACGGAGAGAAGCGATGAGCCGCAAGGAACCGGGGTGCGTCGTGTGCCACGGCGCCCACAACGTCCAGTCGTGCGAGGACGTGCGCGCCGCCGCGTACTGGCGCGAGAAAGGCGAGGCCATGTTGCGCCGCGCGGAGAAGCTGGAGCGGCGAGCGAGCGGCCGGCCGATGCCGGTCGGGGATGCGCAGCCGAGGTTACCGCGATGAGCGCGTTTTTTGTATCCGGAACTCCCGCGCCCAAGGGCAGCGCGCGGGCCATTCAGCGCGGCGGGTTCGCTGTGCTCGTGCCCTCGACGAGCGACACGAACAAGCGCGCCATCAAGTCATGGACCCAGGCCGTTGGATGGCAGGCCAAGGCATCGTGCTCGGTCCTGACCGGACCGATTGCGATCGAGGTTAGGTTTCATCTCGCGCGCGGCTCGACGGTCAAGCGCGGTCGGCCGAGCGTCAAGCCCGACATTGACAAGTTGCTGCGGAGCACACTCGACGCCCTCACCGGCATCGCGTGGGCCGACGACGCGCAGGTTGTCGAGGTGACGGCGAGCAAGTGGTACGTCGCGGAAGGCGGCGAGCCGGGCGCGTGGATTCGGATACAGCCGGCCGTAGCGTCGGCGGAAGGGAAGTGACGATGAGCGACAAGGAGAAGCGGGCCGCCGACATCTTCGCACAGGCTGTGGCATGCACACCGTGGCATGAGCCGCTGATCGAGATGATCAATGGCGACCTCAAGACCGAGGGCAAGGGCGAGGCCGGCGACATCGACGTGCCGGCAACCGAGGCCGAGCGCCTGATCGGTGCCGTCGTCGCGCTGTGCAACGTGACCGCGATCGGGGCCGACGTTGCCGCGCGCGGTGTGGCTGCGCTGGAGCGCATCGCGACGGCGCTGGAGAGGGCGCACCCGGCGCGGGCTGCGAAGGTGCGACGGTGAGCCGCCCGCCGCTGACGGACTTCGCGGACAGGGTCTACTGCGAGTCGGACCTCTCGGCGCTGCCGATCGTTCGCGACGAGCGGCTATACGAGGACAGCAACCCACCGGAAAAACCGGATGGTTCGACGGCCACCGACGCCGACCGCGCCGCAGGATACAACGCTGACGACGTAACCGCGTTCCGCGAGCGGTTCGAGCCGGTCGAGCAAGCGCGCGCGGCCTACCTGCGAGGCGAGGGGAGACGCTGGCAGCGCATCGGCGGGCAGCTCCACGACCTCGAGCGCGGCCCCGATGGGCTGCTGGTGCGCCGGTGACGTGGCAGGCGAGGAGGCAGGCCGAGCCGCCAACCTTGGCGCAGATGGCGGCGCGTGGACCGCTGGTGCTGTGCCTGAAGTGCGGGACGTACCGAACCGTGGTGCCGGCGCTCATGGGCACACGGGACGGGGAGGTCATCGAGGCGCACGATGGAGCTCGTGGGCCGTGCCCGGGGAGTGGGCTACCGTGGGACGACCTGCGCGCCGATCTGGCGGGTGTGGTGCCTGAGGTGGGGCGGTGATCGAAGTCGGCGCGCACCTCGACGCGACTCGGCGCAGCCGGGTGGTCGCGCTGATCGCCGCGGCAACCGGCGGACGCACCGGCCTTGCCGCCGAGCGCCTGGCCGCGCTGGCACCGGGCCGCGAGGTGACGCCCGCCTTGGCCGACTACGTGGCGCGGCTGCTCGCCCTCGCCGTGCCCCGGTGCGCGGTGTGCCTGGAGCCGGCTCCGTCGATGCACCCGAACTGCGCCACGATTCACTCCGAGCAACTGGCCGCGGCGATCGCTGCCGGCGCGGTCGTCTCCGGGGCCCGGGGGAAGCGATGAGCGAGGCGCCGCGCTTCCAACTCGGCCTGTTCGGCGGCGAGGAACCGGCGCTTCCGCTGACCGCGGTGCGCGTGGCCGAGGAGATGATCGCAGCCAAGCCCCGGCGCGAGGTCAGCTACGAGCGCGCGATGCGGGCCGCGCAGTCGACCCTCGCGATCTCGCTCGACCCGCCCGACATCGAAAGGTGGCGCGAGGACATGGCGGCGGTTGCGGCCGGGCTGCCCGGGTTCGAGCGCCCGCGGTTCGATCAGTCCGGCGTCTGCACGGCCATCGAACGATGGCGCCTCCTTGAAGATGGATCGATCGGCCCGTGCCCATGGGTCGGGTGCCCGCGACACAACCTGCTCGACTACGGCGCGCCGGTCACGATCGGAGGGCGCCGCTACGCAGAGATCCGCCTCAACCGCGCGCAGCCTGCCGGCGCGGTCGATGAGCCTGCGATGGGACGCCGGCCCGGACTGTCGACGGTGCCCACGGACGGCGAGGCCGACGACTTCGCGCTAGAGGCGCTACAGCACCTCGACGCAATCCCGGAGACCTGTACCAAGGACGCCGCCGCGAAGCTGCGCTCCCGTGGCCAGTGGTCCGGTGACATCGAGGAAGACCTAGGCGGCGTCGAGACCGAGGAGGAGGCCGAGCGCGCGGAGGTGGCACGAGCGGACCGCGAGGCGTGGCGTCAGCGGCAAGATGCGGCCCGCGTGCGCGAGATCGCCGCGGTCCTCGGCGTGTCCGAGGAGCAAGTGCGGCTCGACACGATCGCTGCGGCTGCGAAGCTGGGGATTCGCATGGTGAACGGCCAGCCGCGGCCCGGAGACGGCGCGCGGATCGAGGAGTTGATGAACGCGCGCCCGGCGAGCAAGCCGAAGATCCGCCGCACGTGGCGCGGGAAGGTCGGCACGCCACCACCGGCCCCGGCCGCGATCGTGCGCGAGGAGCGCGACGCGCCGCCGGTGCGCGAGCGCAGCGCCGACGAGATCTTCACGTTCTGAACCTGATACCCTCACCGAAGGAATGACGATGTCTGACTTCATCGAGATCCCGATCTGGCCGCGCGACACCAGCGCCGTCCCGATCGAGTCCCACGAGATCGCCGTTGCCACCGAGCCCGGCCCGTGCTGCCGCTGCGCCGAGCCGATCGCCGCGGGCGAGATGGTCCACACCGTGACCGTCACCGAGGGCGGCAAGGTCACCCACCGGCAGGCGACGCACCTGCGGCATCTGAGGGCGTGATGCGCATCGACGGCTCTCACATTCACGTCTGGACCGCACGCTCCGACGACGCCGAGATCCTTGATTGCGCGTGCGGAGCGATCGTCACCGTTGATCCCCGCGATCCGGCGACCTACCCGAAGATGACGCCGACCTTTACCGGAGACGCCCGCCACGTATTCCACGTGGTCGCCGCGACCCGGAACGGGTCAGTCGGTTACCTGATGGGCCGGCTCGCGTGGAGTGGGCCGCGGGTCCGCCGTGCGCTGCGCGAACTCGAAGCGGCCGGCGCGATCGAGCGCTGGCGCGACCCGGAGGTCAGCGCCCGAGCCATCTACTACCGGCCGGTCTACGCCGTACCAGTGCCCCGACCCGATCCGGCCCGCTAGATCCGCGGCTCGCGCGACTTCACGCTGACCCCGAGCACCAACCCCGCCGCTACGTCGGCGCCGTCGTTGTGGCCTACGTCCAGCTTGGTCACAACCGACGTGCTCGCGCTCCACGTCGCGGTGCGCCCGGTCGCCGTCTCGGCGCCGCCCTGCTCGGCGCGCACCGAGGTCCATTCCGACGCCGTGCCGTCGACAAGACCGGCCCGGTTCCATCGCAGGCGAAGCGTGTGCGGCTCACTCGGGTCGGCGGCGCTGCCGCTGATCGTCGCGTCGGTGTTGGACCCGGCCCCGGTGGCGTGCGACCCGACCACATCGGCACCGCCGGCCCATGCGATCGCGCGCGCGTCGTGGGCGTCGCTGCCGTTCCACAGGTGAGCGGCGCAGGAGTCGGCCGTGACATCGGCGACCAGCTCGACGGCTAGCTCGCCCTCGCGGTTGGCGCGCTCGGTGAGCGTGACCTCGTGGATCTGGTAGGTCGGCCCCGGGTCACCGATCGGCACGGTGCCAGGCCACAGCGGTTGTGTGCCCACGTAGAGCAGCGGCGAGAGATAGATGGTGGCCGCGCTGCCCGTGCTGGACCCGCAGAACAGCAGCTTCCCGATCCCGCTCGTCGAGCCGTCCCACGCGACGACGACGCGGAACGGCTGCCAGGTCGTGGTCACGGTAAAGTCCTGCGTATCGACGGTCGAGCCGCTGTTGTTCTTGCAGACGACGCGCGCGGTGTGTGCCGTGGCGCCGCGCGCGAAGCCCTGCACGTAGATGGACCCGGCCGACCCGAGCGCCAGCGCCGACAACAGGTAGCCCTGCGCGTTGGTGCCGGTGATCAGCGCAGGCGTTGCGTAGCCGTCCGGGCCGACGACGCCGGCCGGACTGGTAACCGTGCCGCCGCTGGCCGTCCAGTCGCCAGTGAACGCAGACGGCGTGAGGTTGGGCGCATCCGGCGAGCGCAGGAGGCCGCGCCGATCGAAGCCCTGCAGGTAGCCCACGGGCACGCGACCGGGGCCGAACGTGTCGACGAGAACGCCGGTATCGGCCTCGCCGATCACGCAAGCGATCGAGCCGGTGCGCGGCGAGAGATCGCCGACGAGTAGCGCGGCTGGCGTCGTCGCAAAGGTCAGCGTCGATTGCAGGTCTGACACGCTCGGCGTCGTGTTGATCCAGGCGTACCAGCGGGCGATCTGGCCCGGGAAGCTGTCGTACAGGCCGTCGACGCCACCCCACAGGGCCATGCGCCGCACGTCGTCGGTGCGCCAGTTGCCGGCGGCGCTGCAATCGGCGGTGTACGTGCCGGCCGCATCGATCAACGTCACGGTGGTGGTCAGCGGGTCGTAGTGGACCGCGACGCCCTGCAGGTCGCCGGCCGTCACCACCTGCGAGCCGGTGACCGTGACTTCGTCCGTGGATCCGGTCAGCACGATCGCCGGGTGGCCGTCGTCGTCGACGATCAGCATCCATCCCAGCGTGGTTGGGGTCTGCCGCCAGCGCCCGCAGGCCACCGCGACGCCGCCCCACGTCGGCTCGGCGACGCGAAAGAAGATCTCCATCGCGAAGGGCTGGGCCGATGAGAAGTTCGCAAAGCTGGACCCGATCGGCGACACTTGGACCGGCGGCGCGCCACGGCTGGCGCTCTCGTAGGCCGTCACGGTCTGCGCGCCCGACGGCAAGCCGAGGTCGGCAACCATCGTGGCCAGCGCGGTCGTGCCGTCACCGGCGCCGATCTCAAGCAGCGGCTCGGTCCCGATCTTCCCGACCAGCGAGCCGGCGTAGATCGCGTGATTCGGCGCGAGGACGCCGGGAAAGTCGCGGTACCACTGGTAGCGGTTCTCGGGGAGGCGTTGCGTCGCGCCCACCGGATCGGCGCCGTCGTCGGCCAGCGAGCCGATCGCGACCGATTCGTCAGGGTCGAGATGCTTGTGAAGCCGCAACTCGAAGTCGTCAAAGCAGGCGTTGAGCGGCGTGCCGCTGACCCGGGTGGCGTCGAGCTGGACGCGCACCGTCGCCGTGGTCGCGGGCAGCTCGAGCGCAAGGTACCGCCGCGCCCATGCGTTGCTCGGCGAGATGGCTTCGTCGGCCGTCGCGGTCGTCGCCAGCACGGAACCGCCCCCGTCGAGGGCTGCCAGAGTCACCTTGCCGGTATCCGAGGCTGCATCGTTCATCCGCCCGCAGATCAGCGTCGCGGCGCCGCCCTCGTAGCCGGTCGTGATGGAGACGGCCTGGCGAAGCTGCGCGCTGGCTCCGTCGTTCGGTCGCACGTAGGTCGGCGACCCGTACTTCGTGGCGCTGAGGCCCTGCCACGTGCCCACGGTCTCGGTCCACGACTGGACGGGCACCACCGGGTTGTCTTCGAAGGACGAGTTCACCAAAAGCTGGCCGGTCATCTGCCCGACGCGCAAGTCGAGCTCGGTAACGGCCGAGGTGACGGTCGCGCCGCCGCCGGTCAGCACCACCCGCACCTTGATCGATACGGTGTCCGGGTCGAGGTTGGCGATCTCCAGCGTGTTCCACGTCCACGCGCTCGCCGCGGTCGGCCCGTAAGTCTGCGTGTCGAGCACGGTCCCGACCGCGTCGAGGCTGTACAAGTAGACCGTGACCGTGTCGGTTCCGGTGCCGGCTGGATTCTTCACCGCTGCGAAGCGCAGCCGGGCGCGCAGGTCGGCCGGGTCGTAGCCCGCGATCGATCGCGTCTGGTAGCCGTCGAGCAGCGTGGTCCCGCTGGCGCCGGTGATGTAGCTGCCGGCCGCGCCGAGGGCGTTGCTCGTACCCACCGCGGGCGTTCCGATGGTCCAAGTCCAGCCCGCCCCGGTGCCGTCGGCGAAGCGCGGGTTCAAGAGCAGGTTGCGGTAGTGCTTTGCGTCGATGGGCAGGGTCGGCACCTGCCAGCCGCCAAGCGTGGGCGTGGTCGCATCGGGCAGCGTCACGACGCGCCGCACGTCGACGCCCACCTCCAGCGCGCCGTGTCCCGCCGCGCCGAGTGCAACCTTGGTGGTGCCCGAGCTGTACGCGGCCGACAGCGTCACCTGGTCGCCGTCGCCCTTGTAGGCCACGGCATCGAACGTGGTCCCGCCCTCCAACGTCTCGCTGCTGGCGTCGCCGCGGGTAATCGTCGTCGCCAGCCGGGTCCGGTCGCGGAACGTGAAGGCGACGCCCTCGTCGTCGTCAAGCGCCGTTGGGGTCGCCGACCCATTCGCCAGTAGCTTCGCGGCCGGGTAGCTGAGCAGCACGCGAGACCGCGCGGTGAACTCGTCGGCCGGGCACGTGTCCGGCGGGGTCCAGCGCGAGCCGTAGGAGGCCGCGGTCAGGGTCTCGACGGTCGCGCCGTGGGGCAGCACCGCGATCCCGAGCGCACCGCGGGCGCGCGGGCCGGGCAGCACGTAGCCCACCTCGCCAACCGGGTGCAGCGCCGGCACGGTGTCGAGCAGCGCCGGCCACACGTTGCCAAGCGTGTAGGGGCCGGTGCCGGTGACCGTCTCGAAGGCCAGGATCTCGCCGCCGATCTGGATAAGGTTGACGCCATCGGTCGCGATGTCGCTCGCACTCGCCGCGGTCGGTGTCCACCCGACGACGTCATCGATCACGATCCCGGTAACCGTGTCGTAGCCAGCCTTGCTGCGCGAGTCGTAGGCGGTCGACACGCTGAACGTGCCCGGGAACGGCCGGGCCGGGCTGTCTGCGACCGAGCCGGCGCCGTCGACATCGGCCTCGACGCGGTAGCGCGAATCGGGCGACACCGGCGCGGCAAGGTAGTAGCCGCGTTGTCCGTCGAGGTTGAGCAACGCGCCCGCGTTGTACGCTTGCAACTGTACCCACCGCGGCGCCTCGGTGATCAAGCGGTCGACGATGGGCAGCGGATCGGCATCGCTCGGGCCGACCGTATCGGGCGGGTCGGTGACGTTCGCCGGGAACGAGAAGCGGTCTTGCACCGCCGTGATCTTGATCGATCCGTCCTCGCGGGTGCCGTGGTCGAGATCCATCACCCGGAAGACGTTGCTGTACCCGTTCCACGCGGGCCACGAGAACACGAACGGGTCGCCGGGCCGCAGGCCGTGCATCGTCCGGTTGACCGTGATCTCCAGCCTCTCCAGTGGACGCGAGAGAAAGTTCAGCTCGCGGTTGGCGAGGAAGTAGGCCAGGATCGGGTTGGTGACGCCGGGGAACGCGAAGTCACGCGGGCGCTGGTAGCCGCCCTGTGCCGCGACGTTGGCGGGGTCGTCGGCGGTCGCGACGGCGTCCCGGTAGCCCTTGCTCGGGTCGCTCCACGTCACGCGCACCACGTTCACCGTGCCGGCCCACAGCGTGCCCGGCTTCTTGGGCTTGCCGATCACGTTGGACGTGGTGACCACCGGCAGATCGGCGACGACGTAGTCTTCGCGGATCAGCCCCAGCACCAACTTCCCGGTCGCCGGGTCGACGTACATCACGCCGTCGATCTGGTCGAGGATCGTCCGCACGATCCGCTGAGCGTCCTCGGATCCGGCGAAGACGATCGAGATCCCGTGCTCCTCGTCGCGCAGCGTCGCGGCCACGTCCGCGAAACTGTCGACATCGACAAGCGCCGGGTCGAGGCCGACGCGCCCGAAGGGGTTGGTCAGCACGTCGTAGATCACGGCGGCGGGGTTCGCATCGCCGTTGCCGATCGGCGCGGTCACGTCCTCGTAGCCGGGGATTGTGACCGGGTTCTCGATGATGAAGCTGTACGGGGGCAGCGTCGGCGAGTCGCCGAAGTACCAGCTTGAGTGGTAGCTGCCCGGGGTCGCCGAGGATTCGATGCGGTTGAGTGTGTCTCCGGGGTTGCTGCCTGCGAGTGTGATTGCGACCTGGCCGCGGTAGGCGGGCAACTCCGAGATGGTGTCGGTCGACCAGCGATCGTTGCCGTAGCGCGTCTGATCCCAGCGACCCGGATAGAACAACAGGACGCCATGGGTACCGTGGTCCTCGCCGCCCTCATCGCCGAGGATGTCGCCCGAGTGCATCACGTAGGACTCGCCCGGGCCATCGCTGTACCCGTAGATCCCCGGGCCGGTGAGGCTCGGCAACTCCTTGTCGCCGACCAGCATCGAGATGAACCGCGCACCGCCCGCCGTCTCGCCCACTCGGTGATTCGAGAGGCAGAGCACGAACCGCATCATCGCGTGATAGTGAACCTGGGTGCCGGTGTTCAGCGTCCAGAATGAGCCCTCGGGCTGCGACACGACGATCGGCGACGAGATCCGAACGCGACCGTAGGCCAGCGGGACCGGATCGCCTTCCTCGGCGCGCGGCACGTCGAGGTTGATCGCCTCAGCCTTCCTTCCGGCCAGCGACTTCTTGAGGTAGTACGACGCCGCGATCGAAACGGCGAGGATTCCGAGCTGAACGATGAGGCCGAACACTCATCGTTGCGTACCGTGCCCGCCGCCGCTCCCCCAAAATGGAGCCTGCCGCTGCCGCTGCCGCTAGTCGACGGTGACGGCGACGATCGCAGCGGTTCGCATCTCGTCGTTCATGCCAGCACCGCACATCTGCCCGCCGATCGTGTAGCTGCCGCCGTCCAGCGTCTTGGCGATCGCCATCTCACTCCAGCGGGCCTCGGTCGCAGTGTGCTCGGTCTCGCATCGAATCACCCACGCATCGCCACGATCCTCGGCTGCGGCGCAGGTGATGTCTCGGGTGTACAGCGTCGGATTGAGCACGGGGGCGCCGTTTGCGTCCGTGACCCCGATGTTGGCCTGGACGGTAGCCGGACCGTCACAGCCCATAATGGCCGGCGCCGTCTGCGCGTGGAAGGCATCCGGGATGCTGTCGGCATCGTCGCCACCGCACCCGGCGCAAACACCACCGCCGCACGCCGTCAGAAGCATCAGGAAGGCCAAGGAGCGGGTCATGGGGAGAGATCGTAGGGACGTGCCGGGGTTCGTCAAGGCCCCTGTGAGGCGTTCGGGTCACCTCCAGCACGACATGCGACGCCGATCACCCCGGAGCGGTAGGCAGCGGGAGCGGGTCGGGCGTGCGGATCCGCAACTCGCGCACCGCCATCGCGCCCAGGGCCAGCACGGCGACGACCGCGGCGGCGCGCAGCCACCACGGAACCGCGCGCAGGCCCTTCACCCTTCCTCGTCGTCCGGGCGCTGCGGGGCTTCCTCGGGCGCGATCTCGTGGCGCGGCAGCTTGTCGGGGAACGGCAGGCCGGGGATCCGCTCGTAGCCCTGCCGGCGCTTCTCGGGCGACGCGAGCGCGTGGGGCGGCGAGCCGGTGATGCGGCGGATCCAGCGGCGCAGGGTGGCGAAGGCCATGGCGGGAAGACGTTCGGGGCGCGCGAAACCGAACATCAATCGTTGGACAGCACCAGCCCGCGCGTGAACGGGTTGCTCTTGGGCATGCCGGGGTGGCCGCCGAAGTTGACCACGTTGTCGAATCGACTCTGGCAGTACCCGACCTCCTTGCGGCACCCGACGTACAGGGTCACGGCATCGGCCGCGGCGATGGTGCGGAAGGGCGCGGTCAGCGTGAGCACGGGCCCAACCTGATGACTGATCGTTCGCTGCTCGCTGTCCGTGTCGCGGGTGATGGTGCCGGCCTTGAAATCGTCGTCGGGAAACGCGGCGATGTCGTCGACAGTCACCGTGAAGCCGTCGGGGCTGACCGAGGCGACCTGCGCGGTCAGCTTGTTGGCGGGGTCTTCCATGTCGACGCGACAGCGCGCATCGCCGAGGACGTGCGCGCATCGCTTCTGGAACACGACGCCGGGGATCGGCGTCGACATCTTCTCGCCGAGGATGGACGCGCTGCGGATCTCGATCTCGTCGCCGTCGGTGGTTACGTCGGTGACGTCGCCGTCCCACACCAGCACCGCCGCGGCGCTAGTGCGCTGGAACTCGTAGACGCGCAGCCGCAGCGAGCGCAGCGGCACACCGTAGGCGTAGTCCGTCGCGAGGTCGCAATCGCCACGCATGGTGACGATCAGCGTTTTCTGGTCGGCGCTCGACGACGCGCCGCGCGCGCTTCGTCGCAGCCCAGCCCGGGGCGCGTAGGTGTTGCCGTCGTAGGTCCGGCTCGCGTCGTTGCTGGTGTAGGCGTAGACGATCTGCGGGCCGTTGAAGAGGTACAACTCTTCTTTGTCCGCGGACCGCTGCGATTCGACGTCGGAAGCCCAGGTCACGGTCTACGACTACCGCACCACCGCAGCCGGCCCCGACTTCACGCCTCTTGCACGACGACCGCGGCCAGCGAGACGCGCCCGATCCAGCCCGGCCCGTATTCGATCGTGGCCACATCCGACTCCAGCCGGCACGTCTCCAGAAACGAGACCTTGGCGACAGCCGCCGCACTGGGCCACGTGCCATCGATCGTGATGGCGCCCGCGGTCGCCGAGTCGACCGCGAAGTATTGGACCGAGCCGTCCGTCAACTCGAACTGTAGCCGCCGGTGGGCCAGCGACGGCCACCACAGCGCCTCGTAATCCTCGACGACCTCGATCACCGAGTCGCCCGACGACGGTTGCGTATCGATCGTGAGGTCAGGGCGCCACGTGGGGAACAGGAAGGCGCCGAGCTGGCCGCGCTGGCCGGCAAGGAACGCCCGCCACCACTGCCGATCGGCCGGGCCCGTGATCCGCCAGCCGTTTCCCGCGCGGACGTGCTGCGAGCGGTCCCACAGCGTCGAGCCGGCCACGGCACCGCCCGCGTCCGAGATCGTCACGCCGCTACGCACCCGCTCGCTGGCCTCGGCGCCCAGCGGCCGGCGGTCGAGCACAGGCAGGCCGTCGAAGGTGGTCACGCTGGCGCCGGTGCCTGCCATCGCCCGCGCCGTCGTCTGTCGCGCGCTGTAGCTCCAGCGGCCGGCGTTCACCGGCCACCGTCCGAGCTGCTGGCCGTCTTCCAAGAGCACGTTCTCCAGCGGCCAGATCATCGTGAGGCCCGCCGGGTACGACTCGCCACCGGGCGGGCTGTCGCCGACGGTCAGCGTAGCCCCGCCGCCGCCCACGCTGCTGATCGTGGTCTTGTAGCCGTTGCCGCTCGGACCCACGACGAGGATGCGCCGGCCTGCCGTGTTCCATTCCGCGTAGGTCGCCGTGATCGTGATCGTTGTCGAGGTGATGGCGTTCACCGAGGCCACGACCTCATGGACCAGCGGCAACTCGAACAGCCCGGCCGGCCCCGCGCTGAGCATCTGGCGGATCGTCGCGTAGCTCGCATCGGGCAGGTAGAACGAACCCGAGAACGCCTCGCGCGGGTAGACCGCCAGCGCCTCGCGCTGCTCGGTCCCGTCGGCGGCGGTGCGCACGTCCGTGGCCCAGCGCAGGGACCACCGGAACGGGTTGGCGGGAAGTAGCGCGGCGGTCACGTCAGCAGCCCCCGCAACTTGCTCTCGTTGCGCATGATGATGTTGAGCACCACCTGCTCATTCTCCGCGCTGTTCGCGTACTCACGCGCAGCCGCGCCCATGTCGACGACGTTGACGCTCTTGAAGTTCACCACCGGCTGAGCGCCGCCGCCCTGCATCTGTTGCTGCCCAGGCGTCGAAACGGTCACGCGCTCGCCCGGGGTCGCGCGGAAGAACACCGGCACGCTGTCGGTTCCGCCGCCGCCATTGGGGACGGTGAAGGTGCCGCCGGCCGCGAAGCCGAGGGCCTTGGAGAGAATCGACCCGATGCCACCGTCGGCCACGCCGATCGTCGCCTTGATGGCCTGGAACGCGAGGAACTTGATCAGCATCTTCTCCAGGTCGGCCAGCACGGACTGCGCGAACTCGCGGAACGACACCTCGGCGCCGTTGATCGAGTCGACGAACGCATCGATGCCGCTCACCAGCACGTTGCCGCCCTGCGCGGCGAGGATCTCGCCGAGGCTATCGATCTCGCCCTTGATCTTCTTGATCTTCTGGTCCGGCGCGTCTTCGCCGTTGCCGAGCGCGTCCGTGATCGAGCTGCCGAAGCTGGTGAGGCCGTCGGCGAACCCGGACTCCAGATCGGCGGCGGCCTCGCGGATCGAGTACAGCACCTCGTCGACGCGGTTGGCCTCGTCGGCGAACTCCTGCAGCGCCTCCACGCCGAGGTCGGCCTGGTAGCCCAGCTCGTCGAAAGCGTCGATCGCGATCGCGCCTAGGTCGACGAGCGCCTTCTGCGCGTCGGTGAGGTCGGTCTTGACCTTGGCGACGTGCGGCCCGGCCGCTGGGATGTCCTTGGTGAAGGCATCGCGGAAGCGGACCGCGGTCGTGTCGAGCATGTCCCGGAACCGCTGCTGGGCGCCGCTGTCGGTCTCGAAAAACTTCCGTTTTTGCTCCTCGGCGATCTCGAAGGCGTCGGCCGCGCGCTGGGCCGCCTCCTGCGTGTCGGTCCACTGCTTGAGCTGCGCTCCGAGGTTGTCGGTAGCGATGTCCTTGATCCGCGCAACCTGCGGCCCAGCGATGAGGCCCGCGATCTGGCGCCCCTTGGACGAACCCAGCGGGCCGATCGCCGCCGCCTTCATCCAGTCCGGCACCGCCTTGTCCCACTCCTTCATCAGATTGCCGGCAACGTGCAGGCCCGCGCCCACGTCCCGGATCTCCTGCCCAACCGCCTTGAAGCCATCCGCGAGCATGGGCAGCACGCCCGTTTGCTGTACGAATGCGCCCACGGTGCGCTCGATCTCGTTGTGCAGCACGACCATCAGGTCGGACGTGGTCGCGACGTTCTTCGCAAACTTGGCGTCGATCTCGTCGCCCGCCTCGGCGAATGCGTCGATGATCGTCTTGGTCGTCAGCGCGCCTTGCTCGGCCATCGCGCGCATCTCGCCGCGCGTCTTGCCGATGTGCTGGCCTACGATGTCGATGATGTTCGGCGCGGCCTCCAGAACGGAGTTGAACTCCTCGCCGCGCAGCGCACCCGCACCGAGGCCCTGTGCAAGCTGGACCATCGCTTGCTGTTGCGCCATCGTCGAGGCGCCACTCACCTTGAACGACTCGGTAAGCCGCTTGGTAAACTGGATTGTGTCGCTCTCGCTGACGCCCAACTCTTTCACGGCACCGGCGATGCGCGCGTACAGGTCGACCAGTGCGCCGTTCTCGGTGCGGGTCTCGATGGCCAGGTCGAGCAGTTTCTCGCGCAGGGGCACCGCCGCCGCCTCGCTGCCGGTGAGCGTGGTCAGGCGGTTGGTGAGGTTCTGGTACGAGTCGCCGAGCGCCAATGCCTCCTTGCCCAGCGACGCCACAACCGCCACAGCCGCAGCGGGCGCCGCATAGCTCGACACCATGCCGGCGAGTCCGCCCGCGCCGCCACCCGCAGCGGGCCCCGGCGAGCTCGGCGCCGAGAAGTCGCGCATCTCGCCTTGGAGCCGGTGGATGTGCGCCGCGTACTGCGAGGCCGAGATGTCACCCTGCCGCAAGAGCTGATTGGCCTCCTGCAGCTTGCGGTTGAACTCGGCGGCGGGACCAACGATCTGTCGGTACGCCGCGGTGAGCCGCTGGCTTTGCTCCTTGGCCGAGTCGGCCGCCCGACGGTGCGCATCCTCCTCGGCCTTCGCGCGGGCCCGCGCCTCGCGCTCGACGGTCATGGTCACGTGCCGCGCGCTCTCTTCCTGCGCTCGGGCGGCCTCCTTCGATGCGCGCGCCGCCTCCTTGGCCACGTTCGCCCACGACCGCTCGATCTCCTTGCTGGCCTCCCGGGCGCGTCGCTCCGAGCCGGCCAGATCGGCGTTGACCTGCGCCATCCCCTCCCGGGTGTGCGGCTTGACCTCGACGATGATTCCAAATTCCTCGGAGGCCATCGCTACTTCCTTTCTGCCTCAGCGCGCGCCGCCTCGATCTGCAGGTACTTCGCGTCCATCCGCCGCACGACATCGATCAGCGTTCGATGGTGCTGGCGGGGCACGTTGCGGTCGGCCCACGTCACGATCGCGCGGTAGGGGATGGGGCCGACGCCGCCGAACCCGATCGCGCGCTCGGTCGAGCAATCCCAGAAGCAAGCGAACGCGATCTGAGTCCACAGGGGGCGCGTGATCGGCGGCTCGCGTGCCTCGGGGGTCTGCGCCTCGACGACCGCCCACGCCTCGGGTGGCATCTGGTCGCGGGGCGCGCCGTTGCGGCTCATCCACAGCTGGTGGACAAGCCGCGCCGTCATTCCCCCGCGATCGCGTCCGGGCTGGCCTCCTGCTTGTCCGGGGCCGCGTGCGCCATCATGAGCAGGTCGCCGAACCGCGCCGCGTCCTGCTCGGCGAACGCGCGCAGGAATGGCAGCGCCGCATCGGTCCGGTCCACGCCGTCGATCGTCATCTTGGCGACGTTGCGCCGGCAGAACGCCGCAGCCGCGGCGTGCAGGTCGGACACCAGCTTGGCCTTGACCTCGTCGCGCGACCTCGGGGCGTCCGCAGCCTCGCTCTCCGCGGGCGGCGCGGCCTCGCGCGACATCACGTCCGCGATGAAGTCGAGGTTGCTGCGGGTGTTGGGTCGGATCGTCAGGATCACCACCCCGATCCGCGTCTCGAAGGTGGCGGTAGGGCGCGGCTGGTCGAAGAGGTTGGCGAAGTCGTCGGTCATCGCCCCCACGCTGCGCTACCGCCGCAGCCCGTCCCAAGATGCCGCCGCGCGCGGCCACGGTCAGGCCCGCGCAGGCAGGGCCGGGCAGCCGGGGATCTTGCTGACGATGAGCGAGGTGCCGTAGGACGAATCCTTGTTGGCCGTCGTCGGCAGGTCGATCATCACCACCTGGTTGACCGGGAATGTCGCTTGCCCGTTGGCGGCGCGCGCCGACGGCACACGGAATGCGTAGGCGCCCTCGGCGTTGCGCATCCACGAACTGACCCGCACCTCGCTGTTGAGCCGGGCCGCGTTGATCGGCGCCACCGCGGTCAGCATCGCGGCGATCTCCAGCCGGATCTTGACCTTGCCCAGCGAGGTGATCACCGAGCCGAGGACGCCATGCGCCGGGTTCTCACTGGCCCCGTGCTCGGCGATGAGGTTCAGCGACGTGATGTAGCCGGTGACCGCAGCACCGTCGCTGGTCGTGAACATGCGCGAGCTGATGTCCGAGGTCGTGTTGAACGGGATCGTTCGCTTGGCCAGCGTCGGCGTGCTCGCGTTGGTCCGCTGGGTCTCGGTGGCGGTCGCGTCGGTGGCGAGGAAGTCAGCCGCGACGGTGACAAGCGCCTTGCTCGGCGCCGACAACGTGAACGTGCTCAGCGCGCAGTTCTCGTTGTAGATGTATTCGGCCGCATCGCCCGCGCCGACGTGCTCGATCTTCGTCTCGACCTGGTACAGCGGATCGATGTAGTTGGAGTCAGTGCGCGCGACCACGCGCAAGGTCTGCCCGAACATCAGGCGGATGGTCTTGGACGTGCCCGAGTCCGAGGCGAAGGTCTGCCCGAACGCGGCCTCGACGGTGAAGCCGCCCGCGACGGGCGTCGACGTGACGACCGCGGGCCCGTAGTCGGCGGCGGTCGCGAAGGCGTAGGCCGCGGCATCCGGCGACCCAATGAAGATCTCCTGGCCGGCGACGAGGGCGAGCTGCGTGCAGTCCTTGGACGTGGCGCCGAACGTGGTCACGCCGCCCGACGTGGTCATGGTGGCATCGCCGCTCGAGAACTGGAACCCGCACACCTCGATCGAGACGTTCTGCGCTGCAGTGAAGGTCTCGGCGGTCAGCCCGCCCGACACGGGAACCGCGGTCGTCGACGGGGTGCCGCTGACCAGCTTGAGGCCGTTGTTGCTGGCGACCGCGCACCCGCTCACCCAAATCAGCGTGTTGACCGGGATGGCCGCGCCCATCGTTGGGACGACGTAGTGCGCCGTGGTCGCCGAGGTCGGCCGGGTCGCCGCAGTGTTGAGCGCGACCGGCCCCGACCACGCGCACCGGGTCGCGGCGGGCAGCAGCAGATCCAGCGACTCGCCGTGAGCACCCGCGCGCAGCTTGGGCGCGCAGGTGAGACCGACGATCGATCCGGCTTCCATCTGGTTGGACGGATCGATCGTGTCGTGGGACGCCGATTCGGTCGTCGCCATGATGTCGGTGATCGCCGTCGGAAGCTGGCGGCGCCACTCGGGCGAGCCGCCGAGGGTGCCCCACGAGGACATTCGGGCGATGGACTGCGCGGAGGCGTTGGTCTGACTCGGAGTGGTGCCCATGGCGGTCTCCTAGTGGCGTTCGCTGTACGCGAATGGGATGGTGACGTTGACCTGGTAGAAGCCGCCGTCTTCGCCGATGGGCGAGGGGTTGGCGGCCTCGAAGTCGATCGGGTCAGCCCCGACGGATTGCGCGTGGAAGAGGTCGCGGAAGTCTTGGGCGAGCTGCGTAGCCGGTAGCGAGCTGTCGACGGACGCGACCGAGACAAAACACTGTGCGATCAGCGCGCCGCGCTGGCGGGTGATCCGCTCGCCGGGCGCGCCGTGGGTCGTGTAGAGCGGCGGGCGCCCTTGGATGAGCACGCGCACGTGAGACTTGCCCGGCGGCGGATCGAACCGCTGGCCGGGGAATGCGACGAACTCCAGCGAAGTCGCCGACCAGCTCGCCTCGACGTGTGCCGCGATCGCCTCGACGGCTTCGACCGGCGTCATGGCTCGGCGACCCCCGCCGCGATCGCCAGCTCGACGAACCCGGCCGGTGCCTGCGTCGACGAACCGGCGTTGAGCCGCTGGATGTAGCTCGCGTTGTTCGTGCTAAACACCGAGCCTTGGTCGATGGTGTAGCCGGCGAGGTCGGCGATCGTCATGCTGCCGCCGAGGTCGACAGTCCCCTCGGCCGGCGCGCCGACCGTGAGCTGCCAATTGGTGGCCGCAAACCCGGTGTCGCGCGGCGTCGCGGCGACAAGATTCGCGTTCACGTTGACCGCGATCTCCGTGACCCGCTGCTCGACGGCGCGGGCCAGGCTCGCGATGACCCCGGCCCGGGTGGCCACGGCTACGCCCTCGCGGCGGTGCGCTTGCCCGTGGGCTTGGTGGCCGACGGCGGCGCGGGCGAGGCGGGCTGCTCGTGGGTGAGGTAGCGCGCGCCGAACAACCCGGAGAGCCGCATCGGCGAGACTCCGCGGCTGTCGTAACGCTCGCCGACCTCGTGACCGGAGAAGGCCATCCGCACGTACAGCGGCCTCGAAGCATCGAACGGCTGCGTTCGGAGCCCGAGGATCTTGCGCTGGTGGATGGGGGTCGGCATTGGTTCTCTTGTCGCTCGGTGGTAGCGGGCCCGGGAGTCGCGCCCGGTTCTGCGGCTTATGAGGCCGCCGTGTTACTCGCTCACTCGCCCGCGCTGGCCGGCTCGGTGGCAGGCGGTGGCTACGCCTTGAGGTTGTAGAGGAGGAACGCCATGTCAGCGCCGGTCAGCTTGATGTCGAAGGCGTTCTCGATCTCGATGCGGTCGGAGGCGTTGGCCTCCATGCGGAACTTCTTGATCCGCGCGCCGATCTCGCCAGCCATGCCGAACATGCCGGTCCAGTTGAACTGGTAGAACGCCGACGGCATCTCGATCGCGGCGGCGGGCGGCTTGTAGTAGACGAGGAAGTTGTCGCCGCCGAGGAACGACATCGAGTTGGTCGACGATCCCTCGGTCGAGGTGTCGTAGACCGCGTCCATCACCAGCAGCTCCTCGAGCTCGAACAGCGACGCTACGAGCTGCTGGCTGATGATCGCCGGGTTGATGACGGTCCCGCCGCCGTTCACGCGCCCGAGGATGTCGGGGTGGTTCTTGAGAACGTCCCACACCGAGCGCGACATCACGCCGTGCCGGGGGCGGAACCCGCCCGAGGCGAGCGCAACCGCGGTCGTGTAGCGCGAGACGTCGGCGACCGGCGTCGAGTGGTCGTAGTCATCCCAGTTGATGACGTTGGTGCCGGCCGAGTAGGAACCGCTGGCGACGCCCTCGCGCTTGATGTCCCATGCGGCGCTCGACGCCATGAGGTTGGTCGCGAACACGACCTCGCGGGCGATCAGCCCCTTCATGGTGACGAGCGTGGTGTGCGCGCGGTCCTGGTTGAGCGGCGCATCGGTGTTCGCGCGCACCTGGTCGGGGATGTCCGAGTGGAACGCGCGAACCGGACACGAGTAGGTCAGCGCGGTGTCCATGTCGAAGCCGCCGCCGGCCGACTCGGCACCGGGCGCGCGGATCTTCATGTCGTTCCGGTGGAACGCGCCCTTCTTGAAGCGGAAGATCGAGTCGGTCTGCTTCTCGACGGGGATCGAGAGCCCGGCCCGGTTCGCGACAAAGGCGGTCGAAGACTGCCAGTGTGCAATCGAGACGTTGGTGAGCGGGCGATTGACGTGGACGTCGCCGGCGGTGGGCTGGGCCATGGCTGCGGTCTCCTGTGTGGCTTGGGTGCGGGATCAGGCGGTCAGGCCGGCGATCAGCTGATCGTCGCGGAGGTGAGGGCGTCGGCGTACCAGCGCCCCCCGGCCCACGAGAGGACGGCGGCATCGCTGGCGGCGTTGAAGTTGATGTCGGTGCCGGTGGCGGCGTAGGCGGTCGTGTAGAAGAGGCCGCTCACGGTGCTGGCCGTCGAGCCGGCGGTCACGACCCAGATCGAACGCTGGCCCGCGATGAGGCCGTCGCCCTGGATGTAGTCGTTGCTGCCGTTGACGTTGACGGTGTGCACCAGGCACAGCGGGTTGGCCGTCTGCGTGGTGGTCAGCGCCTCGTTGCCGACCTGGCCGAGCTTGATCAGCTTCCAGCCGGTCGCGGTCCACTTGAGCTTGAGGCTCTGGCCGACGGTGGTGAACACCCACGAGGTCGGCTCGGAACCGTAGGCATCGTTGATGGTCAGGGTGCCGAGCGGCGTGTTGCTCGCCGCGATGCAGACGATCTCGATCTCCTGGCCGGGGATGGTGCCGTCGGCGAGAGTGAGCGCGTCAGTGCCGTCGACCGTGATGAGCGCGAGGCCCACGGTCGGAGTGATCGCGGTGTTCTCGAAGCTACCGACGCCGCCGCCGGGGGTGCCGTCCGACTGCTCGAGCTTGCACTCGAACAGCTCGCCGGCCGCCGCGGCGGCGGTCATCGCCACACCGAGCGCGTTGTTGACGCCGGTGCGGGTCGCGCCCTGGCCGTCCGAGCTCGACATGATGCGGTCGTCGACCGACACCGCGGCGTCAGCGGACACCTTGGCGACGCCGCCGATCTGGACCGAGGCGATGGCGCCCGACGCCGGGGCGTTCAGGAGCACGCCGATCGCCGCCTCGCCGGTGCCGCACCGCACGACGGCGCCGCTGGACAGCTTGACGAAACGGAACTGGGACGCGGTGAGATCGGCGCCCGCAAGGACGCTGATGGTGTTGTAAGCCTCGAGTTGGGTGGTGGCCATGGTGGGCGCTCCTGAGTGCGGTGGTCGGTGTCGAGGTGGTCAGCGGTTGGCGATCACGCGGTGGCGCGCGGCTTGGCCGCCTGGTCGGCCGCGTAGAGCGCGGCGCCGGCCGGGGTCTCGAGGACGGCGTCGTACGCCTTGGCGAACGACAGACCGGGGGTCTTGGCCTGCTCGGCCTTGGCGAGCGCGTCGATCTGCGCGGCCGGGCTCGACTCGTCGGGGACGGGGCCCGAGTAGCCGACGCCCTTGGTCAGCGACAGGATCGAGGCGTTGCCGGTCGCGAGCTGCGCCATCGCTTTGCCCTGCTCGTCGGCGGTCAGCTTGTGGCCGCGGATCGCCTTGACGATCAGCGCGGCGCCCTCGCCGAACGCGGGGATGGTCGCGGCCGACTTGGAGATCTCGGCGAGCTGCGCATCCTCGGCCTGCTTCGCGATGATCTCGGCCTGCGCGTCGGCGGTCTTCGCCATCGACACGAGCCGCGGGTCGTCGGAGGCGAAGTAGACCTCGCCGCTCTTGGCGACGTGGACCGGCTTGGCCAGCGCCGCGCGCTCGGCGTCGGACTTCGCCAGGAAGGCGTCGAGGGCGTCGCCCTGGAGGCGCTTGGCGAAGCTCGCCTGCTCGGGCGGCAGGCTCACGGCGACGGCGACGAGGTTGCGGGACTTGGTGAGGTCCGCCTGTGCGGCGGTCAGGGACTTGGCGAGGTCGTCGGCCATGGCGGCGTTCTCCGGGTTGGTGAGCGTGTGCGTGTGACCGGCGGCCTCGCCGATCGAGATCGAGCCGTCCGACAGGCGGACGAAGGGGTGGCAGTGGCCGTACTCGGAGCCCGCGGCGACCTCGTAGGAGGTGGTGCCGTCGCCGACCTCGACGTCGTAGACGAGGTGCTGATGTCCGAGCGTCGGGTCGGTCAGCGCGGGCGCGCGCTTGGCGACCGGGGCGGGCTGCGCGGGCTGCGCGAGCAGCGCGCGGATCGCGTCGGCGTTCTTCGCGATCGCGGCCTGCGCCGTCTCGTCGCTGATGTGGACGGCCTCGATGGGCGCGAGGTGCGGGGCCGCGCGCTTCGCGATGGCGATCTTGGTGCCGGCGCCGTGCGCGCCGTGCTTGAGCACCGAGATCTCGTTGAGAACGGGCTTGCGCAGTCGATAGCGTTTCCCGGTCGCCGCGGCGGGTTGGGTCGACTTCGCGACCGCCACCGGCTCGGCCTCCAGGAAGGCCACTCCGGCGATGCTCATCTCGGTGATTTCGCCCGCGTCGATCGCCGACTTGGTCACGGCGTCAGGCAGGAAGCCAACGACGATCCCGCTGTTGGCCGACTCGATGCCTAGGGCCTTCTTGATGTCCGTGGTGAGCGGCATCACGAGCGGGACCTCGCCGGCCCCGTCGCCCGCGTGCTCGACCTTGAGCAAGCCGGAGCGAGCGAGTGAAAGCGCGCCCTCGACGAGATCGTCTTCGGGCATGTTGTGCCCGTGCGAATCCCAAAAGTCTTCGCCGTCGACCTTGGAGAAGGCGCCCCACGCGAAGTACAGGCCCAGCTCGCCCTTGGCAAAGCGAACGGGTCCGGTGCTGTCAAACGCGACGGGCGGCACGAGGCCCACCCTGCGCGTGCCCCACGTGGCGCCCCATGTTGGGTGCTACATCGCTCGCGTGTTACCGATACTGCCGATGGCGGAGATGCTGAGCACAGCCGAGGTCGCCGAGATGATCGGCGTCAGTCCGGACACGGTCGAGAAGTGGCGCGCGGCCGGCACGGGTCCGCCTTGGCACAACTTCGCGCCGCTCGGCAAGGGCAGCGGGACGCGGCACGGTCTCGGGCGCACGCGCGCGCGCCTGCGGGACTTGCCGCGCTACCGGCGCAGCGACGTCGAGGCGTGGATCGCGAGCCGGCGCGTGGACACGGGCGAGCGACCCGAGAGCGAAGAGGAGACGCGATGACGATGACGTCGAAGGATGACCCGCTGTACAAGGTGCTCTGCCGGATCGCCGAGGCGTGCGAGCGCATGGCTGACCGCGACCGCGACGACGCATGGCTTGACCGCCTCGAACTGTCGGGGCTGGTCGCGCGCGTTGCCCGCCTTGAGCGGGCTGGCGAGCGTCCGGCGACAGGCGAGCAACCCAAGGAGGATTGAGCGATGGACGACAGCGAGCGAAGGATCCGCGAGATGGTCGAGGAGCGTATGGGAGTCCGCCAGCCGGATGATCGCCCGCGCTGGCGCCGCTGGGTCAGCCGCATGGGCGGCCCGCTGGTCGCGAGCATCGTGATCATCCTCGTCGTGGCCAGCGCGGTCGCGATCGGCTACATCGACCGCGCGATGCACCGCGCGTGGTACGGAGAGCATCGATGAGCGCCCAGCCCTACAGCCGCGCCAGCCTCGAAGCCTTGCGCGCGTCGACCTGCCCGCGGTGCTGCGTTGACCTGCGCGACTGCACATGTCCGGGTGGTCTACGGTCCCGTTCGTTCGAGGAAGTCGCCGCGGAGTCGCTCGGTGTGCCCGAGGATCGGGTGCGCGAGGCGCGATCTCGCTACGTCATCGAAGAGATCGCCGACGGGTGGACGCAGAGGATCGCGGCCATCAAAGGCGCATCAGGCTGAAAGCTTCGACTCGCCGCTGACCGCAACCTGCCCGACCGGCAGCACCCGCCGCGTGACGTAGCACCCGCACCCCAGTAGCTCCGACAGCGGTGCATCCGGGTCATGCGGGAAGCGCAGCAGGTTTCCAGCGCCCGAGACGAACGCCTCGCCGAAGCGCCGCAACTGGCCATCCATCGGACGGTGGATGTCGCGCATGTTCGGCCGCGATCGCTGGTGCCACTCCAGTTGCACCCGGTCAGCGTCGAGCTGGCCCGCGTCGATCACCTGCTGAAACGCCTCATCCTGCGCCGCCTCCAGCGAACGTAGCGTCTCCTCGCGGGCGATGACCTCGGCGCGGTAGTTCAACTGGCGCTCGGCGTACCGCTCGACCAGCTTGTCGATGCGCGCTTGCGGTAGCGGCGTGCCCGTCGCGGCGGCGCGGGCCACGGCACGATCGCTGCGGGCGTCGCGGAGTGCGTTGTCGAGGGCGCCCCGGCTCGCGTTCTCCAGCTTGCGCCGGTAGTTCGCGACCCACTGCGTTTGCGGAACCGTGAGCCCGATCGAGTCGCGGATCGCGACCGCGGTTTGTCGCGGGTTCAGCCCGTTTTCCAGGCCAAGCCGCAACGTCTCGCCGATCGCCTGCCGCTGTGTCTCGACGAGTTCCGTGCTCAACTCTAGGCGCCGCCGGGCGAGCACCGCCACTGCGCGCGGGTTGGTTCCGTCGTAGCTGATCAGCTTGTCCAGCTTCGTAGCCAGCTCCTCGGCGACCTCTGCGGCAATGAAGGCATGGGCTGCCGCCGATTGGCTTGCGAGTACCGCCGTCGCCTGATCGATGTCGTCGAGCAGCGGCGCCAGCGCCCCGCCGCCGGCCTCTAGCGCGGCCTCGATCTCCGCGAGGGTGCGCTTATCCCGCACCCGTTGCATCACCTGGCGGAACCGGCGGGCCAGCTTGGGCTGCAGGCGGGCGAGGAGTTCGTCGAGGCGCTTGCGGGTCATGACGTCAACCGACGCCGCAGCGCCGCGGACAGGCCCATCTCTTTCGAGATGGCCAGGATCTGACCTTGAATCCGCTCGGCTACGGTGATGTTGGGGTTTGGGATCGCCATGCCGCCGGACATGACGACGGTTCCCGTCTCATCGATGTCGCGCACGGCCTTACGCCACGTCGCGATGTTCGCGGCCAGCATTTCGAGTGCGACCGCATCGACGGCGCCGGCCTTGCGACCGAGGACGTCGACCATGCGCTCGAACTCGATCTTGGCGGCATCCGGCAGCATGGGTGAGCATGAGGGCCTAGTCGTCATCTTCGTATGCCTCGTGTAGCTCGTCGATCCATGCGCGATGAAAATCGAGCAGCTCGGCGGAGTTGAAGATCGTTGCCTGTTCCCAGTTTTGCGAGCTTCGCAGGTTGGCCGACATCTCGACGACGATCGATCGCACCCCGGTCTTGAAAAGCATGAGCTTCGCGTGCGAGCGCGTGACCTTGACGCGCTGGCCTCGCGACACGAATGCGCGCTTCATGAAGTCGAAGACGTCGCGGTCCGAGCTGCGGAAGTAGGTCGACACGTTCAGGAGGGCGGACCGCACCTTGCCCGCGTCGACCATCGCGATCATGTCGTTCGCGTTCTCGCGGTGGAACCCGAGGGTTGACACCAGCATGTGGTCGATCGGCTCGGGGATGAGCGAGGCAATGGCGCCCGCAATCGCCCACGCCGAATAGTAGCCGTTCATGACGACGTGAACGGCCTCGCCGACCTCGGGCAACGGGCGAATGTGCTCGGTGGCCAATACGCGATGCTCAAGCCGAACCATGCGCTGTTTGGCGATCCGTGTCGCCATTCGCAGGGTGGCCGCGGCAATCGGCCCGACGACGCGCGCGCCGATGGTGTTCGCGTCCATCGTCTTGATCTTGCCATCGAGGCTAGCCGGGCTCGGCTCGGGCTTGCGGGTCACGGCGCCTCCATCGGCTCGCCGTCCCGCCCAACGATCTCGACGCCGCGTGCCACCAGCTCGGTCCACACGTCGCGCAGCACGCGCCATAGCCCCTTGTCCATCGCGACTTGGCCCGGTGAGCGCGCACCGGCCTCGGGCCGCACCGAGCGCAGCACGATCAGCCGATCGCAGGGCCGCCCGTCGGTCTGGTCGAGCGCCTTGCGGAGCGCCCTCGGCACGGCGACGCCCTCGACGATCAGGTCGCCGGTGGTGGTGAGCATCCGGGCCGCCACGGCCTGCGAAGCCTGCGACCAGCCCAGCGCGATCAGGTCGTCGGTGCGTAGCAGGGTGGTCCCGCTGGTGAGCGCCATCGCCTCGGCGAGATGGGTCTTGCCCGTGCGCGGGCCGCCGGTGATGCAGACGATCATTGGACGGCGCCCGCTCGCCGGGCGCGGGCGTAGCGCCCACTCGATCGGCTCAGCATCGGCCCTGAGGGCGCGGTCTATCACCGCACACCCGGCCCGACGGTGCCGCAGGTGCAGACGTAGGCCGCCGACGTGGGATCGTCCTCGACCTCGGCGATCTCGAAAGTCTCGCCGCGGATCGTGACGGCGTCCCCGGGCACGGGCACGACGCGCGCGCCGTCGAGGAGGATGGTCGCGCCGAGCAAGACCACGGTGGCCGTGCGCCTCCCTGCCTTCGCGGACTCGTCGCGGATTCCGGAGCACGGGATCTCGGTCACCCGCGACCGCGTGCCGCCCGCGAGATCGCCAGTTGCCCGCTCGCGCGGCTCACGCTTGAGCAGCGTGGCCGGCTGAGGCACGCGGGCCGCCTTGAGCGAGTCGGCGAGCACCTTGGCAACGTCGATCCCGGCCAGCATCGAGTCAGCGGCGGTCGTCCTACGCATGGGGCCACGGTGCGCGCGATCGGGCGCCCGTCCCAAGATCACCCCGAGCGGCGGTGGTCTTGCGCTTGCGAACGGCGACTGCATGGGGCATGGTGTATGCGGAGCCCCAAGCCGGCCGGGTCGCGCCGAGGCCGGGCTCGCCGGGGAGTGCCGCATCCCCACCGCGCAAGCGGTACGCAGCGGCAGACCACGCCCCGTCGAGACCCGATGGGGCGTTTGTCTTTCACCCCGGGTAGTCCGCGACGATCCAGTCGCCCGTTGCGATGGTGCGCCGGGCCGCCTCGGATGCGATGTCGAGGATCACGCTGTAGGTTGCCGTGGCCGCGGCGTAGGTGGTGGCAACCATCGCAGCCGAAGGGGTAAATGTGATGGTGCTGGAGTCGGCAGACAGGACCGTGACGACGCCGGCCACGCGGTCGATCTCGTCGCCGTCCTCGTCGATCACGACGAGATGCGCGGTGTGGCCGGTGAGGTCCGCGCCGGCCTCGACGTACACATCCGGGTAGACCTCGGCGCGAACTCGGGTGATGTCGGCGACGATCGGCAGGTGGGTGGTCATGGCTCGGCCTCGACGGTGAAGTCAGCAACCGGCGCGGTGCCAATCGTGACGGTGAAGCGGCGCGGCAGAACCGAGACGTTGCTGGCCAGGACCGCGACGATGGACCCGGTGCCGGCGACGCCCGCGCTGCGGAAGCTGGTCACGGTGCGCGCCGTCGCGATCGAGCAGGCCCCGGCGATGTCTGCGGTGCGCGTGAAGAGGCGTTGCACCGAGGCGACCGCGGAGATGCTGGCCGCGCCTGCGATGCTCGCCGAGCGCACCAGTGTGCGCACCGGGGCCGCCGCGATAATGGACCCGACGGCCGACACGTCCGCGGTCCGGTTGAACTGCTGCGCGCCGGGGCCCTCGCGGTCGGCGCTGAGCACGATCGAGCAAGCGGCGCCGACGCTAGCGGTGCGCATGAGGGTGCGAGCCTGTGCGGTTGCGATCGAGCAGGCTGCGCTCACCGAGGCCGTGCGAAGCCGCTGGACCGGAGCAACCGCGGCGATCGAACCGACGCTCGCGACCGTGGCCACCCGACGGAGATCGCGCTTGGCCGTACTCGAGATGGCGCCCGTCGCCGCGACCGATGCCGTTCGCGAGAAGTAGTGCGTCACGGTCGCCGCAGTCGTGACCGCGCCGGTCGCACTCACCGAGGCCGAACGCGTGGCGGTCGGCGCGGCCTGGATCGCGGTCGCGTACCAGTCCGCTCCCTGCGCCGGGGTCAGCGACGACAGCGTCAGGCGGGTATCCGAGGTGCTGGCCGGCGGGGTGGCGAAGTATTTGCGCCACCGCTTCCACTGGATCCAGCCGTTGGGGTGATTCCTGGTCCGTGAGTCAACGACGTTCCACTCGCCGAGCGCCGTGCCCTCGCCCGATGCCGTGACCGTCCAGTCGAAATCCTCGACGCCGAACGTGTTGCCGTCGCCGAACCAATCGACCTCGACCCATCCCGGGCCGGTCAGCGTGACCGCGGGGCTGATCTGCGTTGACCCGGAGGCGACGAATGCGTGCTGGGTGTCGGCGATGTAGCGCGCGCCGCGCCACTCCGACCATGCGAGCGTGGCCTCATCGCCGGCCACACCTTGCGTAGTCAAAATGTGGTTGGTGCCGCCGTTGACGTTGAGCGCCGACCCGACGCTGTTCTTCCACGACGCGCCCGCGCCAAGGCCGTAGTTTCCGTTCGCGCGCTCGGTGTACGTGTTGCCGGTCTTGTTGTCGGTGATGGCGGTCGATGCCACGGAGTTCGGCCGCCCGACCGCGTAGGTGATCAGCGATCCGGACGTCTGCGTGTTGACCGCGGTAGGCGTGCGGCCGTCGACGTCGGCGCCACCGCCGCCGGCTGGCAGATAGCCGCCGGGAGCGCTAAGGGTGGCCGAACCGTGACCGAACTCGTCGATCGCCGACGAGCTGACGCCCGGGGCGAAAGATGACGCCGATCCGGTGGCCGAGATGGCGCCGGTCGCCGACACTGCCAGCGAGCGGAAGAGGGTGCGGGCCTGCGCCGTCGCGATGGACGCTGCGCCACTCACCGAGGCCGTGCGGGGCAGCGTGCGCGCGAAGGATGAGACCGCGATGGCCCCGGTGCCGCTCACTGAGGCCGTGCGGACGAAGCCGCCCGGGGTGACGCTGGCGGCGATGCTGATGCTGGCTGTGGCCGCGACAGAAGCCGTGCGCGCGGTAGAGCGATAGGCAACGGCGGTGATCGCGCCGGTCGCGGCCACCCGCGCGCCGGGCGTGACCGAGGCGACGCACGCGATCGATGCCGCCGCGGCGATGGCCGCCGTGCGTAGCTTCGTGTTCGCCGCGCCGGTCGAGATCGAGGCCGCGCCAGTGACCGCGGCCGAGCGAACGGCAGTGACGACGCGCGAGGATGCGATCGCGGCGGTAGCTGCGACCGCCGCGGACCGGATCGCCGTCTTCTGCGCGGTCGCGGTCGCCGCGCCGACGCCCGCCACGGCGGCCGAGCGGATGGCGGTCAGCGTGCGGCCGGTCGCGATGCTCACCGTGCCGTCAACACTGGCCGTGCGGCTGAGGGTGACCGCATCGTTGGCGTCGTCGATGTCGCTGGTCGTGACCGAGCCTGCGGGCAACAGGAAGCCGCCCGAGCCCCACCCGCCGAAGTAGAGGCCGGTCCCGCTGAACACGGATGCGCGCGTCCAGCCGGCCGACGTGCCGTTGCCCGACGACGCGCCCGACAGCGTCAGCGTCGACGCGCCCGCGGTGGCGCTCGACTGGTCGACCGTGACGGTAACGGCAGAGGTGGCGCCCCACGTCAGCGTCACGGCGGCGAGGTTCGTGGCGCCGTCGGACGCGACGAACAGCAGCCGATGCTGGGTGCCGCTCGGGTTGTATTCGAGCCAGATCCCCGACCCGTTGGCCTCGTTCGTGGTGAGGATGCCCCAGTACGTCAGCGACGCCGGTCGCCACGGCGATCCGGTGCTGGCCGCGGCAAACGTCAGCGTGAACCGGAATTTCCCCGTGTTGAACTGTGACGGCGTCCAGCTCCCCGACCCCTTGTTCTGCGGGATCGTGCCGTCGTTCAGCCAGTCGACGAGCGTGGTCGCCACGAGCTATCCCGCCCCCCGCAGGCACTCGACCAGCGCGCGCACGCGGAACCCCGGGCCCGCTACGCCGAACCGCGCCGACAGCACCGCGACGACCTCGGCGCGAAACGCCTCGGCGGAAAGGCCCAGCGGGATCGCGCTGAACGCAGCGGCGTCCTCGTCGTCGACGGGCCGGATGCCCTCGCCGGGGAAGATCACCGCATCGATCACCGCATCGATCGCCGCACGGGTCACGCTCATGGCCGACTCCGGGCCAGGCTCAGGTGATGGACAGCGTCAAGCCGCTGATCGCGATCGTCAGCGTGTCGCCCGCGGTCAGCGCCGCCGACGGGCTGAGGTCGTCCGAGCCGAGAAACGTCCCGGCGCTCGACGCGGTCCAGAACGACACCCACGTCACGGTCTCGGTGGTAGACACGTTGGTCCACGACGCGGCGACGGTGTTCGCGATGGAGCCGCTGGCCGCCGCCGACCCGAAGGTCACGGCCTGCCGCGTGGTCTCGGTCGCGGCGTTCGCCGTTCCTGCGCTGCCCGGGTCGCCGGTGTGCAGCTTGGCGTAGAACGCCGCGTTCGCGGTGTAGGTCGTGCGGCCGACGACCGCGTCCAGCATCTTGTTTCGCTCGCCGACGGCAAAGGTTCCCATGCGGGCCACGGTGCGGGTCGCGGTGCCGCCGTCCCGAGATGCGCCCTTGTCCCGTCGGCGCTTGTTGGTTCCTGCCGCTGGTACCGATGTTGGGGGACGCAGCGCGCGCGGGTTACAGGGAAGGCATGGAACACGTCATTCGCCAGAAGCGAACGCTGCTGATCGTGGGGGCCGACGAAGACGACGTGCGCGATTTCGTCGCCAGCGCCCGCGCGCATGCAGTGCCGCGCGAGCTGTGGCCCGAGAACGAGCGATTCGAGACCACCGGATGCACCTGGGATGCGATCCCGCGGGACCGGGCATTCGATGCCGTCATCCTCACAAGAGCGCGCGCCGTTGATCCGGTGACCGATGCAGTAGCGGCTGTCGGCGCCGCTTGTGCCCCGACGGGATGGCTTTGGGTGGAGCCGATCAAGATCGCGCACGCGGCGGCCTGTAGCGCCGAGCCGCGTTCGGTCGTTCGGATGGTCCGCGAGAAACCGAAGCCGAGCCCCGAGCACATCGCGCGCTACGCCGCGATCGCCGAGGAGGCGCGGGCAGCCGAAGAGGCGAAGCGCGTCGCCGACCTGGCCCGATGCGACGCGGTCCGCGCCGTCGTCTCGCGCGTGCTCCCCGGCTGCGATGTCGTGGTCAACATCTACGGCGACGGCTCGATCGTGGTCACGTCCCACGACGCCGACGACGTCATCACCTTCGATGCGCTGGCGGCGCTCGCCGAGGCGTTCCGCACCCGCGAGATCAACTTCAAGCGCGTCGAGGGATGGGAGGGAACCGACGTGACGCCGGGCGACTCGGATACCATAGAGATCCGAATCACCGGGGTGGGCGCTGCCCGAGGATGGTGCCCGGTGATCGGCCTCGACATCGTGGCCGCGCGCCGCATCGTCGAGGCGTTCAGCGCCCAGCCGCCGCACCTCCCGCCCTGCTCGACCTTCGACGACGCCCTGCGCGCCATGCTGGTCGGCGGCGTCGCCGAGCTGCGGACCGGCGACATCTCTGACAGCGAGATATGGGAAGACGCGACCGTGGGCCAACTCGTGGCGAGCGTGCCGATCGCCGATGGCGCGGCGGTGTTCACGACAGATCGCGACCTCGGAACGGACTGGCACGTCCTGATCCGCTCCACCGACGGGAAGCCGTTCCTGTACTACCGGAGCGAGTCGTGGCAGCGCCTCGCAGCGGGCGACACGTTCAACCTGCGGGGCATCGGGCCCGATGGGGGTGGCGCGATGAGCGACAAGGTCCGCATCGAGCGGGCGGAGATGGAAGTCGAGGCATGACCCGCACAATCCACGTCCGCGGCTGCATCGGCTGCCCGTTCCATCGGCAGGGCCTCGACGACTCCGACGATCCCGAGTTCACCGACGACGCCGGCCGCGGCGCCGCCGACTACTGCAGCGCCGCATCGCTCATGCAGGCGCCGCCCCGGCCACCGTTCGTGAAGATCGCTGGCGGTGCTGACGTCGACATCAGGCCCGCGTGGTGCCCACTTGACGGCGGCCCGGTGGGGGTTGAGGCGGCGGCCCGCTTCGACGTGGCACCCAGCTTTGATACACTCGCACGCCTGCCCTGCGCGACCTGCGGCCTCATGCGCGGCGTGTGCGGCGGGTTCCACGTGACCGAGTCGCCCAAATGATGGCCATCTACGATGCCGCGACCGACACGATCGCGGTCGCCGATCGCCGGCTGTCGCTGCGCGAGTTTGACGACGCGATCGCGGCAGGCCGCGCCGCCGAGTTCATGGAGTCGTACTCGGACGATGAGCGCCGGGCGATCGTGCAGGCGCTGCACAAGAGCGCCGCGATCCGACACCCAGCACCACACCGGGCCGAGCCAGTCACGTCCGCTCCACCGGAGCGATCCGCCCTCCCGGTTGCACGTGTGGTGCGCCGATGACGACTCCAGTCCGCCCATGCTGGTGCGGCGCTGGCGACCACGCCATCAACGCCTGCGGCCAGTTTGCACCCGACGGCCACCGGCTGCCTGACCCGTCGCTTCGCCCGTGCTCATGCGGCGCGCCGGCCGGCGTCACGTACTACCCGCGGCGCGACTACTGGGTCGCCGGCTGCACCGCTTGCCCGACGTCTACGTGGGCAGAGACGAGGGCCGAGGCGTGCGCGTCGTGGAACGCGGCGATCGATCGCCCGCCCCTCAACATCCTGCCCCTCAGCATCTCGGAGCGATGAGCGACGGTCAGCCGCTCGTGAGGCCGTAGCGGTCGCAGGCGTCGAAGTCGCTGCACTCGCTCGTACCCGAGGCGTAGGCACCGCCGGTCGTCGCTGAGGTGCCACCAGCGAGCAGCGGGCCGAGCAGCGCCATCACCCGCGCGGGGAAGCGCGAGCCGGCGACGGGCGCGAAGTTCTCGACCTCGACGCCCTTGGCCGCTACCCGCTTGATGTTCGAAGCCGTGCTGACCTGCGTGAGCACCGCGGGATCGAGCACGGCCGCCAGGGCGAGCTCGTAGCAGGCCGTGACCACGTCGCCGGTCGCAGTGGCCGGGTCGGCGTTCGCGTCGTCCTCGAACGCCAGCGCGGCGATGAGGCGCGTCGCCTCGACGTGCTTGCGGGCCACGTCGTCGGCGTCGGCCGCGACCGCGGCGGTGTAGGCCGCGTAGTGCGTGCTCGACCCGTTGGCGCGCGACGCGAGGCCGGCGGCGTCGCCGTAGACGTCGAAGGTGTCCGCTCCGATGGTGACGGTGGCCATGGCTCAGGTCTCCTGCGCGTCCAGCGCGTTCGGGTCGGGCTTGCCCAGGCCCGCGGCGGTGAGCGCCTGATCGCGGGCCATCGCCGCCATCTCGGGATCCTCTTCCTTGAGCGGCGGGAAGCCGAGGTTCTCCAGGATGCGGTCGACCACGTGGTCAGCGCGACCCGGCGCGGTCCCATCGGCCGTGAGCATCGCGGAGATGGCCGATGCGACCTTGCCCACGTCCGCGAACTCCAGCGCGTCCCACGCGGGCGTAGGCACGTTCTGCGGGTCCGTGGGGTTCTTCGGGTCCCAGCCGTTGAGGATCCACAGCGGGCGCAGCAGGTCGCGCTTGATCGTCTTGGCGATGCCGTTCAGCACCGCCGACAGCACGTAGAGCGTGACGCCCCACTTGCTTTCGTGCATCGCCAGCGAGCCGGCGCCGTCCTCGCCGAGCGACTGGAACTCGAAGCCGATCAACGCGCGCATGTCCCACGCAAGCTGCCTCATGCGCTTGAGCAGCACGTCCTGTGACGACGACTGCGCGCTGATGACCTCGGCGGTGAAGCGGCGCACGTTGGACGGCGTGCCGTCGGGGTTCGGCACCGTCGAGGAGTCGAGGACAAGACCGGCGTTCTTGCGCTTCTTGGCGTCAATGAACGTGTAGGCGTAGGCCAGATCGGCGTCGAAGTCCGCTTGGGTGTAGGGCTGGCCATTCGACTTGGGCTGCCCGATCTGCGCCCTCATCTCGATGATCGGCGCGTAGATGATGGGCACGCCGTTGACGTCCGCCTCGACGCCCTTGTCAAACAGCGTCTCCAAGGCAAACAGGCGCCGCACCGACTCGGCGAGGAACCGCATCGCGCCATCGCCGGCCGGGTTGGTCGTCGTCGGAAGGTCGCGCTGCCACACCAGCCGCTCACGGGGGATCGCGATCTCGACTCCCGTGTTGGGGTCGCGCTGGACGATGCCCAGCACGCGGCCCTGCGGGTCCAGGTCGTACCGCTCGATCGTTGACAGCGGCAGCTTGAGCACGTCGGCGAGGCCGAACGCGGCGAGGTCGCCCGGTGGCATGGCCTTGGCGGTCCACGCGCCAACGGCGAGGCCATCCCAGAACGCGATCGACAGCTCCATCACCAGGCGCTCTAGCCCGTCTTCGCCGAGGTTCGAGAGCTGGTTGAGCGCCCACGCCGCGCGCTCCTCGTCTTCGGGGGTCGGGTCGGCGTCCTTGCTCGCCTTCCACGGCGGCAGGCTCCACGTGGGCGACCCGATGAGTACGAGGTAGATCCGGTACGCGCCGCCGATCTGCGCGAGCAGCCGCTTCCACTCCTCGAACTTCTGTTGCCGCGTCGCGCCGACGAGATCGGCACTGCGCTCGCTGGTCTGCACGTAGCCGCCGGTCGAAACGATGCCCGATGCCCCGATGGGCTGTGTGACCGCCACGCCTTCGCGCTTGGCGATGGCCGTGTCGACGACGTGCTCGAGCGCGGCGACAAGGCGCGGATCGGGCGGGTCAGGTGCCCGCTCGTAGAAGAACTCGCCGATCCGGTTGAGGATGCCCACGGCGCGAGGATGCGCGGTGGGCGAGGCGTGCCCCAAGTTCATGAGCCGGCGCCGATGATGCCGCCGGTGACCATCTGCGGGCGCCCGCGCCATCCCAAATTCCAGCCGTGCGCGCCCATGTCAACCTCGTCGTCATGAGGATCGTTCAGGCCGGTGAAGTCGAGGTGTTCCTCGATAAACTCGTCGTACTCCGCGCCGAGTGGCACTGCGAAGCGGCCACTGTTCCAAGCCTCACTGTAGCCGATTGCGCGCGCCCTCTTGTCGGCGCGCAGCATGTGGGCCGGGATGGGCTCCACCGGTATCGTCGGGTCGATCATGCGGATCATCTCGGGCATGCGCGCGAACCCGGCGATGCATTCGAGCCGCAGGGGGAGTGGGTACTTGACGCGGATCGCGCGCACCCATCGCAGCACCTCGGCAAGCTTGGCCTGCTTGTGAAACCGCGCGAGCAGCCGGCCCTCGCATTCGTCGCCGAAGCCGCGCACCGCGACCACGCCGATCGCGAAGTAGTCGCTGGACGTTTTGGCGCTTCCCGATGGATCGCCGACGAGGTTCAGGCGCCAGCCCACGTCGAGCGTGAACGTGTCGAGGTTGAAGCGCGTAGGCTCCCTGTCGAAGATCTTGGCGTCCTGCGAGCGGGGCTCTTGCTGGTACAGCGACCACCATCGATGCGCTCCCTTCGACCGCTCCTTGCGCGCCCACTCCAGATCCTTGCCCCCCTCGGGCCAGATGGGGATGTGGTAGGCGGGATCGAACTCCTCGCCGCGCGCGCCGCCGTCGACGGGCGCACCGGTCTCCGCATGGACGACCGCCGGCAGCTTGACATGGTCCCACGTCTCGCCGAGGTCGTTTTTGTGGATACGGCCGATGATGTCGTCGAGGTGCCATCGCGTGTTGGGCATCAGCACGGAGACGCGGTCATCGTCGCGGCGGCTGAGTACGTCGTCGAGAAAGTAGGTCCAAGTTTTGTCGCGGATCAGCTTCGACTCGGCTGCCTCGCGACCCTTGATCAAGTCGTCGGGGATGATCAATCCGCCTCGTGAGCCGCGGCCGACGATCTGCCCGCCCACGGTCGTAGACTTGAGGCCGCCGCCGAAGGTGAGCGTCCAGTCGTGAAGGTTCGCCCGATCGCTCGTGATCGGAACCCGGCTCGCGATGGCCAGCCGCCGCGTCTTGTAGGCGAAGTCTCCGGTCAGATCGTCGCCCGACGTCACGTAGAAGTGCTGGCAGGTCGGATCGCGCAACATCCGCCACACCACCGCGGCGCGCGCCGTCGTCGACTTCCCGAGACGCGGCGGCATTGAGATCGTGGCCCACACGGCGCGGCGCCGCGTCTGTTCGATCAGGTCGTACAGCCGGACAAGATGCTGAGGCACAACGACGCCCAACTCGGGGCAGGCGCGATGCACGAACTCCGCAAACCGCTCGCCGCCGTCGCGGGCCTGCCGTAGCGCATCGAGCCGCGCGCGCTCAGCCGGCGTCAGGGCCATTGTTCGCGCCCTCGCGCTCCTTGGCCTCGAGTGCGGCAATCTCCGCGTCACGAGCTCCGGGCGGCGTTTTGATGGCCTCCAGGAGTGCGTCGACGCCACCGCCCTTGACGTTGATCGTCTTCGCGTCGATGCCGTAGATGGTCAAGAGGTTGCGGATCGCCCCGTTGCACCCGGACCAATCGCGGTCTTCCTTGGCACCGCGCAGCACGTCCAGCGAATACGTCGCCAGCACCGACGCGCGCGAAGGCAGGTCGGCCGCGAACTCCTCGGCGATGAGGCCGCGTGCTCGGTCGACAAACCGCCGCGCGTTGCGCTCGCTCATGCCGTGCCGCTTGGCCAGCTCGCGCATTGCGTCGCCGCCGGTGAGGTAGCGCGGCGTTCCGTTCTCGTCGCACTCGCCGCCGGTCAGCAGCCGGATCGCGTGGTCGACCATCTCGGGCCGATCCGCAGGCCCCGTGCCGGATTGCTCCTCTAGGCCGTCAATCATTTCTCTGATGACACCATTGGCCAGATCGCTCCCCCAAGTTTCCGCCCCCGCGGAGGAAAGCGACTGTTCCGATCTCCCTCAGGCCCGGATTCGACCAGACCTGTAATCCACCTCCTTGACGGATCTTGGCCCAAGAGTTGATTCTGGGACCTCGCTCGGACGCTCTGCCCTCACAGGCCGCGGCTGACCTACCGGCCAGCCCGGTTCAGGCGCCCGGACCCTGACCAGCTCGGGGGAGTGAGCGCCGGCCGACGTGCCGCGGACTGCTGCGGTCCCGCGAGCCTTGGTGTAGCCGGCATCCGGGCCGCATCACAGGGCGCGGGTGGGCCGTGCGCCGCAGCGGGTGCCCGTGGTCCGCGCCGAGGCATCTTGGGGATGCTCTCTGGTGTGTGTTGCTCTGGTCTCGCAGTGCCCCGCGACGACCGCCCGCCCATCGACCGCGTCCGCCCCGGCGCCGACTACACGTCCCGCGAGGTGACGCGCCCCGGGACCGGCCGGCACCCGCGGCTCACGGTCGACGAGCTGGCCGACACCCGCGACGAGACCGAGGACGTCGACAACCGCCGCGCCCGGGTCCGCACGCCGATCTCGGTGCCGCGCGCGGAGACGCCCGACGACGACGTGCTCGCGCGCGCCGTGGCCTCGCTGCGCGCCGAGGATCCCGCGTGGTCGTTTGCGCACGAGGTCAAGGGCGCGATCGACGACCTGCGCACCCGCGCCGCCGAGCTGGAATCCGCGGCCCGGGCCGACGCCGAGTACCGCGAGGCCGCCGACAAGCGCATCGCCGATCTCGAGGCCGCCGCGAAGCGCACGCCGTTACGGCGGATCGCCGGCATCGTGGGCAAGGTCGCGAGCATCGGCGCCGTGACGATGGCGCTCACCATGACGGCGCGGGCGCTCGTCTCCCACGGCCGCGCCACCGAGCACGCCGAGGCGCGTGAGGCGCTGCTCGACGACACCGTGCGCCGCCTGACCCGGGTCGAGAGCCGGGCCGCCGCGCGCGATCGCGCCATCTCCTTCCTGGCCGGCAAGCTCGGCCTCCTCCATCTCGACCTCGACGACAAGGACAGCCCGCCATGATCTTGAACCAGCCCCGCAACACCCTCCTCCTCGCCGTGATCGCCTTCCTCGTCGGCGCCCTCGCGTTCTGGGCCTTCGTCAACAGCGCGATCGCCGCACTGCCACTGGTCGATCCGATCGTCGCCGCCGACCACGCGCAGCACCTCCCCGCGCTCACCTCTCCGCTGGCCCACGCCGACCCACCGACGCCGCTCCTCGTCGACGCATGGCGCCTCGGGATCCCGCAGGTGGCGCTCCTGCTGCTGGTCTACCTCGGCGGCCGGGCGGCGCTCGACAACCGGCGGTGGCTGGCCCGCCGCTGGCCGCGCGTCGTCGGGTACATCGATCGCGGCAAGGTGTGGAACGTCCTGTCGTCGGCGATCACGCTGGCCGGCACGCTCCTCCCGCTGGCGATCTCGGGCGACCTGACCCGGGCCGCGCTGGTGGCGCAGCTTGCCGCGAGCGCGAGCCTCTACGTCCACAGCACGCGGCGACCGGCCGACGAGGGGAGCGCCGAGGCGTGACCCAGCCCACCCCGCAGCAGCGCCGCCGCACGATCGCCCTCGACGAGTGGGCCGGGTACGCGCTCCTCGCGCTCCTGTGCCCCGCATCGTGGCGGCCGGTGGTGTTCGTCGCCGGCCTCGCGGTCCACGTGCTGGTGACCTACGGGGTGAGCTACCCGGAGCACTGGAGGCAGCTCGAGCGCGAGGGCGCGGCGACGCCGCTGCGGTGGCTGCCGCGGAGGTGGCGGTGACGCCGCTCGACCGCATCCGCGCGCAGCTTGCGACGGTCACCTGCCCGGCGCCGCTCGCCCTCCGCTTCGACGCCGAGGCCGCGCCCGGTGGCGTGCGGATCGTCGCGCTCGCCGAGGTGCCTGACAGCGACGACCCGGCCGCGACGTGCCGCCCGCGGTTCACCGTGACGATCCCCGAGGACGCCAGCCGCACCCGGGTCGCGAAGGCCGTCGCCGAGGTCGCGCTGCTGGCCGTCGAGCACGAGCTACGCGAGCATCTGAGGATCGGCGGGGAGCGCATCGACGACCCGCACCGGAGGGCGTCGTGATCGGCCTCGCCGCTCAACCCTTCATCACGAGGTGACCCATGCCCGAGACCACCGCCTGCATCATTCCGACTGGCCCCGACTGGCCGCAGTGGCCCTTCGACGGGACTTCCGTTCACCCATTCGGCTGCAAGTGCGCGGTTTGCTGCCGCTCGTGGTGGTCGCCGACTACCACGACGATCCGCCTCACCGAACCACCGGCGGCGCCCGAGCCGCAGCGACTTCACCCCGACGACATCGAAGCCATCGCCCGGCGCGTGGCCGCGATCATCAAGCCGGTGCAGAGGAAGAGGAAGCGGTGATCGGCATCGCCGCCGGCCTGCTGTGGTCCGCGGTCAAGCGCGGGCTCCGTGCCGCCTCCCGTCACCCGTGGGCCGTGCTGGTCGCGATCGGGGGTGCGCTGGTCGCGCTGTTGACCTTCCGGGCGCGCCGGGCCGAGCGCCAGCGCGACGCCGCTACCCGGGCCCGGGCTGACGCCGAGGCGACGACCGCGGCCACCACCGAGACCTTGGAGCGCCGCGACGAGGGCGCCCACACCCAACGTGAGGTGATCGATGCTGCAAGGACCGAAGCCGCCGCCCACCCCGACGATCCTGTTGCTCCTGCTCGCGCTGCTCGCGACTACGCTCGCGATCGGTACGACCGGGTGCCGCACGCCGCAGACCCGCACCCTCGTGGTGCGGATCCCGTGCATCACGATCCCGCCGCCGAGGCCGCCCGACGAGGACGCGGGGGCTGAGGCCCTGAGCTGGTACGAGGCCGCGCTGACCGCGTGGAGCTGGGGGGCTTGGGACGCCTGCAAGCCCGAGGGGGCCACGCCGTGATCAATCCACGCTTCGCCGAGTGGTGCCCGGTGCAGTCTGCCGACTACGTCCGCCGGCGCGAGCGCGAGCCGTGGCAGCGCGGCGGGTTCGTGCCGCGCGCGGTCGCCGAGCGCGCCTACGAGGTCTACGCGGCCCGGTACGGCCGCGGCCAGTCGCTCGACCGAATGTGTGAGCGCGGCGGGTTCGGCCCCGGCGAGCTGGACATGTTCGCGCCCGGCTGGCGTGAGCACTTCCGGGGGCACGTGCGATGAGCATCGACCCCCGCGACAGCGCCAGCTCGGCGGCGGCGGCGATCGCGCGCGCCGCGGACCTCCTCGACGACATCCCGCCCGGCGACCGCCACCACCCGACGCTACCGCCGGCCCCGGGCGTCGACGTCGTGGCCCGGGCGCTCTCCGTGGTCGGGCAGGGCGTCTACGGCCTCGGTCGCGGCGGGCGCCGTCCGCTGTGGCCGACGCCCTTCGACTCGCTCGGCCGGTGCGACTGCTCGGGCTACGCACTGGCCTGGGTCCATGGTCTCGACCGCTACCAGCCGGGGCAGATCGCCGGGGACTGGCTCGCCTGCGACCTGGTGTACGCCGACGCCACCGGGCCGCGGCGGATGTGGCGCCGGGTCGATGTCGCCGACGTGCAGCCCGGCGACGCGCTGGTGTACCCGGGCCGCCACGAGAACGGCCGGCGGGTGGCGATCGGGCACTGCGCGGTGGTGGTCGAGCGGCCCGCGGTGGCGACCTCGTTCGCGTACCTCGGCGTCACCCACTGCCACGGCCCGGCCGGTCACAGCCCGGCGATCACGCGGGCGACCGGGGCGCTCTGGACGCGGCACGGGGGGATCGCGGTCAGGCGGGTGGTCGTAGCCCTGATCAAGTCATCGGAAATATAGGGCTTTATGTTCTTCGCGGCGAGAAAGATGGGGACCTCCGAGCCCTGGACACCGACATTCGGGCGCCCCGCTCGTCCGAGGGCCGAAAGGAATGCGTCGTGCGTGAGAACTCGCTGGCCGTTGTCGAGGACGGCGCACGAGATCTTCACGTCGCCGATCTGCAGAACCCCGTAGTGCGTCGCAGGCCGAGGGCAGCGACGCCCCCCTCGGAGCGCAACTTGGCGTCGGCAATCGCGGCAGGGTCGCCGAGGGTCGCCAGCAACGCGCGCAACCGGCGAATGACCGCGATTGCCGCATCGCCGATCGCATCCTCCTCGGTGCCCTCGTCGTCGATCTCCAGCGCCGAGACCAGGGCGCTGTCGATCTCATGCAGGGCGGCCCGGACTCCGAGCGCCCGCAGGTCCACGCCGTCACGCGGCGGGGAGGTGGTGGGGGATGGCTGCGCGGCAAAGTCAGCGAACGCGACGCGGTTGATCATCTCGACGCGCAGCCTGTCGAAGCGGATGCGGTTGTCGCGACGTGCCTCGGGCGTCGATCCTTCGGCGCGAGCGGCATCGATGAGGGCGTCGACGGTTGCGGCAGGTTCGGCGGTCATGGCGTGGGGACCCCTTCGGTTGGCGGGTTGGCGATGGCAAGGAGCCGCATGTAGACCGCCTCGTGACGGTCGTCCCAGTTGCGCTCGGGAACGTTCGTGAGCGTCAGAGCCTCGTCGAGCGCCGCCACCAGCGCGGCGATGCGCTCGCGGGCGGCGCTCAGCTCGGCGAGCACTTCCTCGTGTCCGACCGCGCCGGAACCGCCGCACCGCGCGCACGGCTCGACGTCGGGGTCGACGCTGTCCGGGATCTGGCCGTGGTCAGGGCAGGCGATCAGGGCGACCCCGGAGCGCAGGCGGCGCAGCTCGGCGACCATCGCGGCGTGGCGGTTGAGGATGCGTGCCATCGTGGCGCCGTCGTCCGGGTCGATGTCCTCGGCGATCGACATGCCGACCATGAGGCCGCGTGCATCGCGCTCCTCGTAGACCAGCTGGTCTCCGCTCCACGTCTGTGACGGCTCGTCGTGCTGGTTGCGAAGCTGCACGCTCGCGATGAACTTGAACACGCCCGGCATGGCGCTGGCGTCGCGCTCGGCCTCGTCGAGATCCACGGGCGCCCGCTCGGCGTCGGGGGAGGGGGTGGTGGTCATGACGGATCACCTCGCCGCTTGCGAAGCAGGTCCGTCGGCAGCGGCCCGTCCTCGAATCCCTCGCCGACCATCGCGTCGTGTCCGGACGCCTCGATCGCGTCGGTGCGCGCTGCGAACTGCCGACTCGCCTCGGCCTGCACCTCGGGATCGGGCGGCGTGTCGTCGTCGCCGAACATGCAGCCGGCGCAGAGCAGCGCGCCGCCGGGGCCATAGGGGCGGCACTCGCGCTTGCCGACGCCGGGAGGACGGCCGCACAGGTAGCAGCCGGCCGGCTTGCTCTCGGGGACGTCGGCGACTGCCGGCACGTGATGCGCGGCGCACCGGCCCTCGGGTTCGCCGAGAGGACCGGGCGCCCATGCGATGGCCTCGGCGCCGCAGCGCCCGCAGAACGTCAGGTCGTGGTCCATCAGCCTCTTGTCGTCGCTCGTCGTGGTCATGGTGCTCCTGGGGTGGTGGGGCCGCGGCGGCGAAGGCGTGACAGGCGGCCGCGACGCGGTCGTCGATCTGCTCGGCGAGATCGTTCTGGACATCGGCGTCGCGCCAGATGCCGCACACGATCCCGTGCAGTCGGAGCGCGGGCTCGGGCGTGTAGTGCCAGCCGCAGGCCGTGCAGGTCGCGCCGAGCAGCGGCACCGAGGCGCCGCGCGCGACCGCGTCAACGTCGAGCGGGCGATCGTCGCGCCCGGCGGCTGCGCAGATCGGGCAGGGCGAGGCAGCGATCACGCCCGCCCCTCCCTCGCCGCCTCGCGCTCCTCGCAGTAGCCCTCAAGCCCCGCGCGCGCGAACGACGCCAGCGACTCGCCGGGGTCCAGCAGGGCGCGCATGCGGTCGATGAGCGCCGGGGCAAGCCGAAACGGCGGGGTGACGACGGTGGGCCCGGTGGAAGGCTTGCGGCCGGCGCCGGGGCGGGGTCCGCCGCGGGGGGGTCACGCGGCCACCAGCGCGGCGAGGCGGCGCTCCAGCGAGGCGAGCGGGACACGGACCACGGCGTACACGTCGTCCGGGTCGCTGCTGTCGACGCTAGCCGCGATGCCGTCGACCCCGTGAACGTCGCGCATGGCGGCGACGATGAGCGCGGCCTCGGTCGGGTCGGCGCAGAACGCCAGCGCGCCGTCGGCCTCGACGTTGGGGCAGGCGAGGATCGGGTCGATGGTCGCGCCGGTGGCCTTCGCGATGATGGCGGCAAGGCGGGCGGCGGGGGTCGTCGTCTTGTTCATGCCCATACCATACTCCCTAATTGATTCGATGCAAGGCTTTTAATCAAACAATCGGCCTCTATTCTCTAACGTGCCGCAACTGCCCCCCCTGCGCCGCCTCGCCCACCACTCCGACCGCGGCAACCCGGGCGGGCGCTTCCCTTGGCGCAAGTCGCCGTTCTCGGCCAGCGCCAGCCGGATGTCGGCGGGGTTGCGCTCGACGTAGCGCCACGCCGCGGTCAGCTCCTCGGCGGTGAGGTCGTAGTTGGCGGCGATGGTCGCGTCGGAGTCGCCGCCGAGCCGCTGACTGTGCAGCACCCACACCGCAAGCCGCCGACCGTCTAGGTAGGCGCGGGTGCCGTCGTGGTAGACGCCGGGGGTGGGGTGGATGGTCAAGCCACCCTCCGCAGCGCCGCTAGCTCATCGGCAACGGTCGCGAGGTCCGGGAGCCACCGGCCGCGCGGCTGGCACCAGAACACCGCGCAGGCTGGCACCGCCGACGCGCCGCGTTCCCAGCGCACCCGGTCAACCTGTTCCGTGCTCTGCGCGTGCAGCCCCGGGAGCCACGTCGCGCGGTTCCCCGTGTTGTGCTCGCGCCCTCGCACGTAGCCCGCGGGCCACCAGCCGGCGGCCTTGTAGCAGGTGCCAGCCTCATCCACGCGCGTGTAGCTGACCTGCCGGGTGATGCCGGCCTCATCCATCACGCGACCACAGGCGCCGAGCAGGCGGGAAGCGGTGTAGCGCGGCGCATCGGGCCCGACCGCAAGACGCGACACCTCCCACGTGGCCCCGTTCTGCAGTTCGGGGCCGACCGGGATCCCCATCACGCCGGCCGCCACGAGCGCGCCGCCCGCGAACGCACCGAGCGCGAAGGTCTCGCCGACGGTCGGCTTGTGGTGCGAGTGCCAGCGCGCGACGGCGCGGCGGTGCTCGGCCCGCGAGATCCAGCGGATGGCGAGCGCGGTCACGCCACCCTCCGCAGCGCCGGCAGCGCCACCACCAGCCGGCCGAGCGGGAGGCGTCCCCCATCGCCGAACCGCCACGACGTGCGGCCGGCGTACTTCTTCGCCTCGGCGCGGCCCGTGACGAACTCGGACACCTCGCAGGTGACGAGGCCGAGCGTGATCCGCCAGACGCCCGGGGCGACCTTGCGCCAGCGCGGGGGCTTCACGGCCTCGGGCAGCGACGGGATCTTGAGGCCGACGTCAGGCGTGATGGGGTGGCCGCACGATGGGCACGGAAGCGTCTGGCGGATGATGTCGTCGCTCACTTCACACCTCCTTCGTCGGCGCGGCGGCGGCGAGCATGTCGCGCACGAGATCGACAATTCCCATCGGGTCCGCGCCTTCGCGCTCGGCCTCCGCCCGCACCACCTCGATCAGCGGCTCCACCGTCTCGCGCCACCGGACCGCATCGGCGCCCCGCTGCATCACCCGCGCGTGCTGCGCGAAGTCCTCGGCGGTCGGCCCGTCCTGCGGTGGCGCGACCGGCATCGCCCCGTCGATCTTCGCCAGCCACTCGCGCAGCACCCGCTCGATGCTGAGCGGCGCGCTCGACAGCCGGCCGCCGGTTCCGACGTGCTGACCGCCGCGATCGCGGGCGTCGCGGTGGCGGGTGAGCGCGGCAATCTCGTCGCGGATGTCGGCGAGGATGGCCTCGGCGCGCTCGCACCGGGCATCGGGGGCGGTCACTTCGATGCTCATCACGCACACGTCGGCGGGCAGGCCCCACAAGCCGCCGGGCGTCAGGTGCGTGACGCGGGCGCGGATCGAGCGGCCGGTGTAGTCGCCATCAATCGCTCGAGATAGGTTGCCGTGGCAGGCGCCGCACGTCCTCTCGTGCTGCACGTCGTCCCAGCCCTTCGGCGTCAGATTCAATGTGCGGCAGTCCAGGCACCAGCGGCCGGGCAGCCACTCGCGCAGGTGCAGCGCGTGCCCGACCGCGAACCCGCGGTCGTTCCGGCGCACCTCGTGGCGCTTCGTCCCGTCGAGGATCGCGGCGAACGGCTCGGGCCACGTCTTGAGTTCGTGCTCGCGGCTCACGACGCACCTCCGATCGGCCCGCGGCTCTCGGGCGGCGCGTCGGCGTCGGAGAGGGGGACCAGGCGGGCGGGCAGGTACAGCACCCACACCGGCACGCCGTAGTCGCAGTCGCGCCACGCCGCCCGCGTCTTGACGCCGGTGACGCACCACTTGCGCAACATCCACTCCTCGCACTCACCATCGACCGACGGCCGCATCTGGTACCAGAGGTCTCCCTCGCCCTGGTACTCGACGGTCAGCGACTCCGCGCGGTGTTGGTCCGAGTAGGCGAACGCGCTGGCCACCGTCAGCGCCACGTCCTCGCGGGCCGGGGAGCGCGTGCCCTCGTCGCGCACGGCGGGCTGCGTCCACGGCCTGACGTGGGCCTGCTCGTACCCGTTGGGGCACGACGCACGTGACTGGTCGCAATCCGACTCGACGCGGCCGCACGCACAAAACCTTGGGCCAGGGATGTAGACGAACCCGTGGCCATCGGGCGTGACGAGCATGCGATCGGCAGCCCGCGCGATGGCGATCTGTGTCGCCGTCATGGCGGCAGACGAAACGATCGATCCTCCCGTCATTGCCGTTCGTCGCAGGAAAGCCCGCGCTTCATCCCTCTCTCGCACAAGCTCGCGGTTTCGCTCCTCCCAGTGCCGGTTGCAGCCCGGAGAAAGCCTGCACACGCCATCCTGGCCGCAGTCCTCGATCTCGCTGCGCTGCCGGATCTTCGGCAACGCGCCGCTGCACGTCGTCGTCTCGCGGTCGTAGTTGCGGACCATCCCGCAGCGCGAGCAGACGGACCAGCCATCGCGCTCGTGCTTCGTCCACTCGTGTCCGGCGCTACTCATGCGGCACCGCCTTCGGACCGCGCTCGACGGTCAGGCTGTTAACCGCGCGCTTCGTTCGCGCGGTGTAAAATTTCGGGTCGCGGAGTTTGTGAGCCAGCCTGTGGGCCTCAGCCTTGTTCAGAGGGCTCTCTCCGAGGTGGGTTTTGGTCCAAGCGCGGCGTCCGTCGAACACGTCAACGGCCCAACCTTGCCCGTCATCTCGCGGTCTTACGTGGATACAGAGTTTCATGGCTCGTTAAATTCTCCGGTTGTTAACTTCGCGGATTCAAACGAATCCCTTGATCGCGCACTTCGGGCAGATCGAGTCGGGGCCGTCGATGCGCTCGATGCGCGACCAGCCGGGCGGGACGTTCACGCCTGCTAGCGCCCAGCCCGAGGCGTCGCACGTGCGGCAGATGTGCAGCGACGTCAGGCCGGCGTCCTTGTCGCAGCGGGCCCCAGCCTCCATCGCCGCGATCACCGGCTCGGCGCGCTGGACCACGGCGGCCACCTGGTGATCGGTGAGGGGCGGGGGCGGGCCGTCGGACATGAACGCCCGGCACAGGCGAGCGATGTCCGCGGCCCGGACGTTGCCGAGCACGCGGGCCTGCGGATCCCACGACTCGGCGCACTCCAGTGCGCGCCGGGCCACGTCGACGAGGGGCGGATCGGTGACGTCGGCCTTCGCCTCCCGCACCGTCGCCCTCTCCAGCACGCGCCGCACGGCGCGGATGCCGGCGTCGACGCCCAGCGAGATGGCAACCCGCGCGGTCGCCCCTTCCTGGGCGGCGGCGGTGTACGCGCTCCGCTCCGCGTTGTCGAACACCGCGCGCAAGTCCTCGTCGCTCGGCGCCTTCGCATTTGTTGCTCTGCACGAACTCATGATTGGTCACACGCGCAGGGCGCATAACCGCACGCCCCGCATTCGCCACGCTCTCTCGCGGCGGCCATCGCTCTGTCCGCCGACTCACGCGCCATCGTCTGCCGAACGGCACGTGCGACCCATCGCGAAAACTCCAGCCCGGACAGGCGAGCGGCCTCGCGCGCGTGGTCTCGTAGCACCGGGTCAACCCACGCAGACAGCACCACGCGCCCGTCCTTGTGGCTCATTTTCCGACCGCCTCTCCGACGAGACACGCGAGGCACACTTCACACTCGGGACCGCGCTCCTCCCAGTGGTGGTCGCACGGGCACTCGCAGCCGTTCTCTTCGAGCAGCTTGCGGACCGCTCGCAGGCGCTCCTCTGCATCCATCGAGCTGCGCTGGTAACTCTCAACGAGATTCAGCACGTTGTATTGCCCCTCTCCGGCGTCATCGAACAGCTTGCGGAGGCGATCGGCTTCGCATTCGTTGCTTTGCACGAACTCACGATTCGTCCCCCGGAAACGCGAGCCTGCACAGGACACCCACGCCAAAGGCATTTGCCCGCTCCTCGTTAGCGAGTCGAACGCGGAGGGCCTCGCGGCCTGCTCGCTCGGAGGCGAGGCATCGGCGCGCCCGACGCAGATCGCGCTCCAGTGCGGCGACCAGCTCACGCAACCTGGAAACCTCGTCTTTGCGGGCCTGCCTGTCCGCATGGGACAAAGCCGCCGGCATGCGCTTATCTGCCTCGCTGGACAAGAGGCGCGAGCCTCGTCTGTACGCCGCCGCGCTCACGACTTCTCCTCTTGGTCGTAGAACCAGATTGCAGTGCTCAGCTCTCTCGAATCGTGCTTCGCGGCGTCGCTGACCTCGCAGTCTTCCAGGCGATCCTCCCAGCTGTAGGCTGTCAACTGACGGGCCAGCATCACGACCTCTTCGGCCTTTTTGAGTCTCCGTTCGGCAGCGCCGGCCCTAGCGATCCACTCGTCCATCTCGTCGAGCAAGTGCGTCACACGCACCCCCAGGCCGTCGAAGATGACTGCGCGCCCGTCGAGCGCATCGAGCACCTCGCGCAGCCTCACGTCCTCCGGCTTGGCCAGCTCCTCAGCGAGACTCTCGATGCGCATCGCCATCGACTCGACCTGTCTGGCTAGCGAGGCGTTTTCGGAACTGAGGTGATCGCTGTTCGAGCGCAGGACTTCGTTTTCACGAAGCAACTCACGGTTCCGCTCCTCCCAGTGCCGATTACAGCCCGGAGAAAGCTTGCACACGCCATCCTGGCCGCAGTCCTCGATCTCGCTGC